>Ga0307475_10003017_pt1 | contig 10199 bp, 8 predicted proteins | sample atmos_gasesECM1C_FD_203317 | JGI IMG/M metagenome (GOLD analysis project Ga0307475, IMG submission 203317) | Hardwood forest soil microbial communities from Morgan-Monroe State Forest, Indiana, United States - atmos_gasesECM1C_515 | ecosystem: Environmental > Terrestrial > Soil > Temperate...
GTTCCCGGACCTGGACTCGAACCAGGATACTCAGCTCCAAAGGCTGATGTCCTACCGATTAGACGATCCCGGAATGGCTAAAAGAAATTGTAGCAGAGGGATGCAAGCGTGCACAGACAGCGCCCTGGGAGGGTGAAGGCGCTAACGCGAGTCGGGCGTCGAGAAGGCTGGCGGTGTGTGCGTGGGCTGACCGTTTCTGCTAAATTGTTAAAGCCTGTTCAAAGCGGAGAGGTGTCCGAGCGGTTTAAGGAGCACGCTTGGAAAGCGTGTGTAGGAGAAATCCTACCGTGGGTTCAAATCCCACCCTCTCCGCCAGTTTTTTCATCTGCGAAAATGCCCCAGGATTGAGCCCGGGCTTCACAAGTGGCAGGAGGCAGCGCCGCGCTTTTCGAGGTAGCGCTGGTGGTAGTCTTCGGCGCGATAGAACCGGTCGGCTGCGGTGATTTCCGTGGCGATGGGCTTACGGAATTTGCCGCTGGCTTGCAACGCGGCCTTTGATTTTTCCGCCACCGCCCTCTGCTCCGGCGAATGGAAGAAGATTGCGGTGCGGTATTGCGAGCCGAAGTCAGGGCCCTGGCGATTGACTTGCGTGGGATCGTGCATTTGCCAGAAGGCGTCGAGCAACTGTTCATAACTCACCTTTGACGGGTCAAAGGTGACTTGCACAACTTCGGCATGGCCGGTTTCGTCGGTGCAGACGTCTTTGTACGTGGGATTTACGGTGTGACCGCCGCTGTATCCTACCGCGGCGTCGACCACTCCGGGGATGCGGCGAAACTCCGCTTCGATTCCCCAAAAACATCCTGCTCCAAAGGTCGCGGTCTCGGTCATGGGCGTCTCCTCTTGTCAGATCCATTCTACCCGGATTTGTGCACGCTATTGGATGCTGAAGAAGCGGGCCGCGATTCGCCGATGCGGCGGTATTTGACGGGGCGCGGCGTTTCGCGAGAGCATGGAAAGTTTGGAGAGCACGGGAAAAATGGACCTAGGGCGCCCCGACAATCTTGCGAAAAGTATTTCCACGCGCGCGAACGTCAAACCACAAGAGGTCTTCGCCGGCCGGGCTCGCGAGATTCCCGCAGGCGGGATCGGAACGCCTGAGGAGTGTGCCGCGGTAGTCGCATTTCTGGCTTCACAACGCGCCAGGTACGTAAACGGAACGTCCACAGCGGGGGATGGCGGGCCCGTGCGGAGTCTCCTCTAGAGCATGAGCAAATCCGGGCGGAGTTTTGATCTAACCGTGTTGCCGGGCGCCTTCGCGATAGTGCGTCTAGCGGCAGACACGCCCTTGCCGCGATGGGCGGCGCGGGGAGAATTTTTCTCGGTCACGCGTACTAGCGATGAGCTTTCGATCGTCTGCGCAGAAGATCACGTGCCCAGGGGTGTTGCCACGGAAACGGGATGGCGTGCGCTGAAAGTGACGGGCCCTTTCGCGTTGTCGGAAATTGGTGTTTTGGCGGCGCTGGCGGCTCCGCTGGCTGAGGCGAAGGTAAGCCTGTTCGCCATTTCCACCTTTGATACGGACTATTTGCTGGTCAGCGAAAAACAGCTAAATGCCGCAATCGCAGCACTCAAAGGCGCTGGGCATCGCATCAGGCAAAACAGCGCTTTGTCTTAACAGAATTGTCATGGAGAAAAAGAGAATGAAGATTGCATGGTGTCGAAACGCGAATCGAATTCGCCGGGCAATTCTCACGCTGGCCGCGGTTGCCGGCATGGCGATTGCGTCCACCCACTTGCGGGCGGACGAACCCTACGCGCGCAATCGCGACTACGATTTGCAGCATTCGAGAATCGCGCTGCGGTTCGATCTGGAGCAGAAGAAGGTTATCGGAGGCGTCATGCACTCACTGTCGATTTTGCGCGATGGCACGTCGAAAATCGCGTTCGATTCCGTCGGCTTGACCATTCAAAGCGTCACGGTAAACAAAGCGCCCGCGAAATTTGAAAGCACTGCTTCGGAACTTATTGTTCCACTACCCGCAGCCGCGCGCAGCGGGGAAAAATTCGACGTGGACATTCGCTATGAGGGCAAGCCGGCGAAAGGCTTGTACTTCATTCTTCCGGATAAGGATTATCCCAATCGGCCCAAACAGATCTGGTCTCAAGGCGAATCGGAAGACACGCGCTACTACCTGCCTACCTATGACTATCCAAACGACCGGTTGACCACGGAAACGATTCTCACCGTTCCGGCTTCGTGGATCACGGTGGCGAACGGCAAACTCATCAACGTTACCAAGGCCGGCGACGACATGAAGACATGGACTTGGCGTGAGTCTCTGCCGAGTTCGACGTATCTGATCACCGTAGTTGCGGGAGAGTTCGACGAAATTAAGCAGACTTGGCATGGCCTACCGGTGACCTATTACGCTCCGAAGGGACGCGGCGACCGCTTGTTGCCAAATTACGAACGCACGCCCGCGATGATGGAGATATTCAGCAAGAAGCTCGGCGTGGACTATCCATGGGAGAAATACGCGCAAGTGATGGTGGACGATTTCGTGGCCGGTGGGATGGAAAATTCCAGCGCCACAACCAACACCAGCAGTTCCTTGCGGAATGCGAAATTGATACCCGAATTTCCTGGTGATGAAGACCGGCTGATTTCGCACGAGCTGGCGCATCAATGGTTCGGCGACCTGGTCACCTGCAACGATTGGGGAAACATCTGGCTGAATGAAGGTTTCGCAACGTTCTTCGAGATGGTGTGGAGCGAAGCGCACTATTCTAAAGATCAAGCCGACTATGAGCGCTGGACCGCGGTTCAGGAGTGGCTTGGGCAGTCCAGCTTGTACGGCAAGCCGATCGTGCGTCACGATTTTGACGACTCCAGCGAGTTTGATGACAACGCCTATGGAAAGGGCGGCTTCGTGCTGTACATGCTTCGCCAGCAAATTGGCGAGGATGCTTTCTATCGCGGCCTGCGGCATTACCTGGAGGTCCATCGCGGCAAGAACGTAGTCACCGCCGATCTCATCAAGTCCATCGAAGAAGCGAATCATATTAATGTGCAGCAGTTTTTCGACGAATGGATTTACGGTGCGGGCGCGCCGAAGCTTGAAGCCGGCTACACATATGAAGACGGCAAGCACCAAATTGCGTTGACCGTGAAGCAAACGCAGAAAGTCGAAGGCCACGTCGGTATTTTCCACGTGCCGGTGAATGTCGAGATTACGACCTCATCAGGGACGAAGTTGCACAGAATTGCCGTTTCGAAGGATGCGGAAACATTCTCGTTGCCTACTGATTCCGCTCCGTTGATGGTGCTCTTCGATAAAGGCGGGCAGATTCTGAAATCAGTGGAATTCCATAAGGAAAAGAAAGAATGGTTGTACCAATTAAAGAACGCCTCGGAGCTTGCGGACCGTGCCGAAGCAGTGCAGGCGCTGGCAAAATTGAAGAACGACGACGAGGCGGTGGCTGCTCTTGGCAGCGCACTAAACACAGACAAAGCGTGGGGCCTTCGCGATATTGCCGCCGACGCCCTCGGACGCATCGGTAATGCCGCTGCGGGCAAGCAGTTGCTAAACGCGCTGGAGTCCAACGAGCAGCCTTACGTTCGCAAGAACATTGCCGCCGCGCTCGGTAACATCAAGGATGAACCGAAAATTGCCGAGAAGCTTTCGGCTGTCGCTCGCGACGATGCATCGTATCGCGCGCGCGCCAATGCGCTGCAATCGCTCGGTAAACTGAAAGCGCCGAACACTCTTGCGGTGCTGACCGCGGCGGTGAACGCCGATTCGCCGGACGATTTCCTGCGCAACGCCGCGTTGCGTTCGCTCGGCTATCTTGGTGACGACAAAGGCGTGCCGCTGCTTCGCGAATGGGCGGCGCCGGGCAAAGCGATCGAAACACGCCAGGCCGCCATTGCCAGCCTCGGTCGCCTGGAAAAGGGCAGTAAGGAGATAACCGCGCAAATCGCCAGCTATCTCACCGAATCCCATTACCCCATTCGCTATGCAGCCATCTACGCGCTAGGTAGTCGCGGCGACGCCTCGGCGATCCCCGCGTTGCAAGCACTGCTGAAAAGCGATGACCTCAGCATCGAAATGGCGCCCACGGTCAAACAGCAAATCGCGCGGCTGCAGAAAGAAGAAAATAGTAAGGCGGCCGGCAGCGAAGAAGGTGACAAGGAGAAAAGCGGTGATTCCAACGAGCAAGGAGTCGCGCAGCGCCTGGAAAAGTTGGAGCATCTCCTTCAGGAAATGAGCGACCGGCTGAAATCGATCGAGAGCCGCCTTTCTCAGAAATAGCACCGCAATCCTCGCGGTCTGCGACGCCGTCTCTCGGCAACCATCGTGCTGTTATGGGTGTGAAAGCAAGATTCGCAAATCCCGCAGATTGTTTCCCGTCGGGCCGGTAACGATAGCATCGTTGAGTTGCGCGAAAAAAGTGAACGCGGCGCTGCGCCTAAACGCGTCTCCGGGATTCAAGCCTGACGCCATCGCGCGCGCCAGCGTTTCGCCGTCGGCAACTGCGCCTGCGGCGGGGCTATTGCCGTCAATTCCGTCCGTGCCTGCGCTGAGCACCGCAACGCGGCGCCCGACAATATTCGCCACGCAGGCAAGCACGAAAGCAGAATTCCTTCCGCCGATTCCGTCACCGGTCACCGGCGAGCTGATCTCGCCGTCGGCGATCAACGCCACAGAGCGGCTGGGATTCGCCGCCTGCAGCTCGCGTAGCTGCGTGAGCAGATACTCCGCGGCTTTTTCCACCGGCCAGTCGTCCGTCGAGTTATCGCAACATGTTAAGAATCCCATGGCCTCCGAGGCGTGGTGCGCAGGATGAAACAGATCGTCCATGCCTAAGAGCAGGACAAAATAGGCGTTGGCGAATGCGGAATCGTTTCGTTTCGGCGTCTCGCTTACCTTTCCTTCCCCTACGCAGCGGCGCAGCGATGGAGGAAATTCTTGCATCATTTTGAATTGCGACACGATGCGCTCGACGTCGGCGATTGTAGTTGGGTCCGGCAGGGAAGGACCGGAAGCAAGCGCGGACTCCTGGCCTTCCGGTACGTCGGTCACCGCCAGAGTAATCTTTGTGGCTCCACCCGCCGCCGCGGCAAGGCGCCCGCCTTTTACCGCAGAGACATGTTTCCGGACCGCGTTCATCGCCGCAATGGGCGCGCCGCAGGTCACCAGTGTGCGATAGAACTGCTGAACGTCTTCCAGCGTCATCCGGGAATCGAGGGGCAATTCCGCGAGCGCCGATCCGCCGCCAGAGAGCAAAAAAAATACGAGTGTCGTCTCATCGCATTTTTTCAGGAGCGCGAGGGTGGCTTCGGCGGCCCTCCAGCTGTCGGCATTCGGGATAGGATGGCCTCCGACGAAATATTGCACGGCAGGTAGCGGACGGTCCGGCGGAGTCGGCGCGGACGCGATGCCTTCAAATCCTAGCTCCTGAGGCAACAACGCGCGCAAGCCGCCCAGCATGGCGTGCGCCGCTTTGCCGATTGCCACGACGCGGATCTTCGAGAAGGACCGCAGGTCGATTGCGACGTCGCCGCAATGCAGCCGTGAACCCTCGAGGGGCAGCTTCCGCTGCATCACCGCAGGGATATCAATAGCCGCCAGCGTTTCGTGGAAAATCAGGCGGGCAAGTTGTTTCAGGTCCGCCATGCGAGGGTTACCGGCACGCGCTTCAGTTTGCTTTCAGGACTTCCGGATTCAGGATGTTAGGCGGGCGCTGGCTTTTGAAGAGCGCCACAACGTTTTGTGCGGCCATGCAGGCCATCTTGGTGCGCGTCTCAAGCGATGCAGAAGCAATGTGCGGCGCGAGGACGACATTCGGGCGCTTCAAGCCAGGTTGAATTAGCGGCTCCTTTTCGTAAACGTCCAAGGCCGCGCCTGCAATCTTTTTGTTCTCGAGGGCCTGGACCAACGCCGCCTCGTCCACCACCGGGCCCCGCGAGGTATTGATCAAAAACGAAGTGGGCTTCATTTGCGCGAATGTCTTCGCATTGAATAGCCCACGCGTCTCCGGCAGCAGCGGCACGTGCACGCTCACAAAGTCCGATTCGCCAAGCAACGCGCTCAGATCACGGTACTCCGCGTGGAAGCCCCTCTCGACGTCCAGAGGCGCGCGTGCCGCATCATGATAGATGACCTTCATCTGAAAGCCCGCGGCACGGCGCGCCACGGCCCGGCCGATTCGGCCAAACCCTACCAGCCCGAGCGTCTTGCCCCAAACATCTGCGCCCACCAGCTGATCGAGGTCCCAACCCTTCCACTCGCCGGAACGCGCCAGCGCTTCGCCTTCACCGAGGCGCCGAGCCACCGCCATTAGCAGCGTCCAGGCAAAATCGGCGGTGGTTTCGTCGAGTACGCCAGGCGTGTTCGTAGCCGCGACGCCGCGTTTGGTGCAGTCGGCTACCGTGATGTTGTCGTAGCCTACGGCGACATTGGCCGCAATGCGCAGCTTCGGGGCAGCCGCCAGCAGCTCTTCATTCACCGTTTCGGTGAGCAGGCACACCAAGCCTTCTTTGTCCGTTATACGGCGAAATAATTCTTTCTTGGAGATACGCTCGGGCTGCGTCCAATAATCGACCTCGCAGCTCGCGTTTAGGATTTGTTGCGCCGCTGGAAATAGCGGCCGCGTCGCCAGCACTTTCGGTCTCGCCATGTTCGCCTCGTCATAAATGCGCGGGAAGTTACACTATCACGAAGACTGAATGTAATGAAGCAATGGCAACGACAGCATTCAGTTCTAATTGGGAATGCCCTGGCGGACCGGAATAGAACACCAACGTCAACCCGCGTTGGCGCCCTCCGAGCCGGAGAGACTTGCAGAATGGCTAAAAGAGTCTTCGGCCTTTTTGGCAGTGGGCGAGTTTCCGATAATCCGACGCAAGATAAAAAGGGCGTTGACGACCTGACCACCGAACAAATCGGGTCTGAGGATTACCTCCGTGTTGCCCGTCATTCGACCTTGTCCGTTTATCGGGTGCTGAAATTTCGCGGCCGCTCGCATCGACATGACCGAGGGTCCTAGCCTCAGCCCAGTCTCGATGGACCGCGACAATCAGCGCCGGCGATTACATTGTGAGGACGGCGCGGAACCGGGCCTTGCCCTCCACGACACGCTGGTATGCCTTCGGAGCCTCGGCCAGTGGGTACGTCTCGACTATCGTTTTAACTTTCCCTTGTGCTACGAAATCTAGGGCTTCGTAGAGATATTCGGGGCCGTTTTGCTGGCTGCCAATGACGCGAATGCGCTTCATGATGAGGTCCATCAGGGAAATCGTAAGCGGCTCCGCGTCCGCGCCCATGGTGACAAGCCGGCCGTCCGGCCGCAGTCCCTGAATGCTGTCCACCATTGCCTTGGTCGAATTGGACGTGCTGAGGATGATGTCGGCACCGCCCGCCGCGGCGAGGCTCTTTCCGTCGCGGACAATTTCATCCGCGCCGAGATCGCGGATCAGCTTATCTTTATCGGGAGAATGCGAAACCGCGATGGTCTCGAAGCCTGCAGCTTTAGCGTATTGCACTGCCAGGTGCCCAAGCCCACCGATCCCGAGCACGGCCACGCGCTCGTGCGGCTGGGGATCCGCCCAGCGGAGCCCGCTATAGACCGTGTAACCGGCGCAGAAGATCGGGGCTGCTTGCTCGTAGGAAACCTTGTCGGGAATGAGGTAGGTGGCGTCGGCATTCATCGGCATGTACTCGGCGTGTCCGCCTTGTGCCTCAATTCCTGTGCCTTTCAGATAGGGACAGAACATCCTCCGGCCGCGCTGGCACCATTCGCAGCGCCCGCAAGTGGACTGAATCCAGGCGGTGCCGACGCGATCGCCTACCTTGCGCGTGGTGACGTCGGGAGCCACTGCAACGATCTCGCCGACCGGCTCGTGACCGAGGATGCGCGGAAATGGGCCTGGAATGTGTCCGAGTGTTTCGTGCACGTCGGTATAGCAGATGCCGCTTGCGCGCATCTTCACCAGTACTTGACCGGGTCCGGGTTGAGGCTGAGGGACATCTTTGACCTGCCACGAACTGCTCATGGCGGGAACGACCGCAGCTTTCATGGGCTTTCCTCCTGGCACGGTTCGATGCGGGTGCCGTTACGCTGGGTGCATGAGATGCTGGCTGCATTCCAGCTAACCGGAAGCTAACCCAGCTCCGCCTTTTTTCCTTGACAACCCATTACTACTCGCGTAGTATAAGCTTCGTATCTTATTGCGCCTCGTTTCCGTAACGCCAGTATCCCTGCTGGCGTTTTTTCGCTTTCTGGAGCCAGCCAACTGGTAATGCTTTGCTTGCGACGCTCCCGAAACGCAACGCTTGTTGCGAGATTCTTGTCCATATAAGGCCCTTTAGAATCAACACTTGCAAAAGTGTGTGAAAACAAATGACTTTAAACTTTAAGTTCCTTTAGAATGAACACTTATGAAAAAAGGGGGGAGGGGGCCCCCCCGCGTGGGCTCGCGCACCCTCTAGCGCTCGCCGATTAGATACCGGCAACCGCTCGGCCCCATGCGCGCCGAGTGCACCGCGCCTGCAGGAACGTCGCACCGCTCACCCGCGCGATACGTGTGGTTCTTGCCGCGACCTACGCGAAAGCGTTTCTGCATTCGTCGCTGAAAGGGCTGCGGCGCGTTACGCTACAAACGGCCCAAGCGTTGCGCCCACGCAGCGAACTCTTGCCAGACGACCGTTCTGCCGAGCGGGAGGCTAATCTCATGCATGAAGATCACGAATATGCCGCCCCACAGCGTTGCACGATGGACCCGGCGCATGGACCACAGGTCATATGTGGCCAGCAGCAGAATGAAGATGTACAAGAACAAAAACGTCATCGGCACGTTCGCGCGAAAAAGAGTGAAAGGCCATCGGCAAAACGCCGCGTCCAGCAGCCCGATGGTGGCAAGGAGAATCAGGCGTTTGTGGGTGCTGGAGTCGCGGCGCGTGCGAAAAGCAAAGAAGACAATCATCGCAAATAGCACCATATCTAGGAGCGTCACCGCGTAGAATGCCTTGGGGTCCGCGAACGGAGGGTCGCCTCTCGAAAGCATGTTTGTGGCTGCCAGCGTCCCCAGCGCCACCATCAAGCACGCAAGACAAAAGCCTGCGATGCCCAGCTTCCGGTGAATATCCACCCGGCCAGCCGCCACTAGCGATGTCTGTGTTATCAGCAACAGCATCCACAATGTGAACGCTGCGCCGTGCATGTGAATCAGCAGATTTGGTAGGGGTGCGCGAAAAACGCCCGCCAGAAAATACGTTTTTGCAAAACCCAAGAAAACCGTCGCCAGAATCAAAAGCGCCATGCCGAAGAAAAATAAATTCTCGAAACGCCGTCGCATGGTCGGGGACGCCAGAGTTTGGCCATGTCCTGTCGCAACAGAAGCCATGCGTGCCTCCAAGATTTGAACTCATCCGGGGAGAAGGCCTATTGGGGTTACTCGCCGCCTTGCCGCAGAACATCCGGGAAAGCACGGTCTTGAGTCAAGGCACGGCGAAGCTCGGCAGGTGGCGGTACTGTGCGTGAGCCGGGATGAACCCGAAACAAATCCTTACTGCTTAAGAGTTCGCGTGAGTTTCTCTTCGTCAATTGGATGATTCAAGCGAACGCGGGGCAATTTGAACCTTAAAACGGCTACGCCCTCCCGGCGGCATTGGGGGACACCGCAGAAAGGGCGCGTCCGTCTTCAGGAGAGAAGGCCGTCAACAAACTACAAAGTCAGAAGCCCGGCGGCGGAGGCGGCGCCTCGGCGGACCCACCGGCCGGCGGAGCACCGTGAAACCCGCGCCGGTGATTCCGCGGACCGCCTGGTCCCCCTTCTTTCACCGTATAATCCGCGGGCACCGTGAACAGTGCCGCCGCAGGCTCGGCGCGCTGCACTTTGGTTAGTGCATAGGTCGTGGTTCCAAAGCGCGGATCGCTGCGCGTGCTCTTCACCACGATCTGCAGGTCCGGCGAATACCAGCGCTCGAACACGACTTGAATGGGCTTATCGTTTCCAATCTGCCCCGCCGGAATGGTGCGCGTGATGCGCGTACCCTCCCCGTTTACGCCGTTGATCGCTTGCCTACCAAGCGATTCCTTTTTCACCTCGCCGGAAGCCTCTTCCTTGGCCATGCGCTTCTGCATTTTTTGGTCGAACGCCTGCGCGTTCCCATTGGCCCATGCGCCGCGCTTACCGCCTTTCGGCGGAGTCATCTTGTGTGCCACCTTTTGCTCCGGGTCCAGCAAGTAATGCG
>Ga0307475_10003018_pt1 | contig 10197 bp, 9 predicted proteins | sample atmos_gasesECM1C_FD_203317 | JGI IMG/M metagenome (GOLD analysis project Ga0307475, IMG submission 203317) | Hardwood forest soil microbial communities from Morgan-Monroe State Forest, Indiana, United States - atmos_gasesECM1C_515 | ecosystem: Environmental > Terrestrial > Soil > Temperate...
AAGACCAGGGGGAAGCGGACCTTTATCTGGTGGATGGGTTTCAAGACTGGTGCAATAGCCTGCGGCTGCCCGCTGTGGACGAGCCCATCCGGACGGAGCGAGTCACTGTGAGGCGGCTCGATGATGTTCTGGCCGAATGGGGGGTGACCAAAGTGGATTTCCTTAAGCTCGACGTGGAAGGGGCAGAGCTCTCTGTTCTGTGCGGCGCGATGAAGCTGCTGCATGGGGAATCGCGGCCGGCGATTCTGGCGGAAGTGCGGGACACACGAACGCACCCGTGGGGCTACGGCGCGCGGGAAATTATCCAATTTCTGATTCGAAAGGACTACCGATGGTTTGCCATCGCGGCCAAAGGCGCGCTGCTTCCCATTTCCTGCGACCAGGAAACGTACGACGCCAATCTGGTGGCGCTGCCCGTGGAGCGGACAGAGGAGTTCCTGAGTCTACTGGGGCAGAGATAGAAACCCTGCGACTGCTGGTATTCTTCTACAGAGGAAGCGGCTTTCTGATCGCCGATCTGAGACATTTCAGGAATGCGGGTCGGGGCAATGGCACCGCTTCCGAGAGTTCAGGCTCATTGGGAGAGGAATGGAGCGAATGAAAGTACTCGTCACCGGCAGCAGTGGACTGATCGGTTCGGAAGCGGCCGAGCATTTCGACCGGCAGGGGCACGAAGTCATCGGCGTGGACAACAACATGCGGCGCGTTTTCTTCGGTGCGGCAGGCGACACGCTTTGGAATCTGGAGCGGCTGAAGGGTGTGACCAAGCGTTTCACGCACGCGGCGCTGGACATTCGCGACCGAACGGCCATCGAAGAACTCTTTCGAACGCAGCGCTTCGATTTGATCGTTCATTGCGCGGCGCAGCCTTCGCACGATAAGGCGCGAGAGATTCCGTTGCTGGATTTCGAAGTGAATGCGCTCGGCACCGTGAACCTTCTGGAAACGACGCGGCAACATTCGCCTGAGGCGGTGTTCGTTTTTCTGAGCACGAACAAGGTTTATGGCGATGCGCCTAATGAGATTCCGCTCAAGGAGCTGGAGAAGCGGTATGACTACGCGCGGGCGGTAGACTTTGCGGGGGTTGACGAGACTTGCCGGATCGACCGAACGATGCACTCGCTGTTCGGCGCGTCGAAAGCAGCGGCGGATCTTGTGGCGCAGGAATATGGGCGTTACTTCAACATGAAGGTGGGAATTTTTCGAGGCGGGTGCCTGACCGGGCCGGCACATTCCGGCGTGGAATTGCATGGATTTTTGTCGTATTTGGTGAAAGTGACGCTCAGCGGTGGCCGGTATTCCGTTTTTGGATATAAGGGCAAGCAGGTGCGCGACAACATTCATAGTCACGACGTGGTGCGCGCGATCGAGGAGTTTGCCGCAAATCCGCGACCTGGCGAGGTGTACAACCTCGGTGGCGGGCGCACGAACAGCATTTCCGTGCTGGAGGCGATCGAGCGCATCGAGAAGATGACCGGGCACAAGCTGGATTGGCGCTACGTGGACGAAGCTCGCAAGGGCGATCACATATGCTATATCTCGAATCTTGGAAAATTCCAGAGCCACTACCCGAAGTGGAAGATTACGCGCGGACTGGACGCCATCCTCGAAGAAATTATTGCTTCGCAACGCGCGCAGTCGCCGCATGCCAACGCGCGGTGAGCCGAAAAGGGCCAGCATGAAAGCCCCTTATTTCACCGTCCTGATCGATGCCTACAATTACGGAGAGTATATTGAAGAGGCCGTGTCGAGCGCGCTGGCGCAGAATTTTCCGTTCGAGGAACGCGAGATTCTGGTGGTGGATGACGGTTCGACCGATGACACGCAAGAGCGATTGAGGAGATTCGGAAAGGCGATCCGCTATTTGCGAAAGCCGAATGGCGGACAGGCGTCGGCGTTCAATTTCGGTTTCGCAAATGCGTGCGGGGAAGTGATTGCGCTGCTGGATGCCGACGACGTCTGGATGCCGGAAAAATTAGAGCGAGTGTATGAAGAATTCGAACGGCATCCGGCGGCGGGAATGGTTTACCACCGCGTGCATTTGTGGAACGGCGTCAGCGACATTTCTGAAGACTCGTATTTCATTCCTGTTTCGGGGCGCGTCACAAAAAACCGGCGCGCTTTGCTGCAATATCCGATGGCGGGCACTTCCTGCCTGGCGTTCCGGCGCGAAGCGCTTCAGGAATTGTTGCCGGTGCCCGAGTCACTGCGATTCCAGGCGGACGCTTATCTGACAGCGCTGGTCATTTTTGTCGCAGAGGTTGCGGCAGTGCCGGAGTTTCTGGGGAAATATCGCCTGCATGGTGCAAACCGGTTCCAGACAAACGCGGAGCGCATGGCGCTCAACCAGATAGAACGCAAAATGGCCGTGCGTCAGATGCTTCTCGAGGAGATCCGGAATTGGCTGCAAAAGCATGGCGAGGATGTGGGCTCCCCAGAAATTCGCGGGTATCTGAAACAATGGGTGAAGGCACAGGAGAGCGACGGATTTGCTTTGAGAGCGCCGAGCCGCTGGAAGTACTTTCGTCATCTGATTGATTTCCCGTGGACGTACGGGGAGATCATGACGCGGCGACATCGTGTTTACAGCTATATTCGCGCGTTCGCAGCGCTGTTCCTGGGCTATCATCATCTGTACGTTTTGGATGACATGCGTGTGAAGCGCAAGGGATTGTTCGCTGCTCCTCCGGAGAAGAGGGCGGCGGCGGAAAAAGAGAAGGCATTGGCGGCGAGAGGCTGAAGCAAGTCGATGGCATCACGGAGCGCCATGAGCGCGGGGACAGTAGCAGCTTCGGAACGCGGAGGGTTCTCAGAAGCAGCGGACCGCGTTTGTCCAGCTTGCAGCGAAACGTCGCGAGACGCTGCCATCGAACAGTATGGGAAATACAGACTGTTTGGATGCGGGGCGTGCGGGCTGCATTTCTGGGAACCGCGGGAGATGCCGGACGCGCGGTGGTACGAACAGATATACGGCGGACGGGATGAAAAGCTGCTACCGCTTGAGCCCGGACACAAATATTTTCTGGCTGATCCGCTGGCGCCCCGCGGTGGCGCACTACTGGATATTGGCTGCGGCACCGGGAATTTTCTGGCGGCGGCACGCGATAGGGGCTATGGCGTTACGGGGATAGAGCTGGACCGCAACGCGGCGCGTTTTGCCAAAGAGCGGCTCGGTGTGCAAAGCGTCTTTCCGCTAACGATTGCCGAATTTGCCGAGCAGCACGCAGAAGAGCAGTTTGATGTGGTCACATTTTTTGAAGTGCTGGAGCATCAGGCCGCCCCGGCGGAATTCCTGCAGTGCGTAAAAACGTGCGTGCGGCCGGAGGGGGTGATCGCTCTGAGCGTGCCCAATCGCGGACGGTGGCTGACCGGGCCAGACGTTCTGGATTACCCGCCAAATCATTTCCTGCGCTGGAATGCGGCGGCACTCAGGAAGTTTTTGAGCGAGCAAGGATTCGAGGTCTTGTCCGTCCGTGAGCAACCGGCTGGAATCGCGCATACCGCGCAGATGATCAACATGGCGCTGCGCACCGGAATGTCTCAAGCTGTAGTGGGCGATGCACCGAAGAGTTTTCGCGACGTGATCCAGATGACGCCAGGTCAAGCTGAGGCGGTCTTGCGGGCACACCCGACGACGCGGCAGCGCGCGATGGAGATACTAGGCCGAGTCAAGTATGCGGCGTGCGTACTCTTAGCGGTCGCGGCGTTTCCGTACGTTCGCATGCGCGGATACAAAGGAACGTATTTGTATTGCCTGGCGCGGCGGCGGGATTGAGATTTTTCGGAGGGCTGCAATTTGGCAAGAAGTTTTGTCAGCGTGCTGATCGATACGTATAACCACGAGCGCTTCATCGAGAAGGCGATCGTGAGCGCGCTGGAGCAGGATTTTCCGGCGGCGGATCGCGAAATCATCGTTGTCGATGATGGCTCGACGGATCGCACGCCGGAAATCGTGAAGAAATTCGAGCCGCATGTGCGGTTGCTGCGCAAAGAGAATGGCGGGCAAGCCTCGGCATTCAATGCAGGCATTCCGGAATGCAAGGGAGAAATCATCGCGTTTCTGGACGGCGACGACTGGTGGGCGCCGGGGAAACTGCGGCGTGTCGCCGAAGTGTTCGCAAAGGAATACGCAGTCGGCTTAGTTGGACACGGTATTATCGAAACTTTTGCAGATCGAACCGAACGCATAGCAGCTACGGAAAAAAACGAAAGATTGAAACTCGATTCCCTCTCCGCAGCCCGTGTATTTCGCCTGCGCAAGAGTTATTTAGGGACGAGCCGCATGGCGCTCCGGGCGCAGTTGGCGCGTGCAATACTGCCGGTTCCAGAAGCGCTCGTCATAGAGGCAGATGAGTATTTGTTTACGCTCGCCGCGGCCACGGGCGAAATCATTATTCTTCGAGAGGCGTTGACCCATTATCACATTCATGGCGGCAACCTCTATCTCGCTCCGGGAAAGGAGAGCAACGGCTTGCGCCGGAAGCAGAGGGTGATGGAGGTATTGGCGAGTTCATTTCGAACGATACTGCCTGAAAAAGACGTTCCCGCGGATGTTATCGAATGTATCGTTGAGATCGTCCAAGCAGAAGCAGATCAACTGCGGCTGATGGCCGACGGTGGGAGATCGTGGGAAACGTTCCGGACAGAAAACAAGTTGTATGAAGTGATGCACGGGGATGCAAAGCGCAGCCATCGGTTGTTTCGCGCAGTAACAATGCTTCCGGCGCTGATGCTTCCACCGCGCCGATACTATGCGGCGCGGCAGTGGCTATCTTCCCGCCGGTGGTACCGCCGAATTCGAGAGAAAGCGCTGCCTGTTCCGGAAATTACGCGCGTTGCCGGCCCCGAAGAGTTCAAAGCATGAGTCTACGGACGGACTACGATGTTTGGCATGAACACATTTTTAATACCGATCCGGAGCATGAGGATGCGTCAAGCCCCTGGTATGCACTCGTACGCGAGCAGTTAGGGACTGTCAGAGGCCTGCGTGTCCTGGAAGTAGCTTGTGGACGCGGAGGTTTCGTCAAAGAGCTGTCGCGAAACGGCGCACGGGTGACAGGGTGCGACTTTTCGCTCGCGGCCTTATGCGTTGGCAGGAAAAAGCTGCAGGCACTGGGGAACGGAAGCCGGGCGGCGCTAATTCAGGGAGACGCCCAAGCGCTGCCTTTCGCTGATGAGTCTTTTGATCTGGTCGTCTCCTGCGAAACCATCGAGCATGTTCCTGATGTACGGAAAGCGCTGCGCGAAATGTGGAGAGTCGCGCGCCCCGGCGCTAAACTTTTTCTCACGACTCCGAACTACGCGAACTTGATGGGTCTCTACGAACTGTATGCTCGACTGCGCCACCCCGGGCGCCGGGATGATCAGCCGTTTGATCGCCGCCAGTGGTTTGCCCAAATTCTTGAACGTGTTCGGCGAGCTGGTTGGACAATTCTTCGGACGGACGGCACAGTACATCAATTCCCACTCTTTCCCGGACATTCTCCACTGCGAATGGTGATGCTGGAAAAGAATCGAACCGTTCGAAAACTGTTGAGTCCATTCGCCCTGCATTATTTTGTAATGGCTCAGAAAAAGGACGTCGCGTAGGTCGTAATGGACATTCTCATGGGGTCGGGGGTCCTTAAGCGGCGCGAGGGCGGCGTGGCTGCAGTGATATACAACCTCGGCCACGAACTAGAGCGTTTCGGCCATCACGTAACGTATGTTTTTCAAGAGGATTTGATTGAGCCCGAGGGCATTTCACCGCGATTTAACGAACTCGTTTTTTCATGGAAGCTCGGGCGGTACATCGCAGAAAACCGGAAGAAGTTTTCCATCGTCAACCTCCACGCTCCCACGGGCTTTCCTTACGGTTTACGCCGCAAGTGGCGGGGTGCGGCCGGTTATCCGCCCTACATCATGACGCTTCATGGGCTTGAAGAACGAAGAGTTCACGCGATGAGCCGGGAAGCGAAGAAGGGGCGCGCCTGGAATTATTCGCTGAAGAATCGCCTTTGGCACCGTTTCTATCATCAGCCGCGCTTTCGATGGTCGATTCGAACCGCGGACGGTGCACACACTTGCGCTCGCGAAGTATGGTCTACGCTGCAAGTGAAGTACAATTTGGACGCGGACCGGGTAGCCTACATCCCGCACGGCGTAGAATCGCGATTTTTTGTCCCCCGCGAATATCCTTCCGGCGAAACCTTGCGGCTGTTGTATGCAGGCACGTGGCTCGATCAGCGCGGAGTCTTTTACATTCGTGATGCGTTGCGAGTCGTAGCGCCTACGATTTCAGGATTGACCATGACGTTTGCGGGCTGCGGTGTTCTCCCCGAAGAGATTCAGCATTTTTTTGGACCGGAATTGGCCGGACGGATTGTTGTTCTCCCCGTTATTCCGGCGGAGCGTATGCCGGAACTGTACGCCGAGCACGACGTTTTTCTTTTCCCCTCTATGGTGGAGGGGTTACCGCTGGTGCTGCTCGAAGCCATGGCAACGGGAATGCCAGTGATTACGACGGACACTTGTGGGATGGCGGATGTGGTGGAACACGACTTCAATGGGCTGCTGATCCCTCCGGCGGATGCGGTAGCGATGCAAGAGGGAATCTTGCGGTTTGCGCGTTCAGCGGAATTGCGCAAGAAGCTGGGAGAAGCGGCGCGCGAAACCGTGAAACGGTACACGTGGGAACGGGCGGCCCGCCGGCTTGAGGAGCTTTACCTGCATGTTCTCGCTTTGGAGTGTCGCTCCTCGCGCAAAACCTGAAGATTTCGCGCAGGTTAGCTGGTTAGATCAATATGATTTCCGCAGAGAACAACTATGCCGCGTGGAGTGTGAAATCCGCAGGTCGCTTCGAGCATTGCGCCCGCGCAGCGGGCCCCCTCTTTTGCCACTGGACCCGCTACCGCGTCGATAGGACATTCGACTCTCGCCGCCCCGGCACGCTACCATAGAATTCCCGAAATCATTTGGAAATATCATATTGTCCGCGACACTGTCTTGCGGAGAAATCCGCGGAAGAGACGGAAGAAGAATGCTGACCCTTGGAATTAACTATTCGCAATTACATGACTCCTCGGCTTGCGTCGTGCGTGATGGGGAGTTGCTCTTCGCCGTCGCAGAAGAACGCATCAGCCGGTTGAAACACGATGCTCGTTTCCCGTCGAATGCCATCCGGGCGTGTTTGGACTTTACGGGAATTCGCGCCGATCAACTGGATGAGGTGTGTTTTGGCTGGCCCACGTCAGGGTACGAATACCGTCACGACTTGAAGCTGTTCGCAACCGGGCGGCGGCCTATTACATATTTGGACTTGCTCAACTCAACGCGACATTTCCTCAGCATGTGGCACCAGAAAGTCGGCGCAAATCCATTCCAACAACAGTTTGGGCCGGTGCGCGCCCGCATGCGATTCGTTCAGCACCATGTTGCCCATGCCCTCAGCGCTTACTCCTATTCCGGGTTTGACGATGCAACCGTGGTGATTATGGACGGACACGGTGCAACTGAAGCGACGTCCATCTGGCACGGATGCGGCGGGCGCCTCAATCACATCCTGACCATCCAGTATCCGAATTCCCTCGGACTGTTCTACGGGGAGTTCACACAGTTTCTGGGGTTTCATCGCAACAGCGACGAATGGAAGGTAATGGGCCTTGCGCCTTACGGCCAGCCGGGAATCGATTTGCGTCCGTTCATCGATCCGGATGCAAAGCCTTACCGTGTTGACACGAGGCGGGTCATTGGAAATGGATCGCAGCCATTCTCCGGGATGACGCCATTGCTTGGAGCTCCTCGCGCCGCCGAGGGCGAAATCGATGAGCGACACAAAGACATTGCTTACGCCGTCCAGGACGCTTGTGAAATCGCGATGCTAAACGTGGTGCGTACGGCGATCGAGAAAACGGGATGCCGGAACATTTGCCTGGCCGGAGGCGTGGCGCTGAATTCGAAAGCCAACGGGAAAATTGTCGCATCCGGCCTCATAGACAAAATGTTCGTGCAACCGGCGGCCTCGGATGATGGAGTGGCCCTTGGGGCGGCGCTTGCCCCGTATCTTGATGACAATGGAAAACTACCGAACAAACTGATGCGGCACGCATATTTGGGGCCAAGTTTTGATGATGAGGCGATTGAAAGCGCGCTGCGCACGTACAAGTTGCGCTACATGAGGCTGACGGACGCGGCGTCTGCAGCGGCTGAACTTCTTTCGCAGGGAAAAATTCTCGGCTGGTTTCAGGGACGCATGGAATTTGGCCCGCGCGCGCTGGGAAGCCGCTCGATTCTGGCTGATCCGCGCGACCCGGAAATGAACGCCAAGGTCAACAATGCGGTGAAGTTCCGGGAGTGGTGGCGGCCGTTTGCGCCGTCACTCAAGAAGGAAGCAGCGGGCGAATATTTGGAGAGCGCAGCGGATTCCCCGTTCATGATCTTGACGGCGCAGGTGCGGCCGGAAAAACGCGCTGTCATTCCGTCCGTCACACATGTGGACGGCAGCGCGCGGCCACAGACCGTCGAGAAAGAGATCAATCCGCTCTATTGGCGGCTAATCGATGAGTTCGAAAAACGTACGGGCGTGCCCGTCATTATGAATACGTCGTTCAATTTGCGAGGTGAAGCCATTGTTCACACGCCGACGGACGCGATACGAACATTTTTCAGTTCCGGCATGGACGCTCTGGTGATCGGAAGCTTCCTCGTCGAAAAATGAGCACTTTGCAATGAGCGGGGAACGTGTCATCGCGCTACTCGGGCGGCCCGACGCGCCCACGGACGCAGTTGAAGAGTACTGCCGCTACCTCGGCGAAGCTCTGAGGCCGGAAGGTTTCGAATTGAGCATCGAGCGAGTCGCGTGGCGCGAACGAGGGTGGACTCGCGCGGTGCGGGGGCTCCGACGAAAGGCAAAGGAGTGGCGCGGAGTGTGGGTGCTTGTGCAGTACACGGCCCTGGCATGGTCGGCGCGAGGTTTCCCGCTGCGATTTCCAAGAGTGCTTAGGACACTCAGAGACGCTGGAGTGCACCTAGGCGTGGTCTTTCACGACGTCGAGCCCTACAGTGGAGCGCGAGTGATTGACGGATTGCGCCGCGGTGCGCAACTGCGCGCGATGCACAGTGCGCTGAGCCTCTCCGCCGCCGTCTTCACCGTTCCGATGGAGAAAATCTCCTGGCTCAAAAACCACTTTGGCAAAGGATGCTTTATTCCCGTCGGAGCAAATTTACCATCGGCTAGGGAAACGAAATCGAGGATAGGCATTTCGACGGACGGAAAACCAAGCGTCGCGGTCTTCGGCATTACCGGCGGCGAAGTGGGGCGATGGGAAATTGAACAAATCGTTGAAGCCATCCGATTTGCTGCCTCTCACGCCGGGAATCTTCGGCTAATCGTTCTGGGCCGCAATGCGCAAAGCGCCGAGGCGGAATTGAGGGAACGTTTTCGTGATAGTCCGATTGAGCTTCGCGTGCTGGGTGTTCTGCCGGCAGAAGAAGTGGTGCGCAGTCTCTCCGCTTCCGACGTGCTGCTATTTGTTCGCGGGCCTATTTCCACCCGGCGAGGCAGCGCCGTCGCGGGGATTGCCTGCGGCTTGCCGGTGATCGCGTTTGCCGGCCCGGAAACGGCCGCGCCAATCACCGAAGCGGGCCTGGCGCTTTTTTCTCCGCAGAAGAAGGGCGATCTGGGCGACGTTCTGCTCCGCGTTTTGAAGGACGAGCACTACCGAGCTTCGCTGGCACAACAAAGCTGGCTGGCATACCAGCAGTATTTTTCATGGCCGGCCATAGCCGCGCGCTACGCTGAATTCCTGCGGAGAGACACGTAGGGAGCGCGAGAGTGCTTTCAAGAAGGCTTTTGGCGCGTAGTCGACGCGGCGATGAGCTGCAATTCCTTCGCCGGCAAAACTGCCAGGACGGCAGGCAATTCCACGCGGAAGACGGCTCCACCTTCCTGCCGATTGTAGGAGAGAATTTTTCCGCCGTGCTCCTGAACGATTCCGAAGCAAATGCTGAGGCCCAGACCCGTGCCCTTGCCAACCGGCTTGGTCGTATAGAAGGGATCGAAAACGCGCTGCGGGTCCTTGAGGCCGGGACCGGTGTCAGAGAACAGAATGACCACGTTGGCGCGGTCGCGGATCGTTTTGATGGTCAGAACACCGCCCTTGGCGGCTTCCATGGCTTCCAAAGCGTTGCTGATAATGTTGAAGAAAACCTGCATCAACT
>Ga0307475_10003019_pt1 | contig 10197 bp, 9 predicted proteins | sample atmos_gasesECM1C_FD_203317 | JGI IMG/M metagenome (GOLD analysis project Ga0307475, IMG submission 203317) | Hardwood forest soil microbial communities from Morgan-Monroe State Forest, Indiana, United States - atmos_gasesECM1C_515 | ecosystem: Environmental > Terrestrial > Soil > Temperate...
CCCGCTCCACAAACCAGCGAAAGCCCACTCCTTGCACGCGCCCGGATACTACGTAGCGACGAGTCATAAGAAAGCTGCTGGCTGCTAGCTACTTGCCCAAGGGCCGTAGGCCCGGCGCTAAACGTGAGCCCACGGCGGAAAGCCACAGGCTTGGAGCCGTGGGTACCGAACCAGAATATAGAGCGCCAGCGGCGCGTGACCAAACTCGTCGCGGGGAGCAAGGTTTAGTCCCGCGCCTCCGGCGCTCCCTGGTCTGTAAAGCATACCCACGGCTTCGGCCGGAACCGTCCTGCGCCGTGGGCTGACGTTTGGCAAACAGGCCTCCGGCCCTTAGCCAGCAGTTATGCCCTCGACAAATATGCGCCCTCGGCAGTATCCACCCGGATCTTCTCGCCTTCATTGATGAATGGCGGCACTTGCACTACGAGGCCCGTTTCCAGCTTGGCTGGCTTGGTCACGCTGCTGGCCGTGGCGCTCTTCAACCCGGGCTCGGTTTGGACAACTGTCAGCTCCACCGTTTGCGGCAGTTCTATGCCGACCGGTTTATTGTCGTAAAACTCGACCTTGATTTGCAGGTTGGGCGTCAGGTACTCGACAGCATCGCCCAGAGTGTCTCGTTTCAGGTGAGTCTGCTCGTAGCTCTCGGTGTTCATGAAGTAGAAGTCGTCGCCATCGCTGTAGAGAAACTCCATATCGACTTCATCGACGACGATCCTCTCGATGGGATCGGGCGACCGAAAGCGATGCTCGAACATTGCGCCGGTGCGCAGATTGCGCAGCTTGGCCTGGATAAAGGCGCGCAGATTGCCCGGGGTGCGGTGCTCGACGCTGAACACCGAGTGCAGATCGTTGTTGTGCTTGATGATCATGCCCGGGCGCAACTGTGTGGCTGGAATCGCCATGCAGAAAACTCTCCTTGCTGGAACTGGTGAAATGCGCTCTGTTATGCGCTGGAAGCCGCGGAATGGTGCGGCGAACCCTGTATTTTAGCATCCTGATTCGGACCGCAGAGATTTCGCGTGCCTGCCCTGCGCTAAGGCGACGCGTTTTCAATAGAATGCGAAATGAAGCAATGACGAGGGATATCAGAATCATCGGAGCCGGTCTGGCTGGGTGCGAGGCCGCCTGGCAGTGCGCCCGGCGCGGATGCAAGGTGATCCTTTACGAAATGCGCCCCGTGCGAAGCACGCCTGCGCACCAAACCGCCGACTTTGCCGAGCTGGTTTGTTCCAACTCTCTGAAGAGCGAGAGCGAGAACACAGCGCCCTGGCTCTTGAAGCAGGAGATGCGGCGCGCGGGATCGCTGCTGCTGGAATGCGCGGACGCGACGGCCGTACCTGCGGGCCACGCGTTGGCGGTGGATCGCGAGATTTTCTCCAAGCGAGTGACGGAAGCGATTGCCTCCGAGCCGCTGATTGAGGTGGTGCGCGCGGAGGTCACGAAAATAGACGAGAGCGAAGGCGTCACAATCGTTGCCTCCGGCCCGCTTACGTCTGACGCGCTCTCGCAGGAAATCGCCAGGCTTTCGGGCAGCTCGCATCTCTACTTCTACGACTCCATCAGTCCCATCGTGGAAGCGGATTCCATTGATCGCAGCAAGGTCTACCTCGCGGCTCGTTACGACAAGGGGACTGCCGATTACATCAATTGTCCTTTTACCAAAGAGGAATACGATCGCTTTTACGATGCGCTGATTGAAGCGCAGTCAGTCGATAGTCATGACTGGGAGAAGCTGAATTACTTCGAGGCCTGTCTCCCGATTGAGGAAATCGCGCGACGCGGACACGACACTCTTCGTTTCGGTCCGATGAAGCCAGTTGGCCTGAACGATCCGCGCACCGGAAAGATGGCGTACGCGGTGGTGCAGCTTCGCAGTGAAAATCTGCGTGCCGACTCATATAACCTCGTGGGGTTTCAGAATCACCTCAAGTTTGGTGAGCAGGCACGCATCCTGCGTCTGATTCCCGGAATGGAAAATGCCAGGTTCCTGCGCTACGGACAGATCCATCGCAATACTTATCTCAACGCTCCCACGTTGCTCGGCGAAACATTGCAGATGAAGCAGCATCCTCACGTTTTCTTTGCGGGACAAATCTGCGGAGTCGAAGGTTACACAGAATCAATAGCTGCTGGACTCCTTGCCGGCATCCACGCGGCGGCCAGTATGTCCGGCGAGAGTACTGCGCCACCGCCTCGCGAGACGGCGATGGGATCATTGATCCATTACCTCTGCCACGCCGAGGCCAAGAGTTTTCAGCCGGCCAACATTACCTTCGACCTGCTGCCGCCGCTCGACGATGAGACTCGGCGCCGGGTTCGCGATAAGCGCGAACGGCACCAGATTCAGTGCAATCGCGCCCTGGCCGCATTTGAAGCCTGGATCGTGAATGTCCTGGCAGACGCTCCCGCAGGCTTCTTAGGCACGCTGCTAACCCGGTAGTTTTCACCTAGTCCTGAATTAAGGTCAGGCAAAAAATTCTCGCGCATCCGACCCGCGCAGGTTCTTCTCTCAATCGAATCAGAGACTTAGTTGCTGGCAAGGGAACTGCACTTCGCGATGGGCATGAGGGTGGAGGACAGCATGCCCCAGCGGAGCCAGCGAGCGATCGACATCATGCGCTCTGCCTTAGACGAAGAAAGAAAGGTTTCCAGGGTACACATCACGGTGCCGGCTTCAGTGAGTTGCCCCTCGTTAGAATGCCAGAATCGGCTGGCGATCATGCGCGACCTGAGTACTTCAGGCGCGTTTTTTTATGCCGAACTGGACGCAGTAGAAGGATTGGTGGTGACCCTTCAGTTCGTGCTGGCTGCCTTCGGTAAGAACATTCGCATGGTGTGTGAAGGCAACATCGTGAGGGTCGAACATTTTCCCCGAGGCGCGGCGACCGGCATAGCGGTCGAATTCAACCATTGCAACATGTTGCCTGCCGAACTCTGTTAACTGTTTCCCAAAACGCCAAGAAGATCTCCAGTGGAGACGCAGCATGCTGCGTCTCTACCTGTGTAGCTCCCTCACTTGCTGTTTGCGGCGGCGTCGCGAGCTTTGATGAAGTCGTCAAGATTGCTCTTGTCAATCAATGTGGCGCCTGTATCCACGAAATTAGGAAACGGCGAATAGGGATCGCTCTTCCAGTCGTTCGCTAGCGACGGCGGCTTGTGATGATGGATATTGTCAAGCATCATCGTGCCCACGTACGTCATGGTGGCCGGCTTTTGCGCGATGGTGGCGGCGATAGTGCCGTCGCGGATCGCGTCCAGCGTCTCCTGATCCGTATCCATGGCAATAATCACGCGATCGGTCATTTTGTAGTTCTTCATCACCTGAGCAACTTCTTTTCCTGACGAGGCCTCGAGGCAAAGATACCCATCGATCTTCTCCGCCCCTTTCTTCGCCAATGACGCCGAAGCAGCGTCGAAAGCTGCTGACGGCTGACCGTGAATGTCCACCACCTGCACGATCTTCATTTCGGGATGACCGGCGAATGCCTTGCGATATCCGAATAGACGCGCCTCCATATTGGCCTGTCCGGGCATCGTGAGCACCATGAAGTTGCCTTTGCCTCCGGTCTTCTTGATCGCCACTTGCCCGCCCAGCTCGCCCGCATCGTCGTTGTCAGTCCCGACATAGAACAGGCGCTTGCTGTTCGGGGCGTCGGAATCGACCGTAATCACGGGAATGCCGGCGTCGATAGCCTTATCGATCTCGGGACCCATTAGCTTGGGATCGGCTGGGGATACCAGAATGCCGGCTGGGTTTGCGGCCACAGCTTTGCGGAATTCCGCCACTTCCGCCTGCGGATCGTAACTGTCGGGGCCGGAGAGCTGACTTTGCACTCCCATCTCATGCGTAGCCCGGCGGAGTCCCGATGCCGCGGCCTGCCAGTAAGGCAATTGAACGTTTACGGAAACCAGTTGGTATTTCTCTTTGTCGTCGTGATATCCGCAGCCCGTGATCGCCAACAGGGTCGCGAGCAGCAGAAATCCCAAAATCAGCTTAGTCAGAATCCGCATAAGGGAACCTCCGCAGGAATCTAAATGGCTTTGGAGAGCGGAGGGATTGTAGCAGATGATCTGCCGGCCGCCACTGGCTTCCGGCTACCAGCGACCGGCCAAACTAAACATTAGCCAATGGGCTGGAGGCTGATACCTACTCGTACGCCAACGCATCGATAGGATCTTTCTGCGCGGCTTTGAAGGCAGGGTAGAGCGCGCCAATCATTGCGCCAACGATGGCGATAACCGCCGACTTCCACACCCAATGTTCTGAACCCACATCGATTCGCAGCGTGGGAAACCTCATCAGCAGAGCGTGTCCCGTGGCAAAGCTCACCCCGATGCCCAGTGCAATTCCGGCGATGCTCAAGAGGACGGTCTCGCGAAGAATCACGTTCACAATGTAAGCTTTCGAGGCGCCTAACGACTTCAAGATACCGATCTCGCGCGTGCGCTCCATTACTGCCGTGTACATGGATTGAAAGATGACGATAAATCCAATGCAGACCGAGATTCCAATCACAACATTGACGGTGATGGAAAATCCGGGCAACGATTCCGGAGTCATCAGGGTGAGCCATTCCTTTACCGACTCGATGTCGTATTGGTTCATTCCGGGAACGCTGAGAGTCTCTGACTTGAACGCCGTAAAATTATTAGGGTCGTCGAGCTTCACGTAGAAGATCGAGGCCTTTCCTTCCGAGCCCGTAAGTTCTTGAAGAGTGGAAATAGGAAGGAATTTTCGACCACCCTTTCCGTGCTCGACTATGCCGGAGATCCTGAACTCGTGGTTCAGTACTTCAACGTTCTGTCCAACTTTTAGGTGAGCAGAGTTCGCGAAATAGTCGTCCACGATGATGTCGTCCGGTCCCTGAAACGGTCCGCCGGAAAGATACTTGAAAGGGGACCCCATGCTGTCCCAGGTTGCCAGATCAATGCCATAGATGGTTTCTACAGCCGGTTTGGTAACTGACTGCAGAAGGACCGGAGCGACCGCTTTCACGTGCGCAAGTTTTCTGAGGACATCGCCGACTTTGATTGAAAGAGGCGATCCGCTGGCGCTGAAAATGATTGACGATCCCGGCGGACGAACCATGGCATCGGCTCCAATTCCGGCTTGCCGCTCTTTGTTGTCGTTCAGAATGCCAAACATCAGCCCAACGATCACAAGCATGAGTATCACCTCGATGGCCACCGCGAAGATGCTGATCAGCGAGCGAATCGGGCGGTGTACGAGGTTGGAAACGATCATCTTGTTCATGGAAGCTATTCTATGGGACGCGAGCGAGAAGCAATAGGCGGTAGGCAATGGCAGTAGGCAAAACCAAGACATCAGCGCCTATTGCGATTCGCGGTTCCCTAATCCTATTGCCTATTGCTTATCGCCTACTGCCCTCTTGTTCTTACCACCCTCGCGTCCAGACCTCCGCGCGCCAGGCGCACCTTCAATTCGTCGCCAGTGGAGACGCGCGAGGAGTCGGTGAGCGGTCGGCCTGCAGGATCGAATACCACTGCATAACCTCGCTCGAGAATGTTCAGCGGAGACAAAGCGTTCAGTCTCGCCGCCGATTGTTCCCACTTGGCGCGGCGGTTCAGCAGGACAGCTCGAATCGCACGCGGAAGTTGCGATGAAACCGTCCGCAAGTCCTTCTGCATGCCTTGAAAGACTCGGCGCAGATCGTGGTGGCGAACGCGAACCGCGGCCAACTCCAATCGGCGGCGATAGCTTTGCAGTTTCTCTTTTTCCGAGGTGAACAGCCGGCCCGAAAGATCGTCGAGGCGTTGTTGTCGCCGGCGGATAGCGTCGGTGATTCGCAATACCGCGCGATGCTCGCTTAAGTCCTGGAAGCGCTGCCGGTTCAGTATCAGGCGATAGCGGATGCCATGTTCCAGTCGTTGAGCAAGCGAACCGATCTGTTGCTCGAGCTGCTGCCGTGCGGAGATCACCATTTCGGCCGCCGCCGAAGGCGTGGGCGCGCGCAGATCGGCGACAAAGTCGGCGATAGTGAAATCGGTCTCGTGTCCGATCGCCGAAATAACCGGAAGCTCTGAAGCGGAGATAGCACGTGCCAGTCCTTCGTCGTTAAATGCCGCAAGATCCTCAAGCGATCCGCCGCCGCGCGCAATGACGATTACGTCCACTTTGCGCGACTTGTTGAAGTAGCGAATGCCAGCTGCCACTTCGCTGGCCGCAGCCTCTCCCTGCACCTGCGCGGGATAGATCAGCAGACGCGCGGTCGCATGCCGGCGCTGGAGAACGTTCAGCATGTCGTGAACGGCGGCGCCGCGCGGAGAGGTCACCACCCCGATGGAGCGCGGCAGCACAGGAATCGGCTTCTTTCGCGCCGTATCGAACAATCCCTCGGCCGCCAGCTTCGCCTTGAGTTGTTCGAAGGCGATTTGCAGTGCGCCCGCGCCTTTGGGCTCGAGATATTCGGAGATAAGTTGCAACTCGCCGCGGCTCTCATAGACGGTGACGCGTCCGCGGGCAAGGATTTCCATGCCGTTCTCAGGACGAAAGCGCAGCAAACGAGCCTGCATGCGGAACATCACCACCCGCAGTTGAGCTTCGCCATCTTTCAAGGTGAAGTACAGGTGCCCCGAATCTGCAGGACGATAGTTGGAAATCTCTCCGCTAATCCAGATGTCGGTGTATTCACGCTCGAGCGCTGTTCGCACCGTGCCGACCAGGTCGCGCACCGTATAAACGCGGCGCTGCGGCTGAAAGCTGAAGCCAAGTTGTTCGAGCGTGGACATGGCTTGTGAGCCAACTTACCACGGAGACACGGAGACACGGAGGACTGCAAAATACAACCCGAGAATGTCTGCTGCTTAGAACGGCTGGTAAAAGACGGAACGAGGCGGCGGAAATATCTGACTCCCAAGTTTTCAACCGTTCTCCGTGTCTCCGTGGTGAGGCGCCTTTCACCGCATTAGTCGGTTTACGAACCATAGGACAAAGCTCAGCACGATGCTGAGAATGATGCAGGTCGTGATGGGAAAGAAAAAAGCTGCGTTCTTTCCCCGATAGCTGATGTCCCCCGGCAATCGTCCCAGCGGAATATTCATTCGGCCCGCAAGGAGAACGATTACGCCGATCAGGATCAGTACTCCTCCGGCGCCGACCAAAACTTTGCCCAGAGAGCTCACAACTCGATTTTAGGCCGTACTCTGGGTGGCCGTAGAGCTCGGGCGTAGGAAGGCATCGTCTCATATTGAGCAGCTCTCGATTTTTCCCAACGCTACTCTGTCTTTTGGCAATCTAACAATGAATGCGGTTGAGAATGCAGTCAGGGAAATGGTTCGGTGTCCTCGACACCGCGATCGGAACACTGCTTTGCGCGTCGGTGGCTCTGGTTCTAGCGCTGATCTTCCATCGCAGCCGTTTGGAACTCACGCTTCCTCTCATCTGTCTGGCCGTCGTAATCGCCATAGCTACCCGCTTCGGAGTTGCGACCGGCGTACTTGGCAGCCTTATCTCCGCCCTGCTGCTCGCCTACTTCGTATATGCTCCCCAGCATTCGTTGCGTGTGGCGAGTGCGGATGCGCGCGCGAATCTTTCCTGGCTGCTGCTGGGCGGGATCTCGCTTAGCTTCCTCTTCGCTCCGCGAAGGCAGATCGCCGGCAAAAACGAAAACCACGATGATACCCAGGAATAGCGTGCGCTTACTCTTACTATGTCGGTGACCGACACCTCGTTTACCCGATCCTCTCAGGCGGAAAGATATAAACCTGCAGAAACTTCGCAAAGTGCAACATCGGCCTCGCTACAGGAAGTTCAATCCCGTTCGCACTGGCCATAGTATTGCGTTCGAACTCTGCTTCTGCCGGCTGCAGCGGCCAGAGCAGATGGTGGATCTGCACGCGATCGACTCTGCCAGTGCGAACCACATAAAGGCAGTAGCGTTCGGTGAGAAATTGCTCCAGATCGGTCTTGTCGGGTGACGCCGGTCCGGTTGGACGATAGCGCGCAATCAATTCTGCCGGTCGACGATTCGAGCGGCGGATGCTTCTGTATTGGAGCTCCTCTCCAACATCATCCACGCGCATATCGGCCCAGAAGTATGGCAATCCGGCTCCGGCCTTGGCTCCGAGCACAGCCGACAGACTGGCGGCGTCCAGGCTGAAGAAAAAAACACCTGGTTTGTCCGGCTGATGGGGAACTCGGACATAGGTGCGCACGTTGAGTTCAGGAAACGTTGAGGCAGTGGGTATTGGAGGCAGGCCGCGAAAGCGCACACCGCTCATCCAGAACGGAATCACTCCGACCCAGGCTTTTTCCGCGAAGATATCCAGCTGCAGTTCACTCGGAATGAGCGGCCGGATTCGCTCCGGCGGTAGCGCCCAATGCGCGAACAACAGATCGTGCCAGCGCTGAATCATGATCCACCGACGTTGGGGAAGCGGCCATGGACGATGGGAAGTCGCATCGAGAATTTCGCGATCTTGCGATTTCATGATTTCGCAATTTGCCGTCATTGTTGAGAACCTGGAACCATCACGAAATCACAAAATCACGAAAATCGCAAAATCTGAGCTATGCTGGCCTCCTTATGTCGCATCCGAACGGAAGCAAACCTGCCGACACTCCTCATTCGTCGCCGACTCAGCAAGACACTACTGCGCAAACCGAAGTCTTCGCCGTGCATGGCGTCGAGCCCGAAGTGCAGGCTTACGCGATGGCCAAGTATTCGCGTTCGGCACTGTCGATGAAGGAATCCCTCAAGGAGATCAGCGAGCAGAAGGCGGAACAGTTCCTCAACACCTTCTATTTCCAGTACGGACATCGCTCCATTGCCGACCTGGCGCACATTCCCTTTGCTATCGAGCGGCTTTCGATTCTAGCGGCGATCGCACTGGTCGATGAGCAGCGCTGGGACGGGCAGGAGCGCTCGACTCGCTATCAGAACTTTAAGAAAAGCGGCTTCTACATTCCCGATTTTCCAAGCGTGGCAGACCGCGACTTGTACGTCGAGACGGTGAAATTTCTTTTTGCCGAGTATGAGGCTATTTCCGACGAGATGGCGCGCTATCTGGCGACTCAAGTGGCAAAGCCCGACGACATGACGCCGGAGGCTTACCAGCGCACTCTGCGCGCGCGCGCCTTCGACATCTCCCGCTACCTGTTGCCGCTTGCGACTAACACCTCGCTTGGACAAATCGTTAACGCGCGAACTCTGGAGACTCAAATCTCGCGTCTGCTTACCCATACTCACTCCGAGGTTCGGCAGCTCGGCGAATCGTTGCGGCAGGCGGCACGTTCGGCTGCCTGGAACGTGAATGAAGCGTCATACCGCAAGCTGGTAGAAGAGATTGCCGCGGTGGATACCGGGCTCGGCGACAAAGCGCGAGAAGTTCTGTTGAAAGAAGTAAAGGCTGCGCCGACGCTGGTGAAGTACGCGGAGGCGAGTCGCTACGAACAGGAGACGCGCCGTGAGCTGCAGCAGGCTGTACGCGAGGTGATGGGCGCGGATACTCCCGTGAACAGCGGCACTTGGGAACAGAACTTTGTGGTCGATTTACTCGACGATGAGCCCCTTGAGATCGAACTCGCGACCACGCTGCTCTATGGTGCAGACCACTATAGCTATCGCCAGCTTCGCGAGGCGGTGGAATCGCTATCGGCAGCGCGTCGCGCAGAGATCATTGATTTGGGCTTGCGTCATCGCGGGAAGCATGATGAGCTGCTGCGTCCGTTCGCCGCAGGTCAGGCATTTCGCTTCGACATCCTCATGGACATCGGCGGCTTCCGCGACATGCACCGTCATCGTCGCTGCATTCAAATCGAGCAGGGATTCACGAACCTTCACGGCTTTGATACGCCGGAAGAGCTTAGGGCCGCCGGCTTGGAGAACCGTTTCGGAGAAACCATGTTGCGCGCATCCGACGATCACGATCATTTCTGTGCTTCGGACGATCCGAATGCGGAGTACAACGCGCAATATCTTTTGCCGCTTGCCTTCAAAAAGCGCACGTTGTTCAAGATGGACTTTGCCGAGGTGCTGTACATCTCCGAACTGCGCACGACGCCGGCTGGGCATCGTTCGTACCGGCAGGTAGCATATGCGATGTACGAGGCGGTGGCGCGCAAGTATCCGTCACTCGCGAAACATTTCCGCGTACATGACGTGCGCGAGCCTGTGGATTTATTGAAGCGCTGACGGGGGAAGAGCGAACACGAAGGCACGAGGGCAAAACAAGAGG
>Ga0307475_10003020_pt1 | contig 10197 bp, 7 predicted proteins | sample atmos_gasesECM1C_FD_203317 | JGI IMG/M metagenome (GOLD analysis project Ga0307475, IMG submission 203317) | Hardwood forest soil microbial communities from Morgan-Monroe State Forest, Indiana, United States - atmos_gasesECM1C_515 | ecosystem: Environmental > Terrestrial > Soil > Temperate...
CCCTCCAGGCGCTTTTGTGTCTGCTCGAAACTCTTTTCCAGTTCCGCGATCCGCTTTTTCTGACGTTCCACCCATTCGGTCTGCAAAGCGCGTCGTTCGGTTTCGAGTTGCGCCAGCTCCTCGCGCGCCTGCCGTGTGATTCCTTCCATTTCGTCGCGGCTGCGATGCAGATACGCGATTAGATCGCGGGCTTCGCGCGATTCAGGAGAAAGACTTTCGCGGGCGCGATCCACAACCCGAGATGGCAGCCCGAGGCGGCGTGCGATTTCGATGCCGCTCGACGTTCCCGGCACGCCGACGAGAAGGCGATAGGTGGGTCGCAGGTTCGCTTCGTCGAATTCCATCGCGGCGTTGACGATGCCCGGCGTGATGGAGGCGTAGGCTTTCAGTCGGTCGTGGTGCGTGGTGGCGATCGCCAACGCGCGCCGCGCACGAAATTCTTCCAGCAGCGCAACAGCGAGTGCCGCACCCTCTTCGGGCGCCGTCCCCGTGCCCATTTCGTCCACCAGAATCAGCGAGCGGTCGGTGGCGACCTCCAGCATGGATTTCAGATTCAGCATGTGCGCGGAAAAAGTGGAAAGATCCGCGGCGATGGACTGCTCGTCGCCGATATCCGCGAGGACGCGATCGAAAAGGGGCATCTCGGCGAGGGCCGCGGCCACGGGAATCGCGGACTGAGCAGAGAGGGCGGCGAGGCCGACCGACTTGAGCGCGACGGTTTTTCCTCCGGTGTTCGGGCCGCTGATAACCATGATTGTTCCGGAGGTGCCGGAATCTTCGCCTTCGCCCCCGAGCGCGAGCGTCAAAGGAACCGCTTTGCGCCCCTGAGGCTTGAGCGTGTAATCGAGCACCGGATTGCGAGCGGATTCCAGGCGTAGGGTATTGCTTGAAGTGAATGAGGGCATCACGCAATCGAAGTCGCGTGCAAAGCGACCGCGGGCGAGAATTGAATCGAAATGCGCGACGGCAATTGCAGCGGCTGCTAGCCGGCCCCGGTCGGCTCGCAGGCGCTCCGTGAGTTCCTCGAGAATGCGGAGGACTTCCACTGCCTCATCCTCGGCGAGCTGAACGAGACGATTATTGAGGTCAATAGCCTCCAGCGGCTCGACGAAGACCGTTTGCCCGGTGGAACTGGCACCGTGAACCACGCCCGGAACCGCGCGACGATCCGAGGCGCGCACGGGAATAACGAAGCGATCGTTGCGCAGGGTGATGTAGTCCTCGCCAGCCGGCTCGCCGCGGGCGCGAAGAATATTTTCGAGCGATTTATGGATCTTGTCGCGCGCCTGCCCCATGCCGACGCGGATGCGCTTCAATTGGGGAGAAGCATCGTCGCTGATTTCGCCGTTGGGCAGCACGGCGCGGCGAATTGCAGTGGAGAGATGCCGAAAATCGGCGAGGGAGGCAGCGCGCTCGGCAAGGCGGGGATACTTCGCCGCGTCACTTTTGAATGTCCGGCGCACGCCGGCGGCCGTATCCATCAGCGACGCCGCGTCCAGAAGCTCGGCACTCGAAAGGACGGATGCGGGAATGGCGAGCCGCGCAAGCCACGCCTCGGGATCGGCGAGCGAACCGAAACCCAGTTCTGAGCCCGCGCGCAAGTATGCGACTGCTTCGCGCACGAAGACGAATTCGGCGTCGAGCGCGGCGGCATCTTGCTGCGGGACGAGCGCCTGAATGGCGCGGCGTCCGGGTGCACACGTGCTGAAGCCGCTGACGATTTCCTTCAGCCGGTGAAATTCCAGAACTTCTTCTGCAGGACGCGACACAATAGCCTCGCAACGGATTGTAGCGTGTTTGCTTGTGGGAAATTTGACGGCAAGGAGCGATGGCAAACCTAGGCGGCGAAATGCTCGGCGAGAAGCGCGGCGGCGCCTGCGGGCGAATCCGCGAAGCGAACCATCGCTGCTTTCGCTTCGCCCCATCGAGAAGCGTGGCCTAGCTCGATTTCGCGGACGCGCTCGATGACCGGCTTCCAAAAATCCCCCAAGACGACGAGCGGTTTCCGCGACATCGCCCCTTTGTTGAGCATTTCCCAGACGACCGCGAGCTCAACGAGCGTCCCCGTGCCGCCGGGACAGGCCACGTAGCCATTGCCGCGCTTGATCAATTCGAAGAGGCGCTCCTGCCAAGTCTTTACGCGTACTTCTTCATCTATCCACTTGTTGGCGTGCGCGCGAAAGAACTCTGCTGTGACTGCATGCGTGTGGCCACCGGCTTCCTTGGCGCCGCGTGAAACTGCTTCCATCACGCCGCCATAGCCGCCACTGCAAACGATGAAACCTCGACCGGCCAACTCGGCGCCCAAGGCCTGCGCGGCGGCGTATTGCGGGTGGCTTGCCCGCGGGCGCGAGCTGCCAAAGACGGTGACAACTTTCGGTTTCGGTCGCGGCGTCATTTCTTCTTCGTTCTTGCTTTGGCGGAAGACACAGGAGCGCCCAGAGTCTCGATCATTGCGACGCCGATTGCGTCGATTGCCGCCGTGGCATTCTGCCCGCGCTCGGGCGTGTTGTTTTCGAGAATCGAAAAGACGAGATGCTCGCCGCGCAGGGTCGTGGCATATCCGGACATTGCATGAACGTGCTCGAGGGCGCCCGTCTTTGCGTGAATCCGGCCTGCCGCCGTGGTGCCTTTCATGCGGGTTTCGAGCGTGCCATCTGCACCCGCAATGGGAAACGTGGAAATGTAATCCTCGCCCCAGGCCTGCTTCGCTGCGTATTGCAGAATTTGTGCGACCGCCCGCGGCGTGACAAGATCGTCGCCCGAAAGTCCGGAGCCGTCGAAGAGCACAACGTCGCCCTCCACGATTCCAGCGCTTTTCAAGAATTCTTGCTCCACTTTGAGCCCGGCCCCTGTCGAGCCGGTTCCGGTTTTCTCCTTCGCGACGGTGCGCAGAAGCAATTCCGCGTGCAGGTTGTGGCTGACCTTGTTCGTCACTCGCACGATCTCAAGCAGTGGGGGAGAAATATGTTCGGCGAAGAGAACGGAATCAACCGCGGGGGCTCCCAGCGCCTCTTTCTGAGACGGCGGGAGATCTCCCGCATCCGAGGTGTCGGGAGGCGGCGCATGCTTCGCGCGAACCGAACCAGTAATTCGGACACCGCGGGCCTCAAGAACTTGCTTCAGGGCGCGCCCGGCCATTTCAGTTGGTTCGGTAGCGGCCAGATCGAGCCGGATCGTCGCATGGCCCAGTGGAATGATGCCGCGCAGCAAAAGAGAATTTGTTCCCGGACGGCGGACGACAGCGAAGTCGGGCTTTGCGTTCGGCGCTTCCGTGATGATCTCATGACCGAAGCTGTCGAGTGCAACTTCCGGTCCGACGACGAGCACGGCTGCATCTCCGGCGCGAGCGGCAGGCAGGACTTCAATTGTAATTGTGTTGTCGTTGAAGGCGATGGCGCTCACGGGTGCGCCATACGTGAAGAAAAGATCGCCGACACTCCATCCCGCAGGATACGGGTCGTACGGGAAATAGCTGTCATCGGCGACAATATCGCCGCGCACTTCCTTCAGGCCCTTGGCGATGGCGGCGTCAGCCATTTCAGCGAGAATTTTCTCGGGGGGTCCATCATGCTCCGCTTTTTCGGCATAAGGGAATTTACGATTGGAAAGATCAGGATCGCCGCGTCCAGCGAGGATTAGGTCGCCCGCCAGGCTGCCGTCGCTTTCAAGTTTCCCGCTCGATTCGAGCGTGGTGCGGAATTGGTAGTTCGGGCCAAGCACTGACAGCGCGAGCGCCGACGTGAATATTTTTGCGTTCGACGCCGGCGTAAAGAAATGATCGGCATTCAGCGTGTAGAGCGTTTCCCCGGTGTCACGATCGGCAACGAGAATCCCCCAATTCGCTTTTTGCGCGCGCGCATCTGCGAGAGCGGTCCCAACGCGAGCGCGAAATAAAGCAACATCCGCGCGCGGCTTTGCGTGTGACGCAGCCTGTAGCGTTTGGGTGTCAGAGATTTTTTGCCCTGCGGCGAAATGTGCGAAGAGCAAAAACAGCGCGCTCAGAAATGCGGTTTTTGCCCAGCCATCAAGGCCGATCGAGCAAGCAGGAAAGGTAGAGAATATCTGTTTGTTCACAGTGTTTTACGAAACCGCCAATTATATTCCGATAGTTCGTGCCGCGCTTGCCGGGTTTTTCTTATTTGATTGCGCTCAGTAAATGAAATCCATATCATCAAGTGCGGTTAGATTCTCGTCTGAGGAGGACAACTCATGAAGAAAATAATCCTGTGTATGTTTGTGATGGCCGCACTCATCGGCCTGCCGGCGCTTTTCAATCCAACGCCCGCGCGGGCAGACGATAAAGCGAAGGACGAAGACCGGCTGAAGAACGCCGGCGAGGTGGCGAAGGAAATCATGGATATCCCCGATGACATTCCGCAGAGTGTGATGGACAAAGCGGATTGCATCGTCGTGATCCCGTCCGTGATCAAGGGCGCGTTTGTGGTGGGCGCCAGCTACGGACGCGGAGCCATGACGTGCCGCAGCGGCGAGGATTTTCACGGCCCGTGGGGAGCACCTACCATGATGGCCCTGGAAGGCGCAAGCTTCGGATTCCAGATTGGCGGCCAAGCGACCGATTTCGTTCTGCTGATCATGAACGAACGCGGCGCGAGTTCCATTCTCAGCAGCAAAGTGAAGATCGGCGGCGATGCTTCGGCCGCTGCGGGACCGGTGGGACGCAATGCTCAAGCGGACACGGACGTCACCATGCGCGCGGAGATCCTGACCTACTCGCGGGCGCGCGGCCTGTTCGCGGGAATCTCGCTCGACGGTTCCACGCTCCGGCCGGACAATGACGCCAACGAGCGAATCTACGGCAAAAAGATAGATGCCAAGGACGTTGTACTTCACGGCGCAGTTCCCATTCCGCCCTCGGCGAAACTGCTGATTTCCACGCTGAATCAACACAGCCCGAAACACGGGAAGTAAATGCACCGCAGGATCTCCGCGCCGGAGCGCATTCGCCGTGCCGGCGCGGATCCCTCTTCTTAACTCAGGCTCGGTCGTACCCTTTCTATTTGACTTGCCCCCATATATGACCTATAGTCACAAATCTTAGGTCGTGTGGAGAATGGGAATGCCTCGTCATCCAGCAACAGTCCTGCATTCCGGTTCGCGCCTTCCGCGGGCGAGCCGCCGCGCGCGCCGCAGCGCGGACATTCGCGCCCGCCTCTTCCGTGCCGCACTCGAGCTCTTTGCCAAGCACGGCTACCTGGAAACTACGGTCGAGGACATCACGGAAGCCGCCGACGTTGGCAAAGGAACCTTCTTCAATTATTTTCCGACCAAAGAGCATGTGCTGGCCACGTATGGAGCGGAACGGATCAAGGCAATCGAACGCGCGCTCCAAGAGGCGCGGAAGGGCGGGCGGCCAGTCCTTTCCATTCTGGGAGAACTCGCTGCGGACCTCGCCGGACAATCGAGTGAAAGCCCTGCATTGCTCCGCTCGATTTACGCGGCTCATGCTTCGTGCCAGCCCGTGCGCTCCGAACTTCAGAAGCGCATGCAGCACGGCCGCGGGCTGATGACGGAAATCTACGCCCTCGGACAAGAACGAGGCGAGATTCGGCGCGATCTCGCCGCCGCCGAGCTGGGGCGTCTCACGCAGATTATCTTCATGGGTGTCACCTTGAGCTGGTCGATGAATCCGGATACGTCTTCGCGCAAAACTGCCGCCGCGGTATGGAACCTCATTTGCACTAATTTGCGTGCCACGAATCCGCGGGCCCATCCAAAAGGACACAAAATTGCCCAAGGAGGCGGTTGACATTTTTCGATGCAAAGCTGCGTCTTTGTAAAGTGCGGTGACATCCTATGAAAAAGAACTCGCAGGAGGAAATTCCGTGATACGCCACTTCGGAATTGTGTCCACCTTTTTGGCAGCTCTGTTCTTATTTTCACCGCTAGCCGTAAACGCACAAGCGCCCCCGGCGGGCCCCGGCAGCTCTACGAACTACGGAGAGCAGTCACTATCATCATCGGCGCCGGCATCGGGACAGAGCTCGTTTTCAGGCAGCGTTCCGTCCAAGCCTATACCTGGCGTTTTGCCTTTATCGCTGCCGGAAGCAATCGACCGCGGCCTGAAACAAAATCTCGGATTGCTCCTCGCAAATGAGGATATCCGCTCGGCGCGCGGCTCGCGCTGGCAGCAGTTGAGTTCGCTTCTGCCCAACGTGACGACATCGAGCTACATCAATGTTTCACAGGTGAACCTGCAGGAGTTCGGGTTCAACTTCAACATCCCGAACGTAAATATCCCGTCCGTCGTTGGACCGTTTTCCTATTTCGACGCTCGCCCATATCTCACTCAGTCTCTGTTTGATTGGAAAGCGATCCAGAAGACTCGCGCCGCCACCGAGACCCTGAAGTCCACTCAGTACAGTTATAAAGACGCGCGCGACGTGGTCGTACTGGCCGTGGGCTACAACTATTTGCTGACGATTGCCAACGCAGCCCGTATCGAAACCGCGGACGCGCAGGTGAAGACGGCGCAGGCGCTCTACGATCAGGCTTCGGACCAGGTGAAAGCGGGCACTTCTCCGGCCATTGACGCTTTGCGCGCGCAAGTCGAATTGCAGACGCGGCAACAACAGTTGATTCAAGCCAAAAACGATTTCGCGATACAGAAGCTAAATCTCTCCCGCGTCATCGGGCTTGCCCCCGGCCAGGAATTCGAGTTGACGGACCGGTCTCCCTATCAACAGCTCGAGAGCATCAGCGTGGAAGAAGCTTTGAAGCGAGCCTATGCTTCGCGCTCGGACTTTCAAGCTTTACTTGCGGACGTCCGCTCGGCCGAGCATTCACGAAAGGCGGCCGAGGCGGGCTACTACCCTTCGCTTTCTCTCAGCGCAGACTACGGTGTTGCGGGTCAGCATCCGAGTGAATCGCATGGAGTCTTCGACGTGCGCGGAACGCTGACCATCCCGATTTTTCAGGGCGGAAAAGTCCATGGGGACATTTTGCAGGCGGACGCTCAGCTCGAGCAAAGCCGCCAACGTGTGGAGAATTTGCGCGGCCAGATTGATGCGGATGTGCGAACCGCTCTGCTGAACCTCCAGTCTGCGTCCGAGCTGGTTACGGTGGCGCAGAGCAACATCGGTCTGGCTGAACAAACGCTGCTACAGTCGCGCGACCGCTTCATCGCCGGGGTGACCGATACAGTGGAAGTGGTGCAAGCGGAAGAGACGGTTGCCAGCGCGAACGAACAGCTTATTTCAAGCCTCTACTCCTACAACTACGCAAAGATTTTTCTGGCACGGGCCCTGGGCCTGGCGGAACAAGGCGTAAGAGAGTACTTCAAAGGAAAATAGCATGGCACAGCAAACCGAAGTCCAGGTTCCCCCGGCCGCGCCAGGCACTCCGGCGCCTGCCGCAAACCCTCCTGCCGAAACTCACTCGGCGGCGCCCCCACCCTCTCGCGAGTTCTTTCGTAAGCGGCCGCAGGCAAGAGGTTGGATTATCGCCGCGGTCCTCGTGCTGCTCGTCGGCGGCTTTTTTGCCTGGCGCTACTTCGCGAGCTACGAATCCACCGACGATGCACAGGTGGACGGCCATTTGATGCCGCTGAGCGCACGAATTTCCGGCTACGTCCTCAAGGTGAATGTGGACGACAACCAGGCCGTCACGGCCGGCACCGTACTCGCCGAAATCGATCCGAAGGACTATCAGGTCGCCGTGGACAAAGCTCAGGCTGATCTCGCCGATGCCGAAGCCACCGCTCTGTCTTTGGGCATCAACGTCCCAATCACGTCGGTCAACACCTCAAGCCAGGTCTCGTCTTCCGAAGCGGGAGTTGAGAACACCCGCGCCGGCGTGATCGCGGCTGAGCAGCAGTTTGACGCGGCGAAGGCTCAGCTCGCGCAGGCGCAGGCGAATGATGTAAAAGCGCAAGACGATCTCGTACGCTACAAGCAGCTCGTCGACAAGCAGGAGATCTCGCAACAGTTGTACGACCAGGCATTGGCCGCTGCGCGCAGCAGCACACAAGCTGTGGCCGCCGCCAAAGCCATGGCGTCCAGCGCCGACCAGCAAGTTCATCAGTCCCGCGCGAAGCTGCTGCAGTCCCAGGCGGATTTGCGGTCTTCGCAGACCGGCCCCCAGCAAGTCGCTTCCTCGCGCGCCCGGGCCCAGTCGGCCGAAGCTGCCGTAAAGCAGAAACAAGCGGCGCTCGAACAAGCTGAACTCAACCTGCAATACACGAAGCTCGCCGCGCCGGTGGACGGTGTGGTCATGAAGAACGCGGAAGTCGGCATGAACGTTCAGCCCGGACAGCAGCTGTTTACTATCGTGCCGCTGAACGACGTCTGGTTCACGGCAAATTTCAAAGAGACGCAGCTGAAATACATGCGCCCGGGCCAGCGCGCCGAAATCAAAGTGGACGCCAACGGCCGTAAGTACAAAGGGCACGTGGACAGCATTGCCGGCTCCGCCGGCGCGCGCACCAGCTTGCTGCCGCCCGAAAACGCCACCGGGAACTATGTGAAAGTGGTGCAGCGCGTGCCTGTGAAGATTGTCCTCGAGCGCGGAGAGAACAAGGACAACTATCTTCGGCTTGGCATGTCGGTTGAACCGAAAGTCTTCTTGAAATGAGCGCGGCAGCCTCCATTCCCGCGGAAGGGACATGGCGGCCGGCCACGGCGGTCAATCCGTGGGTTATCGCGCTGACGGTCACCCTGGCGACGTTCATGGAAGTGCTCGACACCAGCGTCGCCAACGTCTCGCTCCCGCATATTGCCGGAAGCCTCTCGGCAGGTCAGGACGAAAGCACCTGGGTGCTCACGTCCTACCTCGTCTCGAACGCGATCGTCCTGCCCATGAGCGGATGGCTTTCTTCTCGCATGGGCCGCAAGCGTTTCTACATGTCCTGCGTCGCTCTGTTCACAGTCAGTTCATTCCTCTGCGGACTTGCTCCGAGCCTCAGCATGCTCATTTTCTTCCGCGTGCTCCAGGGAGCGGGCGGCGGCGGTTTACAGCCGAGCGAGCAAGCGATCCTGGCAGATACGTTCTCGCCCAAGCAGCGCGGAATGGCGTTCGCCGTCTACGGGATGGCCGTGGTTCTGGCCCCCGCGATCGGACCCACCCTCGGTGGATGGATTACCGACAATTTCAATTGGCGCTGGATCTTCTTCATCAATATTCCCGTTGGCGCCATCTCTCTGTTCCTTACCAATCGTCTGATCACTGATCCTCCCTACATGAAGCAGCAGAAGCGCAGCGGCATCAAGATCGACTACATCGGCTTGAGTCTGCTCGCGCTGGGGCTCGGCGCGTTGCAGATTGTTCTCGACAAAGGCGAACGTGACGACTGGTTCGGCTCGCACTTCATTCTGACCACCACCATCATCTGCGTCGTCGCGCTCGTGGCCGTGGTCATATGGGAGTGGCGCCACAAGGACCCCATCATTGACTTGCACCTCTTCCGGGAGCGCTCCTTCGCCATCGGCACCTTGTTGATGTTCATGGTCGGTTTTGCATTGATGTCGAGCACCGTGTTGCTGCCCCTTTACCTCCAGACGATCATGGGATATTCGGCCGAGCAAGCCGGGTTGTCGCTGATGCCGGGAGGGTTCGCGATTATCATTTGCATGCCGATCGTCGGTTTCCTGCTTTCGAAATACGACGCGCGCTGGCTACTTGTCTTCGGTTTCGTGATTCTCTCCTCGGCGCTGTTTCACATGACCACCTTCGATGCCGCCATCAGCTTCCGCACGGCCGCCACGGCGCGCGTATTCCAGGCGCTCGGGCTGGCATTCCTGTTCGTGCCGATCAACACCGTGTCCTACGCGTTTCTGCCGAAGGAAAAAAACAATGCCGCTTCGGGTCTCATCAACCTGGCTCGCAACATCGGCGGCAGTATCGGCATCTCCGTCGTCACCACGATGCTGTCGCGCCGCGCGCAGCTTCATCAGTCGAATCTTTCGTCCAATCTTGATCCGGGAAACCCGCGAATGCGGGCGATGTTCGAATCACTGAAACATATCTTCACGACGCGCGGTTCGAGCGCTCACGAAGCCACGCAGCAGGCGTATGCCATGATGGCGCAGCGGCTGGGCCAGCAAGCTACCGTGCTCTCTTATATTGATTGCTTCTGGATGCTGGGCGTCGCGGTTCTCGTCATGCTTCCCCTCGTGTTCCTGATGAAGCGGGTACGGCCCGGCGGCCCCATCGCCGTTCACTAGCGCCCGTTTCACAGAT
>Ga0307475_10003021_pt1 | contig 10196 bp, 11 predicted proteins | sample atmos_gasesECM1C_FD_203317 | JGI IMG/M metagenome (GOLD analysis project Ga0307475, IMG submission 203317) | Hardwood forest soil microbial communities from Morgan-Monroe State Forest, Indiana, United States - atmos_gasesECM1C_515 | ecosystem: Environmental > Terrestrial > Soil > Temperate...
ATGCCCTCGATCGCCACGTTGCTGGGCCGCTGGTTCTGGTGGCCGCAAGTTGTGCATCCGCGCGGCGCCGACAACGTGCGCCGGCCTGACTCACTGTCCGACGACGAGGAGGCACTGCCGCTGCCGTTGCGGCAGTGAGCATTTCGATGCGTCACGCCGGCGGAGACCGGCTCATCAGGGCGCGTATAGGGTGCCTCGCCACATGGAGACCAACACGTCGACAGCGGCCTCCTCATCGGCGAGACTCGGTTCGACACCCAGCCCGGCGATGTAGAGCACCCGTTCTGTGCCCCAGAACAGGGTTGCCGCGAGCGTTCTGCCCGGCACTGGCGAGGTGATCATCCCCGCAGCGCGTTCGCGTTCGATCTCGACAGCGCCAGCGGCGATGAAGCGTTCGGCGATTGCCAACCACAGATCGCGCAACTCTGCCTCGGAGTGCCAGTGATGATTGGCCGCCTGTAACACCGGGCGGTGACGATGCCAGGCCTGCGTGACAGCCCGGATGCTGCGCTGCAGGGCAACCGTCGGCGAATCCTCGCCGGATCGGGCCAGGAACGGTTGCACCGTCTCGAAGATGTCGTCCATGGCGCGCTCGAGCAGGCCACTGAGCACGGAAAACTTCGAGGCGAAATAGAAGTAGAAGGTTGCCCGGGACACTTTGGCCTCGGTCAGGATCTGCGCAACGCTGACCTCAGCGAACGATTGCCGCGCCAACAGGCGCGCGGTGGCCGCGAAGATGCTATCCGCTGCCGATGCGCTGTCGGTGTCCACCACTCGGCGCCGACCGACCGCGCGTTGCCGACCGACTGTTCGCCGCGTCATGTCGGTCATCGCCGAAACCTTACCTGCGATCTGCGCACGTCACCGTCTCCCGCGAGAAGAATCTAACCATTGTTCAAAACGGGTATACACGTTGTCTGAACAACATGTTAGGGTGAGCTGGTCCACGCCTGCCGGAGGGGGTTGCCGTAGTCACTGGCACCGGCAAACCGCACTTCAGCACCAAGACAAGGCATCAACGGGCAGAAAGGGTCCTCAACCGATGAGTTCGATGCAGAGTCTGAGTTGGTCGCCGCTGGTCGGCCACGAGGGTTGGCCCCCCAACATCAAACCCAGCCCCGGCGACTTCATCGCCAGCACCTCGGCGCAGCTCACCTTCTTCTTCATCGCCGGGGCCGCCGTCGTGATCTTCGCGTTGCCGTGGGCGATCAAGGCGGCAGTGCGGAGCAAAAATTACACCCCGCTGCTCGTGATAGGCAGCGGTCTGCTGTGTAGTCAGCTCGAACCCATGCTTGACATGCTGGGCCACCTGCACTGGGCCAAGAACCTGGTGCCCGCGTTCACCAACTTCGGCATCACCGTGCCGGCCCTGATCCCGCTGTGCTACGTGGCGTTTCTGGGTCTCGAGTCTTATTTCTGCTACTTCGTCATCCGCAACGGCGCGCACGTCCAGCACTTCATCATGATGCTCGGGCTGGGCATCGTCACCGACGCGCTCATGGAGACAATCGGTATCAACCTGAGAGTCTACGAATACTACGGCGTCCAGCCGTACAAATTCCTCAACTTCCCGTACTGGTGGGGCTTCATCAATGGCGCCTCGTTTGTCACCGTCGGCGCAATCTTGGCCTACGCGGTGCCGCGCCTGAAGGGTGCGCACAAATTGTGGTTGCTGCTCGCGGCGCCGACCGGCATGATGTTCGCCTATTTCGGGGTGGGCTGGGTGCATATTCTTGCGCACAACTCAACGCTGCCGGTCGCGGTGCGCTGGGTAGCCACGACAATCATGATGGCGATGATGGTCGGCTGGATGTTCGTGCTGCATCATCTCGTCGGGCGGCCACAGTCGCTACCTGCGCCACACTGGACTTTCTGGCGGATCTTCGCGTACGGAAAGGTGACGCCGACTCGTGCGGTTCGAATGGCCATGTGGCAGAAGATGTGTGAGGAAGGCGGTGTACGCCCCGGCGACGGGATCGCCACCAATCCCGAGGATCCTTCTCAGGCACTGGTGGTCGGCCCAACCATAGTCGCAAGCGGCGCAAGCTCGGTGTCTCGCCGACACGAAGCCTCGGTCTGAGCCGTTGCCGTCGTGGGTCGTTCAGGGCATGCCTGGACGACCCACCACGCGCAGGGCCATTCGCTGCACTTTTGCGTCGATCGAGATGTGTTGGCAGCTAACATTTTTGTTTTGAGCCCCGGGAACTAAGGAAATTCTGCGATGACACAGGGTATTCAGAAGACGATGGCGATCAGCGGCGCAGCGTTTGTGCTGCTGTTGTTCCCGGCGATCATCATGACCGGTCTGCTTCCGCCGATATCACCCATGCGGAACGCCAATGAGATAGCTCAATTCTGGTCGACGAACACCGGCCTGAAACGGCTGGGACTTGTCCTGTTGCTCGCCGCTTCGGGTTTACAGGCGCCGTTCGGCGCGCTCATTGCGATTCGGATCAGGCAGATGGAGGCCGGGCGGCACTCCCCGCTTGCCTACACGCAACTTGTTGGGACGGGGCTGGCGGTCGTTGCGATCATTATGCCGACCTTCGCCTTCGCCGCAGCGTCCTACCGTCCCGAACGCGATCCACAGATCACTCAGGCTCTTAACGACCTCGGATGGCTGCCGTTTGTCATGAACTGGCCGGCTGCCACGATTCAGTGCTTGGCCATTGGATTTGCCATCTTCGGTGCGGCACATGAGATTTGGCCCCGGTGGCTGGGCTACTTCAACGTCTGGTGTGGGTTCATCTTCGCCGCCGGCGGTTTGGTGGTGTTGTTCAAGGACGGCGTGTTCGCGTGGAATGGCCTGCTGGCGTTCTGGCTGGTGGCGGTGTTCTTCGGACTCTGGTTCCTGATCATGGCGTGGCAGCTGTGGGTGAGCATTGCGGCCCCAGAAGGGAACTCTGCCGCTTCCGCGGTAGCTGAGAATGAACCGCGGCGGAGTCAGCTGCAGCAATGACCTTACTGCGGCAATCGGGCGCTCAGGACGTGGCCGCCGATCGAGCCCGGCATGTCCCCGGCGAAGAGGGAATCTGGGTTTTCGTACTGGGCGACATGACGGTGTTCGCTTTGTTCTTTGCGACCTTCATGTACTCCCGTGGCAAGAACCCCGCAGTGTTCGCACGCGCTCACGCCGAGCTGCGCGTCGCTCTGGGTGCCGTCAACACCGTTCTGCTGCTGTCTAGTTCGCTGCTGGTGGTGCTCGCCGTCCAGCGGGTCCTCGGCGGGCGGCGCGCGGGCGCGTGGCGGCTGATCGCGGGCGCCTTGTGCTGCGGAGTCGGTTTCGTCGCGGTTAAGGCTGTCGAATGGACCCAGCTGTTCGCTGCTCGTAAAGGGGTCGGCAGCGGCGAATTCTTTTCCTACTACTTCATGTTCACCGGCATCCACCTACTGCACGTGCTCATTGGTCTCGCCGTCTTGAGCCGGCTGATCGTGGTTATCCGGCAAACGGAGTTCACTGATAAGCAGGCGCGACTGTGTGAGACCGGCGGAGTCTTCTGGCACATGGTCGACCTACTGTGGGTGGTCCTGTTCGCACTGTTCTATCTGGTGAGGTGACGATGACCGCAACCCGTCGGGTGACCCTGGTGTGGGTGCTGCTGCTGGTGTTGACCTTCGGGTCGTTTCTGGTCGGAGTCGAACAGGGGGCGGGATTCGCTTCGGTCGGCGCCGTGATCATCGTGGGTATCGCGATGTTTAAGGTGCGGCTGATCGGCATTCACTTCATGGATCTGCGGGTTGCCCCGCGCGCCCTGCGGGCATTGTTCGAGGGCTACGTGCTGGCCGTTTTCGTGGTTCTGGTAGCTCTCGACATCTTCGTCAGGCCTTAGCCGCCATGCGGAACGAGTAAAGGATGAGCGCGATGACGGATGAGGTGGGCAAGGCAACCCATGCGGTCAGCATCGGCGCGGCGGACGAACACTTTCATGCTCGCAGCAACCATCCGCACTGGAACGAGAGCGCTTGGTTCGGTGTCGTCCTGCCGGAGCGCCGGACGACTATCTATGTGTACTTCTTCCACCGGCCGAACATGAATCTCTCTTCCGGCGGCGTGAAGGTCTGGGATCCGTCTGGCAGTAGCGAGTACGACTGCCTCGGCTACGACTACAACCGCCATCTCGCGTTGCCCGCGGGTGCGGACATGTTCGACTTCACGCTGGAAAACGGGCTGTCGGTGAAAATGCTTGAGCCCTTCGGCCACTTCCGAATTAGCCACCGCGGCGCGCTGAACCTCGATCTCGAGTGGCGCAAACTCACCGACCCATATGCGTTTGGCCAGAACCAAGGCCTTGATGGCTGGACGACGGAGTCGGAGGGCTTCACCAACGGCCACTATCAGCAGTACGGCCAGATGACCGGCACAGTGACCGTCGGTGGCGAGACGATCGTGGTCGATCACGCGGCGATCCGCGACCGATCGTGGGGTCCGCGCGACGCGACCGCCTCGCGACGGATGGAGCTGATGTGGTGTTGCGCCTCGGAGCGGAACTACTTCTCGGTACTTTCGGTGAGTAAATATCAGCCCGTGGAGGATCCGGTCTTCGGCGTAGATGACGCCGTCGCCTTCGGCTTCTACTGCCGCGATGGCGTGAGCGGACTCATCACCGGCGGGACGTGCCGCGTCTCTGAGCGTGGATCCGATCTGAGCCCCCGGCGCGCGGAGTTGCACGCGGTAGATGACCAGAGCCGCGTGCTTGACGCCACCGGGACAAACCTGAACACGCTTGTGTGGCCGGTCTATGACCGCACCTACCAGCTGTGCGCGGGCATGGAGTGGACGTTCGACGGCGTCACCGCGGGAGGCGAGGACTGGTCCTGCATGCCGACCGAGCAGGCCCGCGCTGTGTTCCGGGGGAGTTTACAAACACCTTAAGTCGTAAGTGCAGCGATGTGGCAGGTGGGAGCGGCCATGAACGAGATCCGTGCCGGCATCGGTATCTGGGCGTCCAGGCACCTTGATCCCAAGGTCGCCGGGCCATATGCGGCCGCCTTACAGGCCACCGGGCAGATCGACTACGCGGTGATCTGGGATCAGCTGACGAGCTGGTGGCCCAATAAGCTGTTCACCCCCCAGAACACGCCGCTGGCCTCGGAGTTCCCCGATATTGACTCCCTGCAGGATCCATTCGCGACGATGGCGTTCGCCCTCAGCGGTGTCGACCGGTTGGGCTTTGCGATATGTACAGACGCGCTGAGGCGCGACGCCCCCGAATTGGCGCAAACCATGCTGACTTTGGCCGCGTCGACGACGGGTCACGCGCTACTGTCTTTGGGCGCCGGCGAGGTTCGCAACATCAATCCGTTCGGCCGCAAGCGCTCGTTGGGTCTCAAGAGGCTCAACGAGACACTTCAGGTGCTGCGGCTCCTGTGGACCGCCCGCGAGCCCGTCAATTTCGACGGCGAGATCTTCAAACTCGAAGATGCGTTCATCGGCAACGCCGGTAAGGATCGCCGGCCCGAGGTCATCGCGATGGGTGGCGGTCCGCGGCTGACCGAGATGGCATTGCAATACGCCGACGGTTTCGGCACCGGCGCCCCGTTCGTCTACGCCGACCCGGTGCGCTACGCGGAATTGGTGCGGGGGCATCGGCAGCGGCTGAAGGACTTGGGTCGCACAGACGACACTTTCCATTTCGCGCTGCACCACATCGCCTTCATCACCAAGGGCAAGGACGACTTCGAGCAGTACGTCGACAACCCGTTGGTGAAGTGGTATGCGGCGACCGGTGGCCGGATCAACCAACGGGATTGGGAGCCCGAAGGAATCGAACCGGTGATGCCGCTGGACTGGCATTACGCCTTCCACATGAAGCCCAATTCGATGACGCTCGACGAGATCAAGGCGGTCACCGACCGGGTGACGCCAGAGATGGTGCGCAAGACGTTTTTCTACGGCACCCCGGACGATATCGCCAAGGAAATAAGGCCTTTCGTCGAGGCGGGCTCTACGATCAACCTGGTCGCCGACTTCGGGCCCATCCTGGTCCCAGTGGAGCCCGAGGCTACCATCGAGGCCTCAGCGGAGATCTGCCGACTGATTAAACAGGCTGGACCGAAGGATTAGGGCAGGCGCGCCGCCGCGATAGCGGTTGAGGAGCGCGCGCTGCCGCGCCTGCGGGATCGAATTGGCCAGCTATTGCCTGAATTTAATCGCAATTATAATCTACCCGGCATGCCTTCGTCTGTGATTGACCAGCGGCGTGTGCTCGGCGAGACCGGTTACGGCGAGGTCGGTTACGGGGTCATCGAGCGTGACTACCGGCCGTCCATGCTCCCCTCGACAGAGGAACGCTAAAGTGCCGCCGAATCAGCCGCGACGCGCCACCGACCTCACTCCCGACGAGCTGGCCGCCAGCCCTGTCCACTGGCCCGGGGCCAGGCTGCGCTGGACCACGGCCAATGTCGATGAGGGTCTGCCCGGAACGGTCACGCCGCTGACCTGGTCTATGTACTTCCCGCCGACCGAGTCCACGATGCGCGGTTGTTGGGTGGATCTCGGCGTGCTGCCGAAATCGCGGCGGCCGATTCCCGACGACGTCGATGGTCGCTTCTTTTCCGTTGCCTACGGTCACGCCATCGGCAACCTCGACCTCATGGGCCGAATGGCCGCACGGGTGCCGGGCGGATCGGCCGCGCTGATGGAAGCGCAGGTGTTCGGATCTGTGCAGCGCGGTGGTGAACCCGAGCTCACCGGCCTGCGCAAGATGCGTCGTTATCCGTTCGTGGTGGCGAAGTTTCCCCGCACGCTGCGGCGCGCGATGCGCGACCTCGAACCGTGCGCTGCAGACACGGCAAGGTGGTGGCAGGCCAATGTCTTCGAACCCGAACGGCTAGCCGGCGATTTGGCCGTGGGTGCACTGGTCGAGGCGCGTCGGCGGTTCGAGGGGATCCTGGTCATTCACATGGTGCTGTCCATGGCGTGCCAGGGGGTGATGGGTCGAGTCGAGACCATGGCGATCAAGGCCGGGCTCGAGGGCCTGCAGCACGAGCTCATCAAGAGCGACGAGGGGACTGCCGAGTTCGACCTCGTCCGCGATCTGTGGCAGCTGTCGGCCGACAGGATCACCGTCGAGGATTTCCTGCGCCGCCATGGCTACCACGGCCCGCGCGAGGGCCTGGTGGAATCGACGGTATGGCGGGAGGATTCCAAGCTCGTTGTCGAGCTGGCCGCCACCTACCGGTCGCGCCACGGCACCGAGGATGTGAATCAGCTGGTACTGCGGCGGCGCCGCGAACACGCCGTTGCCATTGAGCGCCTGGAGCAGGCTCTCGGTCCGATACGGTCGATCCCGGCGCGGGCTCTCGTCCGGTTTGCCGCGCACGCACCGACGTGGCGCGAGACCGGCCGTGCCAGCATGTTGCGGGCCGTAGACGTCGCGCGCGCGGCGTCCCGGTTTGTCGGTCGTAACCTCGCCGACGCCGGGGTGCTCGACGATCCCGCGGACATGCGGTTCCTGACGATCGACGAGATCGCCCGCGACGACCGCGACCGCTGGCACGACCTCGTCAGCCAGCGCCGGTCTCATCATGCGATGTTCGACCGGATGGTGCTTCCGCACGTATGGCGCGGCGAGCCTGACTTTGAGATCGGCGCCCCGGCCGCCGACGTGGCGGCTGACCGCTGGCCTGACAAGGTGGAGGGCTTGGGGGTGAGCGCGGGGATAGCCGAGGGAATCGTGCGCGTCGTTCGCGATCTCGACGAAGCGGATATCGACGAGGGCACCGTCTTAGTGTGCCGGGCGACCGACCCCAGCTGGGCTTCGTTGTTCCCGCTGGCCGAAGCGGTGGTCACCGACGTGGGTAGCGCCATGAGCCACGCCGCCATCGTGTGCCGTGAATTGGGGTTGCCCTGCGTGGCCGGAACCCGTACCGGAACAATCGTCTTGCGCGACGGCATGCGGGTACGGGTGGACGGGACATCCGGTCGGGTGGAGATCCTGCAGGACGCCCCAACGCCCTAACTCCCACCCGAAATCGTCAATACACCTGGCGGATTTGGCCGTATTCGGAGAGCCCGAAGGCCACCTCGCCGTTGGGTTCCGTCGACGATCTCGTCGTAGGCGCTGAAGGCGGGACCATTCCGCTCGGGAAGGCCGATGGGACACCAGGCGCCCCAGACCCGCTCGCCGCGGTGCAGGGTCATCTCGGAGCCATCGGCCAGGTCCACGACGATGCGTTGAGCGAAACCTGCATGGTTCTTCGGAAGGTGTGCATCGACGATGCTGTGCACGACACCATCACGGACGAGGCCACCGCCTGTTTTCTGACTTCCGTCCGGGTGCAGCTGCTTGATCAATCCCACCGGATAGTCCTCAAACGTTGCCCACAGGAAGAAGTACTCGGCGAACTGCTGCGAGTCGTCCCGGTAACCCCATGTGCGCGTGCGGAATCCGACCGCGTCGATGTCGTAATCCTGGCCGTCGAGGGTGAGCCGCACGGTGAGGGTAAGCGCATGCTCGAAATGCTGGAGAGGTTCGTTGCCGGCGAGGGTAGGCAGGGAACCACCCGGGCCGAAGTCGATGATCGCGAATCGGGGAGCCATGGTGAGTGTCCCCGACAGCCGCTCGTGGTGGTAGCTGATCTGGCTCTTCAGGTCGAATTCGGCTGAATCGCTACTGAAATGGTCGTACAGCGCGTGCTGCCGGGGCAGCGAGAGCGAGGAGATCGACCGCAGGGACGCCCTCCAGGCTCAGTCCAGCGCGGCAAAAGCTTCGGCAGGAGCCGTAGTGGGGTAGTTATTCCGCGCGCCGGAGCCGCGATGTACGGTTTTGAACCTTCCTCCGGCGGAGGTCGTCGCGGCCGAGAGACAGGTAGGCGACGAGGGCGCGGTTGACCAGGCGCACTGGGAGCACGGTCAGCAGTGTCGCCAGGGCGTGGTTGAGCAAGCTGGTGTGGGCGATGGTCTTGCCGTGCTTGATTGCGTCGAGGCCGACTTGGGCGACGTGTTTGGGTGACTGGACCATGAACTTGGGCATTTTTGCGGCGATGGGTGCGATGGTGGGGCCGTCGAGGAAGGCCGTTCGGGTGGCGAATGGGCAGACCACGGAGAATGTGACTCCGGAGTTGGCGTATTCGACGGCGAGCGTGTTGGTCAAACGTACGAGGAAGGATTTCGCGCCGGCGTAGAGGGAGATGCCGGGGAAGGCGGGCCAGAAGGCTCCGAGGGAGGCGACGTTGAGGACCGCGCCGTGACCGCGTTCGATCATGGCGGGCAACAGGCGGTGGGTGAGTTCAGCCGGGGACAGTGACATGAGTTGGACGAATGCGCGCTGGGCTTCCCAGTCGTTGTCGAGGTAGAGCCCCTCGACGGTGACTCCGGCGTTGTTGACCAGGTAGTCGATGTGCAGGCCTTGCGCCCGTAGTTCGTCGGCCAGTTTGGCGGCCCCTGCCGGTTCGGATAAGTCGCTGCGGATCGCCACCGCGCGACGGCCGGTGGTGCGCTGGATCTCGGTGGCGAGCTCGTCGAGCAGCGCAACGCGGCGGGCGGCAAGGACGACGTCGTAGCCGTCCCGGGCCAGGAGTAGGGCGATTTCGCGGCCGATGCCGGACGAGGCTCCGGTGATCAATGCGGTTGGAGTGGTCACGGGCTTGTTCCTTTTGCCTGTTGGGAGTGTTGGTCGCGCCATTTCTCGATGAGTCCGGCGTTCTGCTCTGGGGTGCTGCCGTAGAGGGCTAACTCGTCGGCGCCGGCGTCCTTGAACTCGGCAAGGTGTTGGTAGGTGACCTGGCCGTAGCTCATGAACTGCGGTTCGGTGCGACCCAGCCCGAGGATGAACCGGGGTCCGTAGGCGGCGTGCATGGTGGCCCCGAGTGAGGCGGTCACGCGAGGGTCGCGTGAGGGGACGGCCAGGGCGCCCGTGCCGACTTCTAGCCTGCTCGAGGCGGCGGCGGCTCCGCCGAGGAGCGCGCCAGCGTCCTTGATGTCGAGTCGCGCGGACAGGAACGCTCTGCGGAATCCGAGGCGTTCGGCCAGCCGCGCGTCCTCGATTCCCTGCGCCACACTGCGTCCAGTGCGGGGGTCCTTCGGTGGTTTCGACAGCATCCGCCCGCAGATCAGGTAGGTGCTCATGTCCTCGACTACCGGGGCGAGGTCGCCGCTGGTCATGTTGGTGTCCTTCATCCGCGGCCGACGAATGCGAGGGCGCCTCGAATCTCGCGTTCGTGGTCGAGTCGGGTGGCCAGCGCCTGCTCGACCC
>Ga0307475_10003022_pt1 | contig 10191 bp, 8 predicted proteins | sample atmos_gasesECM1C_FD_203317 | JGI IMG/M metagenome (GOLD analysis project Ga0307475, IMG submission 203317) | Hardwood forest soil microbial communities from Morgan-Monroe State Forest, Indiana, United States - atmos_gasesECM1C_515 | ecosystem: Environmental > Terrestrial > Soil > Temperate...
CTGGCTAAAGTCGCGCAGTTCGGTTACGACCTGGGCCTCCAAGCCGCATCGCAACCCGCCCTCATCCAATGGCAAGCAGGCGACGAATTCGAATCCGCTAGAAAAAAAGCCGGTCAATAAGGCATCAAACTTCCAGAAGTTTTTTTCCGGCAAAGTCGCCGTAAACTGCGAGCCCGTCCCACATCGCAAATCCAAAAAGTGCGGAGGAGGAGTTGCTTAGAATTGGTGGCCTTGAAGCTTCGTAGTATTTTCCACGCGAGCGCGCGACCTGATAAATCTCGTCACCGCTCAAAGAGATTCAAGTCCGGATTACCGGATGCAAGCTCAGAATCCAAATCAAAATGCCAATCGGAATTCCCACCGCGGCAATCGCCATGACTAACAGAACTGCCAGAAACATCCAATCCCGCCCGGTGTGGTATCCCGGTTGCTCCCTCTCGCGCATCAGTAACCGGTAGTTCCGCCGATTCGCTTTCCAGACCACGTGAAAAATATCACCGGCGACAGGGATTGCTCCCACTACGGTCTCCAGAAGCACATTCGCAACCATGCGGGTCAGGGTGACGGATCGCGCCCCGCGCCGCCACGAAGCAAACACAATCAAAAACGATGCGGTTCCCGCCATGGCATCGCCGATCCCCGGTATCCACCCGATCAGCGCGTCAAGTCCAAATCGAATCTTGGTCCCGGGGATTTGAAATATATCGTCTAGCAGCGCTGCAATATAATCCAAATGCTCGTCTGAAGTAAGTTTGCCCGGCATGCCCTGAACCACTTTACTATGATGCGGCTTGCGATAGGATCTAGGTGAAGTCCCCGCATGACACGCCGCTCGCGATGCCGGAATAGCTCCAACATTTGGCCCGAGTCAAAGCCGCGGTGACGCAGCCCTTCCCTCGGAATCGAACTCCAAAGCAAATCACGCAGATTTGTGCTTAGTCGACGGTTCCGCGAGCGTCCGAATTGGACGATCACTCATTCTGTCCGGCGCCATTCACCTTCGCCAAACCAAGTCGCCATCGTATATTCCCAAAATCTCAAGCGAGAACCACGCCGGCATCTCGCGTGTCCATCTCCCGCCAGCGGGCTATCCCTAGAATCCATACTCCGCTCAAAATTACAACGCACCCCGTCCCCGTGACGACGATCAACAGCCGCGATGAAAGGAAAGAAAAGCGCACAAACGGCGCATGGCACCGATGTAACTCCCAGCCCAAATTAACTGCGCCGGAAAAACCCTTCAACTAAAGACTTGGTTCTTAGCGTCTTTCACTCCGAAGGTGAAGCCAGAAAATACTGGGAGTCCGGTGGGGTAAGCAGGAAATACGCCACAGCCAGCAAGAGGGCGGCATGCGCTAGACACCTTGAAGGCGACTGGAACGCGCTGACCACCACGTGAAAGGCCAGCCACACTAATATGAGCCAGCGAGCCCAGTTGCGCCCCTTAAGCATGAACACCCCGCCCACCACGGCAACTACGCGAATTAAGGAAATCAGTGCGACCCAACGGTCCAGTGGTGGTTGCGACAGGTGGTAAGCCAAACCCACCAGACCCGCAACGATAAACAAGCAACCCAGGATTGTGACAGGTATGGGGCGTTTCATGGCGTCGCGACTATAACAGGGCTCCGAACTCCAAATCGCGAAACACTCTTAGCGCGGCCAGACTCCCGCCGTAAACGACTTAATCGTGTCAAACCCTAGTCGGTCGTAAAGTCGTACGGCCGTGCGATTTTCCGAAGTGACTGTCAACGTCAATTCCTTAAACTTTAAAGCTCGCAGCGCATCACTGGATTTTTGCATCAACATGCGCCCCAGCCCGTGTCCCTGAAATCCCGGAACCACACAAATCTGCGTGGTGTGTCCAACCCCCGGCGACACTTCGCTCGTCAACACCGCCGCGACCAGCTCGTCGCTTCCCGGCTGCCGCAAAACAAACGACGCTGCGGGAACAAACTGCCCGCAACCCGGCAGCAAAATAATATTTTTCAGAAAGCGCAACGCCCCCGTCACGCTGCGATACTGATCGTTAATCTCCCCGTCCACATGATCGGCGTATGACAAATAAATTAACTTGGCGCACGGCTCGAAGTATCGATCATTCCAGCGATCGATCCGCAGCCCCCCGGAATTATTGGAATTTCCCTTCACCGTTTTCTGCAAGTCCAGCAACATGAACTGCCGCGTGTATAAGCTGAATCCCTGATCGCGCAGCGGCGTATCGATAGGTCCGCTGAAAGGCATCAGCTGCGCCTCAATGCGCTCCAGGTGCGGAATAGCCCGCATGGCGAAAAGCGTCTCCTCCAGCAATCGCTGCGCAATCGCGGATTGCGGGAATTGCGCCGAAACGTACAGCCCGCCTATCAAACCTTTTTGTTCCTCCATCACGTAAAACGAATATCCAGCGGCATTTCCATTTTCAAACGCCACGCTGCCCGCCAAAGCGCGCGCCTCCAGAAAACGTTTGATTAGTTCCAGCGCGCCACGATAATCCCAGTGCAATTCCTTGCGCCAGTGGCGAGATTCTTCTTCAAGAAGGGACTCAAGCTGTCGAACGGTGGTCTGTCGTAAATCGACAATGTTCATGGGTGAAGTGGAATACGAGCGGCCCCGCCGCTCACATTCCTATGATAGCCGATTCGCGCAATGGGGCGGGAACCCTCCAGCCTCGCGTTTCTGCGCGATATAAATGCGACACATACCGGCCGACCGCGAAACTCCGGGGCGCAGGGGTGTGCTAGCATGCGAATTGTCAGCTTTGTACTATCTCTTTACGGTGAGGAACGGAAAAAACGGCGCCCTAGACGTCTACCTTGCGCAGATTACGCATGTCCATCCTCTCTGAACTACGTTATCCCACACGCTGGTACACCAGACTTCTCACCGCTATTTTGGCGCTTGTGTTTTTTGCCGTTCTGGCCACCGCCGGCGTTGCCGGCTTCCTCGTGTATCGCATCGTCAAACCGGAACGCACCAGCTCCGAAATTAATTTGCAAAGTTTCCCCGGCCGTCCGGACGCCGTGCAATTCACCGTCTTAGGTCAGCAGCCCCGGGAAGGCTGGTTCTTTCCAGGGTTTCGCGGCGCACCCACCATCGTCCTTTGCCATGGTTACGGTTCCAGCCGGGGAGAGTTGCTCACCCTGGTCTCCGCCTTGCAGGACCATCAGTACAACGTCTTCTTGTTTGATTTCGCTGCGCACGGCGGCAATTCCGGCGCCACTACCTTCGGCTATCGTGAAGCCGACGAATTGCGTTCCGCCCTCGACGCGCTCGCCGCGCGCAATGACGTGGACCCCCATAGCTTTGGCGTGTGGGGCTACAATCTTGGCGCCTATGCGGCCCTGCGAGAGGCCGAGCGCGATGCACGTATTCGCGCATTGGTCCTCGATTCCGTGTACGACACTCCCGCGCAGATGGTGAAGATTGGCGTGGAGCGCACCGGTCTTGCTGGATTCCCGCTCATGATCCGTTCCGCGGAGTTCAGTTTCGACTTGCTAAACACGCAGTTTCGCAAAGAGCCGCCATTGTCCGCGCGGCTAAATACCTTGGCGGATGTCCCCATACTTTTTATTCAGGCGTCCGATGATCCTGAACTCGGAAATATCTCCCGCAGCATGTATCTAAAAGCCGCAGGGCCTCGCGAACAAGCCACCATCGGCCTTGGAAATTTCGTGGCTATGAATGATGACGACAAACGCGCCTACGAGAATCGCGTCGTATCTTTTTTCCTGGCTCATCTGCCCGCCACCATGCGTGCCACGCGTTAACGCACCGGCGTAGTTAAAAGCGCGGTCTGACCACCACAGCCTCCGCCTGCGGCGACTGCTCGGAAATTACCGCAATGATTTCCGCGTTTAGCTTCAGCTCCTCAAGATTCTTCGCGCTGGTCACCACCACCGTTTCGCCAGCAACATTGGGACTCCATTCCACAATTTCATGGTGCAAATAGAAATTGAGCTGGTACTGCCACGAGCGCTGCAATTTAAACGAATAAGTATTGGCCGCGCGTTCCCGGCCAATCTGCCTCGCGCAACTCCGCGCCGAAAGCTGTGCATCCAGCTTGCTGACCGACACATAAACCAAATTCACCAGGAACAGTACCAACACAACGGAAAAAGTTAAGCCGGCGCGGGTCTGGCGTAGCAACGACGCCCCAATCACAATCAAACCACCCACCGCCGCCACACTAATGTAAAGCGATACCAGCGGTCCTCGAACATGCGCCTTCGAAAAAAATATCCAGCCCGGTGACACCAATAACAGCGCGCCGATCAGCCCCAGAACACATCGGCCCAACACATGCTTGGATTTCAGTGTACGCGTGACCGCCAATGAAATTAGAAAACCCAGCGGAAACACCACCGGAAGAATGTAGCCGGGCAGCTTCGATTTCGATAAAGAAAAAAACAAAATGGGAAAGACGCCCCACGCCGCCAGAAACATTATTTCCGATCGCCGCTTGCCATCTTCGCCCTTCGTCCGTTCGCCGGCAGCAAACCATACAAGCCAAAATATCCACGGCAATAGGGCGATTATGGCCATCGGAACGTAATACCAAAACGGTTGAATGTGCTGAAATTCCGGCGTCAGGTAACGCTGGAAATTGTGTTCGATAATGAAAACGCGGAAGAACTCGGGATTGCGACGGACGCATATTACGTACCAGGGAAGGCACGTCAGGAAAAATGCAGCGATGGCGATGGGATGAAACACCCGCAAAGCTTCGCGCCAACGTTTGGTAAACACTACCCACAAAAGAATTGCGCCTCCAGCGAGAATTATCGCTGCCGGTCCTTTCGCTAGAACCGCAACGCCCAGGAAAAATCCAAACAGCGCCAAGCTGAGATAGATCGCTTTCTTCGTTTGCCGAAAGACCGATTGCCCCTCGCGCGTTTCCTCAGCCAGAAATTTGTCAGATGGAACCAGCTCCAATGCCACCGCCGCGCAAACCATCGCAATGGTCAGCATCGCGCTGAACGGCATATCCGTCGCGGCGGCATGTGAAAATCCGATCATTCCCACTGTGGACGGCAAAAGCAGCAGCACCCACCGCGCCATTTGCCACCCGCCGAGGCGAAGCGCCAGCCACGCTAAAGCAAGCGTTGCAAGCAGCGCGTATAGCGCGCTCGGCAATCGCGCGCTGGCTTCGTTGACGCCGAACAATTTGAAACACACCGCCGCCGACCAGTAATAAAAGACCGGTTTTTCAAACCACGGCTTCCCGTAAAGTCGTGGCGTGACCCAATCCCCCGACTCCGCCATGTCTCGCGCGATCCACGAGTAACGTGGCTCATCAGGCCCGATAAACCCGAAAGCCCCCAGATGACTGAAGTAGCAAACGTACAGCGCGAGAAGAATCAGCAGCGCCCGACTGAACTTACGAAACGACAAGTCGCGAAAGGCCATGTAGCGTGATGATGAGTTGTGAAAAGAAATGTCGCCGTGAGAATCGTCGCCGGATGTTTTCGCCAAAACTGGTGCCGTATCATTCATTCGAAAAAGAAACTACGGACGTGAGTCTAACATCGGGCGCAATGTCCATGGCAATGTAGCCGCGCCGACAGGCATACTGTCGTGGCAGCGGACGGCAGCCGCTCACACAAGCGATGAAAGCATGGGCAGAGTACGCGGTGGTACGCGCGTTGTTAAAAATCCTGGAAGTTTTGCCACGCCAGATAGCGCGGCCGCTGGCCGCTTCCACCGCGCATGTTCTCTTTCTCCGGTCCCCAAAGTTACGCAAAACCGCCGAACTTAATCTGCGCCTGGCATTTCCGGATTGGACCGAAACGCAGCGCGCCAACGTCATTCGAAAAATGACCCGCAATCTTGGCTGGATGGCCGCCGAGTTCGCTCGTCTGCCGGAATATTCAAAACAAAACATCGAAGACGTAGTCATCCTCGATGGCCATGAAAATTTCATGCAAGGCCAGCAACAGGGAAAAGGAGTCTTGTATTTAACCGGTCACATTGGTGCATGGGAACTCTCTTCCTTCGCGCACGCTGTGTATGGCTACCCGCTCCATTACCTGGCCCGCCCGCTGGATAACCGCAAGCTTGATCAACTGGTCAATCGCTACCGTTCTTTAAGTGGCAATCGCGCTATATTCAAAAACGAATCCGCGCGCACCATGCTGAAAGTCTTGAAAGATGCCGGAACAGTGGGAATCCTCGCCGACCAAAACACCATGCCCGAAGAAGGAGTATTTGTAGATTTTTTCGGTACCCCGGCCTGCACCACCACAGGACTCGCACGTGTGGCCTTGCACACCGATGCTGCGGTGGTTCCCGGTTATGTTCATTGGGATCCGCAACTCGGAAAATACCGCCTCAGGTTCGAGCCGCCCGTAGAGTTAACGCGCACCGGAAACATGGACCGCGATATTCTCGAGAACACCCAGAAATTTACCAAGGTCCTTGAAGAAATTATCAGAAAATATCCCGACCAGTGGGTGTGGCTCCATGGTCGCTGGAACACCAGGCCGCCGGGCGAATCGCCGTTGTACAAATTTGATTAACCTGTGGCTCGTCTGAAAACGAAATTAAAAGTTAGCGAGGGCGCATCATGAAAAAAATCGCCAAAGAATTAGCATCCGCGGTTGGGGCCACACTCGAAGGAAATGGAGATCTGGAGTTGGGCGCAGTCGCCTCGCCAGAACGCGCCGGCCCTCGCGATTTAATTTATGTGGACTCTCCAAAGAACGTCTCGCGCGCCAATGCATCCACCGCAACCTGCGTGATCGCACCTCTAGGCCTCGAGCTGCCAGCTAAAACCGTCCTGCGCAGCGCCACCCCGAAACTAGCCTTTGCCAAAGCCGCCGCGTTGCTGATGGACCGAGCTCCCATAGCCGCAGGCGTGCATCCCACCGCGCTTGTCGCGGTCCTCGCACAAATCGCCCCGAATGTAAGCATCGGCCCCTATGCCGTCGTCGGCGAAGATGTTCACATCGGCGCAGACACACAAATCGGCCCCCAGGCCGTAATCGGCGCCGGCTGCTGGATCGGAAAAAATTGCAGAATTCATGCGCGCGTCACGTTATATAACGGCGTCCGTTTGGGCGATCGCGTGGAAGTTCACTCCGGCGCCGTGATAGGCGCAGATGGTTTTGGATACGCGTTTGGCGAAGGCCGGCATTGGAAATTTCCGCAAACAGGAATTGTCGAGATTGGCGACGACGTGGAAATCGGCGCCAACACCACCATCGATCGCGGCTCCCTCTCTGACACCAGGATCGCCGCCGGCGTAAAGCTGGACAACCTCGTTCACATCGGCCACAACTGCGTAATCGGCGAGCACTCCGTGATTGCCGCTCAAGTAGGCCTTTCCGGATCCTGCACCTTCGGGAAAAATGTTGTCGTTGGCGGACAGGCCGGCTTCGGCGAACGTTGCCAACTGGAAGACGGCGTGGTCATTGGCGGGCAGTCAGGAGTCCTCGGAGGCAAAATCGTTCGCAGCGGTGAGACCGTCTGGGGCACCCCCGCCCGCTCGCTGGAAAAATTCAAGGAACAGTTTGCATGGCAAGCTCGGCTACCCGAATTAGCGGCAAGAGTTAAAAACCTTGAGGCCAATGTGAGAAAATAAGGCGTACTCTGTGGAGTTGAAGTCCGCAGAAGGCAGGCGCAGTTGCAATCATCAGCCGCACCAGAAAAACAAAATTGGCGCCTCATCGTCGTCGGTGGCCACACTCGCAGCATAGGCAAGACCCAACTGGTCTGCGACGTCATCCACGCATTTCCAGAAGAAAACTGGATCGCTGGCAAGATCACCCAATACGGCCACGGCGTATGCGCAAAAAATGGAGAGAATTGCGGCTGCGCTCCCGACGAACACAGCTACGCGATCAGCTGGGAAAAAAACGGAGAAACCGGCACGGACAGCTCTCGTTTCCTGGCCGCGGGTGCGCAACGCTCTTTCTGGCTGAGAACCAAGCAAGGTTTTTTGGCTGAAGGACTCCCGCTCTTGCGCGAGGCCCTCGCCGAGTTGCACCCCACAATCGCCTCAGAACCGCCCACCCTCATCCTTGAGAGCAACTCCCTTCTGCAATTCGTCCAGCCCAGTTTGTATTTCGCGGTAATCGATCCCAGCCGCGACGACTTCAAAGACTCCGCCCGTATAGTTCTCGACCGCGCCGACGCCCTGGTATTGCGAGGCGGTGGCATCGACGACGCTCCCCTTGGCGAAACCCCCTGGATGAAACTCCCGCGCCAGCTCCTGAACCAGACCCCGTCGGTTACCCACAGGGAAGGTGAGCCTTTGCCCCGGCCCCTCCAGGTGCTAATTAGGCGCGCCTTGGAAGCCCCAGCAGACGTCAAGTTGTAATCTTTACCGTGCGACTCTCATCGCCCAACAAGACAATATCGTTGACCGCTGGGGCCAATCCCAGCGATAATCTACTAGTACTAGTGTAGGCGCTCTACAAGAGTTGGGGCCCCGTAGTCCGGATTCGGGCTTGGTCTGGGCAACGGTAATAAATTTTCCGCTTTCTAAAGCATTGAGTAGGGTTACCCATCGTTCGCGCGATGGGAGGGGGGAATAGCACCTCATGGCGTCTTCTGTCCGCATGGAGGATGAATTCGCAGTTGCTCAGGCGCCGCTACCCTGGCGCCAGCAGAATTGGGCTGAACGCCTCGAAAGCTCCATTGAGCGGGGCGCCAATCACCTCTTGTCCCTGCAGACCGAGGAAGGCTATTGGCTCGGCGAACTCGAAGCCGACACCACCCTCGAATCCGACTACATCTACTATCTCTTCGTACTCGGCAAGGCCGATCCAGACCGCATCGCCAAGCTGGCCACCTATGTTCGCCGTCGCCAACTCGCTGATGGTGGCTGGAGCATTTATCCCGGCGGCCCATCCGAGCTGAACGCCACCTGCAAAGCGTACTTTGCCCTGAAATTGGCCGGTGATCCCATCGACTCGCCGCACATGACCCACGCACGAGCCTCAGTCCACGCCTTGGGCGGCCTTGAATTAACCAATTCCTATACCCGCTTCTACCTCGCGCTAGTCGGCGCCGTCGGCTGGGAACTAGTCCCCGCCATTCCGCCCGAGCTGATGCTCCTGCCCAACTGGTTCTACATCAATATTTACGAATTTTCATCTTGGACCCGCGCCATCGTCATCCCCATGATGATTCTCTCCGCGCTGCGACCGAACTGGAAGCTTCCCGAGCGCGCCCAAGTCGACGAACTTTTCAAGGATCTCACTCGCAAAAGAGCGGCTTTCGACTGGAGCAAGCAGCTCATCTCCTGGCGGAATTTTTTCCTGGCCCTCGATCGCGGCCTGAAATTCTACGAGCGCCTGCCCTGGAAGCCTCTACGCCAGCGCGCGCTGCGTGAAGCGAAATCGTGGGTTCTCGAACATATGGAGCGCTCCGAAGGGTTGGGCACCATCTATCCCGCGATGATGAATTGTATATTCTCGCTAGTAGCGATGGGTTACGGTCCCGACGATCCTTTGACCTGCCGCGAAACCAGGGAATTTGCCCGCTTTGAGATCGAAGACCAGGAAACCATTCGACTGCAGCCCTGCGTTTCCCCGGTCTGGGATACCGCCATCGCCATGGTCGCTCTCGAAGAAGCCGGCGTGGCTCCCGACGACCCCGCACTCGTCCAGGCTGCCGACTGGATTTTGTCGAAACAGATTCTCGGTCCCGGCGATTGGCAGGTAAAAAACAAGGATGCCGAGCCCGGTGGCTGGGCCTTCGAATTTCGCAACGATTTCTACCCCGACGTGGACGACACCGCTTTCGTCCTGATGGCTTTGCAGCGCGTGAAATTTCCCGACGCCAAGCGCATGGAAGCTGCGACTCGTCGCGGCATTCAATGGCTCCTCAGTATGCAGAATCGCGACGGCGGCTGGGGCGCATTCGACCGCGACAATGATCGCCGCTTCCTCTGCAATATTCCTTTCGCCGATCACAACGCCATGATCGATCCCTCCACCGCCGACGTCACCGCTCGCGTGCTCGAATGCCTCGGACGCTTTGGCTGGCCCACGGATCATCCCGCCATACAAAAAGCCGTCAAGTTCTTGCTCAAAGATCAATGTGGCGACGGCTCCTGGTTCGGTCGTTGGGGCGTCAACTACGTCTATGGCACCAGCGGCGTCCTCCGCGCGCTCGAAACCGTTTCTTTAACGGCGCAGGAATATTGCCAGCGCGCCGTAGCTTGGCTCAAGTCTGTCCAGCAGCAAG
>Ga0307475_10003023_pt1 | contig 10190 bp, 12 predicted proteins | sample atmos_gasesECM1C_FD_203317 | JGI IMG/M metagenome (GOLD analysis project Ga0307475, IMG submission 203317) | Hardwood forest soil microbial communities from Morgan-Monroe State Forest, Indiana, United States - atmos_gasesECM1C_515 | ecosystem: Environmental > Terrestrial > Soil > Temperate...
ACCTCGAAGACTTCTCCAGCCGCGGCGACTTCCTCGCCAAGGTGCACACCTACCAGCTGTACTTCAATCTGGTGCGCCCCAACTCGCACAAAGAAAATCTCAGCCCCTGGCAAATCATCGAGCGGCTGCTCGCCGCTCGCCGCTCGAACTCTGCTTGCTTCCACCCGTGTTCCTGGATTACTACCTCAATGACTCAGGGGGATACGATGTGGGTAGGCTTCCCTAATCAGAGTTGAGAGCAAATGATATGCTCGCACCACCAATGGATGATGGCCGAACTACGCCATCGTTTCGATGAACCGCCGCAAGGTGCAGTGCGTCCACCCTCGGACGCCAGCGTGAGTCCAGGAGTCGAGGACAGTCATGTACGCGATGTGCGCGTTCAAAAAGCGGGACACGAACCACCGAAGTCTCCAGTGGTCGACGCATTGGGCTTATGGAGCTGAATGTTTCCGCCTCCGCTGCTACCCGGCGCGCATGGAGCGTACGAGCCCAAATAGTGCCAAGTGCACTCGTCAATCGTCTCGTAGAACAAGGTGGTCCCATCTGGTGACGTCACGCGGATGTCGAACTGGTCGTTGACACCTGGTTCACCCGCGTCTCTAGCGTGAACGATAAAGCTAGCGTCGCCGTATAGGTTGGTCCTCGCCGTCCCGCAGATGAACCGGGCGCCGATTGGCTGACCCGTCTTCGGGTCGGTGCTCGTGTCCCCGTCGGGCATGTACGCCGTGATGCTGGTGGCGTGAACGTTCAGCCCATTGCCATGGTCGTGGTACTCAAGGTGGCCCCAGGTTGGCGAACCGTGCTTGCATCCGCCACCGACGCCGAAGGTCGCCTTATTACCCTTGTATACGATCCACCCGCCACCAGTCAGGAAGTCGCATCCGGTGGGCGTCACGCAGGCCTTTACGCCAGGTGCGGTCCCGACCACCAGCACCGCCGCCCCCAGCAAGAGCCCGGCTGCCACAAATACGGATACGAGCTTACTTGTTGTTTTAGCTTTCTTGCTCATTAGTTTCCTTCTCCTTTCACATCTAAGTCACTTCTGGTACCGCTAAGAGATACCCGCTGTGGCAGACGCGATCACCACATCGGCGACGCCATTCACGATGATGTGAAGAGCATTCACCACCGTGGCACCGTTGGATGAAATTGTCTGCTCGTTGATAATCAACTGGCCGCCGGGAATCGCGATTGTCTGATTGGGGTCACCACTTACGGAGACCAGCGTCCCGTTAATCGCAAGGTTGTCGATATAAGAAGCCCCGCTGCCGGCAGCACCGAGCGTCTGTGACGCCTCTGCCATAACGAAGTCGGCGGAGACGCCGACGCCGCCAACATTCAGATTCAAACCGGCGAGCGACGCCGCGGAATCAACCTCATTGGGGTAGCCGATTGTTGTGGCAGAAAGATCCCCTCCCAACAAAGACGGGACACCCGCCGTCAGCTGAGAGGCGTCACGGGCATCAGTGGTACCAGCCAGACTTCCCGTGTCGGCGAGTACGGTTGTCGTGGCCGTTCCGAGAAATCCGAGAACTGTTGCTTGCACCGCGCTTGCGTTCCCAACGACCGCTGGCGACGTGTTGGTCGTGGGCGTTGGCAAGACCCCGCCTAGCTGAGCCAGGCTGACCGTAGGCCATGCCAACAGACAGGCTAACATCAAGGCAACTACTACTGACCCTGAACAGTGATGGTTTGCACGATTCATTTTTGACCTCCTTTAATCTTTTCATTCGTTAACAACATGACGGCTTCCAAAGCCTCGTTGACCCTGCATCGAATTGTCTGGTTCTGCCTCCTCTCCGAGCCCGATCACGCACTCGCTCCAACGCCCACTTTTGCACATCATTTGACCTCACCTGTTCCCGTTTTCACTTCACCAGTGGACCAACGGGACTTCCGGAGACCGTAGCGCTCCGCAGTGTATGAATCTTTGCGAGCCTGCGCCATTAGGTCGTTGCCGTAATTGATGCAGGGGTAAGTCTGGCGTACAGAAGGCTTAACTCTTCAAATTAACCCTTTGGGCTACGCCGATGAACTAGGCGATCATTCTAGTTGCCTGACTCGATAGCAGATAACCAAGAAGGAATCAGCAGACTTAGGTTTTCAGGAGAAGGAATTGCAGTCCGATTTTAAATCGTTCGTTGGCGGAAGTTCTCTGTGCTCAGCGCATCTGCATCAGTTTGGGAATAGCCGCTCAACTTTTGGAAACTTCGATTTCAGTTCGGAGAGAGCTGATGCTGCAATCCACCAGCCTCTCAGAAGGCAGACGCCATCCGATTGATGTTCTGGAATCTGGCCGCTTATGGCGGTCTCGTCGTCGTGGGAGAATGCCGAGTAACGCGAGCCTCTCAGTTACAGAAGGACATTAAGGATGAATGCCGTGGTCGAACAACGGGGTTAATTATTCTGGATAGGTTAGCCAGGAGCTTAGCAGTGGAGCAAACAGGATGGAAGACCGAGCCACCATTACGTTTGTGTCATGAGAATTTTCCCCACAACTGCAGAGCGAGAGGACACTCCCGTCTTGATCATGATCAGTCGCAGAAAGGCCTTCACCGTGTTGGGACTGATATTCATCCGATTCGCAATCGCCTTGCTATTCAGGCCTTGCAGCAAATAGTCCAACACTTCTCGTTCACGTTGCGTGAAGTTGAATTGCTGGGAGACTTGCGACAAAGAGATGAATCCTGAGGGGCCTCTTTCAAGCAGGACCGCTATGCTGGGGAGAGAAGGATATTTCGCGTGTGAACCTACTCGGAAGGTCCGGCAAAAATAATGCCTCCTGCCTGACCGAAACTCGGTCACAAAAGGCGATCCATCTGAGGGCTGCTGGCTTATGAGGCTCGTGCGAACCTTTCCAGTGAGCAAGAGTTCCGAGCTTCTTATGTTTGCAGGGTCATCTGGATACCCAAGGATCTGGATCGCCTCGGCATTGAAGGAGACGGGGTTCAGCGACAAGTCCAACAGGAGAAAGCCAGCCGCAGACTTAGGCGGCGACACTCTCTTCCTCGCCTGCGAATCATTCGCTTCAGCGGCCGAAATCCTTTTCACACTCAGGGCTGGGATTGTGGTCTTCACGACTATTCCCTACGGGGTGTTCGGAAGTGAGCCTACCCTGGCGTTTGGGTTCGCCATGACCGACAGCGAGCAACGATCCACGTGTAATGTCGCGCTCCTACTGCAATTGTTTCAGGGCATTCCCCATCTCCCGTCGAGCGGCGAGAAGAAAATTAGCGGCAATTCCCTGAAACCGTTACCCAACACCAAAGCTCCGTGGGGCAACGGGCTGGCAGTAAACCGCCCCGCGCCGGCCCCTTTCTGCGAAGACATTACACTACAGCCTCTACTGTCTTCCACTCGGCGTCGCTTCTTTAACGGGGCAAATCATCTTAGCGTGTCTTTTGGCGTACCGTAGACTGTGACGCCCCTTTCGGGTCCGAATGATAGTCCACTTGCTGTGGAACGCAAGCCAGTTAAATACCCATTTTCGAATACGCGAAATACCTGATAGAGACTAGACTGGATATCTTATCCGTCGAGATGCGGATTCACGTCCTCAACGTGCCTCAGCGGAAGCTGAATGCGCTGCTTGAACGTCTGGAGATCAATCGATGCGACCCATTGAGCCCAAGCGCGTTACCGGACATATGGTTTTGGAGCGATGTCCGGTAACCGGATTTGAACTTAGCCGCTGGCGCGGCGGACGCTTCGCGTGCTATGCTCCTCAAGTCATGCCGCAAGGTGGCGCTTTTGACTGCGATTTTCGCTTTTCTCCGATTTTTGTAAGTCGTGCAAAATCAACAGACTGCAGACGAAAAAAGATTCAATTCCCATAGCCATTAGATTGGGGTCTGCCGTCAGCCCGCATCCGCCGCAACCACCAGCGGCCACCTTCAAACGGATTAATCAAACGCGCGCGAAACATCTTGCCCAATTTTATGTTTCAGCGAAACGCGCGTCCGATTAATCACTGGCGTTTATCAGATGGCATCTGAGGAGGGATATCAAGGGCGAAGCCCTCGGCTAGTTAGTCAGTGGCAGTCCACGTTCTCGACAGTACCCATGAATTCTCGCGAGTGGCGCGTCGTAAAGGGGGACGACCTCACGAGTCCACCGTCCCCGCCTGTAACCGAACCAACTGCTTAGCCGTCGAAATGTCGGGGGAAGATGACATGCGAGCTCCGCTCCCCGGGCTGTTGCTCATTTTGCTCGTGGTACCGCCAGTTCTTGCCCGCGATGGGCGCTATTAGGCGAGGCCGTCCGAAAAAACACAGAAGGAACGCAACTACCAGAGCGCGAAGGATAGGTCCGTGCCACGATTCTATCCATTGAACCTGGTTGAACCTGGTGGTCTATTCCGACGCCACTTCCCCAGTCTGCTCGTGGCATGAGGATGCCCATGACCGGCCAGAGCAAGGCCACGAGTGAAACCAATGCCAGAGATAACAGAGTAACCCTGTTCGCCAGCTACGCGACTCTCTCCTCATTTGAGTCAAGTAGAAGTGCCAGCTATAAATCAACCCTACTGGCGCAAGAAAAACAACGACAATCTCCGCAATATTATTCGCGCTTCCCACACTCAACCCTTCGCTCGACTGCATGTTTGATGCATTCGAAAGGGTAGTCCTCATGGGGCTGCTGAGCCAAGTCCCGATAACGCCGGTAAAGTGCTCACAGCCTGACTATGAACTCGAGTCCAGCAGGGAGGTCAGAGTTGACAACCGACAAAGTCTCCTAATTGCGGGCTCTGGCACATCTAGGTGCAGAGGCCTCCCCTTCATTCTTTTCCGAGTCCCTCTACATAGCCGATAGGCACTAGAAATCGGCCCTCGCTTTGTTGTTCTTGATTGCGTTTTTCCTTTCTTTGGGCCTCTTAGTATATTGAGGGGGCTCTCGCTCGCTTCTCCCTAGGCTCGCCGGAGCCCTCCCACTTCGTCAGTTACTCCGCTATGTTGCGTGTCGCTGCATGGTGCCAGCCGGTCGCGAAGTCGGTTTCCCTGCCAGGGTACGCCCGGCGGGGCCTTGGCGTGCGCTCGACGAATCCGAAAACGCTGCACGAATCATAGTGCCATGAACATCGCCCCTGTCCATATCGACGCATTGAAGGCCCTCGGCTACACCGAAGCGGAGGCGCGCTTTCTCTACCTCGTGGCGACGCATTCGGGCTACTTTGTGGCACGTCAATTCCTCGCCTTCGCCAACGCCCATTGGGGGGAGCGCACCACTACTTTCTGGAACAAGCTTCACACCCAGAAGCATGCCCGCGCCGAAAGGTTCCCAAAGAGCGGGATCGTGTACCATCTGTTCTCCCGCCGGCTCTACCACCAGATCGACCGCGAGAACATCCGCAACCCCGGCAACACGAAATCGAATACATCCAGCGCCGCCTTGGAATCCTCGATTTTGTGCTTTCCAACCCACAGTACCGGTATTTGGAAACCGAGCCGGAGAAGGTGAGCTTTTTCTGTGATCAGTTGAAGACCCCGCGTCACTTTCTGCCCTCAAAGATCTATTACGGCCAGAGAACGTCGCAGCCTACGCTTCGCTACTTCGTGGACAAGTTTCCAATGTTTCTCGACGGCGACGCCGCTTCGACTGTGGTGACGTTCACCTACCTGCAAGGGCCAGAAGCCGGTCTTGCGGAATTCGTGCATCATCTCGAAGTCTACCTTCCTCTCTTCCGGCAGCTCTCGGAGTTCCGCGTTCTCTATCTGGCGAGAGTCGATTTGCATTTCGGAAAGGCCAAAGAACTATTCAATGCTTTGGTCGCAGTTCCGCTGGGATCGGACGCGTCGGCAGAATTGTTGCGCTACTTCCAAATCCGAAAGGCCTGGGACCTTGGCCGCTACGGATCTCTAACTGATGCTGATTTGATCTTTCGAAATCAGGCTAAGATGCGCTTCACCGGACAACGTTTCGAATATTTGTATCGCGGATGGAAAGTCGGCAGCGTGACTGAATCCAGCATCGTTCAGGAGTTTGGTGGTAGCAAGCACGATGTCACGGCGCACTTCGCTACCGAAGTGCTGCGCCGGGTCGGGGTTCCTGCACAGGAACCAGCAGGGAAGGAGTGAAGAATGTAAGAACTACATTCTTCAGCTGGGTCTTCTGCAAATTCTTCAGCCTGTGGCCAGAGCAATTTCTTTTAAGCGTAGGCGATAGAGAAGCGATGCAAACAAAAGTCACCGCGGGCAAAACACTAAAACGGGCGGGAGCGACCCCACTTTTCCGGCCTTCAGCCGCCCAAAAAGTTTGTGGGGTCGCTCCCGCCCACATCTTCACGAGAAGCGAGCCGTTCGGCAAAGGAGATCACCCATGCTACTAACAATCCAGCAGGGCTACGAGCTCCTCGCGGATTACGGATGCTTCGCCAGCGAGATTTGCGACACATGCGGAATCGTACTCGGTGCGGTTCGCTTCACGCGACACAACGGATCGAAAGTGTACTGTTCTCGTGAATGTAGGGGTGATGCTCAAAGGTCTTCGACCCACAGGCGGGGACGCCCGCGCAAATACAAAACCGACCGCGAACGCAGAGCCGCAAAGACACTACAGCAGCAAGTCTATCGGTCGCATCCTAACGTGGAAAAAACTGTCCGTATTCAGTCAGAAACAAAGAACTTGCAGACGCAAAAACTGCCTCTCTCGTACTCGGGTACTCCGGGACCTGGAGAACCGCTCATTTCGAGCCAGCGAACGTAAATGGCGACCGCCACAAAACTCGCGTTGCACACTCTTTTGCCCGAGTGTACTGTCTCGACGGAGGCAATCGAGTCATCGAGCAATGGAGGCTCGATGGCCAGGAAGCGTTACCAGAAGGGTTTTGTGTACCTGGATGGTGACAAGTGGAAGGGCAGGTATCGCGAGGATCAGATAACCGGGGAGGGCACCAAGCGCATTCGGCGGGAAGTCATTCTTGGCTGTAAACGTGAAATGACAAAACCCCTGGCCGAGCGCCGCATGGAAGTTGTTCTCGCCGGTATCAATGGTCTCGACTATCGGCCCGGACGTGTTGCAACCTTCGCGGAGTTCATTGAAGGGTGGAAAGCCCAAATGCTGACGACACAAAAGCCATCCTCTGCGCGAGCAGTTCGCTCGCATCTCAAGTGCTACATCCTGCCGGAGCTTGGCAACGTTCGCCTCGACCAGTTGGGTGTCGAGAATCAACAGACCTTCATAACTCACATGCCCGGGAGAGCCACAAAGAAGACAGTGTCTCGGAAAACAGTAGTGAACGTGCTGGGAACTTTGTCAACGATTCTGACGACGGCCCGCAATTGGGGCTACCACTGTGAACAGATAAACCTCGACAAGCTGCGCCTACCAGCGCGGGGAATGAAGTATGAAGCCCCTTCATTCACGCCCGACCAACTCCAACGTATCCTCGCCATCGCTGAGGAGCCCTGGCGTACGATGTTCTGCATTCTCACACTAGACGGCCTGCGCGCCGGTGAAGTGCTCGGGTTGAAGTGGGGCGACATCGACTTTGACCGGTCCTTACTCCACATTCGGCGCACGGCATGGTACGGGAAAATACAGACTGCCAAGAGTGAAGCCAGCGAGACAGTCCTGCCCATTCCGAGTTCGCTGCTCACCATGCTCAAGAAGTATCAGGTCAACTGGAAGCCCAACGGGGCGGGCTTCCTCTTTGTAACACGAAATGGACGGCCCCCCTCTTCCAACAAGGTCGTGGAATATCACCTGTGGACGATCTTGGATGCGCTGGGGATCCCGCGGTGTGGTCTTCACGCATTTCGCCACGCACATACATCGCTACTTCTTGACTCCGGCGCAACGCCCAAAGTTGTTCAGCGTCAGCTGCGACACTCCGATGCTCGGACTACGTTAGAGATTTACGGGCATGTCGTAGGCGACGCGCACCGGGAAGCGGTCGAGAAAGTAGCTTCGAGGTTGGACGCTATTGGACGCCAGCCGACCACAGTGAACTAGTAGATTCAGCGACTTGGCTGCATTGGGCGTTGGGTTCGATTCCCATCGCCCGCTCCATAAATCTTGATGATTCGATTGCCTTTCCGCCTGGAAGTTGCTGAAAATCGCCGAATAGACTGAGGGTTTTGTTCCAAAGATGTTCCAATGTGTTTCCAATTGTTCCAAAGACTAGAGACCGAGATGGAGAACCGACGTGCCGGCCGATTCTGGCAATCCCGGCCCTTCGTGGAGCTAAGCCAGTTCGATTCCGGGGCACGGATTGCACCGCTCGCGCAACGCAATTCTCACTGCCGGTGATGGCATGACAGATGTTTTGGGACACCTATCCTACACGACGCAGGTTTTCAGTTTTAGCGGGGAGCACTACACCATCCACAATAGGTGATTGTTTTTTTTCGCTTCTCCTGGTTTTGGCAACCGCGTAACTCCCTGCTAGGACCCACTCTCGGGTCACCGCCTTTAACAAGCGCTACTTCGGATATCGCAGCAATCATTCACCTAGCCCGAACTTCAGGGGCTCTTGGAACACGCCCGCCAAGAAACGTAAAGCTCGGCGCCGTTTCACACAGACGCGCGGCCGAATTCTTCGAGTGCATTCGCGCAAGAAAACTTCGAAGCTGTATACAACGGGACAGACACGTTTGTTGACAACCTCTAGGATTCAGTTCGCAGGCTTACGCAGCTAGATCCGCCATATCCATCCTCAAAACTGTGCGGAGGTCGAGATGCTGTGTGTATTGCCGAAAGGCAACGAGCATTTGTCCGCTAACTTAACTGCTAGGCCAACGATTCTTTGACCGAAAAGAAGAGCGATGCCCGAAACAGGATGGCCGGATCCTTTGTCTCCCTATCCTCCGTACGGGGTTAAGGCCAGAGAAAGCAGCTATTTCAGCGCCAGCAGACCCACACCGTCCCTGGCGTACGAGGTCCCTTAAACGCAGCGGAAGTAAATTGGAGTGAAAGTCACCTTTAAGCGAACGCGCACCCCACACTCTCCTTGCGACGTAATCGAGGGATCGTAAATTCAATGAGTCTCCGAAGCGCGGGCTCTCGAACCCAAGCGGGTGGACCGCTTCGCAATGTTCGACGGTTGTGGCAATGTCGCGCACTACCTGCCCCCCTGGTGTTGGCGACCGTAGTACTGGTCACCGGATGCGCGGGCCAAGTGAGTTCAAGTGGGACGAATTCCCCTCCGGCACTTCAAGCTGCCATCCGCGTCACTCCCACGAGCGTCAATTTTGGCAGCACCGTCGTCGGGAAAAAAGTCTCTCAGACCGTCTCGGTGGCAAACTCCGGAAACATTTCCGTCAACATCAGTCAGGCAAATGTCTCAGGCAGCCAATTTTCTCAAACGGGCCTCACCCTGCCTCTGACCTTATCCGTCGGGCAATCCAGCAGCTTTCAAGTTTCGTTCGATGCCAGCTCCGCAGGGAATGCGACGGGCAACTTGACGGTCCAAACGGACACTGGAGTATCTTCACCGCAAGTTGCGCTCGCTGGGACCGCAACGACGGCACCGCCGCAAATTAATGTGAGTTCCACGAGCTTGAATTTAGGGAGTGCAATGGTAGGAACAACGGCCCAGAGTACGTTGACGATAACTAACGCTGGCGGGGCGAATCTGATCATCTCGTTGATTTCTTTGAGTGGAGGTCCTTTTGGTGTCTTCGGCATAACTACACCCAGCGCGATAGCGCCGGGTAGCAGTGTCACATTAAGTGTGTCGTTTTCCCCGATAACTGCCGGAAGCGTTTCTGGCACTATCAGCATCACGGGCAACGATCCGCAGACCCCTACGACGACTATCACCCTCACGGGAACTGCAACGTCCGCTGCGATGATCCCCACGATCACCGCACCGCCAGTGAACCAGACAGTGACAGCAGGGCAGGCGGCCACGTTCGCGGTGGTAGCAGCAGGGACGGCGCCGCTAAGTTACCAGTGGCAGAAGAGCGGGGTGAACATCGCAGGAGCCACGGCGGCGAGTTACACGACGCTGGTGACGACGACCGCAGATAGCGGCTCAACGTTTGCGGTGGTGGTGACGAACACGGCGGGGACGGTAACGAGCAGTGCAGCGACGCTGACGGTGAATCCGGCTCCGGTGGCGCCCACGATCACCGCACCGCCAGTGAACCAGACAGTGACAGCAGGGCAGGCGGCCACGTTCGCGGTGGTAGCAGCAGGGACGGCGCCGCTAAGTTACCAGTGGCAGAAGAGCGGGGTGAACATCGCAG
>Ga0307475_10003024_pt1 | contig 10188 bp, 10 predicted proteins | sample atmos_gasesECM1C_FD_203317 | JGI IMG/M metagenome (GOLD analysis project Ga0307475, IMG submission 203317) | Hardwood forest soil microbial communities from Morgan-Monroe State Forest, Indiana, United States - atmos_gasesECM1C_515 | ecosystem: Environmental > Terrestrial > Soil > Temperate...
CCGGCCATGGGTGACGCCCAGCTTTTCATATAGCCAGGATTTGCCGGGCAAATGGGGGCCCACGCGCGGCAGGAAGGCCCGCGCGAATTCCTCGAAAGGCTGGCCCACATGCCAGTGACGCTGCGATCCTGGCGAGACATTGGCGAAGAAGCGCAGGATTCGCCGGCCCCGCATTGGACGGGAGGGGAAGGCGTCGATATGCAACAGCCGGTCGTCGCTGATTTTCGAATAATGCCGCCCCTTGACCTCGACTGGCCGGAATGATGTGCGGGCACGCTCGACATGGGTATAGGGCAGGAGCGCGTGCACCAGTCCCTCGGCCTGGCGGCCAAAGCGCTCGATCATCGCCACCAGCTGGCGGGCCTTTTCGCCGGTCAGCGAGGAGGACTGCATTTTTCCGCTTGTGTGATCGAGCGAAATATTCTTGGCCTTGCCGTCCGAAACGCCCGCATCCAGAAATTGTTTTTCGGTTTCCAACAGGTTGAAGGCGAGGTTCGGGAACAACAGGACCGAACCGCTTTCAAGCGCCGACAGCGCGCACGACTTCGTCTCCGCGTCGAACGGACCTGTCCAGCCGCTCAGGGGCAGTGTCTCAAGCATAGCTCTCCGTCATCGCGCCATAGACCAGAGTGCGAAGGTCACGGCGAAGCCTTATCCGGCGCGCCGTGTCGGTGATCACCTGGGTCATGAATATCACGATCATGTCCTCGGCGGCATCGATGAAAAACGTCGTGGAGGCCATCCCACCCCAGGCGAATTCTCCCGGCGTGCCGCTTTCGATATGCGAGGCAAGCAGGCGAGGAATGCGCGCCAGCCTTTCGCCCGAAAATCCCGTCATGATGCCCATGCCCCCGGGTTATACTGATGCCGCCATGAATAACAAATACGCCATGACCTGGCCCGCAATTTCCCTGGCCGAGGCGCACGCCCGCCTTACGGCCGAGGGCGAGCCGTTCGAGACGGTAGAAGCCGTCGTGCGCGGCGTGCGCATGCGCGTGTGGAAGCATGTGCCCGCGACGGCTGCCGAAGCCTTTTCCGGCGCGGGCACTTTCGGCGCGTGCGAATTCCTGGTCCATGGCCAGGAGCGGGTCAGCTATCAGGGTTTCATCCGCGCCTCCACGAGGATCGCACGCTTTCTCAGCGAAAGCGGGTTGAACAAAGGCGACCGCGTGGCGTTGGTGATGCGCAACCTGCCGGAATGGCCGGTTGTCTTCATGGGCGCACTTCTGTCGGGCGCTATCGCCGTTCCGCTCAATGCCTGGTGGAGTGGCAGCGAACTCGCCTATGGCGTCCGGGATAGCGGTGCGCGCTTTCTGTTTGCCGATGGCGAGAGGCTGGCGCGGCTCGAAGAGCTTCCAGCTTGCGTCGAGCGGCCAATCGTCACCCGCGCCGCCAATCCGCCGGTCACCGTCACGATGCTGGAAGACGTGATCGGCATGCCAGGGCAGTGGCACGATCTGCCTTACTGTCCTCTGCCGGAAGTGTCCCTCTCCCCGGAAGACGACGCCACCATCTTCTACACCTCCGGCACCACCGGCACGCCAAAGGGGGCGCTCGGCACGCATCGCGCGCTGACCACCAATATCTTCGCCGCGCCATTCTCGAATGCGCGCAATGCCATGCGCCGTGGCGAAATGCCGGGCGCGACCAGCCGGCAAAAGGTAACCCTGCTTGCCGTTCCGTTTTTCCATGTCATCGGCAGCCTTTCGGTGCTCCTGCCCAACATGGCCGCAGGCGGCAAGCTGGTCCTGATGCGCAAGTTCGACGCGGGCGAGGCAGCAAGCCTGATCGAACGCGAAAAGGTGATGGTGGCGGGCGGTGTGCCCGCCGTGGCGTTGTCACTTCTCGATGGCGCGGAAAGCGCCGACCTTTCGTCGCTCGAACTGGTGAGCTTTGGCGGCGCGCCATCGCCAAGGTCCCTGCCCGCCCGCATCTTGCGTGAGTTAGGCGCCTGGCCGGGGCAGGGCTGGGGCATGACCGAGACTTCGGCCACCTGCACCACGCATTCCGGCCAGGATTATCTCCACCGTCCCGACAGTTGCGGTCCGGCCCTGCCGGTCTGCCGCCTCAAGGTGATGGATGGCGAAAAGGAGCTTGCGCCTGGCAAGGCGGGCGAGCTCTGGGCCTTCGGCCCCAATATCGCGAAGGGCTATTGGAACAGGCCCGGTGAAACAGTCGATACATTCCGCGATGGCTGGCTCAGGACGGGGGATCTCGCCATGCTGGACGAGGAAGGCTTCTTGAACATTCTGGACCGGCGGCAGGACCTGCTGATCCGGGGCGGGGAAAACATCTATTGCATCGAAGTGGAGAACGTCCTGATCCAGCATCCCGCGGTGGCCGATGCGGCCCTGGTCGGCCTGCCGCATCCGTTGCTGGGCGAGGTGCCGGCGGCGCTGGTCGAGGCGCAGCCCGGCGCCCAGGTGAGCGAAAGCGAGCTTCAGGATTTTGTCCGCGAACGCCTGGCGGCCTTCAAGGTACCGGTGCGAGTCGCTGTGTCAGGCACGGCGCTGCCACGCAATCAAACCGGCAAGCTGATGAAAAAGGATCTGCGCAAGGTGTTCGAGACGTGAGGGACCTGATCGTCAATCGCGCCATCACCATTTCCGGTGGCGAACTGGAAGAGCGTTTCATCCGCAGCTCCGGTCCCGGCGGCCAGAATGTCAACAAGGTAGCAAGCGCCGTTCAGCTGCGCTTCGACGTGCGCAACTCCGCAAGTCTGACTGAAGCGGTGCGCACAGCACTTCTGGGACTTGCGTCCATCACTGGCGACGGCGTGCTGGTGATCACCGCGCAGCGATTCCGCGAGCAGGAAAAGAACCGCGCCGACGCGCGCGCCCGGCTGGCGGAAATCATTCGCCGGGCGGCTACTCCCAGAAGGCCGCGCCGCCCCACCAAGGTGCCCAGGGCAAGCCGGAAGCTGCGCCTGGAGAGCAAGAAGCGGCGCGGAGAAATCAAGCGGAACCGGACAAGGCCCGAATGAGACAGGCGGTCAGGGCCTAGCCAGCATATCCACCACCAGATCGCACATGCGGTCGGGATCGAAGGGTTTGATCAGGGTGCGGATTTCGCGCGCCTTCAGCGCCGAGGGCGGTGGCCGGTCGGTCGGATAGGCGGTCATCATCAGGACTTTCAGCTCCGGTCGCATCTTCAACGACGCTTCCACCAGCTCATAGCCGTTCATGTTGGGCATCACGATGTCGGACAGCAGCAATGAGGCGCCGGGATTGGCTCTGAGCAGTTTCAGGGCTTCCAATCCGTCGGCGGCTTGGGAGACCTGAATGCCCTTGCTCGTCAGCATGTCGGCAATCAGCGCACGCAGCTGGGCTTCATCTTCGGCAAGGATCACCTGTGTCATCTCCGTCGCCCGGTCCCTTCTCGCCCTGGGATATGACCTGCGTTTCTTCCGTCAACTCCAGTCCCTCGCGAATCGTCCCGGCGAATTTTCCGCTATGGCTAAAATCTGGCAAACTACAATCATAGGTTGTATATGCGTAATACAGCAATCCAATTCCGGATCGTCATCGCCGATCAGTACACTGACAAACTTTTAGCACGATACGTGCGCGTCAAGGTAAGTCTTTCATCGCGTTATCGAATCGTCGCAATCGGGGCTATGATGTGACGATGGTGGAATCGGTTCTTCGGCTGCGGTCTGCCGCCTGGCCCCTTGTGATGGGCATGATTGCTGGCGGGGCGGTGGTACTGTTTGCCGGTGCCGGCCTGTTCTGGGCCCTTGTCGCGCTGGCGCTCGCGGCCCTTCTGATCGCGCAATTCGTCACCTTCCAGGAACCGATCCGGCCGGCCGAGGAAAAGGCCGACGATCCCGTGGCGGCGCTGCCGCCCATGACGCGGGTCCTGCTGGACCAGCTGCCGATACCGGTGATGCTGCTGGACGATGACGAGCGCGTGCAGTTCGTCAATCAATCCATGCGTGACGTGCTGGGACCCGGGCTGGACAGGAAGCGCGCATCATCAGTACTGCGCAATCCCGATGTGCTGGCTGCGATCGCCGAAGCCCGGCGCGGCTTTTCCGCCAATGTGCCCTTCAGCCTGCCGGTGCCGATCGAGCGTCATTTCCAGGCCTATGTCGCCCGCATCAGCGTCTCCCCGCCGGTGACCGCGCTTCTGCTTCACGATCTGACCGTGGTCCGGCGCAGCGAGCAGATGCGTGCCGACTTCATCGCCAATGCCAGCCACGAATTGCGCACGCCCCTGGCGGCGGTGTCGGGTTTCATCGAGACCTTGCGCGGCCATGCCAAGGAGGACGAAGTGGCGCGCGACCAATTCCTCGACATCATGGGGGTCGAGGCGGCGCGCATGCGCCGGCTGATCGAGGATCTCCTGTCGCTGACCCGCATCGAGATGAACGAGCATGTCAAACCGGAAGGCCGTATCGGGCTGGAAGGTGTGGTCCGCCAGGCCGCGAATGCGCTCAAACCGCTGGCCGCCCAGGACGGCATCACCGTTGTGGTGGATTGTCAGCCCGGGCTTCCACAGGTCGTGGGAGAGCATGACGAGCTGGTTCAGCTGTTCCAGAATCTGATCCACAATGCGATCAAATACGGCCAGGATAACGGCAAGGTCCAGGTCATCCTGAGCAGGCAGGACGCCGTGGTCGCGGTCGCAGTCCGCGATGACGGCGAAGGCATCTCGCCGGGCGCCATCCCCCGCCTGACCGAAAGGTTCTACCGGGTGGATGTGAAGCGGTCGCGCGAGCGCGGCGGTACAGGGCTGGGGCTTGCCATCGTCAAGCACATCGTTAACCGCCACCAGGGCAGGCTCAGCATCGAAAGCAAGCTGGGCGTCGGAAGCACCTTCACCGTGCTTCTCCCCGTCGCGCCGGCAGAAACGCCTGCGAAATCAACGCAAGCCGAGCCTGTCACGGAAATGTTATAAAATAGTCGCATAGGAGTGGCGGGAACGCCCTAGTTCATGGTTCGCACCAGATGGAAAGCCCAACGCGATGACCGAGCATACCGTGAAGTCCTTCGGGGAGCAGCTCGAAGCCCTGTCGGCACTGGTTGCGCAGATGGGCGGCCTGGCCGAGGCCCAGTTCGCGGCCGCGATCGAAGCCATTGCCCGGCGCGACAGCGCCGCAGCGGAGCGGGCCGTAGCCGGCGACGCCCGCATCGACGAGGTCCAGCAGGAGATCGAGGACCGCGCCCTCAAGCTGCTCGCACTGCGCCAGCCCATGGCGGTGGACCTGCGCGAGACCCTGGCCGCGGTCAAGACCGCCGCCGAACTGGAACGCATCGGCGATCTCGCCAAGAACATTGCCAAGCGCGCCCTGGTGCTCAACCGCGAGCCGCCGATCCGGCTGACCCAGAGCCTGGCACGGATGGGCAAGGCCTCGCAGAACCAGCTGAAAGAGGTGTTGGACGCTTTCACCAGCCGCAATGCCGAGGAAGCCGAAGCGGTGTGGAATCGCGATGGCGAGATCGACGAAATCTACAACAGCCTGTTCCGCGAGCTCCTGACCTACATGATGGAGGATCCGCGGACCATCGGGCTTTGCACCCATCTGCTGTTCGTCGCCAAGAACATCGAGCGCGCCGGCGACCACTGCACCAACATCGCCGAAGTCGTGTACCACATGGTGCGTGCCGGCCATCTCGCCAATGCCCGCCCCAAGGCGGACACCACCAGCGAAACCTCCGTTCCCTACGAGACCCACGCATGAGCAAACCCGCCGTCCTGGTTGCCGAAGACGAAAGCGCCTTGGTCACGTTGTTGCGCTACAATTTGGAACGCGAGGGCTATCGCGTGCTGGAGGCCCGTGACGGCGAGGAGGCCCTGCTGGTTGCGGCCGAGGAACAGCCCGACCTGGTGGTGCTCGACTGGATGCTGCCGCAGCTTTCCGGCATCGAAGTCTGCCGCCGCCTGCGCAGCCGGCAGGAAACCCGCAACGTTCCCATCATCATGCTGACGGCGCGGGGCGAAGAGTCAGACCGCATTCGCGGGCTCGACACCGGCGCAGACGACTATCTGACCAAGCCCTTTTCCATGACCGAGCTTCTGGCGCGGCTGCGCGCGGTGCTGCGCCGCATTCGCCCCTCGCTGGCCGATGACGTGGTCGCCGTCGGTGATATCGAGATGGACCGGGCTGCCCACCGGGTGCGCCGCGCCGGGGTGGAGGTGCATCTTGGGCCCACCGAGTACCGCCTGCTCGACCATCTCATCCAGCATCCGGGACGGGTCTTCAGCCGCGAGCAGCTCCTGGACGCGGTCTGGGGCAGCGACGTCTATGTCGAGGCCCGCACGGTCGATGTCCATGTCGGCCGCCTGCGCAAGGCGCTGAACATTGAAGGCGCCACCGATCCCATCCGTACCGTACGGTCGGCCGGTTATTCGCTAGATTCCACCAATATCGGCAACACCACCGCCGCCTGAATCCCGGCGGGTCAATTCTTCCGTTTGACCTGATGCGGCTTCTGTCCTAATGGGCCGGGGCCAAACGGGGGATTACATGCAGGCGCCGCGTTCGCTCGGCATCATCGGCCATGGCGATTTTGGGCGCTTCCTGGAAATGCTGGCGCGCCACCATGCGCCGGGCCTGTCTGTGCGTGTCTATGCCCGCAAAGTGACGCCCGATGGCGTGCGCTTCTTCATCCTGGAACAGGCCTGCCAGTGCGATGTGGTGATCATCGCAGTCTCCATCCGCGCCTTTGCCGAGATGCTGGGCAAGGTTCTGCCGCTGCTGGCTCCGGGTTCGATCCTGGTGGATGTGAACACGGTCAAGGCGCACCCTGCGGGGTTGCTGCGCGAGACGGCCAGGGGCGTGCGCTATGTCACCACCCATCCCATGTTCGGGCCCTACAGCTTTGAGAAGCAGGGGGCGAGCCTGAAGGGCCTGCGCCTTGTCGTTGCCGACCACACGCTGCAGCAAGGCGAGATGGCGGCGATCATTGCCTGGCTGAAAGGTCTGGGTCTCGATGTGATGGAGATGACACCTGAAGCCCATGACCGCATGTTGGCCGAGACGCTGTTCTTGACGCATTACGTTGCCCAGGCCGTTGCCCGCGGCGGCTTTGTGCGCACCGACATCGATACGCTTTCGTTCGGCTTCCTGATGGATGCGGTGGAAAGCGTGAAAAGCGACACCGAGCTTTTCCGGGACGTGTTCGCCTTCAATCCCTATTGCGAGGAGATCATCGCCCGCTTCGAGAAAGCGGAAACCGAGGTCCACGGCCTGTTGGAAAAGCGTTAAAGCAATTTTCGTATCGGCGCTTCCAGCTCTTCCGGTTTCGTCTGCGGCGCGTAGCGTGTCACCGGTTCGCCGCTTCGGTCGATCAGGAATTTGGTGAAATTCCACTTGATCGCTTCGGTACCCAGGATTCCCGGCCTGGCTTGAGTCAGATACTGGAACAGCGGATGGGCATTGGGGCCCTTCACATCCACCTTGGCGAACATGGGAAAGGTGACGCCGTAATTTCTCTGGCAGAAAGCGCCGATCTCCGCCTCGCTGCCCGGCTCCTGACCGCCAAATTGATTGCAGGGAAAGCCCAATACGGTGAGCCCCTCCGGCTCAAATTTGCGGTGGAGCGCTTCCAGCCCCGCATATTGCGGCGTGAAACCGCATTCGCTTGCCGTATTCACGACCAGAAGCACCCGACCGTTCCACCTATCCAGCGCGACATCCTCGCCCGCCAGTGTTGCCGCGGTGTATTTGTAGACACTCATGGCAATGAGCCTGCCACGGCTCTCGCGTCAGGTGCTAGCGCGCTGGCTCAGCTGGCCATCCGGCCTTTGCCGTCCTTGCTTTCGCGGCGCGTCTGCTGCGGCTGATAGGCCTTGCGGGCATGAGCCTCGCAATAAGGCGAGCCGGCCTTGGGCGAACGGCCGCAGAAATGGAATTCCGTCGCGGCGGGATCGCCAATCGGCCAGCGGCACATGCGATCACTGATGGTCAGCACGGTCGCGTGGCTGCCATCTTCCAGCGTCAGGGGATCCTCCTCCACTATCGGCACGGCTGGCAGGTGATTGCGCACGCTGGGAGCCTTGGGCGCCATGGGCAATCGCGGCCGTTCGCTGCGCGAGGGGCTGGCCCGGCCGGCCAGGCCCAACCGGTGAACCTTGCCGATGACGGCATTGCGGGTCACGCCGCCCAGGGCGCGAGCAATCTGGCTGGCCGAAAGCCCCTCGGTCCACAAAGTCTTGAGCTGTTCCACCCGGTCTTCCGACCAATTTACCTGCGTCATGACTGTCGCTCCTGGCTGCCAGGACGGGCTCGTCTTAACCCCCCGGTTACTAAATACAGTAGCTCGCTCCGTTTGGCGCACAAGCATTGCCACAAGGTCCCGAAACCTTGTCCACATGAATCAGGGGGTTTCAACTTGGCGCGCATCATCGGGGAGCGAAGCCTGCTCGCAAAAGCGTGCCTCCGCTGTGACAAGGGCTATTTGGATTTGGCCTGGCTCAATAAATATGCAATCGCGAGCAAGAGCCTCGTTTGGGGCAGGATTGTCATGAAATTTTACAGTGGCTGCGAAATGCCAGAACCAAGCGGTTGATTTGGTTGAGCATGGAATTTGGCACAACTCTTGCTGGCTGAATGTCAGAGTGAGCGCTGTGTCCAGAAATGGGCCGGGGTAGAGCGATCCTTGAGAGAGGGCCGGGCGGTTCGAAGGCGTCCGGCCTTTTCGTTTACTATAAGGGATTGTATTTGCCCAATATTTGACAACTCTTGTTGCCGGCGGAAACAACCGTTCCATAATGGGACAGCTGGGGTCTGCCATAGCCTTCGAAGCGTAGGGGCCTGAGCCGGGCTTGGCGGTATCGGATACCCCAACTGCCAAGCCCGCGGCCCCTTTTCTGGGCACTTCCAAAATCTCAATCGGCGATTTCTCGCAGGAATTCGGATTTTTGACTGCAGACGCCGCGACTCGCGGAGGTACCGAAGGGCCGGAAGCACGTTACCGCGTCCAGGGCGTGCCCATCCGACAGGACGATCAGCTCAATCATATTCGGGCTATGCGGGGCCGGGCCGACGAGGTCAGGCCGGTCGCGTCGTCAATACACGACAGGGAATGCCGCGCCCTTCTGGTTCGGCGGGCTGACTCTTATGAGTCCATGGTTGAGGCTGTGCAAAAGGCCTATGTGACCGGCCGCGAACTCAAGTGACATTTGCTGACCCCGATTTTTCGACTTGCCGACAGGCTTCTTTTCCAAAGTGGTTGCCATCGCCAACAATAGTTCCATAATGGAACGGCTGGGGTCGATCTATTGCCTTCGAAGCGTAAGGCCTGAGCTGGGCTTGACGGTGCATACCCCATACCCGCCAAGCCCAAGGCCTTCTGCCTGCGAGTCCGCGCGCCGGCCACTAAAACCCCGGGTCTTGATCCCTGCCTTTCGCGCGAATTGGGCGCGAACCGGCCGCGCGCATATCGGCCATGCTCAGGGATTGCGGGGTTGTAGGACTGCCATGGAAAGCGGATAAACGGTGCTTTCTTTCGCAAGAATTGTATTTTTATTTCAACACACGCAAAGGAGTTCGTGGTGTTTCCGGCTTTGCTTCCCACCTATAACCGGACGGATATCGCCTTCGTCCGTGGCGAGGGTTCCTACCTCTTCGCCGAGGATGGCAAGCGATACCTAGACTTTGGTGCCGGCATCGCCGTCAATGCCTTCGGCCACGCCCATCCGCGGATGCTCAAGGCCCTGACCGACCAGGCCGGCAAGCTGTGGCACACGTCCAATCTCTACCGCGTCCCCGGCCAGGAAAGCCTGTCGAGGAAGCTGGTCGAAAACACGTTTGCCGACACTTGTTTCTTCGTGAATTCCGGCACCGAAGCCATTGAGCTCGCCATCAAGATGGCACGCCGCTACCACTTCGCGAACGGCCATCCGGAGCGGTTCCACGTCATTAGCTTCGAGGGCGCCTTTCACGGCCGCACCTATGCCGCGATCAATGCCGGCGGCAACGAGAAATACCTGGAAGGCTTCGGGCCGCACATGCCCGGATTCGTCAATCTTGCGGCCGGCAATCTCGATGCGGTGAGGAAGGCCATCGGGCCCGAGACGGCCGCCATCCTGATCGAGCCAATGCAGGGCGAAAGCGGTGTGCGCGTCATCGCGCCGGAATTCCTGAAAGGCCTGCGCAGGCTGTGCGACGACCATGGGCTGCTTTTGATCTTCGACGAGATCCAGACCGGACTCGGACGCACCGGCCGGTTCTTCGCCTATGAG
>Ga0307475_10003027_pt1 | contig 10184 bp, 3 predicted proteins | sample atmos_gasesECM1C_FD_203317 | JGI IMG/M metagenome (GOLD analysis project Ga0307475, IMG submission 203317) | Hardwood forest soil microbial communities from Morgan-Monroe State Forest, Indiana, United States - atmos_gasesECM1C_515 | ecosystem: Environmental > Terrestrial > Soil > Temperate...
CGGAAGCGAAGGCGGACGTAATCGGCAACCCAGGTTCCGGTTTCATCAACCAAGACCGGCCGCAACAGGTCGGCCACCTCGGCGCGCGCGGCTGAACGGTCCGCTTCAGCCAGGGCGCCGAGGAAAGCTTCGCCAAAGGTGTCCAGCCACGGCTCGATCGAGGTCGGCAGCGCGGTCGGCCGCGGGACTATGCGTATGTCCTCGACCGTGAAGCCGGCCGCCTGAAGTTTCTCGCGATAGGCCGCGGCGGAGGGAAAGTACCACGGGCTGAGCCGATGCGCGTTTAGCCCGCGGCGGCCAAGCACCGCGCTCAACGCGACGATGATCGCCGCGGTGTTGTTATGGCCGCCCATCTCTCCGACGAAGCGGCCCCTGGGTCTGAGGGCCCGCCGGACACCGGCGAGGACGGCATCCGGCGGGCGCATCCAATGCAGCGCCGCGTTTGAGAACACCGCGTCGAACTCCTGGTCGAAAGTTAGATTCTGCGCGCGCAAGATACGCGCATCGATGCCGCGGGCCCGCGCCGCGTCGACCATGTCCGGCGCCGCATCGACGGCAACCACGACAGCTCCTGCTGCGACGATTTTTTCGGTCAGCGCGCCATCGCCACAGCCAAGATCGAGGATCCGCTCTCCGGTGGAGGGGGCAAGGAGCTCGAGCGCCGATGCGCCGAGCTCGGGCACGAAATTCGCTGTCTCGGCATAGCGTCGAGCCGACCAGTGCTGTTCGGCATTCCCGGCCATGCTCATGCCCGCACCCGATCGGCCTGGCGCGCCTCGGCTTGCCGGCGGATTTCCGACAATGTCGTGCGCGTCGTGATCATCTCCGGGTCCATTTTGAGCTCGATAATCGCGGTCCGGCTGCCGGAGGCAGCCTCCTCGAAGGCCGGCGCGAAGTCCGCGGTGCTCGTGATCGACGTGCCAAAGGCGCCATAAGCGTGGGCAAGAGCGACAAAATCTGGGTTCTTGAGTGCGGTCCCGACAGCGCGCCCGGGGAAACGGCGCTCTTGGTGCATTCGGATCGTGCCGTACATGGAATTGTTGAACACCAGAATGATCGGCCCGGTCCCTTCGAGCATCGCAGTCGCCAGCTCCTGCCCGGTCATCATAAAGCCGCCATCGCCGCAAAAGCCGACGACCAGGCGATCCGGATGGACGAGCTTGGCCGCCACCGCGGCGGGCACGCCGTAACCCATCGCCCCGCTAGTCGGCCCGAGCTGGCGCCCCGGCCGGCGATACTGCAGAAAGCGATTGGGCCAGCCGCTGAAATTGCCGGCATCACTGGTCACGATGGCGTCGTCGGGCAGGCGATCGCGCAGCCATCGCATGATTTCGCCGAGATCAAGCGGACTACTGGAGGAAGGGGAAACGAGCCCGGCCTCGTATTCCGCGCGCGCCGCCTCGCGCCAGGCCGACCAGCGTGGCGCTGCCACCGGCGCCAATGTCGCCACGGCGGCGGCGAACTCGGGTACACCCGACTGGATGGCCAGGCTCGGGCGAAACACCCGGCCCAGCTCCTCGGCGGCGGCGTGCACATGGATCAGCGCCTTGCCGGGCTCGGGGATGCCGAGCAGGCTATAGGATTGCGAGGTGATCTCGCCGATTCGCGCGCCGACTGCGAGCAAGAGGTCGGCTTGCTTGACACGCGCCACCAGCGAAGGGCTCGCTCCGGTGCCGAGGTCCCCGACAAAGCACGGGAGGCGGTTGTCCACGATGTCCTGCCGGCGGAACGAGCAACAGACCGGCAAATCGTTTGCCAGCACAAACCTCGTGATGTCGCGGCACGCTTCGTCGCTCCAGCCGCTGCCGCCGACTAGCATCATCGGCCGTTCGGCGGCGGCGAGGAGCCGGCGCAGCTCGCCGAGATCGGCCGCCCCGGGATGGGCGCGCACCGCGCGGTAGGGACCGGCGACCGGAGCGGCGCAGCAGTCGCGCAGCATATCCTCGGGGAGCGCCAGGACCACCGGGCCGGGCCGTCCGGAGACGGCGATCTGGAAACCCTGATTGATCAGCTCGGGGACGCGCTCGGCCATGTCGATCTGCACTACCCACTTGGCGAGCGGGGCGAACATCCTGCGGAAATCGACCTCCTGGAAGGCCTCGCGGTCGATCTGGTGGCGCGCGACCTGGCCGACGAGCACGACCAGAGGTGTCGAATCCTGAAAGGCGGTGTGGACGCCGATCGACGCGTTGCAGGCGCCGGGGCCGCGGGTGACGAGCAGCACCCCGGGCTTGCCGGTGAGCTTGCCATAGGCCTCGGCCATGAAGGCGGCGCCGCCTTCATGGCGGCAGGTGACAAGGCGGATTTCCGGCGCGTCGAAGAGCGCATCGAGCACTTCGAGGTAACTCTCGCCGGCGACACTGAAGGCCATGTCGACGCCGTGAGCCCGGAGCGCGGCAACCACGAGCTGACCGCCGCTGAGAAGAGCCTGGTTCGTCGCCATCACCCACCTCGACCCTCGTTGCGAAAGGGTCATTTGAGACGATGCGAGCGGCGGGCGAAAGGGGGTAACTGGTTGGCGGGATGTCGCGGCGATCCACGGCCTATAACGGCTGACCGGCGATAGTATCGGGCGCGCTGGGCGTAAAATGTCAGGCGCAGAGACGCGCCGGCTGGAAACTGGTAGGTTTCGAGATTTCGGCGAGTAACCCATCGGGAATCATGGACGACCAGCGCAGCGAAATTGTGGTGCATCGAGGACGAGCGGCGGTCGATGATGATGCCGCGCGCTTCGAATTCGAGCGCCCCGGCGTTCGGCCCGGAGGCGTCGTGCCAAGACCGGCGCGCCGGTCGCGACTGCGCTGGCTTTTTTGGGTGCTTGTCGTTCTGGCGATCAGCGGCGCGGTAGTCTGGTATTACCCGAGGCCCGAAAACCAGCCGAAGACCGCCGGCCGCAATCAATTTGGTGGTCCGGTGCCGGTCGGAGTGGCGACGGTGCAGAAGGGCGCAATGCCGGTCACCTTGACCGGACTGGGCACCGTTACGCCGCTCGCGACCGTTACGCTAAAGACTCAGATCAACGGGTATCTCACCGAGGTTGCCTTCCAAGAAGGTCAAATGGTCAAGAAGGGCGACTTTCTGGCTCAGATCGATCCACGCCCCTACCAGGTCGCGCTCGAACAAGCCGAGGGCCAGCTCGCCAAGGATCAGGCATTGCTAAAAAATGCTCAGCTCGACCTTGCCCGATACAATACGCTGGTCGCGCAAAACTCGATCGCCGCGCAGACCCGCGACACGCAGGTCTCGCTCGTCTCCCAAGACCAAGCCGCCATCAAAACCGATCAGGCGCAGGTCGACGCGCAAAAGCTGAACCTCGTCTATTGCCATATCGTCTCGCCGGTAACCGGCCGGGTCGGTCTGCGTCAGGTCGACGCGGGCAATTACGTTCAGACGAGTGACCCGAACGGCATCGTCGTTGTCACCCAGCTGCAGCCGATCTCGGTGATCTTTACTTTGCCTGAGGACAATCTGCCGGCCGTTATAAAGCAGTTGCACGCCGGCGCGAGCCTCACGGCCACCGCGTATGACCGCACCGGTACGACAGCGCTCGGCAAAGGGCACCTGGAAACGGTCGACAACCAAATCGACACGACGACGGGTACGGTCAAGCTGCGGGCGATATTCGACAACAAACAGGAGATCCTGTTTCCCAATCAGTTCGTCAACGTACAGCTGCTCGTCGATACGTTGAGCGACACCAATATCGTGCCGACCGCGGCGATCCAGCACGGCGCTATTGGCGCCTTTGTTTATGTGGTCAAGCCTGACCAGACCGCTGCGGTTCAGCAAGTGAAGCTCGGTCCTGGCGACGGCCGACACATCGCCGTCCTCGACGGGCTCCAGCCTGGCGAAAAGGTTGTCGTCGATGGCTCCGATAGGTTGCGTGAGGGGGCCAAGGTTACTCTAGCCGCAACGGGCAATCCGGCAGACACCGCGGCTGGTGCCCAACAAGACAAAGGTCGGCCGCAGGCCGCAGCCGGCCAAGGCGCGTCGCCGCCGGTAGATCCTCAGGCACCAACCGGCCGCCAGTCGGCCCAACCGGGTGCTCAGCAGCAGGACGAAGGACAAGGCGGCAGCCGCCGTCGCAATACGCAATGAAGCGCCGCGGAGGCGGCACCTCTTCCCAGCACCTGAGATGAGCCTCTCTCGCCTGTTCATTTTGCGGCCGGTGGCGACGACGCTGCTGATGGTGGCGATCATACTCGTCGGCATCTTCGCCTATCGGTTCCTCCCTCTTTCGGCCTTGCCCGAGGTCGATTATCCGACCATCCAGGTGCAAACCTTCTACCCCGGCGCCAGTCCCGATGTGATGACCTCGTCGGTCACCGCGCCGCTCGAAGTGCAATTCGGGCAGATGCCCGGGCTGAATCAGATGTCATCGACGAGTTCGGCGGGGGCCTCGGTCATCACCCTGCAGTTCAGCCTCGACCTCACTCTCGATGTGGCCGAGCAGGAGGTCCAGGCGGCGATCAACGCGGCCGGCAACCTGCTGCCGTCGGATCTGCCGGCGCCACCGATCTATGCCAAGGTCAATCCCGCTGATGCACCGATTCTGACCCTGGCATTGACCTCGAAGACGCTGCCGCCGACCCAGGTGGAGGACATCGCCGACACTCGCCTCGCGCAGAAAATCTCTCAATTGCCCGGGGTCGGTTTGGTCAGCATCAGCGGCGGTCAGCGCCCGGCGGTACGCATCCAGGCGAATTATCCTCAGCTCGCCGCCTACGGCCTCAACATCGACGATCTGCGCACGACCTTGGCCAACGCCAACGTCAACACGCCCAAGGGTAATTTCGACGGCCCGAGCCGGGCGTACACGATCAACGCCAATGATCAGATCAGGAAAGCCTCCGACTATAACGACCTCGTGGTCGCCTACCGCAACGGCGCGCCGGTGAAGCTGTCGGATGTCGCTCAAGCGAAAGAGGGCGCCGAGAACACTAAGCTCGCCGCCTGGATGAACGCCGACCAGGCGATCATCCTCAACATCCGACGTCAACCAGGCGCCAACGTCATCGAAGTTGTCGACCGTGTCCAGGCGCTGTTGCCGCAGCTCAGGGCGGCGCTTCCTGCCGGCATCGACGTGGAGGTGCTGACCGATCGCACCACGACAATCCGTGCATCAGTAGCCGATGTCGAGTTCGAGCTCGGCGTTGCCGTTGTTCTCGTCGTCGTCGTGATCTTTGTGTTTCTGCGCAGCCCTTCGGCGACTCTGATCCCGAGCCTGTCGGTGCCGCTGTCGCTCGTCGGCACTCTGGCCGTGATGTACCTGGCCGGGTTCAGCCTAAACAATCTGTCGCTGATGGCGCTAACGATCGCGACCGGCTTTGTTGTCGATGACGCGATCGTGATGATTGAGAACATATCGCGCTACATCGAGGCGGGCGATCCGCCATTGCAGGCCGCATTGAAAGGATCGGCCCAGATCGGCTTTACCATCATATCGCTGACGGTATCGCTGATCGCGGTATTGATCCCATTGCTCTTTATGCCCGACGTCGTCGGCAGATTGTTTCGCGAGTTCGCCATCACCCTTGCTGTCACGATCGTGATCTCCGCGGTGGTCGCATTGACCCTCGTCCCGATGATGTGCGCCAAGATCCTGCATCACCGGCCTCCATCCGAAATGTCGCTGATGGCGCGGAAAAGCCAGCGGTGGTTCAACGCGCTAATCGCCCAATACGGCAGGCTCTTGACCTGGGTGCTCGATCACCAACCGCTGACTTTATTGGTGGCGTTCGGCACCCTCGGCCTGACTGTGTTCCTATACATTGTGATCCCGAAGGGCTTCTTTCCGGTCCAGGATACTGGGCTCATTCAAGGGATTTCGGAAGCGGCACCCTCCGTCTCTTTCGAGGCGATGTCGCAGCGCCAGCAGGCGTTGGCGGCCGCCATCCTCAAAGATTCCGATGTCGTCAGCCTGTCTTCCTTTATCGGCGTCGACGGCACCAACCCGACCCTCAATACCGGCCGGTTTCTGATCAACCTCAAACCGCGCGATCAGCGCCGCGCTTCGGCCAGCGACGTGATCCGGCGGCTCGCGCGCGAGACACAAGATGTCGCCGGCATCACGCTCTACATGCAGCCGGTCCAGGACCTCACGATCGACGCGACGGTCAGCCGCTCGCAATACCAATTCGTGCTGGAGGACGCCAATCCGAGCGAGTTCGCAAAGTGGGTGCCGAAATTGCTCGACCGGCTGCAGCAGATCCCGCAGATCGAGGACGTCTCGAGCAACTACGCGGAGAACGGTCTCTCCGCCTATATCCTGATCGACCGCCCGACCGCCGGGCGCTTCGGGATCACCCCTGCCACCGTCGACAACGCGCTTTACGATTCGTTCGGGCAGCGCATTGTCTCCACGATCTTCACGCAGACGAACCAATACCGGGTCATCCTCGAGGCCGACCCGGCGCTCCAGCACTCGCTGAGCTCGCTCGGGTCATTGTATTTGCCGTCATCGACCGCGACGAATGGCCAAGTGCCGCTTTCGGCAATCGCCCAGGTCCAGGAGCAGACTGCGCCGCTGGAAATCAATCACCTCGGCCAGTTTCCGTCGACAACCGTGTCGTTCAATTTGGCGCAAGGTGCATCGCTCGGCGAGGCAGTCGAGGCGATCAAACGGGCTGAACAGGAAATCGGCATGCCGGCCAGCATGATCACCGTGTTCCAGGGCGCCGCGCTGGCATTTCAGGCGGCGCTCGGCAATGAGCTCGTGCTGATCATTGCGGCGATCATCACGATGTACATCGTGTTGGGGGTGCTCTACGAAAGCTTCATCCACCCGATCACAATCCTCTCGACATTGCCGTCCGCCGGTGTCGGAGCGCTCCTGGCGCTGATGATCGACGGCAGCGATCTCAGCGTCATCGCGATCATCGGCATCATCCTGTTGATCGGCATCGTCAAAAAGAACGCGATCATGATGGTCGACTTCGCCCTCGACGCCGAGCGGAACGAAGGCAGATCCCCGCGCGAGGCGATCTATCAGGCCTGCCTGTTGCGCTTCCGGCCGATCCTGATGACGACGATGGCGGCGCTCTTTGCAGCGCTGCCCTTGATGCTCGGGAGCGGAACCGGCTCGGAGCTGCGCCATCCGTTGGGGGTAACCATCGTTGGCGGCCTCATCTTCAGCCAGTTGCTGACGTTGTTCACGACACCGGTCATCTATCTCGGGTTTGACAGGCTCGGTGACCTAGTCCGCCGCAACTTTGGCGTCGGCGATACGAGGCCGGAGGGCGCCGGTCCGTGAACCCATCGGCGCTGTTCATTAAGCGGCCGGTCGCGACCACACTGTTGACCCTCGGCATCGCGCTCGCCGGGTTTTTCGCCTATCTAAAGCTGCCGGTGGCGCCACTGCCGCAGGTCGATTTTCCGACGATCTCGGTATTCGCGACAATGCCGGGTGCGAGCCCGGACACGATGGCGACGACCGTGGCGACACCGCTCGAGCGCCATCTCGGCATCATTGCCGACGTTACCGAGATGACCTCGCAAAGCACGGTCGGAACGACGCGGATCACCCTGCAATTCGCTCTGAACCGGAATATCGACGGAGCCGCCCGCGATGTTCAGGCGGCAATCAATGCTGCGCGCGCGGACCTGCCAACGAGTTTGCGTACCAATCCAACCTACCGCAAGGTCAATCCGGCCGATTCGCCGATCGCGATCCTGGCGATGACCTCTGCCACGCTGACCCGGGGCCAGATCTACGACGCGGCCTCAACGGTCGTGCAGCAGGCGCTGTCGCAGATCGACGGCATCGGGCAGGTTGCGATCAGCGGGAGCTCGCTGCCGGCCGTGCGCGTCGAGCTCAACCCATTGGCGCTGTTCAAATACCGGATCGGTCTCGAAGACGTCCGCGCTGCGCTCGCCTCGGCCAACGCGCACAGCCCGAAGGGCATGATCGAGGAGGGTGAACAGCGGTACCAGATCTACACAAATGACCAGGCGAATCATGCCGCCGATTACCGTTCGCTGGTGATCGCTTATCGTGATGGGTCGCCGGTGCGCCTGACCGATGTCGGCGAAGTCAAGGACTCGGTCGAAAATCTGCGCAACCAGGGACTCGCCGACGGCAAGCCGGCGGTTCTGGTTTTTCTCTACAAGCAACCGGGCGCCAACATCATCGACACCGTCGATCGCGTCAGGGCGATCTTACCGCAGCTCCAGGCGTCGATCCCGAGCGCCATCAATGTCGAGATGACATTGGACAGGACGATCACGATCCGGACCTCGCTGCATGACGTCGAGCGCACACTCGTCATCGCGGTCTGCCTCGTCGTCCTTGTCGTCTTCGCGTTCCTGCGCAATGTGCGGGCGACCCTGATCCCGAGTGTCGTGGTGCCGGTCTCGCTGATCGGCACCTTCGGGGTCATGTATCTGTTGGGCTACAGCCTCGACAACCTGTCGTTGATGGCGCTGACGATCTCGACCGGCTTTGTCGTCGACGATGCGATCGTCGTGCTCGAGAACGTCACCCGGCACATCGAAGCTGGCAAGACACGGATGCAGGCTGCGCTGCAGGGCGCTGGCGAAGTCGGCTTCACGGTGCTGTCGATGAGCCTCTCGCTGATCGCCGTCTTTGTGCCGATCCTGCTGATGGGCGGCATCGTTGGACGGCTGTTCCGCGAGTTCGCGATGACCTTGTCGGTCGCGATCATGATTTCGTTGGCAGTCTCGCTGACAACAACGCCAATGATGTGCGCTTACGTGCTCGGCAACCCGCACGACGGTAAACCGGGGCGCCTGTACCGGACCAGCGAGCGCGCTTTCGCTGCGATCCTCGGACTGTATGAGCGTACCTTGCGGCGGGCGCTGCAAATGCCGAGCCTCGTGATGTTGAGCCTGTTGGCGACTTTGTGCGTCGGCGTCTTTCTTTTCATGATCGTTCCGAAGGGCTTCTTTCCTACTCAGGACGTTGGACTGATGTTCGGCGGTATTCAGGCCGACCAGAGCATCTCCTTCCAGCTGATGGAAAAGAAGCTGTCGCAGTTCGTCGATATCATTCGGCGAGATCCCGCGGTCCAGAGCGTCAGCGCCTTTACCGGCGGTGGCCAAACCAATGGCGGTTTCGTGTTTGTCGTGCTGAAGCCGCTGCGCGAGCGCGGTGTGTCGATGCAGAAGGTCATGGGACGGCTGCGGCCCAAGTTCAACGAGATCGCGGGCGCCCGGCTCTACCTCCAGCCGGCGACCGACATCCGGGTCGGCGGCCGCGCCAACAACGCGCAGTACCAGTACACACTGCAAGGCGACGACGCCAACGACATCTACGAATGGGCGCCCAAGCTCGAAGCCGCATTGCAGAAAGTGCCGCTCTTGACCGATGTCAATCTCGATCAGCAGCAAAAGGGGCTCGAGACGGATCTGGTCATCGACCGCGCCACCGCCGCGCGTTTCGGGCTTACCGTCAGCCAGATCGACAATACGCTCTACGATGCGTTCGGCCAACGTCAGGTGTCGGTGATCTACGCTGCGCAAAACCAATATCATGTGATCATGGAGGTGGCGCCCGAATTCTGGCAGAACCCGGAAACCCTGAACCAGATCTATGTCAGCACCAGCGGCGGCGCGGTCGGCGGCACGAAATCGACCAACGCGCTTGCCGGGACTGTCCTAGCCAAGGTGCCCGCCGCAAACACCGCCAACGCGGCGGCGACGACCGCGCAGATCGCCAGCGACACGGCACGCAACCTCGCCAACAACGCGCTCGCCAATACCGGCCATGGCGCTACCTCGACGGGCGCTCCGGTCAGCACGTCTTCTGAGACGATGGTGCCGCTTTCCGCCTTTGCCCGTTTCGGCCCGGGCAATACGCCGCTCGCGGTCAATCACCAAAATCTGTTTGTCGCGTCGACAATCTCGTTCAATCTCGCGCCGGATGTCCCGCTGAGCCAGGCCATCGCGGCGATCGAGAAACAGATGCGTCAGCTCGGCGTACCGGCGTCGATTCATGGCAGCTTCCAAGGCACCGCCAGGGTCTTTCTGCAATCTCTCGACAACGAGCCGGTTCTCGTCGCCGCGGCCCTGCTCACAGTCTATATCGTGCTCGGCGTTCTCTATGAAAGCTATGTCCATCCGATCACGATCCTGTCGACCCTGCCCTCGGCAGGGGTCGGCGCGGTGCTGGCGCTGATCGTCACAGGCACCGAGTTCAGCATCATGGCGCTGATCGGCGTTATTCT
>Ga0307475_10003028_pt1 | contig 10183 bp, 9 predicted proteins | sample atmos_gasesECM1C_FD_203317 | JGI IMG/M metagenome (GOLD analysis project Ga0307475, IMG submission 203317) | Hardwood forest soil microbial communities from Morgan-Monroe State Forest, Indiana, United States - atmos_gasesECM1C_515 | ecosystem: Environmental > Terrestrial > Soil > Temperate...
GAGTGGAGCGAGCGGCGGATCTTAAGAATGTGCATTTGCGTCACCTCGTTAGGACGTCATCGTAAGCACGTCATCGCTTGCGCGAAAGACTTGCGCGAAAAGACTTGCGCGAAAAAGAGAAGACAAAAGCAGCGCAGACATAAATGCTACGCGGCGAGAAGCTCGCGCACGATGCCGTGAATCCTGTAAAGGTGGGGAAAGGTTCGGGTAGGCTATATTTTGCTTGATGTTTACTCGGAAGGTATTAATCCTGTTTACTGCCACCCCCCCTCCCCCTTGGTCTCTGGAATCATGGGGTTAGGTGGAAATTCCCGACCCGGTCTTTGAGTTTAAAAGACTTATAGGTAAAATCTTCGGGAATAAGGAGTTAACTCAATTTTTCGCTTCACTCTATTAAAATTCGTACTTTTGGCCGCTGACTGGATACCTCTCATTGGCTCAAATATGTTTATCAAACAGTAACTGAAAAATGGAGCTTGGCTTCGAGGGCCGTCTCGGTTTGACGGGCACACCTCTGTCTTGGCACCACAGGTCGATCCCATTGTCGCCGATGGGAGATTCGCTGTCTGTGACGGCTGTCATGCTTGTTTGTGATGAAAAGGGGGCGAGTTCTCACCCCGAACCCGCGCCGATCTGGCAGAAGCGCTTTTACGATTTCGTAAAGTAAATCGAGAAGCTGCGTTACATACACCGTAACCCGGTGAAGCGCCGACTAGTGGGGGAGCCATGGGAGTGGAGCAGCTTTCGTTCTTACCTTTTCGGAGAGACTGGCCCGGTACGAGTGAAATCTCAGGAGTGGCCAATGGAGATCAAGGCTCGTCCGGTCGCGAAGTTTGGTGAGGAGAACGGTGTGAGCCTCCTCTCGTTCGCGGAGGCCGAATCGGCAACGGGTTTGGGTTATGTATGTTTGGTCGCCTCAGCAAACATCGATAGCACCTTTGCGGAGGGATAGGTCGAGAGGGATGCGACAGAATGCGCCAGTTCAACGGGCAGCAGGCCGTCTTCGTATCTCGCGCTCAGGATCGTGGGCAGTGTCGCGAAAATCCTGCTGGCTCCCAGCAAGCAGGGATTTTGCGGGTTGTTGGGGTCACCATTAGGCACGTTTAGCACGAACTTGTACCGGTCATCCAATTTTACGAACACCTTCGCTCCATAATTGGTATCTTTGCCATAGATTGCTCCAGCGACCGGTCGGTGCTGAATCTGCTCTCGGATGTAGATGTGGTCGGGAATAAAAAAGCTGTTTGCCGGCGCGTCGTCACCAATCAATTGTAAGTGGTCCCAAAAGGAACCGGATTTTTCCTGCCCGACGATGCATACTTCGATTCCTTGATTGTTCGCTGTCGTGAGGAATCGACGAATAGGATTAACCAGCTTCGAATACTGTGCGCGAATAGACAGCGGACCGTCTTTCACAAACAACGCGTTCCGAAGCACCTCCCGCTGGTTTTCCCAGTAGTGGCGGATGCCAGTAAAGAGTAATAATGTCTCGTGCACGCCCATGTAATCCGTCGCGATGCTGTCCGGCGCTGAATCGTCAGCCATAACTTGGTGAAACCCAAGCATGTCTGTTACTAGAAGCTCTTTACCGCAAACCGGGCAAGGCCCCGTGTCAGCATTAAATGCGAGAGTCGCGTGCGGAGAATCGCAGTGGGGGCACTGGAAGTCGGGTAGTGATCGCTTCTGGGAATCCCACTTCTCATAGGCGAGCCATTTGAAAGTTTCGAAGACCTCTCCGTCCAACGAAGGATCCCGAAAAGAGTCGAAAATCACGTGACGGATAGCGTCGTAAAGTTTTTGACCAGGGATGTCGATGTAGCGCAGTGGAAAGACCGTCGCATGATACACCTGAGATTTTTCCAACAGATCCCTAATCATGAAAGGGTGAGGTTCTGCCTTGTCTATTGCATTCAAGGCGGGCTGATCGAGCATCACCAGGGCTGTCTTAACAAATGCAATCGCTTTGTATGGCTTGGTTTCCGACACGATGGGCTGGAAGGAACCATCGACACCGAAGACAAATGCTAGCGGATTGGGCAGCGCTGTTATGGTGTGCCAGTGCCCAGTTGCGGCAGGCTTGGAGGCGGACCCGTCCTCGAACGACTCACACAGCTTTTTGACCAACGGACTCTTGAGCACATCAAGATGCCCTAGTCGACTTGCTCTTTCGCCGGGAAGCCGCTCACCAGAACCGTAAGGCACTGCCCCTCCTTCGAGACTATCCGCCTGTCGTAAGGACTTGCGTTGGAACGCTAGCTTCAAATTTGACTGCCTGCATTGGAACGACAAATCGATGAGAACGGGTTAGCATGCGAATGTATCCCGGCGTCTTTGTCAGCATAATGTCATCCTTCATGCTCTCGTAGGTTACGTTGACTCGGGCCAACGCATTGACTTCATCCTGTGATGCCAAGTGGGCGATGAAAAAGTTTTCCGTTTGATTTAACAGGTCTTTGCTCACACTAGTGACCGATTGTGTTGAGTAAACCATTCCAATCTGATATTTCGCACCTTCCTTCGCCAACCGCCTATAGATCTTCGTTCGTTCGTCATTGTCATCGGCAGCGAATAGATTGTGTGCTTCTTCAAAGTACAGTTGCACAAAGTGATCGCCCAATTCATTGGAAGAAAATTTCTCTACCTGTCGGTGAAAAACTGCTGTTGATAGATGAATCGAGAAGTACTCCATAAGTTCTGGCGGAGCGTTTCCTAAGTCGAGGATGACTGTTTTTCCGTTTTCCAGAAACTGGAGGATCTCGGTTACGAAATTCCCTGCCTTGGCATCGTGGTATTGCATATAGGGCTTAATCATGCTCGGCCCGCTGCCGACGGCAAACTTAGGTTTTAGGAAACCGAGAAGTGCATCGTCATCCGAGTCGAAGAGTGGCTTGGGATTCTTGGCGGTTGAGGAAGAGGACATAAGTTTGCTCTGTCGGTCAGCATCAGCAAATTTCTCGAACTCTAAGGCAACATCATCCATGTCATTGATGCTGGGAAGGTTCGCTTTGTCGGTCCCGTAGACCGCCTCTCGAGTCTTTTCGCTGAATCCTGGATCTATATTGCTGAGCAAAGCATGAAGTTTATGAGCATCCGCCTTAAAGCCCGCCCGGTGCAATATTGCCCAGTACATGAGCACTTTCCTACGTGCCCTGATGTCCTCGCCTGGTTTCATCTCTTGGACCGAAGTGATAGACGGTATGCTCACGGACAGAAACGCCTTGACGTAGTTTGACCCGGTCTTGCCGGCCTCCTGCATAAGGCTCGCAAGGATGCTTAATGAGGCGTCCGGGTTTTCATAGAAATCCAATTTGAGAGGCCTTGACTCAGTTTTTGGTTTCTTCGTGAGCGCATATACCTCGCAACGATCCTTGTAGGATGAAGCGAGTGAAATGCTGCCGTCTTGTGGATTATCGTTTGCATACTCACCGTTGATATCGAAGATGAGCTGCCCAACGTTGCCGGTTTGTTTTGTGGTTTGCAGAATACTTTGAGCAATTAACTTCACTACGTTGCTTTTGCCTAATCGGGTCTTCCCGAACATCGCTGTACGAGATGCCAGAAAGTCTCCGGTAGAAATTGTTACTGATACATTCGGCTGCGCTTTGTTGGGCAAAGGTAGACGGCATTCCGTCAAACGCAGTTGCCCAATAACAAATCGGTTCTTAGCGGGGACTAAAGTATTGATTACAAGATCGAGGAGTTTGTCGTCGGGAGAATAGACGCGATATTTGTGAGCACTGACGAAGTTGTTCACATCACCAGAAAATTCCACTTTGTCCTTGTCCAGTGGGTGTGGATAAAACATTCCCAAAATGCCTGTCTTCAAAGCTCCCCACTGAAGTTCACTCTGCGTAAAGACATCAAGTTCCGGCATGGACTTCTTCTGCAGCTCGAAATACGTTTGCTGGGTCTCGCGGGAAAGAGGTGTGGAGGCCGTTTCCAAGACGCGCAGTAACGTGAAGTGAGGCGGGGCGCCGTCGACCCGAACAGAGGGGACCATTATCAGCAGGGAGTTTCGGGGCACCCCTCCGACCGCAACCTTGAAGGGGTCAGAAGTTATGATCGTCACGATGTCATAGCCAATGTCAAGCACGTAGCCGACAAATCTCAATTGACCATAATTCTTCGCCTTTTCATTTGCGTCTTCGCTGGCGATAAACTCTTCGAGCGCGCGCAACGGATGGTTCTGAAGAGCGGCTTTGTCAAAAAAGGTCTTCATTGTTACACCTGCCTCAGTTGGCGATAAGTACCTCGCCTGAGTTCTTTACTAGGGATCCAATCTTCCGCCCGGTCCCTAAGGGAATGGTCGTCACCGAAAAGCCCCGGTATAGCCCTAAAATGTCTGGGTGACTCGATATGGTCAGTGACCAGCGGATATTTCGTTTGTCAGTCTCCCTCAGTAGCGCTGCAAGCCGCCTGTGGTCCGCAAATGTAAACTGGCGGCCTGCATAATGCTCTGTCGTCTGTTCTTTCGCTCCGGGCCTATAAGGAGGATCGACGAAAAGATAATCTCCTGATTTCGCCGCGCATATCGTCGGCTCGAAATCACAGCATTTCAGACGCGCCGCTGACAAGAGTGCAGAAAGGGCGAACAGATTCTTCCTGGCTATCGCCCATCGCCGAGATTCCCCGCCATACCCGACATTAAATCTTCCTGCGAGATTATGCCTCCACATACCTTTGAAGCACGTGCGATTGAGATACAGGGAGCGGGATGCCCGTTGAGAAAGGGACAGAGATTCGAGCCTCGCGGCTCTTATGCGTTTGTATGCTGTTTTACCTTGCGGGTAGGTTCTGTAGATTCGCCATATGCCGCCCGGGTTTGTCGCGATGCCCCGGTAAAGATCAATCAATTCGGAGTTGACGTCGGCGAGTACCGCTTTCTTAGGCTGTAAATGGAAGTAGATTGCGCCGCCCCCAACAAAGGGCTCGATGAACCGGCCGGTGATAGTCTCTGCAGCTGGCAGGTACTCACTTAGGAAAGTGAGCATTCGCCTCTTGCTGCCGGGATATCTGAGGAATGTAGTGAGCTTATTCAACGATCTTGTCTCGTCAATTTGCCTGGACAGCCAAACGTGGAAGGAAGCAGAAGCATACGCTTTTAAGAGTTACTTGCCAATAAACGTCGCGTGCTCCCGAAAAACCCTTCCAGTAAAAAAGGGCCATGGGTTTCCCCATGACCCCCTCGGTCGGGATCATTATCTATCAGTCTCGACTAAGGATCCATTGGCCACTTTGGTGCTGGTTGAGTAGAGCGCCGAAGTTCGCCGCTTTTCCGAGCCGCTTGTTAATCACAAACAAGTGTGACGGCCTTCACAGACACGCAATCCGCAATGCGCGACAATGGTGACGGCCCCAGTTCGGGAGCGGGTCAGGCCGATCCTACTCCACTGAGCTAAGTCCTTAGTTTTGTAGAGTCTAGAAGTAACTCCTTTGTATTGAATCGTTTGCGGCGAATTGGGGGGGGGGTACAAACCCCACATCAAAGTGGTTAAAAAATGACAGCCAGCCGGTGAACTTTTCACCACTCAAAAAGATGGATCACAAACAGAATCACCGTCGCCCCGAGCGGCACCAGCAGTCCAGCCCCCAGTCGGCCGGTGGAATGCGAGATTACGCCGACCATCCAGGGAATGACGGCGGGACCGACCGCCGCGAGTGAGAACAGGACTGAGCCAATTTTGCGAGCGGCGACTCCGAAGCGCTGCGAAAGACGGGCCACGGTGATCGGATACAACGTTGCGAAACCCAGGCCGGTAATTAGCGCGCCGCCAATCACTCCGGTGAGCGTTGGAGCCCACAGCATCAGGCCGATGCCCGCCGCTCCCGCTCCGTAGCCGGCGCGCAAGACGCTGCGTTCCGAAAAGTGACGCAGAAAAACGGTGCCGAGGGCCCGGCCGACGGTTAGCGCTGTCCAGAAAAATGCGGGCATCAAAGGGGCAATCGAGGCTATTGCAGCGCCGCGCGATCCGAGGCGCGAAACGTAGGAGCCGATCCATCCGCCTACCGCGGTTTCCGCTCCGGGATATAGAAAGAAGATGGCGGCGAAAATCCAGATCGCCGGACTCTTTGCCAGTTCGCGCCAGGAAGGGGATGATGGCGAAGGTGGCGAGGAGGATGACGGCGAAGATCCCGCAGAAATTATGGCGGGAGTTGCTGAGGAAGCTGCGGCCGCGGGAAAAGGGAGATTGCGCATGGCCAACGCGAGCAGCACGAGGAACAACGCCACAGATCCGAGAAAAAATGGGAGTAACTTGTGAGCCGCGGTCCACGCCACCATCAGCGAGCAGAACACGGCTCCGACGCCCCAGAAAAAATTCAGCAGGCTCACGGCGCTGGCGCGCGAGCTTCCTTTCGAGCTTCTTTGTGAAGCTGCGTCCGATCCCGAACTGGACTCTGACCCTATTTCTGCAATCAGCAGATTGTCAGACGGGACAACCAGCCCCAGGCCCAAGCCATATGCGGCGACTGCGGCCATGCCGAGCGTGGACGATCCGAGGAGAAGAGTGGATACTCCGCAAGCCATCAAGAGCAGGCCGGAGAGAAATGCGGGACGGTATCCCCAGCGCGTCAGCAGCAGTCCCGAGAGTTGGACGCCCGCTAGCGATACCAGGAATTGCACGAGAAACAGATTGCCGGCCTGAGTGTCATTCAGCGTCCAGCGCGCGATCAGGATAGGCAGCATTGGGCCGAGTAGCGTCTGGAGAATGCCAGTAGGCAGGAAGGCAATCTGGCCGGCGAGGATCAGTTTGCGGTTCGACAATGATGATGATGAGCGGTTCGATGACGATGGGGAAAGCTCGGCTTGAGGGCTGGTCATGCGCTGGTCGTGCGAAAGAGGATGTCCCCCTGGTATGAGGAACGTTCAGCATAACGCAACGGGCGTGGCTTCGGAGGGACGAGGAAAAAATTCGCGCTTGGTGGGAGGTCAAAACGGCAGCGGGCACGAAACCGAAACTCCGCCAGTGGTAAGCTATAATTACAAACTATAATTCCGCAGCGCCGGAGAGGTGGCCGAGAGGCTGAAGGCGGCGGTTTGCTAAACCGTTATAGGGTCTAACAACTCTATCGAGGGTTCGAATCCCTCCCTCTCCGCCATTACCTTGTGTTATCTTGACTTTAGCGACCCCTACTACCTATACTGCTACCAGATTTAGCGATTAGGTAAAGGGGGGCACCATGAACCGGGAAGTCAACCTCACCAAGCTAGTGCAAACCAGCAAGGGGCCCAGGTACTGCCCGGTAGTCTGGGCCACGAATGGCCGCATCCGTCCCGATGTGGTCCTGGTCAACGGCAAGCCCGAGCGCCACACTGAGGGCGCTTACTACCTCGAATGGCGCGAGGGCCCAAAGCGGGTGCGCCTATCGGTGGGCAAAGAGGCAGTAGACGCGGAGAATCGCCGCAAGCGCAAGGCAGCCGAACTGAACGCGGTGAACGAAGGCGCGGCCCTTGTGCCCGAGAATACCGAGCGGTCGGTAGCGGCGTCCGTCGCGGAGTACCTGGAGGAAACCAAGCTTACGAAGAAACCCAAGACGCTGGCGGCCTACCGCACGGCGCTGGCTTACTTCATGGAATCCTGCCACAAACTGAACGTCACGGACATTGACCGCAGGGACTTGCTCAAGTTTTGCGCCTTCCTTCGGGATGAGAAAGACCAAGCCCCGCGTAGCGTCTATAACAAGTTTGAAAACCTCATGTCTTTCCTCAAGGCGCAGGGGGTGCGCGGCCTAGTGGGCAAGAATGATTGGCCCCGCTTCACGGAGGAAGAGCCGGAAATTTATGAGCAGAAAGAACTCGACAAACTCTTCGCGGCCTGCGATGCGGCAGAGCGGATCTGGTATCAGTTTTTCTTGATGACGGGTGAGCGTGAGCAGGAAGTTATGTTCACGTACTGGACGGACGTTAACTTCGCAGCGTCCACCGTGCGCGTGAGCCACAAGCCGGAGAGGGGATGGACCCCAAAGGCATACAAAGAGCGGGAGATTCCCATACCCACGAAACTGGCAAAGAGTTTGAAGGCATGGAGGGCGAAGGCGTCGAAGGGTTGTGCCCTCGTGTTCCCAACTGCGGGATGCAGACCCAAGCTGGATTTTCTCGATTGCCTGAAAGCGGCTGTCACCCGGACCCGGCTAGACCCGGATAACTTTTGGTTGCACAAATTTCGGGCCACGTTTGCAACGAAATGTCTGTGGGCGGGTGTGGATCTGCGCACCGTGCAACAGTGGTTAGGACACTCGGACATGGAAAGCACCATGCGCTATTTAAAGCCCTCGCGGAGTCAGCACACGCGGGATAAGGTAAACGAGATTTTTGCGTGAATGGGCCCATGGACGGCAAGACCGGCTTAGCAAATTGGTGATCGGGACTTGGAAGAGGGCATAGCAGCGGCTCCTCACGTAGGACTCGAATCAATAGTCAAACGTAGTTTCAACAGCTTGGCAGGCCCCGGATGACACCTTTAAACCTTTAAAGCAGTGTTGAGCACGCAAACAGAGCGCATATAGAGCGCAGAAGTTCTCAGTTAGTGCAAACGCCTTCCATGAGAAGGCCGGCCTGTGTCAAGTGGATCTTGATTTGCCCCTTCTTTAAATCCACCTTCCCTCCTAGCGGAGGGTTTTCAGAGCGGCCCGGAGCCGTCAAGGGCAAGTTCAGTGCGGCGTAAGACTCCCCATCTCAGCGGGGAATCGTAACGAGTACGGTTCCATCTTGCCCGGTTTTTGTTTGCAACGGAGCACCATTCGGGCCGCGCAAGTGAAGGTCGCTTACCTGCGCGGGCCCTGAGTGGACTGGATGGATTCGCAATTGCCGCAATCGACTCTGTCCAATTAATAAATGATAATCCCAACCGAGTGAGCACCGGATTGCGGACCGCCCGGACCCACGAAATTATTGCGTTGGCACTCCGAAGCGCTCCCACCCACGTAACAGTAGTACCCGTTGGGTTGGCCGTTGGGATTTTGCTGTAATGCGATAAGTTTACCTAGAGTTGGTGGCAAGCCGGCGCCGACGCATGCATAACCTGTGGCGCCGCTCGCGGCCGGAAGTCCATTACATGTCTGCGTGCCATCCGTTTTAGCTTCGAGTGTGCACGTAGAAGCGCCCGCGACCGTGTAGGTGATTGTGGTGGCAGTCACATTATTAATGACGTTATATCCATTGCACAGATCGCTCTGCCCGCCCGTACCGCTCGTTAAGCCTGCGACAAGGATTCTCATGCCCGCGGCAAATCCAGTGTACTTATCGGAAACTGCCTGCCCATTAAGCATCACGACGGTGAGAGTGACCTGCGTGCTTCCGTTCGACAATACAGTGCTGGGCGCTTGTTGTACATAGCCGGCGATAAATGCATTGCCAGGGTCACCGACTGAATTACCGATGTGGAATTCGGCGCCCCCACTGGTAGGGCCGGATCCATCCGACCACAGCGTCATGGTGTTGGCATTCACCTCGGAAGAGCCGGTGGTGAGGCTGTACGTGCCTATGGGAAGAGTGCAGGGATAAGACGCACATACGGTATTTTGATCGGCTACCAGAGGCACGGAGGTCTGAGTGATTGTTTGCGGATTGGTCTGCGCCGACAGCAGCGGTCCCGTGTGTGTATAAAGCATTCCTGGCTGGCAGCCGCCGAGCGGCGGGCCGGGACTGAGCAGGCAGTGAAGTCCCGCGTCATAAATGTTGATTAGCGACTTTTGTGAAGTATAGAGATTACCGGCGATCCAGGAGGCGCGCGATACCGACACCGGAGCCGTGATCGTGACCGTGCCGAGAAGATGGCGGTTCGGCGAATTGCCCCAGTGGTTCGCCGCAGAATGAATCTGGGTGCCAGTGACGTTGCTGCTGTAGATTTGCCCGTGCGCGCTGCCCGTCGCCGCCAGACCGATGCCGAATAACATTAGAGTCAAAGCAACCTGTCTATTCATATTCCTCACTCGCTAGAAAATCAGTACCATCGGAGGCTTGGGGAGCATTCCTTGCGATATCGTCGGATCGGTCGCCGGAGGCGTAATTGCCGATGGCAGACCCGGTGCAGCTGCCATGCAGAAAGTACAGGACGGGGGCGATCCTGATGGACAGCCAATGGGAATCAATCCAGAATTCAAGCCGGTCCCGCCGGCGCCGCCGAGCCATACCTCGAACAGGTACATATAGCCCAAATTGTCATCGCCCCACAGCGCAGCGCAC
>Ga0307475_10003029_pt1 | contig 10179 bp, 9 predicted proteins | sample atmos_gasesECM1C_FD_203317 | JGI IMG/M metagenome (GOLD analysis project Ga0307475, IMG submission 203317) | Hardwood forest soil microbial communities from Morgan-Monroe State Forest, Indiana, United States - atmos_gasesECM1C_515 | ecosystem: Environmental > Terrestrial > Soil > Temperate...
CCGCCACGCGCTGGGTCATCTGGCTCGCATCTTTCATAGCTGGATGCTCGCCTACGATCCGCGGGAAGCCGTAGCGCGCAGCGTATTCCTCGCGCAGCAGCAGATTCTCGCGGAGCAATTCCTGCTGCCGTGTGGCGCGCTCGAGCAGCAATTTCAGATGATCCAGGTCCACGGGCTTCTGAATGAAATCGAAGGCGCCTTCTTTCATGGCCGTCACAGCTTCTTCCACCGAGCCGTAGGCGGTGACGAGAATTACCGGGAGTGTGGGTTCCACGCGGCGCGCTTCGCGCAGCACATCCAGGCCGGAATTTCCGGGGAGTTTCAGATCAGAGAGAACCAGTTGATAGCGGCGGCTGCGGACCTTGTCAATCGCAGTGTTGCCGTCGGGGGCCTCCTCGACCGTATAGCCCGCGCGCTCGAGCGCCTTGCGGAGCATGGCCCGCAATTCGACTTTGTCTTCGACAAGGAGTACGGGTTCCATCGCCTCGGCCGGTCAGCGCGTCCCGCCCAAATTGCCACCGGACTTGCGCAGCTCCTCTTCGGCGTCGGCGATGGCTTGCTGGTCCGCTGCAATTTGCCTCTTCTTTTCTTCAATCTTGGCGGTCTTTGCGTTGATGTCGCTGCGCGTCAATCCCTCCTGCAGGCCCTTCATGGGATCGCTGTAATTCTGCACGTCGAGGACTCCTAGCTCGCGCTGCATGATTTCCAGTTCTTGCTGGTCTGCTTCGAGTTTGCGCCGGAGGTCCGCAAATTTCTTGCTCCATGCCTTTTCGTCATTGCCCGCAGCCTTGCCGCCGCCTGGCGGAGTAGCTCCGGTCTTTGCCTCTGTTGTGCTGGGTGTCTTTCCGGGTTCCAGTGGCGCAGCTTCTCCAACCGTGGAGATGCCCCCGTGTGTGGGGATAGTGTCATTGTCAAAAACCTTTGCGGGTTTGGCGGCGTCCTTCTTCTGTTCGCGGGCGCGGCGGGCAGCAGCCGCCAAGGAGTCCTCCTGGTTCGGCTGCTGCTTAGCTGCGGGAGCGGAAGACTGCTGCTCCTGCTGCTGGCACAGGCTGCTTGCAGGAAGTAGGATGATTGCCGCGGCGGCGGCCAACCAAAACGTTCTGCGCATGGCTACAGCCTCCTGGGAGGTACTTTGCGAAATGCCTGCTAACAGTTTAGATGCAGGCCGCGCCGGAGGCAATCGGGGATGCCATAGGCTCCTGCCGCAAAGGTAACCACAGCAGAAACTCGGCTCCGCCGCCGGGACGGTTGCGAGCCTCGATGCTGCCACCGTGCTGGAGAGCCACTTTCTGGACGACCGCCAGGCCCAGCCCGGTGCCTTCGGATTTGGTGGTATAGAACGGGAGGAAGATTTTCGGGAGATCCACCTCAGGAATTCCCGCGCCATTATCGGCCACGCAGATGCGCTGCCATTTTCGACCGCCAAGCTCCTCGATGGTGCCGGAGATAGTCACCCGCGGGGATTGGCTGCCTGCCTGGGCGGCCTCGGAGCCGTTGCGGGTCAAATTCACCAGCGCCTGGCGCAACAGCGCTTCGTCCCCCGGCAGCTCTTGAAAGACGCCCGCGCATTCGACAGTGCATTGCGGATTCGCCTCCTCAAGCTCCTCGGCCACGCGTTCGACGAGCGATTGCATCGGGACCGTTTCGTAGGAAATTTCAAGCGGCTTGGCGAAACGGAGAAACTCGGTGACCACGTGGGTGAGCGCGCGCGTTTGGTCGAGGATGCGTTCGGCCGATTCGCGGATATCACCTGGCTTTGCTTCGCTGCGAATCATCTGCGCGTAGCCGGAGATGGTGGCCAGCGCGTTCTTGAATTCATGCGCGATACCTGCGGACATTTCTCCCAACGCGGCAAGATTTTCCTTCCAGCGGATCTGCTTCTGCAAGGCCGTCAGCTCGGTGAGATCGCTCATCAGGCAGAGCGCGCCGCTGACTTTCATCACCGCTGCCTGCGGAGAATTCTCGTCGCTCGAGCGCGCTGTGTTGCGGATCGTGCGGTAAACGGGGGAGATGGTGACGCCCAGGTGGCGCACCTCTCCGGCGGCGGTCAAATGTTCCACTTCGCCGCGCTGGAACGTCTTGCCGTCGCGAATGCAGGCTGTCAGCATCCTAGTCAGCTCGGAATCCGCGCCCAGGATTTCCTTGTACGAGCGGTACCGTAGCATGCGGATTCCCAGGGCCTCTTCCGCCGCAGGATTTGTCGAACTGATGGCGCCGGTAGCGTTAACGAGGAGCATGCCGGTGGGCATGTTGCGCGTTACTTCCTCGGTCAGGCGCTCGGATTCCTGCGCCCGCTCCTGAGCCACCAGGTGCAAGCGCGCCAATTCCTTTTCCTGGGCGCGCAGCTTCTCGATGACGCCCTGCATTGAAGCGGCCATGAACGCGGAGGCATTTTCCGTGTCCGGCGTGGGCGCAGTCCAATTCTCGCTGGGGCCTTTGGATTCATCGCGAATGAATTTTCGAATCAGGAAGATACATCCGAAGATACCGAACAGAACAACCACCAGGAAGCCGATCGCGAAGGCTAGGCCTTGTGCGGAGACCGGCATCGAATGTGATTGAAGCGCACTCATCATCTTGACTTCTCTTTTACTATCATCGCACTCCGAGAAGCGATTGATACCAATTTATGACCGGCGTGCCGAAAAATACCACCAGCACTGCCGCCATCCCTAGAAAGGTTCCGAAAGGCAGCTCGTAATCCGAATCTTTTCGGCGGGACAGGATGAACAGCAACCCAAGAACGCTGCCGAGAACGGAACCGGTGAAAATCGTCAGTAGGGTACGCTTGGCACCCAGAAACGCGCCTGCCATAAGCATCATTTTCACGTCGCCCATGCCCATGCCCTCGCGCCCGCGCAACCTGAAATAGGCCTCGGAGACAAGCCAGAGCAAACTGCTCCCGATGGCCGCGCCAAGAAGAGCGTCTGCAAGTGAGACGACTGGCGCGGGAGGAGGGAAGTCAAACATGCGATTCGCCAGCCACATGGCTGTCCCGTCAGATGGTTTCGTGATGAAGCTCAATGCAAGCCCCAGCCCCAGGCCGGTGTAGTTCACAAGATCCGGGAGCAACCGCTCGCGGAAATCCGTAAACACCAGGACGATGATGATTGCGGAAAAGACTGTCCATTTCAGGGCCTCGGCCGTGAGGCCGAAAATTTCGTAGCAAGCAACGAACAGCAGGCCGGTGAGCAGCTCGACAGCGGGATACATGGCTGAAATTCTTGTTTTGCACTCGCGGCATTTTCCAGCGAGCAGCACGTAGCTGATCACAGGAATATTGTCGTACGAACGGATAGCCGCGTCGCAATTCGGACACGCGGAAGCCGGCAGTACGACGGATTTCCCGCCGGGGATGCGCACAATGCAGACGTTCAAAAAACTGCCGATGATGAGCCCGAAGAGGAAGATGAAGACCGCAATCAGGATTGGAGAAGCCACCACTCGAATTTGCCACAAGCAGTGCGGCGCCTCAAGACGCGTTCCCGAGGTGGTGCCTGACATCTAACATTTCGCATCCTCACAAGAGCTTGACAGCGCGCTTGAGCCGCGAAAATCACCCTTCGAGGCCCGATTTGCGCCACTCACGAGCGTTTGGTTGCGGCTGAGTGCTAAGCTATATTTGGTCGATTATTCACCATGTCCCGCCTCGAACGGACAATTCGCCGCTATGAACACATGCGCTGGGCGCAGGAGCCCAATCGCCGGACCATTCCATTCTCGTGGGGGCTCGAACATATCGGCGGCGCGGCGAGCGAACCCGACCCGCGCGCTTTTCTCGATCGTTTTGTCGAGGGGACGCTCGCGCACAGCGACGACTGGTTCGCGGCCCCGCCTGCGGATGACTATCGCTTGGAAGATGGCGTTCTGACATTTAGCAGTGCAATCGCTTCTCCGTGGCTTGAGAACAATCGTGTTTACGGGCAGTTTTTTCGCGCACGGCACACAGGCCCGGCAGTGGTTGTCCTCGCGCAATGGAACGCGCGCTGGGAAGAACAGCAGGACGTGTGCCGCTGGCTGAACTGCCTGGGCATCACCGCGATCAAGATGAGCCTGCCTTACCACGACCGGCGAGCGATTCCCGGCCACCCGCGCGGGGATCATCTGGTTGGGCCCAATATCGGGCTCACGATTCAGGCCAATCGGCAAGCGGTGCTCGACGTGCGCCGGACACTCCGCTGGCTCGGGGACCGCGGCTATCATCGCCTGGGCATTCTCGGCACAAGTATTGGCTCGTCCGTTGCGTTCATCACTATGTGCCACGAGCCGTTGCTGCGCGCGGGCGCGTTTCTGCACGCTTCCACGTACTTCGGCGATGTGGTGTCAAACGGCTTGACCACCATGAACGTGTGGGAATCGCTGCAGTCGAAGGTGTCGCAGGATGAGTTGCGGCGCTACTGGGCGCCCATCAGCCCGCTGCCATACCTTTCGAAGCTCCACGGGTCGAGCAAGAAGATCCTGACCATCACGGCGAAGTATGACCCGACCTTTTGGCCGGAGTTTACAAACGATCTGCTCTCGACCATTCGACGCGATGGAATTCAGTTTGAGAGTTTGTCGCTGCCCTGTGGCCACTACTCGCTCGGCGTCGCGCCTTTCAAGCTCATCGCCGGATACCGCTTCGGAACGTTTCTATCGGAAGCTTTGTCTTAACCCTTCGGCCTGCCGGATCAGTGAATCTGTTTGAATTGATTTAACGGAGCAGCGTGCTGAACTTGCCTGATGCGATAGCGTGCTCAAGGGCTTGAATATCCGGCGCGAGCGAGCGATCCACTTCCAGCATTCGCGAATCAGATCGCACGATCTCATACGCCTTGTGTGCCTCCGGCCCCGTGCGAAGCGGCGCAAGATGATCCAGTCCCTGGCAAGCGCACAGGAGTTCGATAGCCAGAATATTGCGCAGATTTGCGAGCATGGGAGCAAGCCGGCGAGACGCGCCCATGCCCATCGAGACGTAATCTTCCTGGTTCGCCGAGGTTGGAATCGAATCCACAGAATGAGGTGCGGCCTGCGCTTTCATTTCACTGGCAAGTGCCGCAGCGGCAATTTGTAGGATCATGAAGCCGGAGTTGAGTCCGGCATCACGCACCAGAAAAGCGGGGAGCTGGCTGGTTAGTGGGTTGGTCATTTGCTCGATGCGGCGCTCGGAAATTCCCGCGAGCGTGGCGAGCGCGACGGCCATCTGGTCCGCAGCCATGGCCAGTGGCTGCCCATGAAAATTTCCGCCGCTGATGACCTCGCCGGCACCGGGGTCCGCGCCTGTGCTCGGCCCGGTGGAAACGAACACGAGAGGATTGTCAGTCGCGCTGTTCAATTCCACCTCGATGGTGGCACGGACTTGAGCGAGCGCATCGCGCACCGCTCCATGGACTTGCGGCGCGCAACGCAGGCTGTAGGGATCCTGCACTCGAGGATCCTTTTCCGGGGAGCGATGCGATTCCCGGATGGCGCTGCCGCGATTCAAATGTCCGATATGGCTCGCCGTCACTGCGTGGCCTGCATACGGCCGGACCGTGGCGATTCGCTCGTCGAACGCCGCCGGGCTCCCGCGAAGCGCGTCGAGTGATAGTGCAAGCGCGACGTCCGCCGTGTCCACGGCAGTTTCTGCCTCGCCCCATGCGAGCGCCAGCAGCGCCAGCATCCCCTGAGTTCCGTTGAGCAGCGCGAGGCCTTCCTTGGCTTCGAGCGTCAGTGGAGCGATACCCGCCTGTCGCATCGCGTCACCGCCGGGCTTCTTGCGGCCCTGATAAACCGCCTCGCCTTCGCCAATGGCCACTTGCGCCAGATGCGCCAGGGGCGCGAGATCGCCTGACGCACCCACCGAGCCCTGGCAGGGAATCACAGGATGTACGCCGCGATTGAGCATCGCGCATAGCGTTTCCGCGACCACCGGGCGAACGCCGGAAAATCCCTTGGCGATGGCATTCGCCCGAAGGAGCAGCATCGCGCGCGTTTCGTGTTCGGTGAGTGCGGGTCCCACGCCACAGGCATGGCTGCGCACGAGGTTCAACTGCAGGTGCTGAATTTGCTCGCGCGAAATTCGCACAGAGGCCATTTTCCCGAAGCCCGTGTTGACGCCATAAACGGCGGTGTTCGATTCCGCCAGCCGCTCGACCACTGCGCGCGAAGCGATCATCTTGGCGCGCGCCGCCAGGGCCAATTCTGTTTCTGCGCCGTGCAGAGCGACGGCGTCAACTTGCGCAAGTGTCAGGTGGTCGCCGTCAATATGGACACGGCTCATGCGCGAGTTCCCGACCCGATCACAATTTCCAGCGGCAGATTCAGTTCCTTCCCGTTCCAATATTTTCGCAGCGCGTTCAGCGACTCCTCGAACGCTTTCGCGCGCGTTTCCGGCGTCAACTTTTCGATGATTGGGCGGAATGGCGCGGCTACTTCGGTGAATTGTTCCCAGTATTGCTCGAGCGACGACTTCCACCGGCCAGGGACCGTGCGAACGTCTTCGACGGCGTCAGCGAATCCGGCTGTTTCCAATGTGCGGAGCAGGCGGCCGCGCTCTCCAAACATGAACAGGTTAGGCGCATCCGGATCCGGCGGTGGCATCTGCACGTATTTGATAACGATGCCCGCCGTCGTGGCGAAGAATGGCTGCTCCTTTGTCCCCCACACGGCAAAGGCGACCCGGCCCCCGGGCTTGAGTACGCGGCGGCATTCCTTCAGCGATTTCAGTTGATCGGGGAAAAACATTACGCCGAAGCGGCATGTGACCACGTCAAACGATTCGTCCGGGAAGGGAAGCGATTCCGCATTGGCCTCGCTGAACTCGATGTTCTTCAGGCCCTTCATGCGGGCAAGCCCCTCCGCGAGTGAAATCATTCCGGGGCCAAGGTCAGTCGCCGTCACGTGTCCAGTGGGCCCCACGGCTGCCGCGAGAGAGAGAGCCGGATCGCCGACGCCGCTTGCCAGATCGAGTACGCGCATTCCGGGGCGCAGTTGGGCAGCCTCGAGAAGCGCTTCGGTTGCGCCGCGCGTGAAATGTGCAATGTGCGCGTGCCATTTCCGCCACGCGGCGATCGTTTTTTCGTCGGTCCACTCGTGGCGGAAATGCTCTCGGAGTTTTTCGAGTTTCGCGGGATCGGGTGCGCCCATGTCGTGCTCCTCAGGAACGGACAGGTTTTCCAGCCGCGCGCGCAGCCGTATTATGCGCCGTCGGCGGAAAATACTTGCGGTACTTTTCGGGCAGCGATTTCGGCCGGCCGCGGCGGTCGCAAATCACGTGAGTAGTCTCGCCGGTGGCGATCAGCTCCCCCGTTGCATGGTTTGTAATCTCATAGCCGAAACGCATCGTGCGGCGCTGCGATTGCGTCACGCGCGTGCGTATGATCAGAAGGTCGTCGAAGCGTGCCGGCTGTTTGTAGCGGCATTTCGCTTCAGCGACCACGATGTAGCTATCGTCCTCGATCTCCATCTGCTTGTATTCGAATCCAAGATGCCGGCACAATTCGACGCGTCCCACCTCGAACCAGGTGAAAAAATTCCCATGATATACAACTCCCATCTGGTCGGTCTCGGCATAGCGCACGCGAATCGTCGTTTCGGCGTAATCATTCATCAGCGGGGAAGTTTATCAGACTGCGCGAAGCAAGAGCTGTCCCTCGTGCTCAACGGCCCGTCCATTTCGGGTCGCGTCTTTCCAGAAATGAGCTGACCCCTTCGCGGAAATCAGCCGTGGCACGGATGCCTGCATTTTCGCGTACGGCCAATTCGAGTTCAGCCTCGATGGCCCCCTGATCGTAGCTCAGCAGTAGCCGTTTAGTGCGGGCGATGCTGGTGGGGCTCGCAGCGTTTAGCGTTGCGGCAATTTCCCGCGCGCGCGCCGCGAGCTTTCCGGCTGGAACGATCTCCGTGACCAGCCCGATGTTAAATGCTTCCGCGGCCTCAATAATCCGCCCACTCAACAATAGCTCGCGCGCGCGTTTTTCGCCGATCTGCCGGCGCAAAAACACAGAAACCAGCGCCGGGATGAAGCCGATTTTCACTTCCGTGTAGCCAAATTTTGCCTCCGGGACAGCGAGTGTGAAATCGGCAAGCGTGGCAATGCCGCAGCCTCCAGCAATCGCGGCGCCATTGACAGCTGCGATCACCGGTTTAGGAAAGCTGTAGATGCGGTAAAACATTCTTGCCATGCGCCGCGAATCTTCGAGGTGTTGATCGGGGGATTGAGTGGCGATGGCGCGCAGGCCGTCCAGGTCCATACCGGCGCAAAACGCTTTTCCCGAGCCAGTCAGAATCAAGGCGCGCGCCGCGCTGGCCTCCGCATGATCGAGCGCTAGCAGAAGATCGGTAATCATCAGCGAAGAGATGGCGTTGCGTTTCTCCGCGCGAGTCAGCGTGATTGTCGCGAGCGCATCGTCATAATCGAGTTTCAGGGTTTCGTAGCTCAATTCTTCTCTCTTATACGCTCAATCTCTGAGTCTCTCCCTCTCAGTGGCTAATTTGGCTTCGGCGCTTCCGGCGCCTGCGTGAAGCGTTCCCGCAGTTCGTGCGTCATGGCGCAGGCGATGGCGAGCGACTTGGTATCAATCCCAGTCGAAACTCCGCGGGCTGCAAGAGCGGTCAGCACGGCCTCCGTGGGAATATTGCCGACCAATTCATCCCCGGCAAAAGGGCAGCCGCCGAGGCCGGTCAGCGCGCCGTCAAATCGGCGGCAGCCTGCCTCATACGCCGCGATTATTTTCTCTGCCGCGCGCTCGGGCCTACTGTGGAGATGGACGCCAATTTCAACGCCGGCGACGCTGTTCTTCACCGCATTGTATAAGTGCACTACGTCATCCGGCGACGCTGTCCCAACCGTGTCGGCAAGCGAAATCGTCCGCACGCCGATGTCCTTGAGCCACACAATTGTTTCTTCTACGATCTCCGGGCCCCACGGCTCGTCATAGGGGTTGCCGAACGCCATGGAAATGTACACCACCAGATTTTTTGCCGCTGCTTTCGTGTCGCGTGCGAGTTGTTCCGTCAATGCGCGCGACTCGGCGCGCGACATGTTCGCGTTCGCCCGCCGGAAGTACGCCGAAATCGAATAGGGATACCCAATGGTCGTGACGCCCGGGGTCGAAAGTGCCCGTTCGAGTCCCTGGGCATTCACGACGATACCGATGATCTCTGGCGAATCCCCCGAAGGGCCTTTCACCTGGCTCAACTGCCTCATTACCTGTTCGCTGTCCGCCATTTGCGGGACATGTTTCGGCGAAACGAAGCTGACGGCGTCGATATGCCTGAAGCCGAGTTTAATGAGCCCGGTCAAATATTTCACTTTCTTTTCGGTCGGTATTACCTGGCGCAGGCCCTGCCACGCATCGCGCGGGCATTCCACAATTGTTACTGTTTCCAATGAATCTCCTTCGTCATGTCTGCAGCACGCCGGTCTTGAATTCCGCGAGCGTGGGATTCAGAGCGGCAGCTTCGAGTGCTTCAATGAGCGCCTCGCGTGTGTGCGCCGGGTCAATAATTGCGTCCACCCACAGGCGTGCCGCGGCATAGCGCGGGTCGGTTTGGTGCTCGTAGGTGGCGCGAATAGACTCGTGCAACTCCTTCTTTTCCTTTTCGCTCAGCTTCTTGCCTTCGCGCTCGAGCTGTTTGATCTTGATTTCGACGAGCGTGCCTGCTGCCGAATCACCGCTCATCACCGCATAGCGGGCCGTCGGCCACGCAAAAATGAAGCGAGGATCGTAGGCTTTCCCACACATCGCGTAGTGTCCGGCGCCGAAGCTGCCGCCGCAGATCACAGCTATTTTCGGCACCACGCTATTGGCAACTGCGTTCACCATCTTCGCACCCGCGCGAATGATGCCGCTCCACTCCGCTTCCTTGCCGACCATGAAGCCGTTCACGTCGTGCAGAAAAATCAGCGGCACCTTGTTTTGGTTGCAGTCCAGGATGAAGCGCGCCGCCTTGTCAGCCGATTCCGTGTAAATCACGCCCCCAAATTCAAGGCGCTTTTCGCCTGTGCCGGGGGCCGAGACGGTTACGTTTTTCTTCTGGTTCGCCACAATCCCGACAGCCCAACCGCCAATGCGGGCGAAGCCGCACACCAGTGTTTGTCCGTACTCCGCGCGATATTCCTCGAACTGGCTGGCGTCCACGATGCGCGCGATGATTTCGCGCATGTCATATTGCTTCCCGGGCGCGTCGGAGAAAATTCCATAAATGTCGTTGGGG
>Ga0307475_10003030_pt1 | contig 10172 bp, 8 predicted proteins | sample atmos_gasesECM1C_FD_203317 | JGI IMG/M metagenome (GOLD analysis project Ga0307475, IMG submission 203317) | Hardwood forest soil microbial communities from Morgan-Monroe State Forest, Indiana, United States - atmos_gasesECM1C_515 | ecosystem: Environmental > Terrestrial > Soil > Temperate...
AGAAACTCGCCCTCGTGGTCGAGGACATGCATGCGGTCGGGGTCGAAATAGAGGCCTTCGTCGACATCGCGGACAAACGCATCCTCGGCCCAGCTGTCCCACAGCCCGGTGACGACGTCGTAGTACTCGCGGGCACGGCGGTAGCGCTCGCCATGCTCCATGTGCTCGGTCAGACCGAAATTGAGCGCCGCGTCCGGGTTGGAGGTCGTGACGAGGTTCCAGCCGGCGCGCCCGCCGCTGATATGGTCGAGCGAGGCGAAGCGTCGCGCGATCATGTAGGCCGGCTCGAATGTCGTCGAGGCGGTCGCAATGAGCCCGAGATGCTCGGTCTTCATCGCCAATGCCGGCAGCAGGGTCAGCGGGTCGAACGAGGTCACCGTCGCGCTGCGCTTCAAGGCCGCCATCGGCATGTTCAAGACGGCGAGATGGTCGGCCATGAACCAGGCGTCGAAGCGGCCTTGCTCGAGCTTTTGCGCGAAGCGGATCAGGTGCTGCAGATTGAAATTGGCATCGGCGTAGGCGCCGGGGTAGCGCCACCACGCGGTATGGATGCCCACCGGGCGCATGAAAGCGCCCAGCCGTAATTGACGCGATGCCCTCATCGCTGCTGCTCCCGGGCCATGTCCCGGCGGATATTAGCCGCCCGCGCGGTAAATCCGTGCATGCTAGAATCGGGCATCATCGAGCATCAACGATAGGGGGTCTCGACATGGCTGAGAATGCAGGGCTGCTGATCCTCGTGGGCGCGGCGACGCCGCCCGGCCGGCTCGCCGCCGCGCTCGATGTGGCGGCCGAAGCGGTCCGCGCACAGCACGGCGATGTTGCGGTCGACATCCTCAATCTCGCCGATGCGCCGATCGAGATCTGCGACGGCCGACCGCTCGACGCGTATGGCGACGCGACGCGCGAGGCGGTCGCACGCATCGCCGGCGCGGCGGCGGTGCTGATCGGCGCACCTGTCTACCGCGCGAGTTTCCCCGGGGTTCTGAAGAACCTGCTCGACATCACCCCGGTCGGGGCATTGCAGAACAAGCCGGTCGGAATCGTCGCGATGGGTGGTTCGCCGCATCATTATCTCGCCGTCGATACCCAGCTGCGGCAAGTGCTGGCGTGGTTCGGCGCGCTGCTCGCCCCGACCGGCGTTTATCTGACCGGCGGCGATTTCCGCGATGGCCAGCTCGCATCGCAATCCGCCCGCGCCGATATGGCCTCCCTTGCAGAGACATTGATCGTGCTGTCTCGTCAACTCGATCCGAATTCGCTCGGGCCGCTGCCGCTCGCCGCCAAATTCACCTGACCGGTTCTGGAGGCATTCGCGGCTTTTGGCTTGACGCATTTCTGCCGCAATTGGCCGATCGCGGCCGAGTTTAACCCTGCATCTACAAAGACATCGCCAATCCGCTTGAAATAGCTTGATAATTCCTTCTCCGCCCGAGTCGGGAGTAACCGAGCGTTCTGTGACAATATTCAACTATTATGCTGCGGCACATTATCAGATTGTCTCAATTCGTATCGGTCCGTAAACAGACCGTGACTGGTCCTGTTTCACAGAGCGATGATGCATCTATTTGCAGTTACATTCGCAAGCCAGAAATCCCGTTTATGGTTAACGCGCTGCACTCTGGCCTTAGGAATGCTGGTTCCCGTGTTCGCGCAGGCCAAGGCCGATCCGCGGATCGATCCGGACACCGCAACAAGCCGCGCTCAGCAGATCGCCGCGTTGCAGAAGGGGCCCGATGGGATTGTCCAGCAGGCGGGGGTCGCGTCCTGGTACGGCCGGCATTGGCGCGGCCGCAAGACCGCCAGCGGCATGACGTTCGATGAACGCCAGCTGACCGCCGCCAGCCTCGTCCTGCCGCTCGCGACGCGGGCTCGCGTCACCAATCTGCAGAACGGCCGCTCGGTCGACGTTCTCGTCAACGATCGCGGGCCCTATGCCGGGAACCGCGTCATGGACCTGTCGGCGCGCGCCGCGGCAATGCTCGGCATCACGAAGGCGGGGCTCGCGACGGTGGTCATCAGGGCGCGCCTCGCTCAGGCATTGACGGTCCGGGCCGGCTAGCTCAGCCCGCCCCGCTGAAAAGCCTCGCGCCTGACCCGCGCGAGGCTTTTGTGTGCGTTGATGATCGTCCGCCGCTAGCCGGACGCCAGGGGCGCCTCAGGCCTTGACGATAGTCTCGCGGGCGAGGCCGAGGCGGGCGCAGACGTTGCGCGTGTCGATCACCAGCGGGCAGATATCGACGAGCGCGGCATAATCGACCGAATCGTGATCGGTGCAGATCAGCGCCGCGTCGATCCCGGCGAGCGCCTCTCGGGTCAGTGGGGTCGAGCGGCGGCCGGCGAACTCGCGATGTTCGCGCGTCGACGGGATCTCGGGGATGAACGGGTCGTGATACTCGACAACGGCGCCGCGTTGTTCGAGCAATTCCATGATCTTCAGCGCCGGGCTCTCGCGCATGTCGTCGACGTTCTTTTTGTAGGCAATGCCGACGACCAGAACCCGCGCACCCTTGACCGCGCGATCGGAGCGTTCGCTCAACGAGGCGATGAGCCGGCTGACGACGTGGCGGGGCATCGCGGTGTTGATCTCGCCGGCCAATTCGATGAACCGGGTGGCGAGATCGAATTCGCGTGCCTTCCACGTCAGATAAAACGGGTCGATCGGAATGCAGTGGCCGCCGAGACCGGGGCCGGGATAGAACGGCATATAGCCGAACGGCTTGGTCTTGGCGGCCTCGATGATCTCCCAGACGTCGATTCCCATTGCCTCGAAGACAAGCTTGAGCTCGTTGACCAGCGCGATATTGACCGAGCGGAAGATGTTTTCGGTCAGTTTCACGGCCTCGGCGGCATCGGTCGAGGAGACCGGCACGGTGCGCGCGACCACCTGGTCGTAAAACGCACAGGCGAGCCGCATCGCCGCATCGCCATCGCCGCCGACGACCTTCGGGATGTCGCGGGTGCCAAAACGGTCATTGCCGGGATCTTCGCGTTCGGGGGAATAGGCGAGGAAAAAGTCGCGCCCCGACCGCAAGCCGTTGCTCTCGAGAATGGGCCGCATGACCTCGCGCGTCGTGCCCGGATAGGTCGTCGACTCGAGCACGACCAGTTGCCCCGGCTGCAGATACGGCGCGATGCTCTCGGTGGTGCGCACGACGAACGTCAGATCGGGCTCGCGCTGCCGGGTCAGCGGCGTCGGCACGCACAGGATGATCGCATCGACCTCGCCGAGCCGGCGGAAATCATCGGTTGCCGAGAAGCGGTCCTCCCGGCGCAGCCTTGCGATGCTCTCGGCCTCGATATGCCGGATGTAGGAGCCGCCGGCATTGAGGACATCGACCTTGCTGCGGTCGATGTCGAACCCGAGCGCCGGAAAGCCTTTCTCCACCGCGGCCCGCAGCAGCGGCAGCCCGACATAGCCGAGGCCGACGATTCCGATCTTGGCGTTGCGCGCATGAAAGCGGGCGATCAGGGCTTCGACGTCCGGGACCGCCGCTGGCTCGACCACGGCGAGGACTGGCTGAATGCTCATTCGGATCCGGCTCTCTTAAGGTGATATGGCCCGGGCAGGTGGGGCGCTCTTAACAGCAGAGCGGAAATATCTCAAGCACGCCGCGGCGAGCCATACAAGCGCCGCGAGGGTTGACGTTCATCACGTGAACAGGGTACACCATATGCCGGGAATCGGGGGATCCTAAAGCGTGCCAAAGCCGAGCCAGGAAACTGGCGACCCAGAGATCGTGCTCGGTCTGTTGACCTCGATCGAGCGCAACAGCGCGATCACCCAGCGCAAGCTGGCCGGCGATCTCGGCATCGCTTTGGGCCTGGCCAACAGTTATTTGCGCCGTTGCGTCCGCAAGGGCCTGGTCAAGATCGGCCAGGTGCCGCTCAATCGCTACGCCTACTACCTGACGCCACAGGGGTTCGCCGAAAAAAGCCGGCTCACCGCCGAATATCTCACGGTCTCCTTCAATTTTTTCCGGCACGCGCGGGCCGATTGCGCCGAACTGCTTCAGGAATGCGCCGCCCGGGGGTGGCGCAGGGTGGCGCTCTACGGTGCGGGCGATCTTGCGGAAGTCGCCGTGCTGAGCGCCGGCGAGAGCGAGATCGAGGTGGCCTGCGTCATCGATGCGGAGCGGGCGGGCGGGCGCTGCGTCGGCGTGCCGATCGTTGCCGATCTCGCATCGGCGCAGCTCGAGGGGGCGCTCGACGGCGTCATCTTGACCGACACTCAGGCGCCGCAGCTCCGCTTCGAAGAATTGACCGCAAGCGCCCCGGCGCATGGTCTTTCGGCCGGGAGCATCGCGGCGCCGAGCCTGCTCGGGCTCTCCCGATTGGCGGTAGCCGCGCCGGTCTCCGACGCGGTCGCCCGGGAGGCCACGCCGTGATCACCTGGTATGCTGTCTATACCCGGCCGCACGCCGAAGCGACGGCGCTGGAAAACCTGTTGCGGCAAGGTTACTGCGCGTATCTGCCGCGCTACCGCACGCGGCTGCGGCATGCGCGCCGGCTGCAGACCGTCTTGCGCCCGCTGTTCCCGCGGTACCTGTTCGCCGGGATCGACCGTGCCGCGATGCCGTGGCGCCCGATCCTCTCGACGATCGGCGTTTCCGGTGTGGTGCGGGCCGGCGACGAGCCGAACCCGGTGGCGACGCAGATCGTCACCGCCTTGCAGGAACAGGAGATGGCGGGCGCTTTCGACCGTCTCGGCCGCGGCGAATCGTTGCGGTTGGGTGAATTGGTGCGGGTCAGCGCCGGCGCCTTTCAGGACATGATCGGGCGCCTCGTTGAGCTGCGCGATCAGGACCGGGTCGTCGTGCTGCTGGAATTGCTGGGGCGCACCGTGCGCGCGCAGCTCGAGGCGGGAGCCGTCGAGGCCGCCTGAACGGGGCCGGGCGCGAGCCGCGGCCCCGCATTTTTGCGCGTGTTGCCCGGGTGGCTTGGAGTCACCCGGACTGCGGTAGCATGGAGAGGGCCCGTCGTTGACCGATGCGGATGCAGCAAAGCCGGTTCCGGTCGCAGTGATCGGCTGCGGCTATTGGGGCCGAAACCTGGTTCGCAATTTTGCCGAGCTCGGCGCGCTGGCGGCGATCTGCGATCCCGATCAGGCGACGGCGAGCCAGCTTTCGGCGCGTTACGGCGCGCCGGTCATGGCGCTGGATCCCGTTTTGCGCGACCCCGCGATCGCCGGCGTCGCGATTGCCGCTCCCGCGGCGCAGCACGCCACCCTGGCGACGGCTGCCCTGGAAGCCGGCAAGCACGTCTTTGTCGAGAAGCCGCTGGCGCTGACCGTGCCGGAGGCCGAGCGACTGTGCGGCCTCGCCGCAGAGCGCGGGCGTCTGCTGATGGTCGGGCATCTGCTGCAGTACCACCCGGCCTTCATCGCGTTGCGCGAGCTGGTGCGCGACGGCGCGCTGGGTCGCCTGCAATATCTCTACTCGAACCGGCTCAACCTCGGAAAGGTGAGGCGCGAAGAGGACATCCTGTGGTCGTTCGCGCCGCACGATCTGTCGATGATCCTGTCGATGGTCGGGCAGGAGCCGGTCGATGTCGCGGCGACCGGCGGCTATTACCTGCACAAGACGATCGCCGATGTGACGACGACCCATCTGACCTTTCCGGGCGGCGAACAGGCCCATGTTTTCGTCTCGTGGCTGCATCCCTTCAAGGAGCAGCGCCTGATCGTCATCGGCGACCGTGCGATGGCGGTGTTCGATGACGGGCAGCCGTGGAGCGAGAAGCTCGTCTTGTATCCGCACCGGATCGAATGGCGCGAAACGATGCCGGTGCCGCGCCGGGCGGACGCCAACCCGGTGCCGCTCACCGAGGGCGAGCCGCTCAACCTGGAATGCCGGCATTTCCTCGCCTGTGTCGCGAGCGGGACGCGGCCGCGGACCGATGGCGCGGAAGGGTTGCGGGTGTTGCGGGTATTGGCGCGGGCGAGCCAGTCCTTGACGCCGAGCTCCGCCCCCGTCCAAGGCGAAGCGCCATCGCCGGTTCCCTCGGGGGTGAAAATCCATCCCTCGGCCTTTATCGATGAGCCGTGCGAGATCGGCGCGGGAACGCGGATCTGGCACTTTGTGCATATCCTGCCGCACACCCGGATCGGCCGCGACTGCTCGCTCGGGCAGAACGTCATGGTGGGGCCCGACGTCACGATCGGCGACGGCTGCAAGATCCAGAACAACGTGTCGATCTACAAGGGCGTGACGCTCGAGGATGGTGTCTTCTGCGGCCCTTCCTGCGTGTTCACCAATGTCAACAATCCGCGTGCCGAGATCGAGCGCAAGGACGAGTTCCGGCCGACATTGGTGAAGCGCGGCGCGACAATCGGCGCGAATGCGACGATCGTGTGCGGCCATACGATCGGCGAATACGCTTTTATCGCCGCCGGCGCGGTGGTGACCGGTGAGGTTCCCGCCTTCGCATTGATGGCGGGTGTGCCGGCGCGCCGGATCGGCTGGATGAGCGCCGCCGGGGAGCGGCTCGGGGCCGATCTCGTCTGTCCGCGCTCCGGACGCCGCTACCGCGAAGCCGGCCCTGACTGCATCGAGGAGATCGCCTGATGGCCGATGTCATGACCCGCCCGCTCGAGCCGATCGAGTTCGTCGATCTGGGCGCGCAGCGCCGTCACATCGGCGCGCGGATGGACGAGGCCATTCGGCGGGTCATTGACCACGGCCGCTTCATCCTTGGCCCCGAGGTCGCGGAACTGGAACGGCAATTGGCGGAATTCTGCGGCGCCAAGCACGTGCTCAGCTGCGCCAACGGCACCGACGCGCTCGGTCTCGCGCTGATGGCAAAGCGCGCCAGTCCCGGGCAGGCGGTGCTCGTGCCGTCGTTCACCTTCGCGGCGACGGCCGAGGTCGTCGCCTGGTTTGGCGCGACACCGGTGTTCGTCGATGTCCATGAAGACAGCTTCAACATCGACCCGGCAAGCCTCGAAGCCGGCATCGCCACGGCGCGGCGCCTCGGGCTCGATCCCGTCGGGGTGATCCCGGTCGATCTGTTCGGGTTGCCGGCGGCCTATGACCAAATCCTCGAAATCGCGGCGGCGCACCGGATGTGGGTCATCTGCGATGCGGCGCAAAGTTTCGGCGCAACCTACAAGGACCGCAAGATCGGCACGATCGGCGATCTGACGACGACGAGTTTTTTTCCGGCAAAGCCGCTCGGCTGTTACGGCGATGGCGGCGCCGTGTTCCTTGACGATGACGAGACGATCGCGGTGCTGCGCAGCCTGCGCGTCCACGGGCAGGGCACGGACAAGTACGACAATGTGCGCATCGGCATGAATGCCCGGCTCGACACGATGCAGGCGGCGGTGCTGATCGAAAAGCTTCGGATTTTCGCCGGGGAAATCGAGGCCCGCCAGCGGATCTCCGACCGGTATTCCGCGGCGCTGCGCGATGTCGTGAGCGTTCCGGAACTTCCGGATGGGCTCACCAGCGTATGGGCGCAGTACACGGTGCGGCTGCCCGCCGGCCGCGACCGCGATGCGGTGGCAGCGCAGCTCAAATCGCGCGGGGTGCCGACAGCGGTCTATTACGTGAAACCGCTGCATCGTCAAACCGCCTATCGCGACTATCCGGTCGCCGGCAATGGGCTGCCGGTGTCGGAGCGGCTCTCCGACGAGGTGTTGAGCCTGCCGATGCACCCCTATCTCGAAGACGCGGTTCAGGATCGCATCATCGCTGCGATCGCCGACGTGCTGCAGTAGCACGATCGGGCCTGGCCGCACGTCGCCCGGCATGCCAAAGCGCGGCGCCGGCGAGACGCACGCGATCCATGACCGACGACATCATTCGCCAGACCAAGGGATCTCCATGGACATTCGCGGCAAGAAGCTCGTCGTCATCGGCGGCGCCGGTCTGATTGGCTCGCATACGGTCGATCTGCTGGCCCGCGAGGATGTCGGACAGATCCTGGTCTATGACAATTTCATGCGGGGCACGCCGGAAAATATCGCCGACGCGCTGACCGATCCGCGCGTCAAGGTCTATGACGTCGGCGGCGACATCTGTCAGAGCGACATTCTCAACGCGGCGCTGAACGGGGCGGACGGCGTGTTTCATTTCGCCGCGCTCTGGCTCCTGCAATGTCACGAATTCCCGCGCGCCGCGTTCGACGTCAACATCCGCGGCACGTTCAACGTGCTCGAGGCGTGCGTCCAGCAGGGTGTCAAACGCCTCGTCTATTCATCCTCGGCTTCGGTCTACGGCGATGCGGTCGAAGAACCGATGACCGAGGACCACCCGTTCAACAACAAGAATTTCTACGGCGCGACGAAGATTGCCGGCGAGGCGATGGCGCGGGCCTTTCACCACCGCTACGGGCTGAACCTCGTCGGGTTGCGCTACATGAATGTCTACGGCCCGCGGCAGGATTATCGCGGCGCCTATATCGCGGTCATCATGAAGATGCTCGACGCGATCGATCGCGGCGAGGGTCCCACCATTCTGGGCGATGGCAGCGAAGCCTTCGATTTCGTCGCCGTGACAGATTGCGCCCGGGCCAATCTCTGCGCGATCCGCGCCGAGGCTGTCGACAGCTTCTACAATGTCGGCACCGGCAAGCGCACCTCGCTCAAGGAACTCGCAGAAATGCTGTTGCGGCTGACCGGCTCGAACCAGCCGATCCGATATTCGCCACGCAGCCAGGCAACGCTGGTGCGCAACCGCATCGGCAGCCCGAAGCGCGCCGCCGCCGAGATCGGCTTTGTCGCCGAGATGCCGCTCGAGCAGGGATTGCGCGAGCTGATTGCGTGGCGCAAGGGGCACATGGCCGAGGTCGAGCAGCGGCGCACGCTGGCGGCGGCGGAATAGACCATGTGCGGCATCGCAGGGACGATCAATCTCGCCGGCGGGCCGGCGCAGCCGGCGGTCTTGCAGCGCATGACCGATGCCATCGCGCATCGCGGGCCGGATGGCGAGGGGCATCACACCGACGGGCCGCTCGGCTTTGGTCACCGACGGCTGGCGATCATCGACCTGTCGCCCGCGGGGCGGCAGCCGATGGCCACCGAGGACGGGCGGTTTCTGCTGACCTACAACGGCGAAGTCTACAATTTCCGCGAGCTTCGAACCGAGCTGGAAGCGATCGGGCACCACTTCCATTCACGGTCCGACAGCGAGGTCGTGCTGAAAGCATTTGCTGCCTGGGGGGCGGATGCGCTGTTGCGGTTCAACGGCATGTTCGCGCTGGCGCTGTGGGACCGCAAGGAACGCACGCTGCTGCTGGCACGCGACCGGTTTGGCGTCAAGCCGCTGTATTATTCGATGGTCGGAAATACGCTGCTGTTTGCCTCCGAGGTCAAGGCGCTGCTCGCCCATCCGGAAATGACGGCGCGGCTCGATACCGAAGGGCTTGTCGAATACCTGACGTTTCAGAATTTCTTCACCGACCGCACCCTGTTCGCCGGCGCGCGGCTGTTGCCGGCCGGATCGGTCTTGAAAGTGACGGTCGGCAATCTGCGGCTGCCGCCGGCTGAGCGCTATTGGGATTTCCGCTTCCGCGAGCCGGACTGCGCAGTCGACGAGCACGAATATGTCGAGGAGCTCGACCGCTTATTCTGCCAGGCGGTCAACCGACAGCTGGTCAGCGATGTCGATGTCGGCGCCTATCTGTCGGGTGGCATGGATTCCGGCTCGATTACCGCGCTCGCCGCGAAGCAGCTGCCCTATATCCGTTCTTTCACCTGCGGCTTCGACCTGAACTCCGCCTCGGGCGTCGAGCTCGGTTTCGACGAGCGGGCCGGGGCCGAGCTGATGTCTTACATATTCAAGACGCAGCATTACGAGATGGTGTTGAAGGCCGGCGACATGGAACGGGTGTTGCCGCGCCTGGCCTGGCATCTGGAGGAGCCTCGGGTCGGACAGTGCTATCCGAACTTCTATGTCGCCGAGCTCGCATCGAAATTCGTCAAGGTCGTTCTGTCCGGCACCGGCGGAGACGAGCTGTTCGGCGGCTATCCCTGGCGCTACTACCGTGCTGTCGTTAACCGCGACTTCGACGATTATGTCGACCGGTATTATGAGTTCTGGCAGCGCCTCGTGCCCAACGGCAAGATGGCAAAATTACTGGCGCCGGTCTGGCCCGAGGTCTCGCATGTGTCTCCCCGAGAGATCTTCCGCGATGTCTTCGCGGAGCATGCGAACGATCTCCAGCGGCCG
>Ga0307475_10003031_pt1 | contig 10170 bp, 9 predicted proteins | sample atmos_gasesECM1C_FD_203317 | JGI IMG/M metagenome (GOLD analysis project Ga0307475, IMG submission 203317) | Hardwood forest soil microbial communities from Morgan-Monroe State Forest, Indiana, United States - atmos_gasesECM1C_515 | ecosystem: Environmental > Terrestrial > Soil > Temperate...
CGCGGCGCTCGAAGCGGCCTAAAGCTGGGCGGCGGCGCGCTGGAAGATTCGCTGATGGCCGGGCTAACCGACTCCTACTGCGGATTGCCCATGGCCTTAACCGCGGAGAAATTGGCGGAGCAGCAAGGAATTACTCGCAAGGGTGCGGACGCCTATGCGCTGCGCAGCCAACAGGCCGCGGACGCTGCGTACAAAGCCTGCCGCATTCGAGAAGAGCTGGTGCCCGTTGAAGTGAAGCAAGGGAAAAAGACCATCGTCGTCAGCGAAGACGATCACCGCCGACCGGAAACCACCTTGGAAACCCTGGAAAAGTTGCCGCCCTCCTTCAAGAAGGACGGCATCGTCACCGCCGGAAACGCCAGTGGCATCGTCGATGGCGCCGCGGCAGTCGTCGTGACGCGCGAGCAAACGGCGAAAGAGCAGGGCCTCAAGCCTATCGGCCGAATTATGTCCTGGGCTGTCGCCGGTGTCGACCCCAGCATCATGGGCATCGGACCGGTCCCGTCCTCGCAAAAAGCGCTCAAGCTTGCCGGCCTAACGCTCCAACAAATGGATCGTGTCGAAGTCAATGAAGCATTCGCCGCGCAGTACCTCGCAGTGGAAAAAGTCCTAGGATTGAACCGCAATAAGACCAATGTGAACGGTGGCGCCATCGCGCTCGGCCATCCGCTAGGCGCCTCCGGAACACGCCTGGTCATTACCATTTTGAATGAGCTGCGCCGCAACAATTTGCGTTACGGTCTGGCAACCGCCTGCATCGGCGGCGGCCAGGGCATCGCCATGATCGTCGAGGCGCTTTACCACTAGACTGCAGCGTTTCTGCTACACTTTTCCCTGCTGACAAACGGTAGTCCTGCGGGTGTTTGGCCGCTCTCCGGCGACTACCGCGGCATCTCCTACAGAGGAAGAGAATGGCGATTCAAAAAGTTGGCGTCGTAGGGTGTGGCTTGATGGGTTCGGGAATCGCGCAAGTCTCCGCGCAAGCCGGCTTCCCCACCGTCGTGCGCGAAGTCAGCAAGGAAATTGTCGACAAAGGGCTGAAGAGTATCGACAAGAATCTCGCTCGCCTCGTAGAGAAAGCCGCCATCAACGAGGCCCAAAGGAACGAAATTCGAGGCCGGCTGAAGGGCACAACCGCTCTGGAGGACCTGAAGGACTGCGACGTAATCGTCGAGGCCATCATCGAGCAGCTTCCCGCCAAGCGCGAGCTTTTCGGCGCGCTTGATGCTCTTTGCCCAGCCTCCACGATTTTTGCCAGCAACACCTCTTCGCTGACCATCACCGAAATCGCCGCGGCAACTAAGCGACCCCAGCGTTTTGTAGGCCTACATTTTTTCAATCCTGTTCCAGTGATGAAGCTAGTCGAAGTCGTAAAAACGATCGCTACCGATCCAGCGGTGTACGAAGAGATGGTCGCGTTCGGTTCCAAACTGGGGAAAACGCCGGTGCGCGCCCACGACAGCACCGGGTTCATCGTCAATCGCCTTCTCGTCCCCTATCTCCTCGACGCCATTCGCGCCCTCGAAGAAGGCGTCGGCTCCATCGAAGACATCGACAATTCCATGAAACTCGGCTGTGGACATCCCATGGGCCCGCTGACGCTGCTCGATTTCGTCGGCCTCGACACCACCTACTACATCGCGAACATCATGTTCGACGAATTCCGCGAGCGCCGCTTCGCCTCGCCACCTCTGCTGAAGCGCATGGTGCTCGCGGGCTGGAATGGCCGCAAATCTGGGCGCGGCTTCTACGACTATTCCGATCCGCAGAAGCCCAAAGCAATGAAGTTTTGAGATCGTGACGACAAGATGGCTTACGAAAACATTCTGTTTGAGAAAAAAGAAGGCATCGCATACATCACCTTCAATCGCCCGAAGGTGCTGAACGCGCTGAATCGCAAAACGGTGGAAGAGTTGCGCGACGCGCTGCTGGATGCGCGGGAAGATTCTACGGTGCGCGTGCTAATTTTGACGGGAGCGGGAGAAAACTCATTCGTGGCCGGCGCTGACATCGGCGAGCTAGCCCAGCGCACTCCAGTCGACGGCAAGGACTTTTCGCTCTTCGGCCAAAGCGCCTTCCATCTCCTTGAAACTCTAGGAAAGCCTTCTATCTGCGCCATCAACGGATTCGCGCTCGGCGGCGGTTGCGAACTCGCGTTGTGCTGTACCATCCGCCTCGCCAGCAAGAACGCCAAGCTCGGCCAACCTGAGGTAAAACTCGGCATCATCCCCGGCTACGGCGGCTCGCAGCGCCTCGCGCGCCTCTGCGGCAAAGGCGTTGCCCACGAGCTTTGCCTCACCGGTGAAATGATTACCGCCGAAGAAGCGCTGCGCATCGGCCTGGTCAATCACATTTACGAGCCGGCGGAACTTCTGCCCGCGGCCGAAGCCATGGCAAAAAAGATCATCGCCAACGCGCCGCTTGCCGTGAAGTACACCATGGAGGCCATCGAACGCGGCGTCGAGATGCCGCAAGAAGAAGGCCTGTTCCTCGAAGCCACTTTGTCCGGCCTCGCTTGCGCGACCCAGGACATGCGCGAAGGCACAAAAGCTTTCCTCGAAAAAAGGAAAGCAGACTTCAAGGGCAAATAACGAAATTCGCGATGGCAAAAAAACTCCAGCCCGGCTCGATCAACGGCGAACTGACCGCGTCCGGTTTGCGCTTTGGCGTCGTTGTGAGCCGCTTCAACAGCTTTATTACCGAGCGCCTGCTGAGCGCCGCGCTCGATGCCTTGGAGCGCGCTGGGGCGGTAAGCGAAAATGTCGACGTAGTTCACGTCCCTGGCGCTTTTGAGTTGCCCCTCGCCGCGAAAAAACTCGCCGCCACCGGCCATTACGACGCCCTCATCGCCATCGGCTGCATCTTGCGTGGAGAAACCGCGCATTACGATTACGTTTGCTCGGAAACCTCGCGCGGCTTGCAGCTCGCGCAAATGGACACAGGCCTCCCCATCATCTTTTGCGTGCTCACCTGCGACACCCTCGAGCAAGCCATCGACCGCGCCGGCCTCAAGGGCGGCAACAAAGGCTTTGAAGCCGGTCTCGCCGCCATCGAAATGGCGCATCTCTCGCGAAAGCTCGCCGGCGGAAAATCTCTCTCCGCCGGACCGAAATCTCCCTCATCCCGAAAGCCGCGGAGCAAGTAAAATGTCCCTCCGCACCAAATCCCGCGAGTTTGCCATGCAGATGCTCTTCCAGTGGGACATGAGCCAGCAGGACCCCACCAAGCTGGAAGCAAAATTCTGGCGCGGCGCCAAAGCGGCCGACACCACACGTCAATTCGCCAATCGCCTATTCGAGGGCGCCGCACAGGAAGTCACCGTATTGGACGAAATCATCGTTAAGCACGCAGAAAATTGGCGCTTCGATCGCCTCGCCGCCATCGACCGCGCCATCCTGCGCCTCGCCATGCACGAACTGCGCTGCTCCGACACGCCACCCAAAGTCGTCCTGAACGAGGCCGTGGATCTCGCCAAGAAGTTCTCCGGAGAAGATTCCGGCGCATTCGTAAACGGCATCCTGGATGCATTCCGTAAATCCCTGATCCAACAGTAGTTTAGCCTTACCGAACCACCCGGTGACATCCGCCGAAACTTTCCCGCTCCGCTTGTGTTTTTCCGGCAGAATCCGAACAGGTCTCGGAGAGTTCTCATAAGGAGAGACATGATGAACGCTCAATCATTACTGAGGCGAAGTGTGCTCGTGTTCGGTGTTGCCGGATTTCTGGTCGGCGGCGCCTACGCGCAGAGCCCGGATCCAACCGCACAGCAGCAGGACATCCACAGCGACAAGAAAGACATTCGCCAGGACAAGCAAGACCTGGCGAAGGATCGCGCGGACCGCAACGCCGATCAGCGCGATATCAACCACGATCGACGTGATTTGAACAAGGACCGCGTCGACCGCAATCAGGATCAGCGCGACATCAACAAAGACAAGCGTGACCTGCGCAAGGATGACGCAAAGTACGGCGTCAACAGCGCCCAAGCGCAAGCCGACCGCAAGGACTTGCACACCGACCGCGTCGACCGCAACAAGGATCAACGCGACATCAATAAAGACAAGACCAACCTGACCGCCGACTGCAAGGACCGCAACCAGGACCAGCGCGACATAAACAAAGACAAGCGCGACCTGCACAAAGACCGCAAAGACCTGCGCAAGGATCGCAAAGGCAAATAAGGCGGCACACTAGAGGAATGCCGTTTCAGCGCGGGAGCTGCCGCCAGGTAACAGTGGCGAGCCGCTCCCGTGCTTGCATTTTTGGTTAAAGGCGTGCCCTGGCAAAAGAAACTGCCACTATTTCTGAACATTCAGTGTCAGGTTAATCCGAAAAACATGCCCATTCAAAGGATCGGTAGCCGTCAGCACTTCCAGGTTCTGGCCGTCTTTCACCAAAACCAAAGACTGCGCGCGTATCGTGGGAATATATGGCTGCCCCGTCTCTGCGGTTTTTATGGCGCCCTTATCGTCGCCCCGGCCTTGAAAGTAGAGCGAAGAGCGCTCGAAGTTCAGGCGTACCGAAAAGCGGCCCTCTTCTTCCGTCTGCACGCCGCAATCAATGTTCGACCCGACATCTACAAAAGTGGATTGCCCATCTTTTCCCGCCGATGCCACCGGTACACGAACCCCCACACGCGTAAAACTCGAATACGCTGCGTGGCCGCTCGGGTCCGAGTTCATAAAAATCGAGTAAGGAAGGCTCGCAACCTTCTTTTCACCGTCATATTCCGTCAAGACGACCAGGAGTTTTACGGGAATGCTTGGCTTCGGCTTCTCGGAGGGATTGGCTTTCTCTTGCGCGCGCGCGAGCGGACAGGATAAGAACAAAGCAAGAACCGCAAAGCCTGCCATCATTTTCTTCATCAGACCCTCCTATTTTTACGCCTCGCGATTCAGTTGGAACTCAAATCAGGCAAAGGTTTAACAACCAATTCTGAAATCTCGATCGACGAGACTTCCATCGGTTTCATGTCGGCCTCGTGTTGGAGGCTGGCGCTAAACGTCGCTCGTGCCCTCAGGGCGCCGACTTCCTCCATATATTTCACGAGCAACTCCTCCTGCCCCGGAGGAACCAGAACCTCCACGCCATTGTTCCAAAGGGCCTGAACATTCGGACGTCCTGCAATATTTAGAGCTCTTGAGCGGGAATGCAGCCCCGGATGAGAAAACGCCCGGACCTCTTTGCTTTCGCCGCTGGAAGCTGCGGGACGCGAAACAGATGGTTCAGTTTGAGATGCAGACCCTGGCCGCATCCCTTTCCTGCCGTTATTCGCGTTATGCGTCAACGAAATTGTCAGGGCCAAGGCTGCGGTCGCGGCCATCGAGCCGAATCCAAGAACAGAAAAATAAGATCTGCGCCGCCGAGCAACCTGAATCTGCAAAGCTGCACGGACTCTATGCTCAAAGTTAGATGGAACCGCGGCGTTGGTTCGGGAACGGAGGCCCGCATCCACCATAGTAAAGAGCGCCTGCTGTGCGGCTAGCGTGGCACGACACTGCGCGCACCTGTCCACATGCTCGCGCGCCGCCGCCGGCGGCGCAGCGCCGCTCGCTACCGCCTCGATCAACGCTTCTTTGTATTTGTCACATAGCATCGCAATTTCTCCGCTAGTTTCTTCCTGCCCACAAATAGACGCGACTTCACCGTGCCTACTGGCAAACCTAGCATCGCCGCAACTTCTTCCAACGAATGTCCTTCCATTGCTGCCAGCAGAAGCACCAGCCTTAGTTTTTTCGGCAGCGCTTCCAATGCGCGATCGAAGTGCGTCTGAAATTCGCTGGATGCCGCAAGTTCTTCGGCAGTGAGTGCCGCAGGGCGTCTTGCCGGTTGCGCCCATTCGGTCTCGCGTACCTCGCGCCGCTTCGCCGATCGAGCCCGGTCCAGCGCCAGCCGGAACACGATGCGCACCAGCCACCCACGAAATCGCTGCGCATCGCGCAGGCGATCAAACCGCCGGTACGCCCGCAACAGCGCTTCTTGCGCAACGTCCTCCGCGTCAGCATCATTGCGCAACACACCGCGCGCCACGCGATAAGCGAGCGGCCCGCACTCCGCAAGCCGCTCTTCAAAGTCGCGCCGCTTGGCGGCCTGCGCCGCCTCCCGACTCCACCGCTCGTCTGCAGCGCGAATTGGCTGGACCAGAACCAGCTCCTGCATTCGTTGTCACGCGCCGAGCTAACCGCGCTCGCCCTCCCAGTACACCTACTAGACGCCGCAGAACATTGCACGGTTCGCCTGCAGAAAATCTTTAGCACAAATCGCTAAGGCCAGATGTGAGCTCTTTCAACAAACGCAGTTCGCGAATGGAACAGACCCCATCCACCTAAGTCCCAAAACGGGAGCCATCCTCCATCTCCCTAGACAGTTCCCGCTGAATTTCGCCGCTCTTGCGCTCCGACTTTATGTCGCCACGCTAACTAACAGTCTCAATTTGAGCAACTTACAACCTCACGAGGTCACTCTCCACAACTAACGTGACCCCTCGGCTCTCACTTTTTTCCACGGCCCTTCGCCTGCATTTCGCCGCACTATGCGGCCCCTCCCGCCAAATGCCCGTACGAAATTTCACAACGCCGGACAACCGCGCATTGCCGCACTGCCACTCTTCATTCTTCTCTTCGCGGCCGCTCTCACACTGGGTTGCGCGGGCAGCACCGGAGGCACAAGGTCGTCAGTAGCCACGTCGCCGCCACCACCTCCTACTCCTTCGTCCATCACTGTCACTATAACCCCCGCCGCCACCTCACTCCTCTTAGGCAACACGCAAACCTTCACCGCTACCGTTACCGGTTCTGCGGACACCACCGTTTCATGGACCGTCAATGCCGTCGCTGGAGGCAATCCCACCATCGGCACAATCACCGCCGCCGGTGCCTACACCGCACCAGCCGACTTATCCATCACGCCCACAGTACAAATCTCAGCCACCAGCAATAGCGACCCCACGAGAACGGCCAGCGCCACGCTAACCGTCATCAGCGACGTAGCCATCGCGCTCACGCCCAGCGCCATCGGCATCGAACTCGGCGCGACGCAGCCGTTCCGCGCCGCAATCAGCACCAGCGGACGACCGGACTTGGCGATTCGCTGGAGCATTTCCGGCCCCGCCTGCCCCGCCGCCTGTGGCTCGCTCGACGCCAGCGGGAATTACACCGCGCCGCAAATCCTGCCCGCCCCCGCAACGGTCACCGTAACCGCGCAAAGCGTGGCCGACCCATCCAAGCAAGCTTCCACCGCAATCACCATCACCAGCAATTTTTCCCTGCAGCTTTCCGCGCCCTCCAGCATCGCCTCCGGTTCCTCCAGCCTCATTGCCGCCACGCTCACCCCGGTCCCCGGCTCGAATCCGAACACCGCATTGTCTTGGGCGCTCTCTGGCGCGGGATGCAGCGACACAAGTTGCGGAGTGCTGGCAGTAGCAACGACGCAACCCCTCGGCGGTGGCGCGATGTCCACCTCCGCGACCTACACGGCGCCAGCAACGCCGCCAAGCCCCAACACGGTCACCATCACCGTAACGCCGCAAGCCGACCCTGCGAAAAAAGCACAAGCCAACGTAACAATTCAGCCCGGCGTCGGCGTGATTCTCTCACCTGGCACCGCCACGCTCGCCGCCAATCATCGCATCACGCTCACTGCCCAGGTTTTCGGCAGCGCCAACAGCGCCGTCACCTGGACCGTGAACGGCTTCGCCAACGGGACCGGCACGGTCGGCCAGATTTGCGTTGTCGCCAGCATCCCCTGCCAGCCGCTAACTGCCGGCAACAATCTTCAGGTCGACTACGAAGCTCCCGGCGCAATCCCCATTCCCAATCCCGTCACTGTGCGCGCCTCCAGTCTCGCCGACTCCACGCGCAGCGGCACCGCACAAATCACCGTAATCAATCACGATGTCGTAACCGTTCTGCCGTCCACCGGGACGCTCGCGCCGCTGGTCGTGCAGCAATTTTCCGCCACTGTCCTCGGCACCAGCAATCAAGGCGTCATCTGGCAAATCCAAGGAACCGCATGCGCAATGTCCGGCGCGTGCGGCGCAATCGACGCCAACGGCGTCTACACCGCACCCGGCTCCGCGCCCTCACCCAACTCCTTCACTATCGTCGCCATCAGCGCCGACGATCCGTCGCAATCTGGTTTCGCCAACCTCACCATCGCCATCGGCGCAAACATCCTCGCGCTGCATCCCGCCAGCATCTACGCTGGCGCCGCCAATGGCTTCACCCTCCGTGTAGACGGCGGCAACTTCGCCGCATCCACTCCCGGCCCCGCCTCCGTTTTGTTGATCGCCGGCAGCGCCCGCACCACCACGTGCAACTCCGTCACGGAATGCACCGCACCCGTCACCGCCGCGGATGTGTCCGCCGCTGGCAATCTCTCCGTCCAGCTTCGCAATCCCGACAACACCACCTCCAACAGCGTCTCCCTAATCGTGGCCGCACCCAATACCTCCGACGAAATCATCTCGCTCACCAGCGCCGCGCCCTCCGCCACAACAAAAGACATCGTCGTCGTCGACCCCACCACCGCGGGCGTCTCCCTCCCCAATGCCGATGTCGATCTCAACCTCGCCGCCCTCGGCATCTTCTCCACCGCCAACAATTCCTGCTCGCTCGCCGGAAATCCTGTACACCTCCCGCGCCCCGCCACCGGCCTCGCCGCCGTCGACATCTGTCTCTTCTCCGCCAGCGGCCTCGACGCCAGCATGACCTACACCGTCACCGGACCCGGCGACGTCACCGTAATCGCCCAACAACCCGCCGGCCTCGGCATCATTCATCTCACCGTGCAAATCTCCGCCGCCGCAATTCCCGGCGCCCGCACGCTCTTCATTCAAAACACAAATCTCGACAAGACCGCCGCCACCGGCGCGCTGGAGGTGCAGTGATGAGTTTTGCTCAACGCAGAAAATTTCTCTGGATCTGTTTCTGGGTCGGCTTGCTGCTCCTGAGTCTGACCGCCGCCTTCACCAACGCCACCACGTTTGCCCGCTTGCGCTTTGAAGACCTCGCGCGCCAATCCACCGCCGTAGCCCGCCTGCGCTGCCTCGGCTCCGAATTTCGCTGGGACCGCGGCGAACTGTGGACCGAAACCCGCTTCGAAGTCCTCGAACGCAACAAAGGCCTGCTCTCCGGAATCGTTACGGTGCGCACCATCGGCGGCACCTCTGGCCATCTCCATTCGCACGTCGACGGCGTCCCCATCTTCCGCCCCGGCGAAGAGGTCTATTTATTCTTGTGGGAGCGCCCTGGCGAACCCTATCGTGTGCTCGGCTGGGCGCAAGGCACCTTTCGCATCGCACGCAACTCCGAAACCGGAACCGAAACTGTAACGCAAGACTCCGCACTCGCGCCCATCTTCGATCCGCGCACACGCACCTTCCGCCACGGCGGCATCCGCAATCTGCCCGTAGGAATTTTTCAGTTGAAGCTGCGCAAAGCATTGCAGCAAGAGAACTAATGCACGGATCGAAGAAGACTCTGGGAACCTCTGCGTCCTCAGCGTCTCTTTACCCTGAGCCTCGAAGGGTGCGTTAGCTTTTTTTTGCCTGGAGATTGAAGATGCGAACAAGACCCCGAGCCATCCTCCACAAGCTTTCTTCAACGTTGGTTTCTGTGCTCTATCTAATCGCGACCGCCCAAGCCGCTGCCGGCTACGCCTTCAACCAAGTCGTGCCCGACGTCCGCCAGCCCGTCGCCGCCTCCGGCGGTTCCGCTTGCCCCGTCCGCGCCCATCAGCCAACCGCCACCTCCAGCATCGCCGTCCGCTGGAGCACCGCCCTCGGCACCAGCCCAGTTTCGATCCTCACGCAAGACCAAACCGCCGCCGGGCGTCTCACCGAAATCGAACAAGTGATTTCCCAATCGCTCGCTGTCTGGACCGCAGTCAGCGGCACCACTCTGCTGCCCGCCACCGTAGCGCCCCTGGCGCGCACCGCTACGCAAAACGCCTGCGGCTCTGACGGCCTCAACTCCATCTGCTTCGACCAAGCCGACGCCGCCTTCACGCCGGGCGTCCTCGCCTTCACGCGCGTCATCACCTCCGACGCGCTCGGCGAACAGCTCGGCAGTAGCCCCGCCGCCACACAACTCGGCCAGATTCTCGACGCCGACATTTATTTCGACCCCAGCAACGCGCATGTCACTTTCGCCACGCCCGCCGCGCTGACCA
>Ga0307475_10003033_pt1 | contig 10170 bp, 9 predicted proteins | sample atmos_gasesECM1C_FD_203317 | JGI IMG/M metagenome (GOLD analysis project Ga0307475, IMG submission 203317) | Hardwood forest soil microbial communities from Morgan-Monroe State Forest, Indiana, United States - atmos_gasesECM1C_515 | ecosystem: Environmental > Terrestrial > Soil > Temperate...
GACCGTGAACGCGATTCGGAATGGCATGCCGTATGGAATGACGAAGTGGATTGCCGGGTGGAGCGACATCCGGGTGGAATCTCGCGTTTTGTGGTTTGCCACGGCATTGGCGTTTGCGCTGGCAATTCTGCTTGCCACGGTTTCCTCTTCCTTCGGAGCCCGGGTGAATCTGAATCAGGCTCTCAAAGAGAGCAGTGGGACATCGACGGGCGATCGGCGCCTGCATCGTCTTCTCGCCAGTCTTGTAGGTCGTATTTGCTGTCGTGCTGTTGACGGGAGCGGGTTCTGCGATCCGCGGATTCTTTCAACTTACCAAACTCTTTCACGGCTTCAATCCAGACAATCTCCTGGTCCTGGAGATTGCATTGCCGAAACAGACATCTTCCGCACAGCCCAAAGTCATAACGTTTTTCGAAAGCGTGGTACGCCAGGTAAAAGCGATTCCCGGAGTGGAATCGGCAAGTCTGGCGGCAAACTATCCAGCCAGCAACGTCGATAGCCAGCGTATCCAGTTCAAGATTGAAGGGCGCGCTCCGTTGCGCGAAGAAGAGATTCCTTCCGCTGACCTGCAGGTCGCGAGCGCAGACCTCTGCCGCGCATTGCAAATTTCATTGATCCGCGGCCGATTCTTTTCCGACTCCGATGGCCGCGACACCGCCCGCGTGGCGGTTATCAGCCAAGCCATGGCGCAGCGGTTCTGGCCTGGCGGGAATGCCATCGGCCAGTCTCTAAAGCTGGGCGCGGAGTCGATTCCGGCGGCTGTCGTAGGTGTCGTAGGCGACGTGAAACTGAACTGGACGGATCCGCAAATGCGTCCCACTGTTTACGTGCCTTATACCCAATGGCCGAAGACTTCGTTGACTCTGCTGGTGCGCACAGCAGGACAGCAAGCGACTCTTCCGGACTCGATCAGGCAGCAGGTGCGCGAGATCAATCCCGATGCGGCGCTGAATCAGATCCATACGCTGACTGGTGAGATCGCCGACTCGCTTGCACCGATTCGCATTATCGGATGGCTGATGCTGGTTTTTGGCGCGGTAGCGCTCTGCCTGTCGACTGTCGGGATCTACGCGGTCTTATCGCATCGAGTCGCGCGCAGAACCCGCGAATTCGGATTACGCATGGCGATGGGCGCTACATCCGATGACTTGCTTCGCCTGATAATGCGAGAGTCGCTGAAACTCGCAGGAATCGGACTGCTGGTGGGATTTCCGCTGGCCATTGCTGTAAGCATGTTTGGCGCTAGCCAGTTATTTGGCCTGAACGGACTGAACCTGCCGATGCTCATTGCCTTCGCCGTAGGAATTCTTTCTATCGCTGCGCTTGCCGGATTCGTTCCTGCGCGCCGGGCAATGCGATGCGATCCGGCTGAGGCTCTGCATTGTGAATGATGCGATTGCTTGAGCAGGCAGTCGAAACCGAACCCGGAGGTTCCTGAGGTCACTGGCTTAAGGCTAGCTCTTTTCTTTGCGCAGCTCGACCACTTGGTTCCCTTTTCCTAGCAGAACTACATCGGCCATATTGATGAACAGTCCGTGCTCGACGACGCCGGGCATATCGCTCAGAGCACGCGCCAAGCGCGGGGGGTCCGCGATCCGGCCGAAATGACAATCAATAATGTGGTGACCTTCATCGGTGGTAAAGGGCGCGCCGTCCTTGCCCTTTCGCAGGGCGACAGTCGCTCCCAACGCGGAAATTCTTCGGGCCAGCAGCGGCTGGGCAAAAGGGATCACTTCAACCGGCAGAGGGAACTTGCCCAGAACGGGAACTTGCTTGCTCGAGTCGGCCAGCACGACGAATTTTGTGGCAGCCGAAGCGATGATCTTCTCGCGAAGAAGAGCTCCGCCTCCACCCTTGATGAGGCAGAGTTGCGGATCGAACTCGTCGGCGCCATCGACATCTACGTCGATGCTCTCTGCCTGATCGAGACTAATTAAAGGTATGCCGCACTTCTCGGCGAGTTGTTGCGTCCGGATCGAAGTAGGAACGCCGCGAACCTTCAGTCCAGCTCTCACCTGCTCGCCGAGGAATCGGACGAAGTAGTTGGCCGTCGAACCGCTGCCCAGGCCCACCACTTGACCATCTTCGACAAAACGAAGACTGGCACGGGCAACGAGTTGTTTTTCGAGATCGTTGACCATAGGGAAGGAAACAGGTTACAAGGGACAGGTTACAGGGAACAGACAAAATCGGGTGATCCGGCGAAGTAAAACCCGAAGCCGTCGGCATTCGGCGGTCCGCTTTCGACCCGCAACGGTTCTGGTGTTCGAGGAACGTCAGTTTCATGGCCGAATGCCGTCTGCCGAGCGCCGACCGCGCCTTCTTCCTTCACCGATGACCCGATCACCCGATTTCCCTGTAACCTGTTCCCTATTTGTTGATGTCTTCCTTAGCTTCCAGCCTTTTCTCCAGCCGGTCGAATTGTGGTTTATAGAGATCCGGAGCCTCGGCAATCGCGAGTTTCATCCGTTTGACGGCGTTGTCGTAATCTCCCTTTGCGCATGCAAGGCGCGCTTCTTCCGAGTAAGTAATCCACTCGTTGGGATGTTTCTTGATGTTGCTCCGAAATACCTCCAGCGCCTCCTCCTGCTGCCCTTTGAATTGGAGTTGTCGCCCGTAGAAGTGCAGTTGAAGCGCATTGGCCGCATCCAAAGCTTTCGCGCGAAACGCCAGGGCATCGTCCTTTTTACCCATGGCCTCGAGAATCTGCGACTTCGTTAGCAGATTGTCATAACGGGATTCCACTTGGATCGACTGGTCGGAATACTTAAGCGCTTGCGGGAGATCCGCTTTGCTTGCCAGGAGGTAATTCGCGGCTTCATCCCAGCTCTCCCAGATGTACTGCGACCCGCCGCGAAGTTGCCACTTGAGGTCGGCCTGCACAACGTCGTTTACCGGGACTGTGATCCGAAATGGAACTGCTACTTTTTCCCATCGCAATGTCGCGAGTGCGGTATTGGGCTTTACTTCATCGAAGTCGTAAGTGAGAGCCTCGTGAAAATCGCTGGCTTGTGGTTTCACACTTACGCGGAGAGCGTCTTCGTCCTGTTTGTAGGAGAAGCTCCCCCAGGACGTTGCGTTTTTCGAGAAGATGACCGTCCACTCGTTTTCTCCGGGAATCATGTGCAGGCCGTAAATACCCTTGGGCAGCGCTTTCCCCTCGACCGCGACGGGATCGCTGAATTCGATGGTGGTGTTCTCGTTAGCGCCGGCTCGCCATACCTCTCCGAAGGGAACAAGCTTTCCCCAGATTGGACGGCCATTGACCAGCGGCCGGCTGTAATTGATCGATATGTCGGTGATGCCGACGCGCTGAAGAACCACAGCGTGTTGGCTGGGGCGCGGCAGGTTCAGAATGCTTTGGGCGTACGATGCGGACGCGCATATCAGCAGCGTTCCGATCGTGAGAGATGCGAAGAGCGATCGCTTGTGCATGTGGGTTAGCCTCGGGCGGTTGGACGCAGACCCGAAAAGAGCGTAAGCAGAGTTCCTGATGGGTAGATCACCATTCGTCCCCGAGAACAGACGGCTTCGAACAAAATCGGATTCAATAGTTGCCCTTCATCTTCTCCTTTACTGACTTGGCCAGCTTCTCGATTTCTTCGGCCTTCTTTACCACATCCAGTGACAGTGTGTGCTCGCTGCTCTTGTCCACATATTCCTTGAGCTGAGTGGCGAGTTCGAGCAAACGGTCTGTATCTTTTTGCAGGGCGACCTGGCGCTGCTTATTCATCGCTTTTTCGCGCTGATGTTCCATCTTCTCTTCAGTCGCATCCTTCTCGCGCTCGCGTCCGAATTGCGGGTCGCGAGCTTGAGTCTGGGCTTGCGCCGGAGCCGCGCCTGCGGAGCCTGCAGTCAGGAAGCACGACAAGAGAGACAGAATAAGCAAATTGCGCACAGGAACCTCGAAGTAGTTAAGAAGTATTTGTGATTATAAATTTTACGGACTAGCGTCCCAGAAACGTGATTTGGTACGAAATTCCTGCTTGTTATAATCGCCAGTCTTGACCTCTCCCGCCTTCATCTATCTCGTCGCTCAAGCAATCAGTTCCTGGCCGATTTGGCGGCGCGTGATCTTCGATTGGCACGATGACCTCGCGTATTGGCTGCGGCACGGATTGCCCCGCGTTCTGGTGATCCTGATCGTTGCCGCCATTCTGGTGCGCGTCCTGGGACTGTTCACGGGAAAGCTTCAGCAATTCAGCAAGCGGGACGAACTTCCCAGCCGTCTTCGCGCGCAGCAGTTGCGCACGCTGGCCGCGGTCATCCAGAGCGTCGGCGTTTTTGTCATTTACTTCATTGCCTTACTGCAGATCCTTCCCATTTTCAATGTCGATGTGAAACCGCTGCTGGCCAGCGCAGGCATCGTAGGGCTGGCGATTGGATTCGGCGCGCAGACCATGGTGCACGACGTAATTAACGGGTTCTTTATTCTGCTCGAGAACATCTACGATCTCGGCGATGTAGTGAAGATCGCCGGCGTGCAGGGGACGGTGGAACAGATGTCCCTGCGCAAGACGGTTCTACGCGACGATAGCGGAGCGGTGCACTCGGTTCCAAACAACGCCATACAGATCATCACCAATATGACGCGCGACTGGGCCCAGGTGGCGCTGCACGTCTCCGTCGATTACAGCGAGAGTTCCGATCGCATCATCCAGTTGCTGAAACAGATTGGTTCCGACTTGCAGGACGATCCCCAGTATGGCGCCTTCATCGTCGGAGAACCGCAGGTTCCGGGCATCGAACGGGTGAGCGGTTCGGAAGTCGATTACCTGCTGGTTGTGAAAGTGCGACCTGGCAAGCAGCACGACATTCGCCGAGAATTGCGTAAGCGTATAAAAGATTGTTTCGAGCAGAACAAGATCAAGGCCGGCGCCCCCAATCGCATGTACGTCATTGAAGCCCCGCCGGCGGCGCAAAGCTGAACGATCATGGAAACCGGTTTAAAAAACAAAGTCGCGCTGCTCACCGGATCGAGTGACGGAATTGCGCGGGCCGCCGCGGAGGGATTTGCCGCTGAGGGGGCACGGCTGGCCATCTGCGCCCGCAATGAAGCCAAGCTACACAAAGCGGCTGAGGAGTTGCGGACTCGCTATAAAGCCGAGGTTCTGGCGGAGTCTCTCGATGTCACTGACTTTCCTGCCCTGCAAGCATTTGTAAGGCGCGTAGCCCAGCAGTTCGGACGGCTCGATGTGTGCGTTGCCAACTCCGGAGGTCCTCCGGCCAAGAATTTTTTATCAGTTGAACTGGAAGAATGGCGAAAAAATGTCGATCTTATCTTCCTTAGCGTTGTAAACCTGGCGAAGTCAGTGATTCCCTACATGCAGAAGAATGGCGGAGGGCGTTTTGTCGCCATCACCTCAACGTCAGTGAAGGGGCCAATTCCCGATCTGGTCATCTCGAATGCGGTGCGTCCGGCGGTAGTCGGACTGTTGAAGAGTCTTTCCATAGAGTTCGGCAAAGACAACATCACCTTTAATAATGTCGCTCCGGGATTTACCGCGACCGAACGTCTCAACGAATTGGCAGGCACGCGTGCGTTGGCTGCCAATGTAAGCGTGCGGGAAATTCACGAGAAATGGTCGGCCGAGATTCCGCTGCGGCGCTTGGCGCGTCCAGAGGAGGTCGCGGACGCCATCGTCTGGCTGGCATCGGATCGCGCCTCGTACGTGACCGGGCAAACCATTCTCGTCGATGGCGGCAGGTACATAGGGGTGGCGTGAAGAGATGCTGTTGGCTACTAGCTGCTGGTTGCTGGTTGAAATTCCTGATTGCACCGGGCGTCACCATCTTGTATTTGGATCTAGCTAGTAGCTAGAAGCTAGGAGCTTCTTGAGAGCGTTACATATCGATGGCGATCAACTCACGCTCGCCGATCTCACCGAAGTCGTGTACCAACGTCGGCCAGTATTGCTTGCTCCTGACGCTCGCCAGAAAGTGCTTGCCTCTCGCGCCGTAGTCGAACAACTGCTGCGCGAGAATCGAGTGGCGTACGGCGTCACTACAGGTGTAGGAAAGCTAAGTGATGTCGGCATTCCGCCCGACCAGATTCGCGATCTGCAGGTGAACCTATTGCACTCCCATGCGGCCGGCGTAGGCGCTCCGCTCACTGAGAGTGTAGTGCGAGCGATGATCGTGCTGCGCGCCAACTCCTTGGCGAAAGGCTTCTCCGGCGTGCGCCCGCTGCTGATTGACACGTTGTGCGAGATGCTCAATCGCGGCGTGCACCCACTGATTCCATCGCAAGGCAGCGTCGGAGCCAGTGGCGATCTGGCTCCGCTGGCCCATCTGGCGCTTGTTCTGGTTGGAGAGGGTGAAGCAATTCATCAAGGCAAGCGAATGCTCGGCGCGGAAGCCATGTCCGCCGCGCAGGTAAAGCCGGTGGTTCTCGAAGCCAAAGAAGCTATTTCGCTGATCAATGGCACACAGGCGATGCTGGCCATTGGAACGCTCTCGCTGATGACGGCCCAAACGCTGGTAGACACTGCGGACGTCCTCGGCGCGCTTACACTCGATGCTTTGCGCGGAACCACCGTCGCAATGGATGAACGCATTCATCGCGCGCGTCCCCATTCCGGTCAGCTGCAAAGCGCGGGCAATGTGCGCAAGTTGCTCGAGGGAAGCGAGATTCGGCAATCGCATATCGATTGCAAGCGCGTGCAGGACGCTTATTCTTTACGGTGCATTCCTCAAGTTCACGGGGCGGTACGTGACACGCTCGCATACTGCCGGCGTGTGTTCGACATAGAGATGAACTCCGCGGTGGACAATCCGCTGGTTTTCGCTTCGCCGCAATCCCAGCGCGAGCCGTTGCGTCCCTCAAAGGTGCCGGCCATTGACGAGCGGCGGGCAGCGGGCGGAACGGAGCATCCCAATTCGGGAGACGTGCTCTCCGGAGGCAACTTTCACGGCGAGCCTTTGGCTTTCGCTCTCGATTATCTCGCGATTGCCCTTAGCGCGCTGGCGGGCATTTCCGAGCGGCGCATTGAGCGCATGGTAAATCCGGCTCTGAACGAGGGATTGCCGCCGTTTCTCGCGGCTGAAGCTGGATTGAATTCCGGTTTCATGATGCCGCAGGTCACGGCTGCCGCTCTAGCCAGCGAAAACAAGGTTCTGTCCCATCCTGCTTCGGTGGATTCAATCACCACCAGCGGCAACAAAGAGGATTTTGTCTCGATGGGGATGAGTGCCGCGTTGAAGCTGGAGCGCGTGGTCGCTAACACCACGTATGTTCTTGCCATCGAGGCTGCCGCCGCCGCGCAGGCTGTGGAATTTCTTGCTCCGCTAAAAACTAGTCCTCGCCTGCAGCGAGTTTGCAGGGCGATTCGTGAAGTCAGCCCACGCGTCACCCGAGACCGCGTGCTTGCGGACGATTTTGCGAAGCTGGCACGAATCATCACTGAAGGAAAACTGGCGCCGGTCGCTGATTGAAACGAGTTCTGAGCTTAGGAGAAACGCAGCCTGCTACGTCTCCGCGTGGGAGGAACACACAATCGAGGCGACAAAGAGGACGAATCGTAACAGCAAAATTTACATCCCCGATCCCGACAAGTGCTTTATTTTCAGCGATTAACTCTGGAACTTCAGTTGCATTCCTGAGGATATGCGCGGCACAAAACCAAGACTGCGCAATCCGAGCACCCAAGGGCTAAGCGTTTCAGGAGTGAGATTGATGAAGTTCCCCAATTGGACTCTGCACATGATGGCAGCGCTGCTCGCAGGTGGCATCGGATGCGGCAAACAAATGCCTGCGCCTGCGACGAGCAAGTTGGAATCGACAAGCACATCGCAAGCGCAGCCTACGGCGGAGGAAGCCGCACCCTTCGCGAAGGACGAGCCGCAACCGGCAACCAGCAAGATCATCAGTAAGACGTTGGTGCCTGAGGAAATTGTGGTTCCTTCCGGCACCGCAATCACGGTGCGGTTGCAAAGCACTGTTTCCAGCGCAACCTCCCATGCTGGTGACGAATTTGACGCGACGCTCGATCAGCCAATCGTGATCGACGGCAAGACTCTCGCGCCTGAAGGGTCGCAAGTCACCGGACGCGTGCTGGCGGCCCGGCATTCTGGGCGCTTGATGCATCCGGGGTATCTGAGGATCGCGCTCTCTTCTCTTATGCTCGAGGGAAAGAAAGTCCCGGTGCAGAGCTCGAGCGTGATGGCGGCTGGAGCTTCGCATAAAAAACGCAACCTCGGATGGATTGGCGGCGGAGCCGGAGGAGGCGCGCTGATCGGCGCAATCGCCAGCGGTGGTAGCGGAGCACTCATCGGAGGCGCGATTGGAGCCGCGGGCGGAACGACTACCGCTTTCGTAACCGGCAAGAAGGACGTCGGATTCGCAGCTGAACGGCGTCTGACCTTTCGTCTCACGCACGTGTTGACGGTTGGGTAGATTAGTTGTGGAGACGCAGCATGCTGCGTCTCTACGGTGTTCTAGCTGCTTCGGTCTCCGCCAATCCCTGCACCGACTTATTCATCTCTGCCTTGAAAGCTTCATCCTTCAGTTCCTGCAGGTTGATCTGAACATTTGCCAGTCCGCCCTCGATGGCTGTTTTTGCCAGCGACGATGCCACGGCGAGATCGGACCACATGTTTTTGCTGGTGATTGGCTTGAGCGATTCCACCAGTCGCCGCACTTCCTCGGACTTCTGGGCGATGCCGAGAGGTACGCGAGTTGCATTTTTCAGAGCGTCGGAAACCAGGCGTTCTCCGACTTCGGGCGCTGCTGTTTTCGCATCCTTGTACGCCTTCATAACGTCGGCATACGAGGCCGCATCGAGATCGATGCTCGCCTTCAACTCCTCGCGCAAGCGATTTAATTGGGTGACGGCATCGCTCAGTTCGCGCTCGTATTGCTGATAAGCTTTCTTTCCGCGTGACATTCCGACGACCATCGTGGCGAGAGCAACCGCCATCGCGCCTGCCGCTGCCGAAGCGCTGCCACCTCCCGGAGTAGCGGTCGGCGCCGCTAGTTGCTCGATAAAGGGTTCGATGCCGGCACGAATTCCTCCCACTGCTGTCTTCCCGCCTGTCACAGCAGCCAGGCGGTTTTCCAGAATGAGCGACGAATCGAAGTTCTCCACTTGCAGGAACCATTCGGCGGCTTGTTCGAGTGCCTTTTTGGGAATCAATCCGACGATTTCGCTCGATACCGGCGTGGCTCCATAGCGTGCGGCTTCGCGCTTCACAAACTCAAAGACGCGTGCAATCGGCGTCTGCTCAAAATCCGTGAGGTTCATTGACACCTGAGCCATGCCGCGCACCAGCACGCCCATGCCTTTCACATAACGCAGGCCTCCCGACGAGAAACGCACGGCCTTCCCGATTTTCTTGGCCACTTCAACATCATTGGTATTGAGATAGACGTTGTAGGCGATCAGCGGCTTGCGCGCGCCGACCACGGTTGCGCCCGCGGTTGCGTGCAGGGAGGCCTCTCCGAAATCGGGACGACGCTCAGCATTCTTGACGACCTCGCTGCGCAGCCCTTCGAACTGCCCCTGGCGGATGTTTTCAAGGTTCTGTCGCTCGGGCGTCGTAGCCGCGGCCTCGTACAGATAGACAGGAACCTGATATCGCTTCCATATCTCCGCCCCAACATGCCGGGCAATGGAAACACAATCTTCGAGCGTGACTCCCTCAATGGGAATAAATGGGACGACATCGGCGGCGCCAATACGCGGATGCGCGCCCTGATGCTGCGTGAGGTCGATGAGCTTTGCCGCCATACCTACGCCGCGAATCGCGGCCTCAGCGATGGCGTCACGATCTCCGACCAGCGTGATGACGCAGCGGTTGTGGTCGGCGTCCATCTCTTTATCCAGCAGATAGACCCCTTCGATCTTCATGGCCGCGATGATCGCTTCTACCTTGGCGGCGTCGCGTCCTTCAGAAAAATTGGGAACACACTCGACGAGAGAAGACATAAAAGCAGGTTACAGGAATCAGGGAGACGGAACAGAGCTTTGCTTTATTGGAATCTCGCTAGCGGCCCGGTTTTTCCAATTTTCAGCGATACTAGTGATGTCGCTCTTTTTTGAAAACGTTTATGACATCGAGCATTCAGCTAGTTCCTTCTCCGTCCCAGCAGCAATCGTTGGCGTACGATCCGATGCTCGACGACGTTGGATACATGACTTGCATGACCCTGGTGCTGCTCGGAAATTACGC
>Ga0307475_10003038_pt1 | contig 10164 bp, 6 predicted proteins | sample atmos_gasesECM1C_FD_203317 | JGI IMG/M metagenome (GOLD analysis project Ga0307475, IMG submission 203317) | Hardwood forest soil microbial communities from Morgan-Monroe State Forest, Indiana, United States - atmos_gasesECM1C_515 | ecosystem: Environmental > Terrestrial > Soil > Temperate...
ACACACGAGGCCCGCGAGAAGCGACGCGACGGCAACCCATGCGCCCCATCGCCTGGCGGACCAGTCGTCCAAGATGCGGGCGAGCCTAACTCAGGCCTTAGCTCACCGCCCTGCGCTCTCGCGCGGCGGCATCCCAAGTACGCGACCGCGTTCCAGGCTTTTTTGGCCGAGGGCCAGCGCAAAATAGAGACCTTGCCATTCGAGCAGGCCTTCCGCAGCCTCCCCCCTGTAGCGATCTGGACAGCGGCGGCCCCTCGAGCGGTCTATCCTATTCGCCGGAAGAATGGACTCGTCGCGACCCCACGCCCTTCCGGATTGGAGCGCTGTCCCCAGCAACTCCGACGACGACCGCCGTCTCATGAATCAGCGCCTCGCCTATTTCGGCGCCGTCACGTGCATCATCTCGGGATCCTTTTTCGTCGTCGTCAATTCCGTCTCTTTGCTCTTTGGAGCGAGTCTGCTCGAGTCGGTCCAGAAGCCGCCAAACGTGCTGCACCTCGTGGCCACCTTGCTCTTCGGCCTCGAGTGGCTCTTGTGCCGCCGCGGTCGTCGCTCGTCGAAACAGCTGAATCTCATCGACGTCGGCACGACCTTTGGGGCGCTCGTCACGTTTGCCGCTGCGTTCATCATCGGCGGACAGGGATTCGAAGCCGCCCTCATCTTGACGCTCATCACGCTCTCGGGCCTCATCATGAGGGCCGTCGTCGTCCCGGGCACAGCCCGTCGAACGCTGTGGGTCTCCACGGTCTGCTGCGCTCCCGCCCTCGTCGCGACGTATGTCATCGCCAGCCACGCGCAGCAGACGATGTCAGGCATGCCATGGACAACCGTTGCCTCCACCGTCTACGTGGGCACGTGGCTGGCCGCCACGGTGGCGCTCTCGACGCTCGCCTCCCGTATCATTTACGGCCTTTCGCAGCGGGTGCGCGCGGCGACCGAGCTCGGTCAGTACACACTGGAGGAGAAGATTGGCGAAGGCGGAATGGGCGCGGTCTATCGCGCGCGGCATGCTTTGCTGCGTCGTCCCACGGCCGTGAAGCTTCTGCCCCCCGAGCTCGCAGGGGAGCGATCCATTCAGCGCTTCGAGCGAGAGGTTCAGCTCACGAGCGGGCTGACGCATCCGAACACGATCGCGATTTACGATTACGGCCGAACTCCCGACGGCGTCTTCTACTACGCGATGGAATACCTTGAGGGGATTACGCTAGAGGATCTCGTCGTCCATGACGGACCGCAGCCTCCGGCACGCGTCGTCCACTTGATCAAGCAACTCTGCGGAGCGCTTGCGGAAGCGCACGGAGTGCATCTGATCCACCGGGACGTCAAGCCGGCCAACATCGTTCTGTGCGTTCGTGGAGGACTGGCCGACTACGTCAAGGTCCTCGATTTCGGACTTGTGAAAGAAGTGGCGACGGCCTCTCCGAAACTCTCGGCGGCGCAGACTGTGATGGGCACGCCCGCGTACTTGGCGCCCGAGGCGCTCACGCGCCCAGACGAGATCGACTCGCGGGCCGACCTTTATGCCGTGGGCGCCGTGGCTTACGAGCTGCTCACCGGCAAGCCCGTGTTCGATGGCGCCACCGTGCTCGAAGTATGCGCCAAGATCCTGCACGACGCGCCCGTCTCGCCATCCGAGAGGAAGGGCAGCCCCGTGCCGCCGGCGCTCGAGACACTGGTGCTCGCGTGTCTTTCCAAAGATCCGAGCGCGCGCCCGCAGTCTGCCGTCGAGATCTCCAACGCATTGGATCGGCACGGCGAGCTCTGGACGGCGCTGGACGCGACCCGCTGGTGGGAACTGCGTGCCCCGGCAATCCTCGCCGCCGTCAAAACCGGAGCAGTCCGCGCCGACCCGGTCAGCGAAAGGCGAACGGTGGGGATCGACTTCATGAAGCGGCACTGGGCCGCGGCGGAATGACGTAGCCCGTGACACGGGCCGTGCTCGCGGGGACGATTGCGGCCGGTGCGATGATCGCCCAGCACGTCGTGGGCAAGGCGACCCGCGACGCGCTCTTTCTCTCTCACTTCTCGGTTGCGCGTCTTCCGATCGCCATGGCCGTGAGCTCCGTTCTCTCGGCGACGGTCGCGTTGGTCCTCGCGCGGACGATCGCCCGCTTCGGCCCGGTGCGCGTCGCGGCGCCTCTCTTTGGCTTGAACGCCGTCCTCCTGGGTGTCGAATGGGCGCTCGCCCTGCGTTTCGAGCAGGCCGTGGCCGTCGTTGTCTACTTGCACACGGCCGCCTTGGGCGCCGCCTCCCTGTCTGCGTTCTGGTCGGTCGTGGGCGAACGCTTCGACCCTCACACCGCCAAGAAAGTGATCGGACGCATCGGCTGGGGCGCGTCGCTGGGCGGCGTCCTTGGCGGCGGGCTCGCGTGGGGCGCATCCAAAGTGACTACCCTGCCGACGATGCTGCTTGCGATGGCGGCGCTCAGCGCGGCCTGTGCGTGGGGCGTACGTGAGCTCGCGTCCAGCACGCCGGCACCGCACGCGCCGCCTCCCGCTAAGATGCCGTCTCCGTCGGGGTTCACCGCGCTGCGCGATACGGCGTATTTGAGACTGCTCGCGCTCCTAGTCGTGGGCGGGGCACTCCTTCAGTCGCTCCTCGACTATGCCGTCGGCGCGCAAGCGGTGAACGAATACGGACGGGGCCCGCACCTGCTGTCGTTCTTCGCCATCTTTCAGACGGTCATCGGCCTTCTCTCCCTCATCATTCAAAGCACGGCCAATCGCCCTGCGCTCGAGCGCCTAGGCGTAGGCGGCACGATCGGCCTGCTTCCAGGGGCGGTCGCGGGGCTCGGAGCGCTAGCCGTGGCAGTGCCCTCGCTCCTCACGGCGTCGCTCCAGCGCGCCGCCGAAGGCTCGCTTCGCGCATCTCTCTTTCGCTCCGCGTACGAAGTCCTCTTCACACCCGTACCACACTCGCTAAAGCGAGCGGCGAAGACGGTCATCGACGTCGTCTTCGATCGCTTGGGTTTGCTCCTGGGCAGCGGCCTCACGCTTGCGCTCACCCGGCTCTGGCCGGGCGCCAACGTGCGCGCGGTGACTTTGGCCAGCGTCGCGGTCGCGGGCGCGGAGCTCTTGCTTGCGTACTTCCTTCATGAGGGGTACGTGGCGACGCTCGCGGAGCGATTGCGTGCCGGGTCGCTCAAGCTGGACGCAACGGACATCGTTGATGCGACGACGCGCAAGACGCTTTCGCGCACGCTCTCGGATTTGGACCGCAAGACGCTGCTCGATCAAATCGAGGCCGCCCGCGCTTCGCACGCCAAAGCCAAGCCCGACGGTGACGGCGGATCGGCGCCGGCGGCTGGGACGGCCGCTCCCGCCGACGACGTCGTGCGAGCGCTGGCGCAGCTCCGATCGCAGGACGCGCCGACGATCCGAGCCGCGTTGCGGAGTGATGCTGTGCGAACCCCGTTGCTCGCGCCCCAGCTTCTCGACCTGCTTGGCGACGACGACGTCGCGCGGGATGCGATGCACGTGCTCGAAACGCTCGGGCCGGCGATAGTCGGCGCAGCCGTCGATGTGCTTCTGGACGAGCAGCGCCCAGCGCGCGCCCGCCGGCGCGCGGCGCGGCTCCTCGCCCATGGGGCGTCCCAGCGCGGGATCGAGGGCCTGACGCTCGGTCTAGACGCCCAGACCCTCGATGTACGCCACGCGTGCGGCCGCGCGCTCGTTCGCCTGCGCTCGCAAGGTGCCACGCTTTCCTTCGATGCCGGAACGATGTTTTCTCGCGCCAAACGCGAAGTCGACCTGCTGTTGGCGGACGCGCGCAGCCTCGAGCACGCCTTCGCCGTCCTGGCTCTCACGATCCCGAGCGAGGCGATTCAGCTCGCGTACGGCGCGCTCCAGTCGCCAGACGCTTACCTGCAGGGCGTAGCGCTCGAATATCTCGACGTCGTATTACCGGCGGATCTGCGCACATCAATGATGCCGCGTCTCTCCGGAGCCTCGCGGCCCGCGGCGCCGCCCCGGCCGAGCGCCAGGCTGCTCGACGACTTGCTCAAGTCAAAGCAAGCTATCGAGCTTCGTCTCGACGAATTGCGCCGGCTTCGGGACCGAGACACAGGCACTGATCCGCCCTTGGATCGTGAATAGGAAGAAAATCTGGGCCAAGTGTCAGTAGACCCTAGGCGGCCTGCAGACCGATCGCCTGCCGAGACGAAACCCGCGCGTACGCGCGGCCGAGTAGGAAACCGAGAAGGACCCACTGAAACGTAAGGATGAGGGTCGCGCCGATGAACCCTTGTAGCGGCAGGCCGTTTCGACTCCCGATCCACACGAGACCCGCCGACATGACATCGCCGGCGCGAACGATGAACGTGTCGATGACCTGCTTGGCCTTGTACTTGGCGTTGCGCGAGGTAGAAAGCCACAAGGCTTGTCGGGTCGTGTTCGACAGCGAGTAGTCGAGGCTGCTCTCGACGACGCGCGCGGCGAAGAGAACGCCCAGGAACGGCGCGACGAACGCCGCCCCGTATCCGGCGAGCGACGCGAGGGGCATGATCAGGAGCGCGGCGCGCAGCCCCAGGTACTTGATGACGCGCGAGACGGCAAGCAGCTGGAGCACGACGCCGAGAACGTTCACCCACTCGAAATACCGGGCCTTGAACTGACCGACGTAAAGGCTCGCTGTCACGCCGTGGTTCGCTGCCTCGTGCGCGGCGTCGAGGAGCTTTCGGTCCAGAACGTAGTCGCCGGTCTTGGTGACCCAATTGAGTACGAAAATAAGTCCGGCAAAGAGAAGAAGGTACCGGTCCCGAAGTACGAGCGCGAACCCGTTGGCGCCGCTCAATGGGCTCTCCACTTCTCGACGGGGCGCGTGCCCCGAGGGGTGCGTGTCGCGACGGTGAACGGCGTACGTTAGCGCGACACACGCGACCAGCAGGAGCGACGCTACGAGCATCAGGCGAAACGGGCCGAGGAACAGAAGCTCGTCGGCCACCCATGCGCCCGCCACCGCCCCGACCGAGCTGCCGATTCCGACGATGGGAAAGAGGCGTTTTCCTTGCTCCTCCGAGTAGACGTCGGCGGCGAAGCTCCAGAATTGCGCGACTGTGGTGACATTGAAGATGCCCACCCAGAGAAAGAACGGAACCCCGAGGGAAACGCCCCGTTCGCCCAGAGCCCAGAAGACGACGAGGTCGGCGATGAAGAAGCCGCTCACCCACGCGATGAGCGCCATGCGGGCGACGCGGGTCGCGAGCCAACCGTAGATACTGGTCACCAAGACGAGCAAGATCGATTGCCCCACCGAGGCGTAGCTTTTCACCTCGGCGCCGCCCCCAAGCAAGATGAGGGGCTCGCGCGCCACCTTGAGCAGGTAGTACGCGGTCAAGATCAAGAAGACGTTGAGCGTGAGAAGGAGCGCCGTTGGCGCTTCGCCCTCACGAACGTCCGCGAAGAGCCGCAGTGACCGTTCGAGCGGGCGCCGGCGAGAGCGCGTGGGGGCTTGCACGTCTAGAAAATCCCGTGCACCGCGAGCATGCCGCCGCCGCCGGCGGAAGGAGCGAGACCGATCCAGACACTCGGGCGCTCTTCTCCGTGAAGATGCAGGTGCGGGACCAAGACGCCGATGGCGCCGCCCGCCAGCGACCCGGCGATGACATCGGTAGGAAAATGCGCGCCCGACCGCACGCGCTCGTAGCTCACGAACGCCGTGACGAGGGTCCCGGCGCAGAGCGTGATCCAAGGCCGGATGGAATGCGGCGAGCGAACGAAAGCGATGTACGTGGCCGTCGCCGTGGCAGCCGCTGTGGTGGCGGAATGCCCCGAAAAAAATGAGAGGTTGAGGTTCGTGTCCGCCGGGTTCTTCGACACGTTGAGATAGTCAATCGGTCGCGGACGGCGCACCGCAATCTTCGTCGCGTCCGTCAATGCAAGGGTAAGCGACAGCGACTCGGCGTACATCACGGCATCCACGAGAGCCGCGTCCCATCCGTCTCTGGCTGCCGACAAGAATGGATCCACGGCCGCAAATCCCAGCGCGAGCCCGAGACCGATGTCGGAATAGGTCGACGCGTTGGGATCAATCGTTTGTGTCACAGCAATCCGATCGAAACCAAGGAGATTGTCCGAAGAGCCGGGCTTCTGCGGAACGATCTCTCCCGTCGACAAGATGAGCTCGGAGAGCCCGGACATGCCGGCCCCGGCCACGCTCACGGTGATGTCGATGACCGGATCGATGGTGAAGTGTTGATCGCTGGCCTTTGGCGGATAGTCTGCTCGGACGGTCGCTGAAATGGACGTCGTGCTCACGAACAACGCTGCCGTCGCGAACACGCGCGGCGAACCGGGAGGTGGGATCATGGGGTCAGGTTGTGTCGGGTCTGGGGAGTCTACGATAGTATCGGCGGCGAGGCGGCTGTCGAACGGCATTCGTGCGCTGCGTGTCGCCAGGGCGGCACCGGCGTTTTGCCAGGACCGGTTCAACGTGAGGGCTGCCCTCGCGCTTTCTTTGATGCCGTTGGTGGCGCCCGGGTGCGCCGCGCGGAATCCCGCGCTGAGCTCGCCTTCGGACACTCCCGCCGCCCTTCCCAGCGGAATGCCTGTGGAATCGCCTCGGGCGATTGCCATCGTGCAAGCCACGGATCGCTTGGATGCCGACCGGAAGCTCGATGCGGGGCGACATCCCGCAGAGCTTTTGACGTTCTTGGCGGTTGGTCCTGGGGCGCGGGTCGGGGAGCTGGTCGCGGGCGCCGGCTACACTGCCGAGCTCTTGGCTCGCGCCGTCTCTCCGGGAGGGGTCGTCTACGCGGAGAATCCCCGCTTCATCCTCGAAACGGCAGAAGCACCCTGGCGCGAACGCCTGGCGAGGCCCGCGGCAAGCGCAATCATCCGCGTCGACCGCGAGCTCGAAAGTCCGTTTCCGCCCGAAGCTTCGAACCTGGATCTGGTGATCGTGAATCTGGTTTATCACGACACCGTGTGGCTCGGCGTCGATCGCGCGCGGATGAATCGGGCCGTGCTTGCCGCTCTCAAGCCCGGCGGGCGCTACGCGGTCATTGACCACAGCGCGCGGCCGAGAACCGGCCTCGCCGACGTCAAGACTCTGCATCGGATCGACGAAAACACGGTCCGGGCGGAGGTCCTGAGCGCTGGCTTTGTATTTTTGAAAGAATCTAGCTTCCTCCGCAATCCGGCGGATCCTCGCGATTGGAACGATTCTCCGGCGGCAGCCGGTGAACGGCGCGGCCAAAGTGATCGGTTCGCTCTGCTTTTCGCGAAACCGTAGTTCGCTGCACCCCGGTGGGGGTGGGGGGGGAGCGCCGCCGGTCCTCACCGCTCCTCCCCCAGACCCCCCAGCCGAAGACGCGTGTGGTAGTTCACGACACGGGAAGGGCGCGACCGTCATCCGAGCAACCATGACTCCGTGTGAATATTCGTCGTGAAGCGCCCGCGTATCGTTGCGAGGCTCATCGACCTTCGGCCCGGCGAATCGCGCACGACTATCTTGTCGTTCATCGTCCTCGCGCTCATGGCCGGTGGCTACACGGCGCTCGAGACCGCTCGCGACGCTTGGCTCGTGACATGGCTTCCGCGGCGCCATTTCGGTTTTGTGTACATCGCGCTCGCCGCCTGCGCCCTTCCGGCAGCGGCTCTTCTGGCACGCATCGGGCGCCGGTGGGACCCCCGCCGGCTTCTGGTCATCCTCTTGCTCATCTCGGCGATGGCAGCCATGGTCTACGTAGGGCTCCCAATTCGGCAGGTCGTGGTCGTCGCGTTTTACGTAACCGCGGGCCTGATTTCCTCCGCCGTGTTCCCACAGTTTTGGGTGTTGATTGGCACGGCTCTAACCGTGGGACAGAACCGCAGATTGATCGGTCCTATCGGATCGGCGGCCGTCATGGGCAGCGTAGCGGGCGCGTCCGCGGCCGCCGCAACGATCTCATTGCTTCCGATTCAAGGCCTCATCGCCTGCTCCGCCGCAACCCTTGCGGCCGCCGCGGGGGTCGCAGTCTTCATTCCGGGCCCCACGACCCGAGGGAAACCGTCGACGTCACGGAACGCGGCTCCCGGGCTGGCGACCTCGATGGGCGCCTTCCGCGAGGAGCCCCTTCTCCTTCGCGTCGCCGTCCTGGTCGCGCTGACGACGGCGACTGGGCTCGTCATCGACTACTTTTTCAAATCGACGATTGCGCGAACGATCCCCGCCGCCTCCCGAGCCACTTTCATCGCGCGCTACTACGCAGTCGTCAACGTTGTCGCCCTCGTCGTTCAGCTCTTTGTCGGGGGCGCGCTCGTGCGCGGCTTCGGAGTCGCCAATTCAATCGTGGTGACGCCGCTTCTCTCGGCGCTCGGCGGCACCGGCGCCCTCATCGCCCACGCATTCGCTACGCCGGTCCTCATCCTCAAGGCTGCCGACGCGAGTCTGCGGAGCTCGATCAACCGCCTTACTACCGAGCTCGTTTACCTGCCTGTCTCGTTGTCGGGACGAGAGCGCGCGAAGCCGTTCATCGACGGGGCGCTCGTGCGAGTCGTCCAGGCGCTGACCGCGGGAACGCTGCTCGGGTTGGGCAGCGCTCACATGCTCCACCCGCTCACATTCGGTGCGATCGTCGTCGTCCTTTCCGTCCTCTGGCTCATCGCCGCGGTGACGATGCGCCCCCACTACCTCGGACAACTACGGCGCTCGGTCGTACCCATCCTCGACGACGACCGGAGCGCGCTCGAGCTCGACTTGCCGAGCGCGGAGCTCGTGGTCGAACACTTGGGGAGCGACGACCCAATGGTCGTGCTGGCGGCGATGAACACTCTCGAACGGCGCGGGCGCCAGCGCCTGATCCCCGCCCTGGCGCTACGCCACCCCGACGCCCGCGTGCTGCGGCGGGCGCTCGAAATTTTCGGCGCCGGTGGGTCGGACCGAAGCGACTGGCACTCGCTCGCCACGCGATTGCTCGAGCATACAGATGAGCGGGTGCGGATCGCCGCGGCGGGCGCCCTCTCAGCCCACGGCAAACTCGACTTCGATCGGCTCGCCTCGGACTCCTCGCCGGGGGTTCGCGGTTATGCATCGCTGCATGCGGCGCTCGTCGGGCCCCACGAGAATCTCGTCGACGATCCGCGACTTGCCGCGGCGCTTCGCGGCGACGCCGCGACATTGACCGGGCTTCTCGTCGCCGTTGCCGTGGCGGACCCGTCGCCCAGGGTCTCGCGGGTGCTGCTGGCGCTCGCCGACCTCCCCGACGGTCCCGGTACGCCCGCCTGGGTCAACCTCCTTGCGCGCGCAGCGGTTCGGCACAGCGAAGTCGCCATGATCCCGCGCCTGATCGCGGAGCTTCGACGCTGGGAAACTCGCGAAACGATCCGCGGCGCCTTGGTTTCTCTGGGCGAGCCCGCCTTCGCGCAAGTTGCCAAGGCACTCGCCGACGGGACCAACACACGCCGCCTGCGGGTTCAACTGCCGCAAACGCTCGGCCGATTTGGGACGCCCGAGGCCGCCGAGAAGCTCCTCGAGCGCGTTGAGCACGACCCGGATGGTCTCGTTCGCTACAAGGCCTTGCGCGCACTGGGCCGGGTCGTCGCCGACGACCGCGTCGGAGTCGATCGGCGGCGTATCGCGCAGTGCGTTCACGCGAACCTCGTTGGCTACTTCGGACTGCTCGGACTGCGCGTCGCGATCGGCACCGCCCCTCCCCGGCCTTCGGGGCAGCAGTCGAGCGCGTTTCGGCTGCTTTCCGGATTGCTCGACGACAAGCTCCGCCAGTCGATTGAGCGGACCTTCCGCCTTCTGAAAATCGCGCACCCGAAAGAGGACATCCACCGGGTCTATTTGGCTTGTATCGGGTCCGACAAGCGGGCGCGCGCCAATGCGTCGGAGTTCTTGGACGCGCTCCTCTGGCGCCGAGAAGAGAGGCCGCTGCGCGTGCTCGTTCGAATCGTGTCGGACGACCTCGCGCCCGAAGCCGCGGTAAACGTTGCCTCTGCGTATCTGGGGCTCACGCCGCCGCGCACCCACCAGGAAGCGGTGCAGGCCGCGCTCGCGGACGCCGACATCAAGGTCGCCGCGCTCGCCGCCATGTATGCCGTTGCGACCGGCTCCGACGGTTTGGTCGCCTCGGTGCACAGGGCCCAAGAAAAGCGCCCCTCGCTCGCCCCTGCGGCGCTGGATATGTTCCAAGGCGCCTTTCCTGCGCGGCAGGTGTCGACATGAACGATCGGCGCCTG
>Ga0307475_10003039_pt1 | contig 10163 bp, 11 predicted proteins | sample atmos_gasesECM1C_FD_203317 | JGI IMG/M metagenome (GOLD analysis project Ga0307475, IMG submission 203317) | Hardwood forest soil microbial communities from Morgan-Monroe State Forest, Indiana, United States - atmos_gasesECM1C_515 | ecosystem: Environmental > Terrestrial > Soil > Temperate...
CCTGGCGGCAAGATGGAGCTGGCGATGCAGCTGATCTTCACGCCGTTCATATGGCGGATGATGGACCGCCGCAAGAAGGCGCTGAGCCCCCGGTAGCCGCCGCCAGCGTGCGGCCGCTTCGATTCCGGGATGCTAAGGTAGCGCCCGCTCCGATCGCTATATGGATCGCCCGACCGCCCCTCGCCCGCGCAGCGGGAGAGGGGAGGGGGTGAGGGCGGTTTTCCGATGGACAACTCACGTCGCAACCTGATAAGTGCCGGCGGCCTGCTCGCCGCGCTGCTCGCCGCCGGCTCCAAGGCAGCCGATCTGGCGCAGCCGCCCGCGCAGTGGAATCGGGCGGCGTTCGAGGCAAAAACCGTCGCCGACGCCCTGAAGGCGCTGGGCATTCCGGTCGCGCAGGGAGGCGGCGAGGTGAATCTGACGGCGCCCGAAATCGCGGAGGACGGTGCGGTCGTGCCGGTGATCGTGAAGAGCCGAGCCGCCGGCACGCGTGAGATCCACCTGCTGGTCGATAAGAACCCGTTCTCGCTGGCAGCGAGCTTTTTCTTTCCGGACGGAACGGATGCGTTCGTATCGACCCGGATCCGGATGAATGAGACGTCCAGCGTGATCGTGCTGGCGGTCACGGACCGGCAGGCCTATCTGGTGCGCAAGCAGATCAAGGTGACGATCGGAGGCTGCGGTGGCTGACCCGATGAAGATACGGGCGGCGATGCAGGCCGGCCGCGTCGAAGTCAAGATCCTGATGGCGCACCAGGAAGAAACCGGCCTGCGCAAGGGGCCGGACGGCGAGCTCGTGCCGCCGCATTTCATCTCGAACGTTTCGGTGATGCATGCGGGCCGCGAAGTGCTGCGCGTGCAATGGGGCCGGGCGATCTCCAAGAACCCGTTCCTGCAGTTCGCGTTCCGCGGCGCCAGCCGTGGCGACGAGCTGACGGTCACGTGGATCGATAATCTGGGCGACAGCCGCACCGACCGCATCACGATCACCTGAATGAAGCCGGCAACCTCGAACTCGGCAGAATCACCCCTCTCCCGCCGCGCGGGACAGGGGCCGAGCTTGCCCTGCGTAGCCGGGCCGCGCCCGGCGAAGCAGGGGGTGAGGGCGATTGCCGATCGGTGGCCGCTCGCGTTCGCGGCGAGCGCGCTCGTCTGCGCTACGGTGCGAGCCGCCGATCCGACCTCCGTCTATCGCCAGATGCTGGCCGACGACAATCCCGCCGAGCTGGCCGTGGCGCGCGGACAGGAGCTGTGGCAGACGCCGCGAGGCCCGAAACATGCCGCGCTCACCGCCTGCGACCTCGGCCAGGGGCCGGGCGTGCTGGCCGGAGCTTTCGCCGCTTTGCCGCGCTATTTTGCCGACACCGGCTCGGTGATGGACGCCGAGTCGCGCCTGGTTCACTGCATGGTGACGATCCAGGGGTTCAGTCGACCGGAGCTGGCCGCGACGCCGTTTTCGGAGCTGGGCGAGCCGCAGACCGATCTGGAGGTGCTGGTCGCGTACGTGGCGGCGCAATCGCGCGGCGCAACGATCCGGGTTCCGCAAGGCGTCCCGCAGGAGCGCGATTCGTACGCGCGTGGCCGCGATCTGTTTTATCGACGCGCCGGCCCATACGATTTCTCGTGCGCGACCTGCCATGGCGCCGACGGCCTGCGGATCCGGTTGCAGCAACTGGCGAACCTGACGCGATCGGAGGGCGCCCGCAGCGCCTTCGGGCACTGGCCCGCTTACCGCGTCTCCCAGGGAGCGGTGCGAACGATGCAGTGGCGCCTGTCGGACTGCGTGCGTCAGCAGCGATGGCCGCAGCTGATTTTCGGGTCGCAGGCCGCGATCGACCTGAGCACGTATCTGGGCGTACTGGCCGGCGGCGGAACGATGGATGCGCCGTCGCTGCGCAGGTAAGGGGCCGCCCGTGCGCGCCCTCGCACCCGTTGCGCTGATGATGCTGGCCCTGGCCGGTGGCGCGACGGCAGAGCGAGAAGAAAGCGGGCAGGGCGGTTTGGCGCGGGTGATCGCCTCGTCGTTCCGCGCGCGCGGCCAGGCGGACCTGGATCGGCTGCGGCAGACGCCGATGCAGCTCGCATGCAGCGTTGCGCGACCGGACGCGCTGCCGGCCGACGCGCAGCAGCGCATCCGGCGTGATGCGCTCCAGACCGTGCGCTTTCCGCCGGACGGCCGCTGGCTGGGCGAGTGGCAACGCGGCGAGAAAATCGCTCAAAGCGGCACGGGCCTGCAATACAGCGATCCGCCCGATGCGCCGCGCGGCGGCAACTGCTATGGATGCCACCGGCTGTCGGGCACCGAAGTCGCTTTCGGCACGATCGGGCCGTCGCTGTATCGCTACCGCCAGCGCAACGCCAGCGACGCCGATGCGATGCGCCGGACCTGGATCCGGATCTGGAACACCCACGCGTTCAACGCCTGCTCGATGATGCCGCGGTTCGGGGATGCCGGCATCCTGACGCCGGAGCAGATCCGCGACGTGATGGCCTTGTTGTTCGATCCGGCCTCGCCCGTGAATCGCTGAGCGGCCAGGGCGCGCGGGACGTGGATCGGCGCGAGTTCGTACAGGTCCTGGCGGCCGCCGCCGCGGTGGGTGCGCCATTGACCGAGCACCCCGATCGCTCCGGCGCCGACCTGGCGCGGCGACTGTACGAGGTGCCGCGCTTCGGCAACGTGCACCTGATGCACTTCACCGATTGCCATGCGCAGCTCAAGCCGGTGTTCTACCGCGAGCCGAGCGTCCATCTGGGCACCGGCCCGGCGCGCGGGCGGCCTCCGCACCAGGTGGGAAAGGCGCTGCTGCAGCAGTACCGGATCGCGCCCGGCAGCCCGGAGGCCTACGCCCTGAGCAGCGTCGGGTTCGAAGCCGCGGCGCGGCGCTTCGGAGCGGTGGGCGGCTTTGCGCATCTGGCCTCGCTCGTCAAGCAGGTGCGCGCGCAGCGGCCAGGAGCGCTGCTGCTGGACGGGGGCGACACCTGGCAGGGATCGGCCACCTCATTGTGGATGCGCGGACAGGATATGGTCGAAGCAGCCCGGCTGCTGGGCGTCGACATGATGACGGTGCACTGGGAGATGACCTACGGCATCGAGCGTGTGCTGCAGGTGGCGAACAGCGAGCTGAAAGGCCATATCGAGCTGCTGGCGCAGAACATCCGCACTTCGGAATTCGGCGACCCGGTTTTCGCCTCGACCTCGCACCGGATCGTCAACGGGATTGCGGTCGCGGTAATCGGGCAGGCATTCCCGTACACGGCGGTCGCACATCCCCGGCCGCTGGTGTCGGGATGGACGTTCGGAATCCGCGAGCAGGAACTGCAGAGCGCGGTCGAGGCGGCGCGCACCTCGGGCGCACAGGCCGTCGTCCTGTTGTCGCACAACGGTATGGACGTCGACCTGAAACTGGCCGCTCGGGTGCGCGGCATCGACGCGATCCTGGGCGGACATACACACGACGCGCTGCCACAGCCGGTGGTCGTGCGCAATGCGGGCGGCGCCACACTGGTCACCAACGCCGGAAGCCATGGCAAGTTCCTGGCGGTGCTGGACCTTGACGTGGGTGGCGGCGGGGTGCGCGACTATCGCTATCGGCTCCTTCCGGTCATTTCGGAACTGCTGCCGGCCGATCCGGATATGCATCGCCTGATCGAGGAGGTGCGCGCTCCGTTCGCCCTGCAGCTTGTGAAACCGCTGGCGATCACCGAGGGGATGCTGTACCGGCGCGGCAATTTCAACGGAACGTTCGATCAGGTCATCCTGGATGCGCTGATTCGCTTCGCGGGTGCGCAGATCGCGTTTTCGCCGGGTTTCCGCTGGGGCACGACGCTGCTGGCCGGCGACACGATCACGGTGGAGGACCTGATGGCGCAGACCGCGATCACCTACCCGTGGACCACGGTGAGCGAGCTGACCGGGGGGCGGATCAAGGCGGTTCTGGAAGACGTCGCCGACAACCTGTTCAATCCCGACCCGTACCTGCAGCAGGGCGGCGACATGGTGCGAGTGGCGGGCCTGACCTACTCGATCGATCCGGACGCGCCGATCGGCCGGCGCATCGACGATCTGCGCGTCGATGGCGCGCCGCTCTCGGCCGATCAAACCTACAAGGTCGCCAGCTGGGCTCCGGTGAACGACGCCGAGCACGGCCCGCCGATCTGGGACGTCGTGGCCGACTACCTGAGGGAGGTCAAGGTCGTGAAGCCGCGCGCGGCGTGGATGCCACGTCTGCGCGGGGTTCGGCCGGACGACCCGGGGCTGGGTTGATATAGTGTTTTTGCCGTCTGCGGCAAAAGCCGTCTAAGTGGAAGAGTGGCCGAGTGGTTTAAGGCACTGGTCTTGAAAACCAGCAACGGGCAACCGTTCGTGAGTTCGAATCTCACCTCTTCCGCCAGAACCCTCTCTCAAGGCATTGAGTAGTTCGTCAGAAATCACAGTTTCCGCTCTGTAAACCTGTTCCGATACGTTCCTTGACGTTCCGCTAAAGCGCGTTTAGAATGTGGGGTAGGTAGTGTGGAACGTAGAAACAGGGGGCTTAGGTGCCGAAGCGCGCGAAGGAACTGAAGCCGCTGGCCGTATCGAGGCTGTCGGATCCGGGTATGCATGCAGTCGGGGGCGTGGCGGGGCTGCAGCTGCAGATCGGCGGGCCGTCCCAGAAATCCTGGATTCTCAGAACCACGGTCGCCGGCAAGCGCCGCGATCTGGGCTTGGGTTCCTATCCAGAAATCGGCGTCGCCAGAGCCCGGGAAAGAGCGCTAGAGGCGAAGGATCAGGCCCGCAAGGGTCAAGATCCCATCCTCGTCAAGAAGGCCGCCAAGGCCGCCGCGAAGGCTGCGCGTGACACCGCCATGCCCTTTTCTACGGCTGCCGACAAGTACATCGCTTCCCACGAGAAGGCATGGCGCAACGCCAAGCACGTCGATCAGTGGCGCAACACCATCACGACCTATGCCAATCCCATCATCGGCAGCGTCCTGGTCCGGGACATAACCACTGCTCACGTCGTCCGGGTCCTGGAGCCGATCTGGACCGACAAGCACGAAACAGCCTCACGCCTGCGCGGCCGGATCGAGTCAATCCTGGACTGGGGTAGGGTGCGCGGACTGCGTACCGGGGACAACCCGGCCAAGTGGCGAGGCTGCCTGGATCACCTGCTGCCCAACATCAGCCGTACCAAGCGCATTCAGCACCATCCCGCCATCCCGGTGGGTGAAGTCGGCGCGTTCATGGCTGACCTTCGCAAGATCCCCGGCGCAAGCGCCCGGTGCCTGGAGTTTGTGGCACTGACAGCTGCCCGCAGCGGTGAAGCGCGCGGCGCGCTGTGGTCCGAGATAGACATGGACCTGAAGCTGTGGAGCATTCCCGCCGGTCGTATGAAGTCCGGACGCCCGCACCGGGTTCCATTGAACGATCAGGCCATTGCCCTTCTGAAGGGCCTCGAGCGCTCCGGGGAGCTGATCTTCCCCAACCCCAAGGGCGCGTCGCTCTCCGACATGGCCCTGACGGCCGTCATGCGGCGCATGGGGCAAGAAGCCGTACCGCACGGGCTGCGGTCCACCTTCCGCGACTGGTGCGGAGAGCGGATGAACTACCCGCGCGACGTGGTGGAACAGGCTCTAGCTCACGGACTGGAGAGCAGAGTCGAAGCCGCGTACTACAGATCGGACCTGTTCCAGAAACGCATCCGTCTCATGCGCGACTGGGGCGCTTTCCTGGGCAAGGTCGAGACAGAGGCGCAGAACGTCATCCCGCTGCAGAAGGCTTCTTGACCATTAATCAGGCAGGCACAGGCCGAGCGGTGATTCGTTCGGACCTCATTGCGATCGCTAGGGCCGCCGCTATACCGGAAGCGAATGCGAGAAGCACGGGGCCAGCCGACGACAACGACCAGTTAAAACCGTCATGGAAATTTGCCAACACCGACGGACACTGGAATGGCACTATAGGGTGATAGTTACGCTTGAAGTCCAGGCATGAGTGGTAATTCTCAAAAGCCGAATACAAGTCCAAACAAATAAATCCAACGATCAGGCCCCCAAGGGACCACCAGACGGCAACTTTTAAGGGGCGCGCGAGCCAGCGAAAGATTACCCACGACCATACCAGCGAAAAAAGAGCGATCTGAGCCGTCATGATCGGCTGTTCGAGTTCTAACTGGCCCGTTCGAATAGAGGTCAACCACATGGAGGACCCGACTGCGGGGAGAAACAAGATTCCCGACACCAGCGCGACGATTCGATTTCTGTAGCTCATAAGGCCCCCTCCATTCGTTCACTCGTCATCTGCTCCCGGTTCGCGCAATCAAGGTGAGAAGGGCGGGAGCACGACAACCTGCACCCGATACCTGCCGGTCATTTCGTAATGGTTATCCAGAACGCCTTTGATGCGGAACTTGATAGCTCCGGATTCCGGGGCGTTGTCAAAATAGCCGCTCACGAATTTGCCCAGTCCGTGTTTGCCTACCCGAATCACCTCGCCGTCCCCGAACTGCATCTCCAGAAGGCCCAGCTCGTTCTGTCCGCCGGCCGGGGTAACCATCTGCAGGTGAGAATCGTGGGGCAGATTGATGGAAACGACGCCGGCCGGCATCACCAGAACCATGGCTCCCTTCTCCACCTTTAGCTTAGTAGAAGTCCATTCCGCCGGTGGCTTGTGCTCCCCCTCATGTACTCCGGCAGCGTCACGGAAGTATGTGGTCGTCCCGGAAGCATCTACTGTGACCAATTCATAGGTGGCGTCTGGCGGCTCGTCAGCGCGTGCTTGCGACCAGAGCAATCCCAATAAGCCAAGGGCCAGCAAAGCCGAAGCCCCAAAGCCTCTCTTGGTCTCCATCAGCCCCTCCGCTGTCTGGATCGATACTTCTGACGCCGCCCGGGGTCGAATCATCGTCACGGCGTTACGCATTCATATGTCATCTGCCCCGGGCTCTCGCTGCCAGAACGCGCAGCGCAGTAAAGGTACGCCGATCACTTGCACTCCACGATCACGTTCACATACGACGTGGTCGGCGAGGAATTTACCGTTGAAGTTCGTACAGGTGAAGCAGCCCCGCGCCCGAGCTGGTGTGTCGATGCGGAACGGAGTGAATGTGTCGGGGAGCATGGCCGCGAGCTTAGGACAGCGCGGCCTTAGTCGGTATCAGGCTAGTCCGACTTACATAAACAGCCTACGGCCGAGATGACCCGCCAGGTACCTGAACTGCCTTCGTCTAAGTTAGGGATTCGTCGGCCTCGTGCGCTCGATGCCGGCGACAATGTCATTCAGTGCCGATTGCGCGCACAGTTCGTCGGGGCCTAACGTCGGGACAGTGAAGTGGTGCCCCCAGGGCGTCGCCCAAAGCGCGTTGTTATCGTCGATCTTGGCGACGAACCTGCACTTCAAACCCCATAGGACGTCTCGGACTTGATGTCCGAACAACATCCGGACGGAGATCATGCAGCGGCTAGCTGCACCAAGAATGTCTCGCCGTGTTCGTCTGCTTCGTTGGCGGTCGTGAAGGCGGGTAACACCTGAACGTCAACACCCTGGTTTGCCTTCATTAGAACCTTTGCCGACTGCACTGCGCTTGTAAGCGTCTCTTCGCGCGAATATCCCCCGACATAAAGGCCTGGGATCTCATCGCACTTGGCATAAAAATGGTCGCCTTCGCGACGCACGTCGAAATGCACGATGAACACCTCATTTGGCGCCATCAGCATCTCCGGATGCCTAAATCGATCCATTGCTTGCCACTGCGGCTAGCTGATGATCGGATCATTTTGCAAGTTTCCCCAGGACTCAGTTGCTCGAACTCAGGGGCCAATTACCAATCGGTAATTAGACTAACCCGCCGGATCGGGGTGCCGCCATTGGGGAGCGCCCCCAATTAAGGTAGGCCGTAGTCCGATCACCCCTAGAAGCAGCGGAGAAGGTCTCCGCCATGCATCCATTATAAAACAACAACTTACAGCAATCCATGGACTCTACCCCACATCTTCCCTAACAAAAGACTGGCAGCTGACCCGCAAATCAGTCGGCAACCAGGAACCTGAAGCGCTCGTCCAGCTCGCGGTCCAACTCCGCTCTGCCCGTATTGGTGCGAGTCCAGACAATCCCCAGTACCCCCGTATACGTTCCCCACGGCGTCCAGTCGGGATGATCTGCCGGAGCAAGATGACACTCGGGAGGCAATGCTGCCTTCCGCCTTTTCTCGGCTGACTTGCTGTAAGGCTTCCTATGACGCCGCATCCTAGAGCCCGACCGCGCTACTACGGCAGTCGATGCTTCACACCATCAAGCCACTGGATCAGCTTCTCAAGTGTCTCGGGAGAGCAACGTTCGCCTGACTTGAACCTCCAGACTGTGCCGTGGCAAAGGCCGGTGGCGCGCGATATCTCTTTGGTGACGAATAGCCGGATCAGCGGTCGGATGATTTCCTCCATTGCGCCCTCACAGACTGCTGTAATCGATCGGGGGTCCGGTGTAGTCATCCAAGCGGCTCTCGTGCTTCTTCTTGGCCTTATCCGCCTCGTTGGGGTTCTTCGTTTCTCTGGCCGGCTCTGAGGGCGGCTCTGCCATGATCCCGACACCATCAGGCACCGTGAACGCGGACGGCTCTGCCCCCTCTGTTGGCATTTCCCGATAGGAAGGCCAGCGGATCTTTGCAATCAAGTCTTCTACCGGATCCATCACCGCAATCGAAGTTCTTTCCTGGTACGTCCGATACCATCGGTCATATCCGGCTGGCCTCGAGGGCTCTGGCTGAAGCTGGAATTCCTCTACCTGGCTCAACACGCTCGGAGTCGGATTGAACTCGGCGATCCGGGCTATTAGCTCATGATGGACTTTCCTCTTGTGCCACTCGAAGTATTTGCGTTTCAGGCGCGGGCTAGCAGGGAGGGTCGGATTTCTATATGGTGGGTTTCTACGTGGGGAAAAATCCAGACCTATCCGGAGACCCGCATGAATCCTAGCGCCGCTGCGGACACCTCTTCCGCCATCATCCACCTTTCCGTGACTGCACTTGACCGCAAGTGCGTCAGGACGGTCGCGCGCGCCGCCTCTTCGCCGCGGTCGGTTGCCGCACCGTTTCCGGGCGACTTGAGCTGGCCGCGACGCACTCGGAGATGAGTTCTGCGAAGGGCCTGATGTTGCCGTCGGCGCTGGCCTGGTCCAGTGTATGGAAGTACCGCTTTCGCTGGTCGAGCTTGATAACGGTCCACGGGTATCCTGCTGTGCACAACATCGTGTTCATCAGGAACCTGGCCATGCGCCCGTTGCCATCCATGTACGGATGGATGAAGACGAACACGAAGTGGCCAAGGACAATGCGGACGGCGGGATGCTCTTCGTCGCGAAGCAGGTCGAAGAAACCTGGCATCGCGTCGCGTACCGCCTCCTTCGGAGGTGGTACGTGCCGCGCCGTGCGGATGTAGACCTGGTCGTTGCGGTAGCCCGCCAGATCGGACGGCTTGAGGATCCCCGCGCCGACGCTGGGCGCGAACATCTCGCGATACCAGGTTGCATGGTCCCGCCGCACCAGCTCGCCCACGTTGCTGGCGGCGCCCTCGAAAAACCGGCGGATCGTTTCCTTCACCGCATTATGCGCCCGCCAATAGCCGTGGGCGGCCATCGCATTGCGCATTTCACGATCGCCCAGTTCATGATCCGGATTCCATTCGCCGCTAGCCACGCGCCGGATGAGCTGCTCCGTCACCCGGTAGCCCTCGATCGACAGCGAATGGTAGGCGTCGATGACGTATTGCTCCTCGATTGCCCGCATCGCGGCATCGATCTGAGATTTCGTTTTCGGTGGGCTCGTGGAGTTGCTGGCGGCAAAGGTGCCGATGGCGCCCTCGCGCATTGTTGCCCACATAAGACGGATGCGGTCCACGTACGGCGACCGCGGTCGACTCCGGCCGGACGGCGCAATCGGTCCGTGAAATGGGTTGGCTTCCTCGACGCGATAGCCCGCCCTGCGCAGCGTCGCGAGGATGTCGTCAGCCAAGGCCGATCTACCGCATGCGCGCAGCGCTCCGGCCAGGCGCCCTGCCGCCGTCGGCTGCCCCGATGTCAGCAAGATCCGATTGAGATCTGAAGCGTCCGGTAGAGAGCGCAACGCGAGAAGGGCATCCTGCTTCGAGCTCCGGAAGAACGCTTCGGGAACGCGCGTCAGCGCGTAGGGCAG
>Ga0307475_10003040_pt1 | contig 10157 bp, 5 predicted proteins | sample atmos_gasesECM1C_FD_203317 | JGI IMG/M metagenome (GOLD analysis project Ga0307475, IMG submission 203317) | Hardwood forest soil microbial communities from Morgan-Monroe State Forest, Indiana, United States - atmos_gasesECM1C_515 | ecosystem: Environmental > Terrestrial > Soil > Temperate...
TCACGGGCAGGAGGTTCCGCTCAGCGCCTTTGCGCACTTCGCGCCTGCGGAGACCGCCATCGCCATCTCCCACCAGGGACAGTTTCCCGCCGTCACTATCTCATTCAATCTGGCGCCAAACGTTTCGCTGGGAACGGCTGTCGCTGCGCTCGACGAAGTCCAGCGCAATTTGAGATTGCCCACCACCATTCACGGAGGTTTCCAGGGCACGGCGCAGGCGTTTCAGTCGTCGCTCGCCAGTGAGCCGATTTTGATTCTCACCGCGCTGGCGGTGGTGTACATCGTTCTCGGCATGTTGTACGAGAGCATTGTGCACCCGGTCACGATTCTTTCTACCTTGCCGTCCGCCGGAGTGGGAGCGCTGATCTTTCTGCTATTAACGAAAACGGAATTCACGATTATTGCCATGATCGGCATCATTTTGCTGATCGGCATTGTGAAAAAGAACGCCATCATGATGATCGACTTCGCTCTGCAAAGCGAACGCGAAGGTGGCAAGAGTCCGGAAGAAGCTGTGCGCGAAGCATGCCTGCTACGCTTCCGTCCCATCATGATGACTACGATGGCGGCGATGTTCGGCGCTTTGCCGCTGGCGCTTGGCGGTGGAACGGGCAGCGAGCTGCGCCGTCCGCTGGGCATCGCTATTGTCGGCGGATTGCTCGTCAGTCAGATGATGACTTTGTTCACTACGCCGGTGATCTATCTCTATCTTGACCGCTTCCGATTGCGCTTCTCACGCAAATCGGCCATACGACCGCGAGCCGTGCAGCCGGCCGAAGGGGATTGAGAATAACTTGGTAGAGACGTAGCATTGCTGCGTCTCTTGCGGGGATACAGTTGAGTCTTTGCTGCAACTTTGTTCTCGCGCAATCTTCGACTCGACCTTTCGTTATCCCCACCGGCGAAGACGCGGCATGCTGCGTCTCTACTTTCGCGCGACTGCGGTTGCCAAATATGCCTTGGCCGCCTTGATCTGAGGCAGATCGCTGTCGGCGTGCGACCATGCATCCAAAAATTCGCGATATGCCTTTGTCGCCTCCGAGTGATTTCCTTCTTTGTCCCAGGCAACAGCAATTCCATAAAGCGCGAATCCCGAATGGGGACGTTCGACAAGGTCGTTCTGGTAGGCGTCTCGGGCATCTTTGTAGCGGCCGGCCCGAATCAGAGCCTCCCCGAGCACTTCCAGTGGAGGCCGCGAATATTGTGGGGGCTCGGAGTATCCGAGTTCTTTCTCTTCTTTGCCGGCGCGCTCCAGGAATTTGCGTCCCGTTTCGAAGTCGTCTTTTCTGGCGGCGGTGGCGCCGCGCAATTCGAGTGAGGCTGTTCCCAGCAGCTTCACAACCCGGTCCCGTCCGCTTTTGTTGTCGTCATCGACTTCTTCGTTCGATAAACGCCACAGGAGCGCGTCGAGCGCTCCCGATTGATGCTCGGCTTCCGTAAGCTCGCCGGACTCAGCAGCCTTCATTCCGCTCGCATACGTAAGAAGTCCGTCCCGATAACTGCGCACCCACACGCTCAGCTTGCTGTCCGGAACCCCGAACTGCAGCGGACGCCGGATCGCTCCATCCCAATCAGCAAAGCGGATCGCCAGCCTTTCCTCGGTGCTGCCAACCTGCAAGACATAAAAGTTGGGAGCGCCAGAGTGATCGGGATCGTTCGACAATCCCTGAAGAAGACGCGCGTGCTCCCGCGCCTCCTGGTATCGTCCTTCTTCCGCACAGTCGGCGATCAGGTAGCTGATGTTGTGGGCATAGTTCCAGTCATCTTTCTCCGTGACGTGCTGCCGGTCCATGTATTCGCGATCCACATGCATGGAATCGAGAAAGATCTGCCGTGCGCGCTCATAATCTCCTACGCGGTAAAAGATGTGTCCCGGCATGTGGACCATGTGTCCGGACGCCGGCGCCAGCGAGCCAAGCCGTTGCGCGCTGGGAATTGCCCAATCAGGATGACTGCTCTCGACCGCGTGGATCCAATAATGGTTCGCCGCAGCATTGTTCGGATGTTTTTCGAGAATTTCGCGCAGCACCGTTTGCCCATACAGGGAACCGGGACGAGGATCGCCCTCGGTTGAATAGCCGCGATTGAGCGCCAGGGCATAGAAAAGCTTGGCATCCAGATCGTCAGGATAGCGGTCCATCAACGCTTCCATTTCTTTCGCGTACGCGGCATCGGCCTCATCGCCCTTCTTATCTTCAGTCGCGGCATCGGCGCGGATGTAGCGCTGTTCGTGGTCGGAGGCCTTGGAGGCGAGTTCCCCGGCTTTCTTCAGCTCCGCCTTCTCCAGTTCCTTTTGTCCACCGCGGCTGGCAAGAGCCCGCGAGAGCCCCCAGTGACACATAGCGCAATCCGGATCCAGACGCACGGACTGCTCAAACGCTCGTAGGGCCTCGTAATCCCAAAAACAATGCAGCGCCGCCAGACCCTGATCGAACCATCTCTGCGCTTCCGGCGACTTCGTGGTGATAGCGATGTGCGCCGCGCCAAGGCCGTCGAGGTGCACGGGTGGAGGCAGCTTGGCGAGATCGATCCGGGAACTTTCCGGATCTGCGGTGTGCTGATGTTGAGCAAGTGCGAACGACGAGACAAGAAGTACGAACCAAAATTGCGATTTCATGAAGGGTTACCGACCAGACTTTATGAGAAAACACGCTACATGCTCAAGAGGCAGTGAAAATTACACACGGCTTTTGGCTCCCAAAGGCCCTGACTGGCAGCAAACGACTTGCTAAAGCTCGCAAAAATTCCAGTCGTTTCGCGAAAAACAGGAAGATAGACAGCCAAGTTTTGGAATTCCATTCGAGAATCGTCGAATTTTGCCCAAAATCCGCAAATTTGTTCTTTAAGGTAGGGAATTAACAGCGAACTCGAAGAAATTCCAGAGAAAATACTTCAAACGTAAAGGCTTACCTGTCCCCGACGGCTCGTGCTCAAAAAAGATCAGGGATCGAGCAGGGAATTTGTCTAACTATATTGTTACATTTTTTCGCGATGAAATTATTTCTTGCGATGACATTCATCGACAGCCCCGAGCTTCGTGGGACGAAACACACAATCTGGAACATCCATCGTTTCAGTACCTCTTACTGCTTTTCTTGACAGAAGGCGGTCAGCGGCGCTCGACATCGGTCTGCCGGAAAACTTAAGATAGGGTTTCCCCCGCCGTACGGCTTGTTGGACTCTTCCTGAGCTATTTCCCACGAGCCCAGTGGGATGAAGGTGGTCACTCGAGCATTTTCTATGAAGACAGAGGAAATAACGAATCAGGCGATGACCTTGCCGTCTTCTGCGCGTCTGTTGATCGCGAGTCGCCTATGTCTCGCCTTGGCGGCGGTGGGGACATTGACGGCTTGTAGCGGCAAACCTCAAGGTCCTCAAGGGCCGCCCCCGGCAATGGCAGTGAAGGTGGATACCATCAGCGCACAACCGATTACGGATTCTTCCGAGTATGTTTCGACCCTCAAGTCGCGCGATTCGGCCAACATCAGTCCTCAGGTGGAAGGATCGATCACGCAGATTTATGTCCACTCGGGCGAGCACGTGAACGCCGGAGCGCCATTGATGCAAATCGATCCTCTGAAGCAGGAAGCGACGGTTCGCAACCAGCAGGCCACCACCGCCGCGCAGGAAGCGAACTTGAAATGGGCTGAGCAGCAGTACGATCGCGCGACCAAGCTCGCGGCCGCCGGCGTCATCAGCCGGGAGCAGCTCGATCAGTCACGCGCCAACATCGATGCCGCAAAAGCTCAGCTTGCCGCGATGCAGGCGGGAGTGAACGAGCAGGAAGCTCAGCTTCGCTACTACAAAGTCGTGGCGCCGATGTCAGGGATTGTGGGGGACGTTCCCGTACGCGTGGGCGATCGCGTAACCACTACGACACTTCTGACCACAGTGGACAAGCCAGGCAGCTTGGAGGCTTACGTCCAAGTACCGGTGGAGCGGTCGGCGGATTTGAAAGTGGGTAAAGAGGTTCAAATTCTCGACGATCAGGGAAAGACGATCGCTGAAGGCAAGATCACGTTTATATCTCCTCAAGTCGATACGCAGACGCAGACGATCCTGACCAAGGCAATTGTTCCCAACGACAATGGTTTGCTACGCACTGCCGAGGTGGTTCATGCTCGTGTGCTTTGGGGAACCCATTCGGGAATCGAAGTTCCCGTGCTCGCAGTGTCGCGGATTGGCGGGCAATTCTTTGTCTATGTAGCCGACGACAGTGGTGGGAAGAGCGTAGCGCATCAGCGGCAGATCAAACTGGGCCCCATGGACGGCAACAATTACGTGGTTCTTGATGGACTCAAAGCAGGCGACAAAGTGATTGTCTCGGATACTCAAATGCTCGCCGATGGCATGCCGGTGAAAGCGCAGCCGCAGGGAAGCTGAAGGGGCAATTGGCGGTAGGCAATAAGCAATAGGCAGGAACGATCGCCACCAACAAGTCGCAGAGATTTTGCGTATAGCCTATTGCTTATTGCCTCCTGCAGGGTTCTCTTATGTTTGTCGATTTCTTCATTAAGCGTCCGATCTTCGCCACGGTATGCGCCTTGCTCATCATTCTGGGCGGCGCCGTGTCGATTCCCACTCTGCCTATTGCGCAGTTCCCGAATCTAGCGCCGCCTACGGTGCAGGTTGGCGCCGGTTACAACGGCGCCAGCGCGCAAGTAGTCGAGACTTCGGTCACGACGCCGCTGGAGCAGGCGATCAATGGCGTTGAGGGCATGAAATACATGACTTCAACCAGCGGGAACGATGGCAGCAGTGGAATCAGCATAGTTTTTGACCTGAATCGCGACGTCGATCTGGCCGCCGTGGACGTGCAGAACCGCGTCAACCAGGCGCTCGGGCGCATGCCCAACGAAGTGAAGACTACCGGCGTTAGCGTAGTGAAGGCCACCAACAACTTTGTATTTGGCGCCGGCTTCTATTCCGAAGGCGATCGTTACGACAGCTTATTCATAAGCAACTATCTGGACATCTACGTTCGCGACGCCCTAAAGCGCATCAAGGGCGTTGGCGATGTCTTCATTTTTGGCGAGCGTAAGTATGCAATGCGGCTGTGGCTCGATCCCGTGCGCATGGCCACTCGCCAACTCACCGCCAGCGACGTGGTGAACGCTCTCAGCGAACAGAATGTTCAAGTGGCTGCCGGCGCCGTGGGACAAGCGCCGGCGCCTCCGAATCAGGCGTTCGAAATCAGCGTGCGCGCAGTGGGCAGGCTTACTGAATCCTCAGAGTTCGACAACATTATTTTGAAGACGGCGCCGGATGGAACCATTGTTCGCCTCAAGGATGTCGGACATTCCGAACTGGGCGCAGAAAACTACGATTCCGGTCTGCGCTTCAACGGACATCCTGCAGTGGGCGTCGGCGTCACTCAGCTCTCCAACGCCAATGCGATCGAAGTGGATCGCAATGCCATCGCCGAATTGGCACGGCTGTCCAAGAGTTTCCCCCCTGGTCTGAAATACGAAGTCGCATTCGACACTACGAACGTGGTCGCCGACTCGATTAGAGACGTAGTGGTCACCTTGGGTCAGGCGATCGTGCTGGTTATCGTCGTGATTTTCCTGTTCCTTCAGGACTGGCGCTCGACCGTAATCCCAGCTGTGACGATCCCGGTTTCACTGGTCGGCACGTTCATTTTTGTGAAGGCGCTGGGATTCTCAATCAATACACTCACGCTGTTCGGCATTACCCTGGCAACCGGTTTGGTGGTGGACGACGCCATCGTTGTAATCGAAAACGTGCAACGGCACATTTCCGAAGGCATAACCGAAGCGCACAACGCCGCTTCGGTCGCCATGAGCGAGGTCGCGGGAGCGGTGGTGGCTACGTCGCTGGTGCTGGTTTCTGTTTTCGTGCCGGTCGCCTTCTTCCCGGGCACGACCGGCATCATGTTCCGGCAGTTCGCCCTGACCATCGCGTTCTCTGTCTCCATTTCAGCGTTCAACGCGCTGACTCTTACGCCGGCGCTTTCCGCGCTGATGCTCGGCCATAACACCGGAGAGTCGAAGCGAGGTCTGTTTGGCCTCTTCAATCGTGGCGTCCACAAAATGACCAATGGCTATCGCGACGCATTGAAACATCTTGTGCCGGTGCGATGGCTGGTGGTACTCGTCTTTCTCGCAGGACTTGCGCTCACCTACTGGTATTACCAGCGCGTGCCCCGAGGATTCGTGCCTCAAGAGGATCAGGGCTGGTTCATGGTCTTGGTGCAATGTCCTCCGGGTGCTTCCATTGAATACACCGAGAACATTGCCAAGCAAGTGGAAGTGGAGATGATGAAGCAGAAGGAGATCATTGGCACCTTTGCGGTCTCCGGCTTCAGCTTCACTGGTGCTGCTCCGAATCGCGGCATGGTCTTCGGCACGTTCGCGCCGCTCTCGGAGAGAAAAGGCGATGTACACTCGGCCGACGCGGTCATCGCGCGTTTGCGCGGACCTTTGTTTGGCATCTCCGGCGCGATTGTGGTGCCGTTCGCGCCGCCTTCGGTAAACGGTTTGGGCAATTTCGGCGGCTTCCAATACATCCTGCAGGACCAGGGTGGACACACGCCGGAGCAGCTCGGACAAGTGGCATACAAACTGATTGGCGCCAGCCGGCAACCCAACAGCGGCCTCGCCGGGATGTTTACCAGCTACAGCGCGACCGATCCTCAGTTCCTGGTGAGTATTGATCGTGAGAAGGCCAAAAGTCTGGGCGTTTCCCTGACGCAAATCACCAATACGCTTCAGGTTTACATGGCATCCGCGTATATCAATGACTTCGATTTCAATAACCGCGCCTATCGCGTATATGTTCAGGCCGATACCAGGTGGCGCATGTCGCCCGAGAATATGCGCCAATTCTATGTGCGCTCTGACCGTGGTGGCATGGTACCGCTGGAAGACGTCGTAAAAATCGAACAGACGACGACGCCGCCGGTCATCAGCCACTACAACTTGTTCCGCTCGGTGGAAATCGACGGATCGGCCGCTCAAGGGCAAAGCTCAGGACAGGCAATCCAGAAGATGGAGGATCTCTCGAAAAAAGTTCTTCCCCAGGGTTACACCTTCGCCTGGACTGGGTTGTCGCTGGAAGAAATCGAGTCTGGAAGTCAGGTTGTGATGTTGTTTGCCCTAGGCCTCCTCGTGGTCTACCTCACGCTGGCTGCCCAATACGAAAGTTGGTCGTTACCGTTCATCGTGATTCTCGCGGTTCCCATGGCGATCCTGGGCGCGGTTTTGGCGCAATCTCTCCGCGGCCTGATCAATGACATCTTTTGCCAAGTGGGGCTTGTGATGCTGATCGGACTCTCCAGCAAGAACGCAATTCTGATCGTAGAATTCGCGGAACAGTTGCGCGAGCGCGGGTTGTCGATTACTGAAGCGGCGATCGAGGCGGCGCGTATCCGGCTGCGTCCAATCCTAATGACTTCTTTTGCCTTCATCCTTGGCGTCCTGCCGCTGGTGCTTGCAAGCGGCGCAGGCAAGAATGGGCGGCAATCGGTCGGCACTACCGTCTTCGGTGGAATGCTTGCCGCTACCAGCCTCAACCTGTTGTTCATTCCAGTGCTCTACATCACTCTGCGGACGTTGCAGGAGCGAGTCGGCCGCCATCGCGAACCGAAGGGGCGCATTGAGGAAGGCACAGCCGAGGAGCAGGTTGCCGTCTAGATCAATCGTGGAACCGGCCGCCCCCGGCCGGGTGTTGACTGGGATTTGGTGATTGCGTGATTTTGCAATTTCAAGATCTCAAAAATTCAAAACCAGTGAATTGCAGAACAGACGAACACTCGGGCGAGGGTGCCCGGATCCACGGAAGCGTCGAACCTTAGAATTACACGGCGTTGAATGCCAGCGATTACTTGTGCCCTGTCTCAAGCAAGGGCCGCAGCGCCTCGGTCGATACGCCCAATGACGTTCCGGTAAATCCGTTGATCAACGCGGCGTTCACGCCGATGACCTCGCCGCGCATGTTGAACACCGGGCCGCCGCTGCTGCCGTGCGCGGTGGTGGCGTCATACATGAGAGTGGTTCCGTTCATGTCCGCCAGATGCCCCTGCGTCGCCGTCGGACGAATCAACTTGAATTGCGCCAGATGATCGGCTTCCTGCTCATCCTGTCGCAGTGCTGAAACCTGATAAGGAACCGCGGTAGTCTTGGCCAGCATCGTGGTGACGCCGAGGGGGTATCCCATCACTAGAACAGCCTCGCCAGCCACGCTGGTTTGTGAAGCAAGGCGCAAAGGCGGAATTGCAACGCCGGAAGGAAGCTCGATTTGCGCGACCGCTAAATCCGCCGCTCCTGACGCCACGACATGCGAGAGCTCCAACGGCTGTTTCAAAGTGGGAAAGTAGGCGAGAATCTTTCCTCGACTTGCCACGGCCCCCAGCCTCATCGCCGTCTCGGCATGGGGATCCCCGAACCACCCCTCCAGGACATGGCGGTTGGAGACAACTTTGTTTCCAGGGACGAGAAAGCCTGTGGCCAGCAAGCGGTAATGGACCGGCGCGGAGCCGGCCGCAAAAGGATCAGCCAAAGTGTAGCTGCTGACGATGAAACAGACGGAGTCGCGATTTGCGGCAACAATTTCGGACGCCGACAAGTTGCGATTCTGTAACTGCCTTAGTTCGGCATCAAGCCGATTCAGGCGGCTTACCAGTTCGGAGTTGAGGGCGCTTGGACGATGGAGGCGACTTTCCATGACCATGCCGGCGCAAAAGATTGCTGTCGCAGCCGTTATGGCAACAACCGCCGTCCTGACAAGCGAACTGGAACTAAGCTTCAGAAACCACTTCCCGGCAGCCGCGGATTACCGTGGCTTCTCTAATTATTAGAGTGCTTTCGTGCGGCGAAGATGCCAATTTCATCACTGTGAATCACTCTGGTAACGCACAAAAGTACATGCTCTAGATGGGCGCAGAATACCCATTGAATCGAACGCCCCGAAAAAGTGGTCGTACATTGGTTGCATCTCTGAAAATTGACAACCTCTGACCCCGGGTGTAAAGTGCGCCCGTCACTCCCAATCAAAGTTTCCAGCGCGTTCCGCGCCAGGCCCCCACAACCTATCGCCGAAAGGAGCATTCCCGTGAGGAAAGCGATTTCACTCGTGTTGATGATGTTTGCTGCGACGTTATGCGCATGGGCCCAGTCCGCCAGCGCACCCAAAATTCTGATGATCAGCAGGATCAATCTCAAAGAAGGCCGGGGAATGGAATATCAGAAACTCGACCGGCAAGTTCGGCAGCTCGTCCACAAAAACGATCCCAACCTCAACTGGATCACAGCCACCGCCTTTACCGGCAGTGACAATGAGGAAACATATTTCCAGTTCGTCAACAGCTACGCCGACATTGAACAAAATGACACGGCTTTCGGCAAGGCTGCCGGATCGCTATTTATGAGCACGGAATTCAACCAGAGTGTTGCGGATTCTCAGCAGGCAGGCAGAAACATCATCGCCAAGCTGAGAGCTGACCTGTCGTACAACGCCGACAAGTTTGATCCGGCCAATGCCAAGTTCTGGTCGGTCACATATCGCAGAGACAAGCCGGGCAGCGGTGCGGAGTATGCCTCATTGCGACAGGACGTTACTGCGCAACTGAAGGCAGCGAATTTTGACACCCACTCGCTAGTGTACGAGGTTACATATGGCATGCCGGCGACGAGTTACATTGTGCTTCGCGACCTGCCGTCGCTGTCAGTTCTCGACACTGACCTTTCCAAACAATATGAAAGCGCAGTGCCCAAGAACCTGCGCCAGCAAGTCACGGCTTTCAGCCACGAGAACACTATCGCGACGGAAAGCGTGATCTATCAGGTCAAACCGGAGTTGAGTCATCCACCGCAAAATCTGGTCGCAGCGAATCCCAGCTTCTGGACGGTTAAGGAAACTGAAGGTGCGCCGGTAGTCGCAAAGAAGGGGAAAGGCGCAAAGCAGGCGGTTGAACCCGCCGCAGTGAAGGAAAACAGCAGGCAGTAAGCTGTTTCCAATGTGTTTTCCCGCGGAGACGCAGCATGCTGCGTCTCCACGCATTTATCAGTTGAATGACGCCAAAGTATCCGGCACGCGGCATCATCGCAGCCCAGGTTTATTTTCGCCGTTGAGCTCCGTGCAACACTGTGCTGATAAGTACGCGGCGCTTTTCCACTCGATACACGAGAATGTATGGA
>Ga0307475_10003043_pt1 | contig 10153 bp, 8 predicted proteins | sample atmos_gasesECM1C_FD_203317 | JGI IMG/M metagenome (GOLD analysis project Ga0307475, IMG submission 203317) | Hardwood forest soil microbial communities from Morgan-Monroe State Forest, Indiana, United States - atmos_gasesECM1C_515 | ecosystem: Environmental > Terrestrial > Soil > Temperate...
CGCTCCCTAGACGTCGGCCGTCATCTTCAGATTCTCGAGCAGAACTACCGCAATGATCCCGTCTCACAGCAATTGCTCCTTTCCCTCTATGAGGGTAAGACGATTGATTTCCTCGAGACCGAAAGGGATGGCACTGCGCGGACCGTCCAGGGCAAGATCATCCGCAGCGGCTACGTGCCACATTACACCGCGTTCCAATCGTACGGCCCACAATATGCCGCACAGCAGGCTGCGGTTGCCCAGGGCAGCGAGCAACCTGTCATTGAAGTCAACGGCAAGCTGCAATTTGCCCTGCCGGGTCAACCCCTCTTCCCTGCGCTGGCTGACGATACGGTGCTCAAGCCCACGCTCTCTTGGGACCTGCTAAGCGACAAGCCGGGGGCTATCTCGGCGGAGTTCAGTTATGTGACCGGCGGCATGAACTGGGAGGCGAGCTATAACGTGATTGCGCCGCCGAAATCCAACGTGCTCGAGCTCGTCGGCTGGGTAACCCTCGACAATCAAAGCGGCAAAACCTTTCGCGATGCGCGCCTCAAGTTGATGGCAGGCGATGTGAACAAGGTTCCGCCGCCAGGGGGAATGGTGATGGGCAGCGCGGGAGCGGCACAGTTTGGAATGGCTGGCCGACAATTTGGTCCGCCGGTGACAGAAAAGACGTTCGACGAATATCATCTCTACACCCTCGAGCACCCCACCACTCTCCACGATCGCGAGACCAAGCAGGTAGAAATAGTGCGCGCCGCCGGGATCCAGTCCAAGACTGTCTACGTCTACGATGGACTCAAAATCGAACAAAATTATCAGGGTTGGCCAATGGAGAGCGAGACCCTCCGCCTCTATACCGGCAACGCCTTCGACATGACCGGGGAGCGCACCCGCACGGAATACCGTGCAGATTTCAATGCGCGGTGGCTCGACGAGTCGTTTGAAATCAAGGTGCGCAATCACAAGAGCGAGCCTGTCGAAGTGCGCGTGGTTGAGCATCTTTATCGCTGGACGGGTTGGGACATCATCAAAAACTCCGATCCCTTCAAGAAACTCGATAGCCGCACAATGGAGTTCCTTGTGCAGATTCCACCTGGCGGAGAGAAAATGGTGAGCTACAAGGTCCACTATAGTTGGTGAATGGTGGGGTCCAGAAAACGTTAGTCGCGCCCAAACCCTCGTGCGCTCATTTCGTCTCCGCAACGGCACTGGTGTGATCGTGAATTATGCGCCAGCCTTCTGGAAAGCGCTGCCACACCAAGGAGAAAACTCCGCCGATATCGCCCTGCGCGCGCGAAAGATGCCAATGTCCGAGCACCAGCGCCGCATCGTTGCCGAGAAAACGAAATTCGAGCCCGGAAAAATCGAGCTGGCCCATCGTCGCGCGATTTGGGTAATTCTTCTTGTAGCGCGCGAGCACTCCATCCCATCCGCGCGCAATGCCGCCACTTCCGGAGAACGTCAAATCCGGAGAATGCCAGTAGCCCTCCAGAAACGCGTCCACATTGCCCTGGTTCCAATTGTTCTGCTGCGCTTCGAGAATCTTCGTAATCGCGGCGCGATCGGTCTCACGCTCCTCGGATGCTGCGCTCGGCCCCCGGGCTTGTACGGCCAAAGCAAGAAACCCCAGCAAGACCGCGGGAACTGCGACGACTCGCGAAATGCGCATTGCGCGCCTCCAATGTAAATCGTCGGGCAGAGAATAGAGGAGCGAGCAGAAACACACAAGTACAAGGCTTCGCGGCCGGATGCCTAATTAAGAGTCGTCTTTTCATTGGTTTACAAAGTCCTATTCGGCTGGTACTGCTGGACTATTGGTCCGCTAGGACTGCGCGGGCAGACTTGTGCGTGCAAAGAGAAAGAGGCTGAGGGATGTTCGCCACTATGCTATTTGCGATCTCGATCGTAGCCCTGTCACAGTTCGCCGCCTATTACTGGCGAGCCATGCTGGCCGGAACTGCGGCACAGCCGATCTCCGACCGCATCCTAGTCGCTATCGGCGCGCAAAATGGCCAACTCACTGGCCAAAACATTCCTACCCTGCTGAGCATCCACGACCTGACGCCCGAGCTTAACTCCGGCAGCAATGGCCTCTTTTTAGTTCGCGTCTACTACCGCATCCTCGACGCCATTCACTCCCTGGCTGGCCGCACGATGCCGGCGATTGCCGCGTGGAGCCAGCGAGAACTCACTGTTTGCGCGCGCTACGCCGCGGTGCAGATCGACCGCCGTTGGCAAGCGAATCTCGATCTGGCCGCTTCGCTTCGCTCCTGCTAAACCAACCCGCTGCTCCAACGCGGCCATCCTCACGTTTCAATAGAAGACGAGCGGAATCGCTGGCCGAACTTCGTGCTTCCTGCTAGCTTTTGCAAGGAGCAAACGGCAGGGAGAACACCATGGCCACGTTTAAGCTGATCGAATATGCGGATGCCAGCCCGGAAGTTCGCGCGGTTTACGACGACATCAAGGCCACGCGCAAGGTAGACCGCATCAATAATTTCTGGAAAGGCATCGCGCACGACCCCGCGACGCTGAAGGCGCACCTGGGAAAGCATCAAGCAGATCATGGCGCCAGGCGCGCTGGATCCGCTCACGAAAGAAATGCTCTACATCGCGGTCAGCGTGACCAATAATTGCGCCTACTGCATCGCTTCGCACACCGCTTCTGCTCGCAGCAAAGGCATGACCGACGCAATGTTTCACGAACTGCAAGCGGTGATCGGCATGGCCAACGAAACCAACAGGCTGGTCACCGGCTATCAAGTCGAGATCGACGAGCAGTTCAAAGCTCCGTTCGACAAATGAAATCTTCTTTCCCCGAAAAAACCTGTACGAACGGACAGTCTGTTTCCAGCGTAGTACGCACGTACTATAGCTGGCTTGCTCGAGTCGCCCCGAATATAAAGAGGTTCGCGCACAACTCTGCGCCGGCAGAGTGCAGCCGAAACTTTCTCTCGCAAGCGAGTACGACATGCCCCCGACGCTCAAAGACAGCTCCACGCTTCCCAGTTCTCCTGAAAGCCCGGAGCGCGCCGCGGAGGGAGCACGGGCCGGCCAACAAATCAGCGGTGCGCAACCGGTCACGCTAGAAGTGCCGGTGACGGTGAACGGCGCGCGCGCGGTAGAAGGCAGCGACAAGCGCGAACCATTTTCAGAGACCACGAGCACGGTTCTAGTGCTTGCCAACGGCGCGGTGATTCGTCTTTCGTCGTCTGTTGCGCCGGGCCAACTTCTTTTTCTGACCAACGAAAAAACGAAAAAGGAAGTCGTCTGTCAGGTAGTGAAATCTAAAAACTACCGTAGCGCCAGCGGCTACGTGGAGCTGGAATTTACCGAGCCGGTGCTCGGATTCTGGGGTATGCGCTTCCCTGGTGAGCGCCATACCGCTCAGGCAAACGCGTCGCTGCCTGCCGTGCGAAAAATTGACCCTGCTACCTTGTCTGCGGACGTTCCGGCTGGGAACGCAGAGCCGAAACCAGCTTTGGTTGTGGATGCGAAGCCTATTGAAAACATCACGACCAATCTCGCGGACGCAGTGCAGGAATTCAAGACCGAGATCAAAGCGGATTCGCGCCCATCGAGCAGAGCAGATTTTTTGGCGCCTGCGGAGGCCTCTACAGGCGGAATAAGTCTTGATGCGAACCGCTTGGAGAAGCAACTGTCGGCCCTCCTTTCCACCGAACAGAAACAAAATGAGAGTACGCCGGTGGTCTCAGCTGCGCCGGTTTCGGACGCGCCGCCATCCAAGCAGGAGCTGGGGGGTGCTGCGGCAAGAATTTTTGACATCGCCAGCGAAGAGCCATCGGCCGCTAAGGTTGAAACGGAGTCGGCCAAGTTGGACTTGGGCTCTCTAGAGATTGCCTCGCCGAAAACGACGCAGGCGCCGACCAAGTCCAGTTTTGATGATGAAGAAGTGAAAATTCCGGCCTGGCTCGAGCCGTTGGCGCGCAATGCGGCGATTCCCGCTCCGCCAGAAAAGGACGCGGGCGATTCGACCACTCAATTCGAAGAATCGCAGGTTCTGGAGCCGGTTTCTGAACGAAAGCAAACGACAACAACGTCAAAGGCAAAGAAGGCGGCCATCACTCCGAAGCGCCCGCCCGCCGCCCCGCTATTTGGTAATTCTCTCTTGGGCGAGAGCACGCCCGAGCTGGCCAGCCCGCGGAGAAGCGGCAAGGGCACGTGGAAAGCGATTGCGGCAGGTCTGATTGTTGCAGCGGCTAGCGGTGCCTGGTATTTTCGTGACTCGCTTGCATCGCTGGCGTCCGCGCATGTTACGTCAGGATCTAACGCATCGACGGCTTCCGCCCACTCTGCTTCGCTTCCAACCGCGCCGTCCCGTAACTCCGCTGCGCTCGTGCCATCGGCGTCGACGCCGAGTGCAACGCCAGAGGCGCCCTCTGCTGGGGGAAGAGCGAACTCTGCGAGCGAAAGGTCGGAAACACTGGCACCGGTTTCTGCACCAGCCCAAGGCAAAGTGCAGACCGCGGCAATTACCGAGCGCATCCCAAAATCAAGTGCAAGCAACGACGTGAGCAAGGGGCCGGAGAAATCGGCTGAGCCAGTTGAGGCTGTGGAGCCTGAAATCACGAGACCTTCTCTCGGCAAAATTCGCCTGGCCAAGCCCAAGATCAAACGCTCGACCAGCGTGCAGGCGAACGGAGAGATGGAGCCGGCGCTCGAGGTAAGCGGCGATGAGCTTGCCGGCGGAGAAAACTCCCTCGGCGCGAACTTGGCAGAAGGATCGAAACAGCCGGCCGCTCCAGCGGCGCCCGTGGGCGGAGACGTCAAACCCGCGCACCTGATTTCTTCCGTCCCGCCAAGCTATCCTGCAATGGCGAGAACACAGCACGTAGCCGGCGAAGTGCGCGTCGACGCGTTGATTGATGCGACCGGCCGCGTAACCACGATGAAAGTCGTTTCCGGCCCTTCCTTGTTGCAGCAAGCGGCCATGGACGCCCTGCGCCAGTGGAAGTATCAGGCGGCGACGCTGGACGGAAAGCCCGTGGCCATGCACCTTACGGTTACCCTCCAGTTCCGGTTGCAATAGCCGCTTCACCTTCGCTTGTCCCCAGAGCCGCGCGCCATAACGTAAACGTCGAAAAGACATAAATTTGACAAGTTTAGGGGGTGCAGCCGCTAGGCTAGGTTCGTCTAAGTCGACCAGGGAGACGCCGAACAGACATCGCTCATTGGTGAGCGGTAATCGGTGGCGGCGCCGGACCCAAAGGATCCAGCATGAGCACACAGCCCAGCACTCTAGCCCAGCACGAGTCTAACGCGAGCGTACCGACGCTGCAGGCTTTTGCGGAGCGTTACGCGCGTTTCGGAAGGTTCCAGGCCGACCTCGAACGCCAAGAGCTGTATCGGGATGGGCAGCGCGTGAAGGTGCAGGCGAAGCTGTTTCAGGGGCTTCTGCTGCTCCTGAGCCGCGCTGGCGAAATCGTCACGCGCGAGGACGTGCGGCGCCAGCTTTGGCCGGACAAGTTTCTGGCTAACCTCGACGCCAACGTCAATACTACGATAAACAAGCTGCGCCTCGTGCTCGGCGATTCTCCGGAAAACCCAGCGTACATAGAAACGATTCCGCGGCGTGGTTATAGCTTTATCGCCATCGTCGAATACTCAAGCGTTCCGGGCACTCCGTCTGCAGAAGGTGCAAGGACTGCTTTGAATGCAACCGCCCAACCAGAGGACTTCGGCAGGGGATGGCCAAAGAAGTACGCCCGCCCGCTTCTGCGTGCCGCCACCTTGCTGTTCGCGGGAATGATTATCGGAGCACTGCTGGCGTTCGTCTGGTTCGTCGCACAGGCCAAGAATCAGCATTCTGCAAACTCCGCGAAAGCGAGCGTCTCCCTCATCGAGCGCGGATTCCGGCGCGGTTCCAGCTAGACCGATCAAACCCCCGTCCAGCACGCACCAAGTCGGTACGACAAAATCTCGAACGCCGCGCTGGCGGCTTGCGAGCGGCGAGGCGTGTTCGTATACTGGCGGCCCGGCCAAGTGACGGGTCTGGCGGGTGGGTAGCCCGCCGAAACTCACCTCTTTCTTGGCTTCCAAATCGCCTCTAGCGCCGCAAACCGCGAGGGGGAACGTAAAAGGACGGATGTGCGTCTGCGCGCGCGTCCGGTCCAAAGGAGACCTTCGAATGTCGCAAGCGCCTGCACCGGAAGAGATGAATGTCTATCAGAATGCGGAAGCGCGCTTCGAAGTGGCTGCCAACAAGTTGGGACTAGAGCAAGGGCTGTACCGCTATTTGAAGTACCCCAGCAAGGAAATCACTCTGTACATTCCGGTGGGCATGGACAATGGGCAACTCGAAGTCTTCATCGGCTATCGAGTTTTGCACTCGACGGTGCGCGGTCCGGGCAAGGGCGGGATTCGGTTCGCTCCCGACGTTTCGATCAACGAAGTGCGCGCGCTAGCCACATGGATGACCTGGAAATGCGCGGTGGTGAACATCCCCTTCGGCGGAGCAAAGGGCGGTGTGATTTGCGATCCACGGAAGATGTCGCGTGGCGAATTGGAGCGTTTAACGCGAAGGTATACTGCAGAATTGGTAAACTGGCTAGGTCCGGAGCGCGACGTTCCTGCCCCGGATGTCGGTACTGGCGAACAGATGATGGCGTGGGTGATGGATACGTATGCGATGCATGTGGGCCAGGCGACCACGGCGGTGGTCACGGGCAAGCCCATCGAACTGGGTGGGTCGGCGGGCCGCCGTGAGGCCACCGGTCGGGGCGTGATGATCTGTTGCGACAAAGCGCTGGCCAAGCTGGGCATGAAGCGCGAAGGAAGCCGTGTGGTGATTCAAGGCTTCGGGAACGTCGGCTCCTTGGCTGGGACTCTGATGCAGAAGGCCGGATACAAGATCGTCGGTCTGGCGGACATCGGCGGCGGGCTATACAACGAGAAAGGATTCGACGTTCCCAAGGTGGTTGATTGGGTGTACACGCAGAAGAAGCCGCTGCATGATTTTCCCGGTGGTGGCACGAAGATGAGCGCGCGCGACGTTCTTTTCCAGCCGTGCGATATTGCGATTCCCGCGGCCATCGAGAATCAAATTACGGAGAGGAACGCCAACCAGGTGCAGGCCAGGATTCTTTGCGAAGGCGCGAACGGCCCGACCACGTGGCAAGCGGACGCCATCATCGACGCTAAAGGCATTTTCACCGTGCCGGATATTCTCGGCAATGCGGGCGGAGTTACGGTCAGCTATTTCGAGTGGGTGCAGGACCGCCAGGGCTTCTTCTGGCGGGAGAGCGAAGTGAACGAGCGGCTGCTGGATGTGATGGAAAATGCCTTCGATGAAGTGGTACGCTACGCCGAAATGCATAAGGTCAACAATCGGATCGCCGCGTACATGCTGGCCATCGATCGCGTGGCCAAGGCGCTTAAGCTGCGCGGCATTTACGCTTAGGATTTGGCAGGTGCGCGCCCGCTTCCCGCGCGTGCATCGCAGGCCAATTTGTTCCCCAAAGGCCCGAGGAGAACTTCGAGCCAGGAAGGAGTCCGCCCCGTGTCTCCGGACTCGATCTTACCCGGTAGCGCCAAAACCGAACTGCAACACCGCCTGGATATTTGTAATGCCGGGCGTTGGATGTACGAGCAGGGCTACAACGTAGCGTGCGAGGGAAATGTCTCTGTGCGTTTGGACGAGAAGCGCATTCTGACCACGCCGACGTGTATGAACAAAGGCATGCTCGCGCCGGAGGATCTGGTGGTGACCGACCTGGAGGGCCGCCAAGTCGCAGGCGAACGCAAATTTTCTTCAGAGCTAGCCATGCACCTCTTGTTTTACAACATGCGCCCGGATGTGAACGCCATCTGCCACGCGCACCCACCCACAGCGACGGGATTTGCCGTTGCGGGCCGCGGGCTTGACCAGGCTTTGCTGCCGGAGGTTATCGTCGGCCTCGGCCGCATTCCGCTGGTGCGTTATGCCACGCCGGGAACGCCGGAGCTCAGCGCCGCGCTGGAGCCTTACGTGCCGCATTACGACGCGTTGCTGCTGGCCAACCATGGCGCAGTTACTTGCGGTCCGGATTTGCTGACCGCGTATTTCCGGCTGGAGACCCTCGAGCACGTAGCGAAAATCACGCTGGCCGCGGAAATGGCCGGCACTCCGACATTGCTGTCTAGCCGTGAAGTGGCCAAGCTGATGGCTGCACGATCGCGCTACTTCGTGACCCCGCCGCCCGGTGGAGGCGCGGAGTTGCCTGTGACCTCCGATGCGAACGACGGCGGCGATCATGTCCGGCTCACGCGCGGAGAATTAGACACGCTGATTGACGAAGCCGTCCGCAAGGACCGCTCGCGCCGCTGACCTGTTCCAGGATTCCCGCTTGGAGTAGACTGGGGCACGGGTGTCGTGATGAAAGCGCAAGCAGCGCGCGAGAATCCAAACGAAGAAGCCAAGCCTTCTTGTGATGCTGTTTCCCGACTGGACGAGCCGTGCAATCAATCCGCTGCAACGTTTTGCAACAAGTGTGAGCGCTGGTTTTGCGCGGAGCACATGCAGGATGATCAGTGGCACGCTTGCCACCTGGAGCCCGGGGAGGAAGGCGGCGAAGGCTAAGCCTGCGCGCGTTTACCTGCAGGGAGCGGGTCTCAGGCGGCGGTGCTGGCTGGCCGGGCGCGGCGGAGGCGGCTGACCACACGGTCGCGGCCGAGGACGACCATGGTGTCGAATAGGGGCGGGGCCACGGCTTGCCCGACGATGGCGACACGCGAGGCGTTGATGAGCAGACCGGCTTTCACACCTTCGGCTTCGGCCAGCGCTCGCAACGCGTGATCGCAGGCATCGTGGCTCCAATCGGCGGACGCGATCGCGGCCAGCTTTTCCGCGAGTTTGGAGAGCAGCTCCGGAACTTTGGGATCTTTCCAGAATTTGGCTTTGGCGGCGGGATCGATCTCGAAATCGTCGGAGAAAAACGCGCGCGACCAGGTCGAAAAATCTGGGAGCAGGCGGACGCGGGGGCGAAGCAGGTCCACCGTTCTGGCGAACCAAGCGCGGCCGGGGCCGGCGGCCCATTCGTCTTTCCACAAATTGGCGCGCTTTAGCACTGCTTCTACTTCCGGCAGCAAATCCTCGATGGGCAACCTCTGAAGATATTGGGTGTTGAACCATTCCAGCTTGGGACGATCGAAGACTGCATTGGTGCGGCTGACGCCTTCGAGGGAGAACTTTTCGAGCAAATCTGAGGTGCGCAGGAATTCCTCGTCTCCGCCGGCGGACCAACCGAGCAGGGCGAGAAAATTGCGGAAGGCTTCGGGGAGAAAGCCTTCGGCGCGATACATGTTGACGTCGGTGGCGCCGTGACGCTTGGAGAGGCGCGACTTGTCCGGACCAAGAATGAGCGGCAGGTGAGCGAAGACGGGCGGCTGGGTGCCCAGCGCGCGGTACAGCAGCACCTGTTTGGGCGTATTGGAGATGTGGTCGGCGCCGCGAATCACATGGGTGATGCGCATGTCGATGTCGTCGACCACGACGCCGAGTTGGTACATGGACTGGCCGAATTCCTCGTCGCCTTTGCCGGAGCGCAGTAAGACGAAATCTTCGATTTCGTCGTTGGAGAATTCGCGTTCGCCGAATACGGCGTCGAAGAATTTAGTGGTGCCGCCAGTCGGGACGCGAAAGCGAACGGCGGGCTTGGTTCCCGAAGTGGAGGGTTTGCCATCGCGGCAAGTGCAGCGCACGATGCGGCGCGGTCCGGGGGCCTTTGGCTCGTCATCCTGAGCCTCAACGGCGTGATCGCCGCCGGCGTAACGCTCTGCGGGGCAGTAACACAAAAACGCACTGCCGTTGGCCAGAAGCTTTTTTCCCGCCGCCTGGTACAGGGCGGTACGCTGCGACTGATAAAACGGGCCTTCATCCCAATCGACGCCCAGCCAGCGAAGGCCGTCGATGATGCCTTGGACGAGTTCCGGTTTGTTGCGCTCGGCGTCAGTATCCTCGATGCGCAGGAGCATGGCGCCGCGCTGATGGCGAGCGAAAAGCCAGTTGAAAAGGGCGGTGCGCGCGCCGCCTACGTGGAGATAGCCGGTAGGCGATGGTGCGAAGCGCACGCGCACAAGGCCGACCGCATGGTTTGAGGTTTCAGTCATTTGCCGGGGCACTTGGGGCTTCCGTACTTCTTTTCGCAGAAAGTTTGATTGTCCAGTGTAG
>Ga0307475_10003044_pt1 | contig 10152 bp, 9 predicted proteins | sample atmos_gasesECM1C_FD_203317 | JGI IMG/M metagenome (GOLD analysis project Ga0307475, IMG submission 203317) | Hardwood forest soil microbial communities from Morgan-Monroe State Forest, Indiana, United States - atmos_gasesECM1C_515 | ecosystem: Environmental > Terrestrial > Soil > Temperate...
CTGTCGGCGTGGTGAAGGCCACGATGATTTGAATCGCAGCGGAGATACCAGCAATGTAGAGCTGCACCTTTTTCTGCGTCGCCGGGCTGATGATTCTGAACTGCGCGAGCACGGATGGATTCGAGAATGACGTAGCGAACGCAGAGAAGCACGCCGCTACTTTCGCGCCCTTGGGCATTACGCCTGTAATATTCGTCAGGCACGTGCCGAGCGCGGTGTCGAGCACCTGCACCCCGGCCCATGCGGAAGTGTAGGCAGCCTGGTCCTGCGCGGGAAGCAGCGGAGTTTCGGCTTGGGCCACGGCAATGACCGCGCCAATCACAGCCTGCGCCCGCTGACCATCCGCTACAGCGTTACATCCGCCAAGTGGGATTGTGGTGCAAATCAGACAGAAGGACAAAACTGAGGCAATCAGAAGTCTTTTCATGGTTCTCCTAAAGTTCCAAGCGGTCGATAATGTCGCTGACGGAGTGAATCAGGTTTTGCAGTTGGTCGTTCTGGTTAGAAATGGCGGCAGCGTGGCCGACAAGCTGTATCGGCTCTTTGCCCATCTGTGCTCCGGTACCTGGTTGCGGAGGCGTGCTCCTGAGAACTGATTGTAGCCGACTTTCCAGAACGGAAATAGCGTTGGCCATTTCCTCTACGAGTTGGCCCTGTCTCCCCATCTGCGATCCGACATGGCTTTCTCTGGCAGTTGGTCGGTCTTGTGCCGAATTCGGTAGTGCTCTTGCTTCACTTTGTCCGTACATGTCGTTTCCTCCTGCCGCATTGTACTACTTATAAAACCTGAGTCCACCTAAAGTTGTGGTGTGCATCATCATCGCGGCCCAAGGCGGCGGATTCGCGTCCATCGACTTATCGAAGTACGATGTCGCGCCAAGCGTAGGATCAACGGCACTGCCCGCTGAGTTGAACACTTCCTCTGCCGCTGCGAAACAATCGGGCAACGATGGGTCGTTCAGGTAGGGAATCTTCGTGGCGTTCGGGTCGCCCGGATTGAAACTTGAATACTGCTTCGCTTTTAGGATAACGCCGTCCCAAGACGCTCCCCACCAGCCCGGTCGCTGCACGCGATTGCGAATCGACCATGCTACTCCGCGCTTGGCATCAAGGATTTCCCCGCGCGCCTCGCGCCAGATGCACAGCACAAGGAGCGCGAATTGATATGCGTCCTGCGGATTCATTTATCTCCTGTATTGCACGATCGGGAACGGCGGAAAGTATCCGAATAGAAGCCCTAGCAAATAAACCAAGCAAATGAAGCCCTAGCAAATAAACCAAGCAAATGAGCAGCACGAGAACTGTGGCAATTTTCTTGAACGGCTCAGGAAGGGGCAGCAGCGTGACAATCCAATACACTATGCCTAAGACGATTACAAGTAGCAGAAGCGAGAATAGAAATCCCATCGTGTCCCTCCTTATTTCGGGTGTCCGAACATCGCCGATGCAATCGCCTTCACTGCTTCAACCAAAGCAACCACAGCGAAGCCCGTGACGCTGCCCCAGGTCTTTGCGCTGCCTTTGGCTTCCGCCTGCGCTCTTTGAATATCGTCCACCTTGAGGTCAAGCGATTCAAGAATCCCCGACATGCGGGACAATTCGTGCGTGAGGTGGTAACGATATTCCTCCCAGCTAAGGTTGATCGGTTCTGTAGGCACCCAACTTCTCCTCTAGGCGCGAAAGACGGGCGCTGAGTGTTACGAGTTTTTGAATCACCTCTGCCGCTTGCTCTTTGGTGATTTCTCCTAGCTTTACCTTTTGCTCAACCTCCGAGATGGCTGCCTCAAGGTGTTCCATTGCAGTTCTCACTTTGGTGGCTCCGCTGTAGGCGGAACGATGATGGGAAGTGGCTCTTGTCCAACGAGGGTTCTTTGCACGTTTACGGCAGGCTCAAAATTCGGGGATGCTTCGATCTTGGTGGCAAACGCGCGCGTCACGTTCGCTGCCAGGGTGTTGAGAAATTTGAATGCCCACAGGTAGAACATATGCGACTGCGAGGTAGGGGCAGGCATGGAACCAATCGCAGCCGAGCAAATCATGTAAATCAGGAAGTGTCCTGGCTCGGTCTGCAAGAAAAAATGGTATGCCGCATTATGCTGCATGGCGCTCCTATTGAATCTTACCCGCTGGCGTCACCGTAAACGAAGTTCCAATGAAGCTGCTCGGTATCGAAAGCGACACTGCTCCGGTTTGCGCAGTTCCGCCGTTGACGGACACGGACGTAACCCCGGCAGCCGCAGTCGCCACACCTATCTGCACCCATGCCGCGCCGTTCGTGGACGCGAGTATCTTGTCTCCAGCGATGCAGATGCTTGACGAACCAGCAGGAGGCAGAACGCACGATGATGATGCCCCGGCGCTCTGAATCGTTCCCGGCCCTTGCCCACGCACCGCGCTTGCTAGCAGCAAGCCGAACACAAGCAGCAATAGTACAGTTTGCAGAATTTTCATGGTGTTAACCCTCCAGAGAGAATCAGAGTACCGTTGAGAATTGCAAAACTCGATGGCGATGGCGTCAGTATCCCCGTGCCCGTCAGTGGAACCGTCTGCGGGCTGCCTGTAGCATTGTCCGCCACGCTGATTGTGCCCGAGATTGTGCCTGCGGCCAGCGGCGTAAACGTCACCGTGATTGAGCAGCTTGTTCCGGCAGCCAAGTTCAGACCATTGGTGCAGGTGGTAGACAGCACCGCAAAGTTGCCGGTAGCTGTTACCGCTGCCGAAGCAGCTAAGGATAGCGTAGCTGTTCCGCTATTGGTGAGCGTTACCGATAACCCTGCGCTCGTGCTGCTCACTAGCTGATTGCCAAACGTTAGGCTGGTGGGCGAGAAGCTTACTGCCGGACTGCCCGACCCGCCACCGGGCTGTGGGCCGTTGAATATCAATTCAGCCTGCGCGCGCGGAACGATGTCGTACTTCGGGCTGGCCGTTGCAAATGCCACGGCAGGAAACGAGGTGTTGGTGATGCACCCGGCATTGAAAATCAGAGTGCGAAGCTTGTTCCAGGCCGTCGCCCCGTTATACCCGCCCTGCGAGCTGGTCAGCCCATAGAAATAGCTGGCCGCTGCGGTCGATACTGTCCCGTACTGCTCATCCGCCGTTCCGGTGCAATTGGGCCATGAGGGAGTCTGTGTGGCGTAGAAGGTTTGCTGCTGCGCCCAAGTGGTGATCTGGTTGCCAGCCGAGTCCGCTGTCGGGTAAACGTAATCCACAAGGTGCGCCACATTCGTAGCCGGGTTGAGTGCTTCGTTCAGGTAATAATTGGCCGGGATATTGAGCAACGAATGGCTGGGCATATAGCCAAGATCATTGAGCCATCCCCATACAATCGTGGTGTAGCCCTCTTGGAAGTGGGCATCGGCTGAGGCGGGAATGCAGGTCGGCGCACAAGACGCCCCCGCCTGGTTGAGTGGCGCGTTGGTGATGTAGGCTGAAATTCCGCACGTTGGGCTACCAAGAAAACTCGATGTGGTGATGTTGTTGACGCAGCCTATGCCGCGAGAATTCTGCCCATAGCTGTAGGCAGTAGACTCGGCGGGGTAATCGTTTGCCAGACCGCGCGCTCCGTCCATGACCGCCACGTTGGCATGGAGCTTCTGTTCAAGGTAGGCTTTCTCGGGCGAGCCATCGACGGCGATAAATGCGGCCAGCATCCAATCGCGGATGCCCCAATCCATCTGCCGCTCCTGGTCTACGTAGATGTACCCTGCGCTGCCCATCCGCAAGGCGCTGTTGGCGGTCGGTTGTGTACAGGCTCGTGAGCCTTTGGTTCCCCCTATGCCGTAGTCGCCCTGCATTAGCGTCCCTTCGTAGTAGTGGTACTGGCCGGTCATCAGGTAAGCGATGTAGTTGATTTGCCCCGAGTGGCTTGTCGAGAGGTTGTCGCCAAGGGAATATGGTCCGGTGTTCTGCCCGCCCGTTCCGTAGTTAATCCAATCGGCAGCAAAGTTCGTGTTGCAATTTTGCGCGGTGGTGTCTAGCAAGCTAACTTGCGTGCGGGCGTTGATGGAAACGATGCGGCCAAGCGTTCCGACCGTGTTCGTCGGCGCATCGAAGAATTGCCCATGCCCCGCGCTGGCATCAGCCTCACGGTGGAAGTAGGGAATCGCCCCGCCCAAGTCGGCATTGCCGAGCACCACAGTCAGCAGGGATTGGGATTGATTCATCAGGTAGGTGGTATCCCAAGTCGATAGAGGCCCGTGAGGAAAAGCTGCTCCAGTGTCGCTGAATTGAGTTGGCAGCGGCCAATTTCCGCTTGCCGTTGCCCCGCCCCCAGGAGTCACCAGAGCTTGATTCGAGGAATTGTATGAGTTCACCAGTTGAGTGACGAACGTCTGCGCGATGGGCAGGTTCACATCATAGGCGGGCGTGAATCCGGTTGTCTCCCAGTAGCGCCAGTTGTGGTCGATAACCGGCAGGACATCCCCAGCTTGCAGAATATCGAATGTGCGGTGCCAACGAGAACGAACGTAGTGCGTGATGCTGCCGCTGGTCAGCAATGTCTGCGGTGAGGTGCTCCCAAATGTCAGTGTTGCTGAATAGGTCTGCACGCGCGCCGAGCTTGTAGGCGTTGTGCTGGCCCAGATATTCTCCAGCGTGTACCCGCACTGCACCCGGTTGTTGATTGGATAGAACCAACACTCGAAGATGGGATGCAAGGGGTTGCCCGTTCCGCCGTCCGTGTTCATGTCGTAGGCACGGCTCTGGCGGTCCTCGATGATGACGCCAGTTACAATCGGACCTTTGAGCCAGTAGGTGCAGAGAGACGCCGAGCCTTCGGGGTCGCTGCCGGGGTCGGTGCACGAGGATGCCGCTGTCAGAATCGTCTTGGCGCTGGCCGAAGGATTCGAGCCTCCGGTCAATTGAATCTGAGCATCGAAGTTGTAGCCCGCTCCAAGCAACTGAGCTTTGGTCTGCGCCTGGCTCGCCAGATTGTTGCAGGTAGCGGTGGTGTCGTAGGTGATGTGCAGGGCTTGTCCTGCGGTGTAGGTCGGGAGAATGAGGCTGATGACCGCATACTTGAGCGAGCCATCCGGCCAGCGATTCCGCACATCGTTTTGCGTCGTGACCGAAACCCCATCGATGTAGGCTTGAGCGCAATTCGTGATGTCACCCTGCCGAAACGCCTGCCCATAGGTGATGGGAATGTTCGTCTGCGCCGCGAGCGGAGAGGCAAATAGCAAAAGTAGGAGCAGCCGCTTCATTTCACCACCACGTTGCCGCGCCGCAGATGCAGGTACCAACAGTCACTTCGCGGGTCATTGCAGAGCACGGTCACGTCTAACTCAGGAAAGTAACCAAAGCGCGTGAAAGTTCCGGTCGCGCTCGGGTCGTTCTCTGTATCTGTGTCCTGCGGGAAATCCACGCCTTTCGTTGTCCCGTAAGTCTCGCTCGTGCATTTCCACGTTCCGGTATCGATGAACCAGATAGTATTACCAGTTCCAGGCCAAATGAAAATGCGATGCCCTATCGGATCATAATTGATTCCCACGTAGGAAGTGGTGATAAGACCATTCGCCGGTGCAGCCTGCCCGCCTTGTAAAGTAACCCATGTCGCCATCATCGTAGTGCAGCTTGCGTCCAGGGTAGGCGTGACGTGCGTAATCGGCCCGCTAGTCCCAATTTTGTATCCTGCCAGCGGCCAATAACCGATGCCGTCCGATGGAGGATTGTTACCCACATGCACGAAATAATCCCGGTCGGTGTCGATCACGCCGTCTGAATGGTAGCCTTGTCCTGAGAATCCCGAGCCTGCGCTAACCCATCCTGCCGCAAGGTTGTTGTCGGCCTCAACGAATAATCCGTTGCCGATGTTCGATGCGTAGAGCCAGATATAGCCGGTGTTGGGGTCGAAGTGCGCCATCGTTCCTGTACCGGGGCCGGCGTAGGTCGTTCCTTTGTTAGACCATTGCGGGTCGCAGACACCGGATACGACTACCGGAGTCGCAGCACCGCACTGCGTGGCGTCCACCGAATTCATAGGCAGCACCCAGGTTGCGCTTGAGGCTCCTCCGGTTACGTTACGCGCTCCCCCGATGGAAATTCCCGCATCGAGGTTTGGATCATAGAACCAGCCATCGTAGAGGTGTCTTGCATTTGGCGTGCCTCCTGCGACGCTCGGGTCTGGCCAGCCGGGGTTTGTGAGACAAGCGCCGGCACAGGGACCGAATGAAGTATTTCCCGATGCTAGCGATGGCCCTGGAATCAGTGTTTCCACTTGAGCGTTATTCAATAGATTTGGTGGGGCGGGGTTCGTTAAACGGACCAACGGACCAATTGTTGTTGAACTGATCGGAGTATTTCCGATTAGGTTTATCTCAAGTGAATAAATCTCGTTTCCGCCATAATCATCATGCCCGCCGCCCCAGAGCAGCATACGATTTCGTTTGGTGTCAATCGCTGCGCTCGAAGGGTCACCGATGATGTCGAAACAATGCGAAAATCCGGTAGCCCCTCCTGGCTGCGGCTGGTAGCCCCTGAATCCATTCGCAGGACAAGGTGAGGCGTTTTCAGAACCTCCCATAAGAGTCGTTCCTAGAATCTTGACCCACCCCGGAGTTGTCGTGAGCGAATGCAGAATCGGGGATGAGGTCAGGGCAGCGACAACCACCACCGCAAATATGAATAGAACTTTTCTCATCAGTTCCCTAGCTTCGCCATGATCGGCACAAACCCGCTGCCGGTCTGGTTCGTAATATTGGCAATTGTGATAGTGCCCGGCAGCACTCCGGCTGTGCAGGTGTCGGTCGCATCATTGCCCCACGAATGGGCCGGGCTGCTGGCCGCCCCTAAGATGGCGCTGAACGGAGCATTGGCTGCTGAGATGGAGGTGAACGTGACAGAAGTGCTGCTTTCGCAGGCTGCCCAATAGTACTGCCCAGGATTCATGGTGACTGGGGTGATGCTGATCGTCTGGATTCCGGTTGCAGTAGTGGTGATGCTGCCGGTATGCCATACCAGGGTGCCGGTCGTATCATACATTCCCAGATCGCCGGTCGAAGTGGCAGCGGCAGCAATAACGTCGAAAGTCACTTCACTGACCTTGGCCTGATAGGGAAGGTTGAACTCGAATATCTCAGGCACATTCGCGGCTTGGCTCAAAGTGGCTGAAGCCCCTGCGGACGGAGTGACCCCAACCGTGAAGGCCATCCAGAACGAACCAGCTGCGGTGATTTGAGCCGCTCCTACGCAGCCGGTGGTGGTTGCCCCGGCGTTAGCATCCGAGCAAATTGGTAGTGCCGGAGTCGAACTAATCGTTCCTGCCGAGAGCAGCTTGGAGTCGGTACCCTGAATGTTGGCAACAACCCCTTGCACGTTTCCGGCTGACGGATTGGTCCAGCTTACACCGGATACTCCAGTGGTATTTTGTATGTTGAACGGACTCTGTGTGGTGATGGGTGTCCCGTTTAATTGGATGGTAGTGCTGCCACCACCGCCGCCCGTGGCACTAATCGCCAACTGGTTGGAGCTTGGAGTGAAGGTCACGTTGGTACTAGCAAGCAACGGAGCCGAACCAAAATAGTTTGAGCCATCCGTGTAGAAGTCCAACTCTTGGAACTTATTGAGAACAGGAACAGCCGAGGCTCCGTTGAAATTTAGACTGTTCAGCGAGACCCCTGCTAGGGTAGAGCCGATGCTCAGGACTCTCAGGTTCCAGCGAGCTGACGGTGGCGGGTTGGGCAGCGTAAGGGTGCAAGCTGATGAGCAATTCATCACAATCAGATGGTTTTTGTCGAGCAGGGTGGCTGTATAACTTGCTGTTTGAGTGTTGATCCCACCGAATGGTTCGGGTACAGAAATCGTGTGGTAATTAGTGTTGTCGCTATAGACAAACAGTGCGCTTGGTGAAGCAATGGTGATTCCTGTCGCACCGGAAATGCCATCAATCGTTGAGGTCGTAGCCGCCAGCGTCAAAGCCGCTGTTCCGTGGTTGGCAATCACCCCGGCCCAGCTTGATCCAAGGCAGGCGGTAGACCCGGCTTGCGGCAGCGTGAATGTCGTCGCGCTTGAGCCGGTAAAGTCCACATAGCCAAGACGGTCTGAAGGGCAAGCAACGGAGTAAGTAGTAGTTTGTGGATTATAGTTCACCCCTGGATAGGTGTTGATATATTGTGGCCCCGCTACCACGTTAAAAATCTGCCCAACCTGCACATTGGATGTGTTGACCGGGATTGTCTGGATGGCACTGACCTTGGTGCCCACAGTGTTGGTTGGATTCGATATGACATCGCCAGTCAGGTTAGTGTTGGTAATGGTCAGCCCTGCCGAAAAGGCTGCGAGTTCACCAGTCGCCGGGCTGCCGGTTGTCGATACCGTTCCACCGCCCCCTCCCCCGCTCCCTCCACACGATCCATTGCACTCCCAAATGGAGCTGGTTGTGTCATAGACGAACGTGTACCATCCGCCACCCTTGATGCTGCCGGTGGTGGTGTCTGAGCCGATATTGCTGCCGTTTCCACCGTTCACTTTAATCGGCTTGGCTCCCAGAGAGCAATCATTGAGCGTTGAGGGACCAGTGCTGGAGTTGGATGTTCCTGCTTGCATGGTTATAGTCAAGCCGTTGGTGAGTGTCGAGGGGCATGGGATTTGCGTAATCGTATAGGCGTTTGCTACTCCTGAATCAGCATAAATATTGAAACCGACTCCCGACGATACGGAAGTGGCGGTCAACGATCCCTGGAGCGCGGTAGATTCCCCAGTCAAGTTGCAGAGTGAACCAACCGTGCAAGCATGGTCATAAGGCTGCAAGTTGGCCGCAATCTCGGCTACCTCGTTATCGTCAATCGTTCCCGCTGCGATGTGGATATAAACCGGGGCATAGTAATCGGTCGGGTGTGTGGCGTCGGCAAGACCCTGGAAAATCCATTCAGCCGGATTCGTGCCGATGGCCGAGAGCTTGTACGCGTGGCTGTACCAGTCCCACTGGCACGGAGGATTGCCGTTCGTGCAGTCACCTTGGATGAGTCCGACGATAGAAGCACCATTCGTAGCGTATGAAAATCCGCTGATGTCACTGAGCGCAAAGCCGCTGGCTCCAGTGAACGTCTGCAAGACATTGGTGCCTGGCCACGAACCGTTGCGCGAACGTGCCCAGGCACCAACGATGATGTAATCTCCAACGGCGTAGGTAACGGTTTGATCGTAGAACTTTCCGTTGACTGCCAGAGCACCGCTAATCGTTGCCGCACCCGTCGTTCCATCAGGGGCTGTGATTCCCGTGGTAATCGTTCCAGTCCCAGTCCAGCTAGCCGGATTGGTGAGGGCAAGATTCGAGTAACGAACCGCAGTCGGAGAAAATTGCCTTCTCGAAGAATCCTGTTGGCCGTAGAGATGCCCTAGCAGCACGCCGGAAATATGTTGCTTGCTTGGGATGGTGGTAAGAACGGCAGCCCCAGCTTCATATAGCCCTAGTTGAGTTGAAGGGCCATTAGTGCAGGATTGATTCACGCCCAAAACCACTACGGCATCGCTCGGACCATTGCCGTCAATCTCGCAGGCCGCTCCTGTTCCGTCCGCCGCGAATACATTGTCGATTACATTGGGTGCGGTCGTAGAACTTGTACTGGTTAGCCAGATGGCTCCGTGACCCTGACTGATTGCTTCGGTCACGATGTCCCTAAATGTAAACGTCCCTCCACCGCTGCTGCCCGGATAAATCTTGATCGAGCCGTTCACCAAGCCGACGTGCTCGAAAGTCATCGTTCCCGACCCTGCACCAGTGCTCGGATTGACTACTACAGACTGGTTAGAATCTGCCCCTGCCGTCCCTGTGCCATTCGCTGAGATCATCCCGTCACGAAATAGCACTTCGAATACATTCGAGCCAATGTCTACCGGAGGACCGAGAGTCGTGGAAGTAGCATTGATTGCCCAATTGCAGTTGATGAAAGTTAGCAGTGCGGCACCGACATCCCCAGTTCTCAGCCCATTTGAGTCAATCCCTAAGCGCAGGCCGATTGCCCCGGTCGAGTTATAAGCGTTCTTGATGGATATATTTACTGCCTGAAGCCAAAATAGCGGGTGATTGTTGTCTGCTCTGGAGCCACCAGTGATGGCGCATTGACCGTCTTGGGCTACGGCTCCCGATTGCTGGCAACCGACGCCGATATATTGAATCGATTGACTACCTGAAACAGAATTCTGTTGCGCCCAACA
>Ga0307475_10003045_pt1 | contig 10152 bp, 10 predicted proteins | sample atmos_gasesECM1C_FD_203317 | JGI IMG/M metagenome (GOLD analysis project Ga0307475, IMG submission 203317) | Hardwood forest soil microbial communities from Morgan-Monroe State Forest, Indiana, United States - atmos_gasesECM1C_515 | ecosystem: Environmental > Terrestrial > Soil > Temperate...
TGAAAGGCGGCGTTCTTAGCCTGGGATTTGAGGTGCTCGGCGACGCTGACATGAAGATAGGGGTCGGACTTCCCCCAGATGAGCAAGAGGGGCAACTCTGAACGTCTGAAATCCGAGAGACGGGCGTTATTAGCCGCGACTTCGTCGAAGAGTTGGTAGGTCATCTGCGCGAAGGCCGGACCGGCGCTTGGCCGTTGCGTAAAGTTCTTGTCCACGATCGGCACAATAAACTCGTTGTAGTGCGTCTTTTGGGCTTCGGTCATGCCCGCCCGCCATTGGCCGCGCTGGAAATCGAGCAGCCAGGCAAACTGGGTTGCCAGGAGATGGCGCGTGAGAGCCTTCAGATTCTTGTTGCCGAAAAGCTCGATAAATTCAGGAACTCGCAGACCGGGCGAATCGTCGTAGAACGCATTCATCAAACAAATGCCCGCCGCACGCGTCGGGTGCCTCAACGCGAAGTTGACGGCGGCTGGCCCGCCGGCGTCGTGGCCGATGGGGATGATCTTCTCAAGCCCCAAGGCGTCCACGACCGCTTCCAGGTCACCAAGTTGCTGTTCGAAGCTGTAGTGGGCCCCTTCCGGCTTGTCTGAAGCGCCGAAGCCGAGGAAATCGAACGCGACGGTCCTGCGACCGGCCGCCGACAGATGCGGAATGAGCTTGTCGTAGATGTGCGAGTTGTCCGGAAATCCGTGCAGCGGCACGAAAGCCGGCCCGCTGCCTCGAAAGTCCCGGACATACAAGCTTCCGCCAGCGTGCTGAACCCGGTGCTCGGTAAAAGCTGGAAGGGTCGCGCCCTGGGAGTTTGTCATGATCTCATTCCTCTCGCAGTTGGATAGGTGCCTTCGTAATAAGTTCAGAGGTTCTGCAGAAACGCGAGCAGCGCTACGTTCGTCGCGTCGGGTGCTTCCAACTGTGGCCAGGTGCCCGACGTCTCCCAACATGGTGAAGCTACGCAGATCGGCGAGTTGCTACGCATCGACTCCGGGCTTGGCGGCGTTACCAAGTTCAACCCCTAGATACGGGCATATAAGACTAATTGCAAGAGCCCCCGTGTCCTGCCTTGGCTTGGGGCTGCGGTGCTCAGCCCCTTACCCGGCAAATACCGGAAAGACCACAGCTCCGCGACTACCTATGATGACTCAACGCCGGCCGAGGGGATCGAGGGCCTGATCTTGCCAGGTTCGCCCCGGCACCCCAGGTATGGGTATATAAGCGCACCATCACCAACGCTTGGCGTCGCTAATTCATCCGACAAGGAGAGGCGGTTGATCAAACCCTGTAACTGCTATTCCCTTCGCAAGGCGACGCGCCGGGTCACACAGTTGTACGACCGTTTGCTCGCGCCATTGGGCCTGCGGGCAACGCAGTTTACCCTGCTGATGGAGGTCGAGCGGCGCGGCCCGATATCGCTGATCCCACTCGCCGACGCTATGGTGATGGATCGCGCGACGCTGGGCCACAACATTCGCCCGCTTGAAGCGGTCGGCTATCTTGCTTTGTCGGTTGGGCGCGACCGCCGGAGCCGAGAAGTCTCGCTAACCAAGTCAGGTCGGAAAATCCTAGCTGAGGCAAAGCCGCTGTGGCAGCGGGCACAAGCGATCTTTGAGTCCGAAATCGGTCTAGAGGAGGCGGCAGGGTTGCGGACCGTGCTCAAGCGGGTAGCCGCGAGTGAGTTTCCCCACGCGTGACCGATGCTCGTCCTTCCTGGCAGGGCAGCATCGGCGTTGCAGCAATCTGAGATGAATTGTGGAGACATGCCCTGAAGCTGTTCGTCCGCGCGGCGCTGGGCAACGTCGCCTGGCTGCACTACGAAACGGGCCGCGCTCTTTTGCGGTGCGGCGGCCAGCACGCACGGATCGGCAGGGTCGCACACATGGCGGGGATCGAAGCATTTTCGCAGGCCATCGCCGTGGACGAGAAGCCGCTAACCGAAAGGCTGAAGCCGCGCAACGCATGATTTATCGAGCGCCTCTGCGTGTCGACATCGGAGAGGCGGAGCAGGCGCTTCGCGGCATTCGTCGAGCCCTTTCGAGTATTCGTCCAAGCGATCGCACGACGCGTGCCGTGGCCTTGAACAATCGCGGCGTCGCCCACGAAAAGCTGGGGCGTGCCGCGTTGGCGAGGTGCGCCTATCGCGCCACGATCCCCGAGGCGGACCGCGGGTCGGAGCAAGGCATTCGTGATACCGCTCGCGAAAATCTCTCGAAGTTTGACGCTGTTCTCGATGGCGATACTTAGAGATACTCGCCCCGCCCGAGTTCGACCGAAGAGCGCAGTAGGCTGTTTGCGTTCCCGACGCTGCAGGCATCGACTTACATTGCGACAAGTGCATATATGAGGGTTAACGAAACCGCGCATCTATTCATGAGCAGGTCCCCAAAACTCGACGTGTGCGATTGCAACTGTAACGCCCTGCGCAGGGCAGCGCGGCGAGTCTCCAACTTTTATGACGCGGGACTTGCGCCCTCAGGCCTGAAAGTCACCCAATTTATAATTTTGGCGACGCTAAGCCGATTGGGAGAAGCGTCGGTAAACGTACTTGCGGAGAATTTGGATCTGGATCGGACGACAACTGGAAGGAATTTGCTGCCGCTGGAGAAAGCTGGTCTCATCAACGTCGAGTCTTCCGCATCGGATGGTCGTCTGCGCACTATTACCTTAAGCAGGAAGGGCTCCGAAAAGCTCAAGGAAACACTGCCGCTCTGGCGCCGCGCGCAATCCAAATTTGAAAATGGCAACGGTCCTGGCAAGACGGCGGTGCTTCGGAAGATGCTCGCGGAACTGAAAATCAAGAATTAACGCGACAGGCCGGCTTGGCCGACGAGTGCCTCGACCCGAGTCGCCGACTTGCGAAGACGGCAAAAGGTGTATATGCACGTATCCCGAAGGGTACGTCGTGGACAGGGAGAAGCACATGATTGCAGTGCGAGCCGTTTCCCGTCGCGCCTTCCTCGCGGGCGGAACTGCCATTAGCGCAAATCTGCGGTTGGCTCGGATTGCGGAAGCGGAAAGTACTGGAGCCGTCGCTAGTCCCTCTCTCAAGGAATATGACGTCGCCACTAACGGCATTTCCTTGCATGTGACGGACCAAGGGGAAGGTCCCGCCGTTCTCTTTTGCCATGGCTTTCCGGATACGGCCTATACTTGGCGCCGTCAGATGAAAGCCGTCGCGTCAGCCGGATATCGCGCAATTGCTCCGGACATGCGCGGCTATGGGCTCAGTTCCGCGCCGGCGGATGCGCTCTTGTACACGCCCCTGCAAACAGCCGGAGACTTGGTTGGTCTTCTTGACGCGCTGAACATCCCGAATGCCGTCCTTGTGGGCCACGACTGGGGTGCAAGTCATTGCTGGGGCGCGGCGCTGATGCGCCCGGAACGGTTCAAGGCGCTATTCTGCCTGAGCGTGCCTTACGTTCCTCGCGGCGACGTCAGCGTCTTTGAGAAAATGCGGAAGTCCGGCCATCGAAACGACTTCTACATGTTCGAACAGATGCGGCCGGAGGCGGATCAAATTTGGGCTGACGCTGCCGTGACCATCCCTGGTGTTTTGTATTGGGCATCGGGCTCTGCTCCCGCTGAGGCGCGTTGGAGCCCGATGGATCCCGCGCGAAGCCTTCATCGTCCGGCGCCCGGACCTTTACCAGCGTGGGCGGAGCCGGACTACATCTCCCATAATATTACGGAATTTCAGCGTACCGGGTTCCACGGTGGCCTGAATTACTACCGTGCGGCCGAACCGTATTTCTATTTATCCGCTGCCTGGAAAGGCGCGAAGATCGTACAGCCTTCCTTTTTTATTTCGGGAAAGGCGGATGGCTTGGAACAGCTCTACCCACCCCCCGACCAACTTCGCGCCGGCCTTCCCAATCTCGTGGGGCATCTCGAACTCGACAATGTGGGCCATTGGATACAACACGAAGCCTCCACTGAGGTCAGCGATCAGGTCATGAAGTTTCTGCGCACGGTAAGTCCCGCCTAAAACACAGGGACTTCAGCTATGAGAGTGATGGCTGTCGGATCGATGAAGCCCCTTACACCGGGGGAGCGGTGGAAGGAGATGCAAGAGGCCGACAGGCGGTACTAAGTTGCGAAGAGTGGTATTTTTCGATTTGGAGTCGTGGGCCGTGTGCTCCATCACCTGCTCTCTGTAGTACAAAATTGCAACTCAAAAGTATTTAACTTTGAAATACCCAGTTTTTAGCTATTTTTGTCGATAATCTCTTTCGTGCTGCTCCTAAGCGCGCGCGAGCCGGAAGGCCGGAGGTTCGCTCAGAACAAACTCCTCAGCTCATGCGAGTACTTCGCCCAAGTTGCTCTAGCAGAAAATAACATTCGATTTGCGAACGACGGCTTTTGGCGGATTCTGTTGAAAAAGTCCTGTCCGGCGTCGGACCAATTTTCTAAGAACTGCTGGTGCGCTTGGCGATTTTGGACGTGGGGGACCGTTTCAACCGGAGCGAATTCAACCAGTGGCCTTCGCAGATGCCTTAAGAGACATCGCCAACCGAATTCGGCGATCAGCTCGCTTTTGCGCGAATTTTGTCGCGGCGATATTTTCGACTTTTTCAACACAATCGGCGCAAAGCGGTCGTTCGCAAAAATCGCCGATGTCGCCCAAGCCAGGCATGGGAGTGGGCCCGGTTCCATCGCATGATCTGCGTGGCTAAGTGACGTTGGTACGGTTCGCAGCGACATGTCGGCAACAAGAGCTTCGCGTCGGGTTTTCCTCGATCAGGATTGGCGTGAATCTGTCGGTGCGTATCGGCCAAGCGGTTACAATGCCGTCGGGGATAAGATCAGTTCAGCTCCACGGCTTTCGCCGCCCATCGCCTCGTGCAGTACGAAGCCTTCGAGCGGATCGAACTCGCCCCGCCAGGGCGCGCTTTCCAGCACCCTCATCGTATGCGCGTAACCCGCTTCCCAACGCTGTCGGATGCCTGACGGACTGAAGTCGAGGTCCTTGCTATAGTCCTCGTGCCCAAGCCGGGGCGCGAGCAGGCGGACGACATGCATCCGCGTACGACAGCCATAACTTGCGAGGTCGCGAATCTTGGGATCCGTGCGGTTCTCGACGGGTAGCAGGTCCGCCAACTGGGTAATGACGTGGCGGAGACGGTGGAGCTGCCGCTGGCGCGCGATATGGGCGGCCGAGCGGCTCGAATACTGCACGTCCTTTCTGCGGTTCTCGACCTCCGACATCGTTTGCGGCGCGGCGCCTTCGGGATTCCAGACGTGGACGGCATACACAATCGAATTGCGGCGCGGATTGTCGTCGAATACCACTTCGACCGGGGTGTTGGAGAGTATGCCGCCATCCCAGTAGTGGTGACCATCGATCTCGACTGCGGGAAAGGCGGGCGGAAGCGCACCGGAGGCGAGGACATGCCGGATGTCGAGTGCCATGGCGCGTGAATCAAAATAGGTCATCTCGCTGGTCTCGACATTCGCGGCCCCGACGGTGAGTCGCGTCGACCCGGTCCTGAGAAGATCGAACTCGATCAGGTCGGACAGCGTATCCTTGAGTCGCGTCACGGAATAGTAGCCTGCCTCCCCGGGGCCGAGCGTCAAGTGGGGGCTTAGAAAAGCGAGAGCCCGCGGTTTGAAGAACCCCGCGATCCCGGTCGACACCGCCAGCCAGTTGCGCAACGGCGAGGAGAGCAGGGACGGCAAGATGTCGTCAAACACATGACCATGTTCGACGCGCTTCCAGAATGCGCGCAATCGCTGCATGCGTTCGCTGCGCGGGCTGCCCGCGATGATCGCGGCATTGATGGCGCCGATCGATGTGCCGACCACCCAGTCGAGGTCGATGCCGAACTGATCGAGGGCCTGATAGACGCCAACCTGATAGGCGCCGAGCGCCCCGCCGCCCTGCAGCACCAGCACCTGCTGACCGAGGGTGGCCGGGTCCGGATTTTCAATACCTTGCGACATGAGAGATGTCCTGAATTGGAGGAAGGTTGCCGGCTTTTCGATCGGGCCGCGGGTGCAGCGTCGGGTGTCGGATGAAGTTCAGGCGTTGTGGCGCGCAACATGTGTCATGCCGGTGATAAGACGTGCGCCACGCTCGAAGGTGATGTAGTTCCAAAGCCAGTTCGCTCCGACGACGATGCGGTTGCGGAAACCGACGAGAAAATAGATGTGGGCGGTGGACCACAGCAGCCATGCAGGTAGGCCGGAGATCTGAAACGAGCCGATCTCCGCGACGGCGCGCTTTCGCCCGATCGTCGCGAGATTGCCCCAGTTCCGATAGCGGAAGGGCGGTGGCGTCCGACTTCCGGTGAATCGTGCCAGCAGGCAGCGAGCGACATGCGTACCCTCCTGCTTGGCGGCGGGCGCCACGCCGGGCACCGGCCGTCCGCTCGCATCGACCAGGGTTGCGGTATCGCCGATCACGAAGATGTCGGGATGACCGGGGACACTCAGATCGGGCTTAACCTTCACGCGGCCACTCCGGTCGGCGTCGACGTCGAGCCATTTGGCAGCATCGGATGCCTGGACGCCGGCCGCCCAGATAACGGTCGACGTTGTGATCTTCTCGTCGCCGATCGTCACACCGTAGTCGCCGATGTCGGTCGCGCGGCCATTCAACCGGACGATCACGCCAAGTCCGTTCAGAGCCTTGCGGGCGGCGTCTCCCAGTTTTGCCGGAAAGGTGGGCAGCAGCCGGTCACCTGCCTCGACGAGCATGACCCTGAGACAACGGCGGGTAATGAAGCGGAAATCCATGTCGGTGGCGTGGCGGGTCAGTTCGGCAATGGCGCCCGCCATCTCCACGCCCGTGGGTCCTCCGCCGACGACAACGAAGGTGAGATATTCATCGCGGTCGGGCAGGCTTTCCTGGCGGATCGTCTCGGCACGTTCCATGGCGAGCAGAATGTTGCGGCGGACGCGGGTCGCGTCGTCGAGCGTCTTGATGCCGGGGGCATGCTCCGCCCATTCGTCGCGGCCGAAATAGCCGTGGCGGGCGCCGGTCGCGATCACGAGGAAGTCATAATCAAGCGTCGTCCCGTCCGAGAGGAGAACGCGCTGCTGGTCGGCATTCACGCCGGTGACCTCGGCGAGGAGAACGCGCGTCTCCTTCTGACGTTTGACGATCGAGCGGATCGGTGCCGCGATGTCGGCAGGCGATAATCCCGCGGTCGCTACCTGGTAGAGTAGCGGCTGGAAGACGTGATGGTTCTGGCGATCGACAATTGTGACCGTGGCACCGGAATGTGCAAGCCCGCGCGCCACCGCCAGACCGCCGAAGCCTGCGCCGATGATGACTACGCGTGGTTTGGCGTTGCGGCCGGTTGGCAGAGGGGCGGGCGGCATGATCGGTTCCTTCCGACGAGTATTGATGTTAAACCTATTCCGTCTCACTGGGCCGCCTGGTTACAGATGAACACATACGCGGGACGTATGAACTTCATGCCCCGGGATGGCTTCCGCCCAGCGCAGAGCCGGCTCAAGATGGATGCGATGACCACGCCATCCCTAACAGAGCGATTGGATTATCTCCGCGGCGCCTCACCCAAGTGGCGCGAGCGCTACGACGAACTGGTGGCGCGGCTCCGCGCGCTGGAGGTTGGCGCCCGCGCGCCAAGCGTCGGCGACCGATTCCCCGAAATCGTCCTGCCCGATCATCGCGGGCGTTATCGCACGCTGACGAGCCTTCTGGCCGACGGCCCGCTTGTGGTCAGCTTCAACAGAGGCAGTTGGTGCCCTTACTGTGTCAGCGAATTGGAGAGCTGGCGCGCGGCGCTTCCCGGGCTCAGGCAGGTCGGCGGAAAACTGGCCATCGTGACGGCAGAACTGGGTGGTAGGAGCCAAGCCCTTGGCGACATCGCCGGGCCAGGCTCGGTAACGCTCTGCGATGTCGACTACGGCGTGACGCTGGAACTTGGCTTGGCGTTCCACGTCGGATCGACATTGGTTGCGGTCTATCGCGAATTCGGGATCGATTTGAACGAACTGTACGGCGGAGCGGCGGGCCTGCTTCCCGTGCCCGCGACCTTCGTCGTGCGAACGGATGGTCTCGTCGAATACGCGTTCGTCGAGCCAGATTTCAGGCTTCGCGCAGAGCCCGAGGATGTCGTGCGGATCGTCGCCTCAATAATGCGCTGACTCTGCCACGTCCCAGGCGCGGGCGCGCGCCGCGCGCACGAAGGCATCGGCCGCAACGGACCGACGCCGTCCAGCGATTGCCGCGAGCACGACGCTGCGGGTGGCCTCGATGCCGACGAGAGGCAGCACCGCCAGCTTTATGCGATCGCGCGGCGGTGGAAGAAAGGCGCTTCCTAGCCCGATCGACACCAGTCTGCGGAGATGGACCATGTTGTCCACGCGATGTCGGAATGCCAGTTCGAAGCCCGCCGTTTTGGCGGCATCGCGCAGCACCCGAGCCCCGTCGCCACGATATTCGATCCAGACTTCGTCGCGCACATCATCGAGCGTCACCGCATCCCGGGCCGCCAGCGGATGCTCAGCCTGCGTAATCATGTGATAGACATGGTCGAACAACGACCAGGCTTCGAACCTGTCGGGCGCGTCTTCGGGTGCTTCGACCACAAAAAGATCAAGCGCGCCGTTCAGTCCGAGTTCGATCAGCTCTTCGGATGAGCCACTTCGCAACGTGAGTTCCAGTCCCGGTAGGTAAGCTGCAATCTCGCCAAGCAAGGCGCGCAAGTCGTCGTTCTCGATGATGTTCGCGATTCCAAGGGTCAGTGGTGCTACCCGCGCCTTGCCGATTTCGCGCGCCAGGTTCTTGGCGGCCTGCGCGGATTCGTAAGCAGTTTCGAAAAGCGGCAGTATCTCGCGGCCAAGGTCAGTCAGATGGGTCCGCGAGCGCTCGCGGCGGAAGAGTGAGCCGCCAAATTCCTCTTCGAGCTTCTGGATCGCGCGGGTGAGCGACGGCTGTGTCACGTTGCATTCTTCGGCCGCCCGCGTGAAGTTCAGGCTCTGCGCCATGGCGAGAAAATATCGAACCTGATGCATCTCCATGTGCGGTTTATGCCACGGTTCGCGCCATATTGCACCTGCCGCCGGGCAGGCAGCAGCGCCGTCGTCCGACATCGGCGTGGCAGCCCGTTTTGCGGGATGCGCTTCAATATAGCCGGCGCGTATCGAACCCATAAACACCGGTGACGTTCACTTACATTCCTGTCTGTGCGAGTTTTGCGTCGGAAAGGCGAAGCGATCGCCCGCCGAAGGAAACCGTATGCTCGCTACCGTCCGGAGACTTCCGCACGAGCGGTCCGTTCAACCCGTCGGGGCTAAGGATCCTTGGGGTGAACTGATGGCCGCAGCACAGCTTGGGAACGCAGGCGCCTATACGCGGCTGCTGACCGAAGTCGACGGCTGGCTACGCCGCTACTATGCTCGCCGTCTGCCGGTTTCGATGGTCGAGGATGCCGCGCAGGACACGCTTCTCACCCTCCACGCCCGCCGACACACCTACGAGCCCGGTCGTCCCTTCAAGGCATGGCTTGCCGGCATCGCGCGCTACAAATGGATCGACCGGCTACGTGCGCTCGACCGTGACCCTGCTGTATCCTGTGCCGAGGATATTTCCGAGGACATACCCATCGACGATCACGGCCCTGCGATCGTGAGCGCGGTCCTGCTTCGCAAGCTTTTGAGCCAGCTGAAGCCCGCGCAGTCGGAGGTGATCAGGCTGGTGAAACTTGACGGGCTGAGCGTAGAGGAAGCGTCCGAACTCACCGGCCAGTCCGTCCCGCTGGTGAAGGTGAACATCCACCGGGGCCTGGCTATGCTCAGCTACATCGTAGCCGACGTAGCTTGAGGCACATTCGTGCGCTCGATGTTCGACCTGGATCGAGTGAATCGCATTGTGGACGCATTGCGCAACGATCGGTAATCCGGCAGCAGATCGGATGGCTACCAGCGCAGGACGCGCGGGCCGATCATTGCACCGACGGCTGTGCTGATTGCGATTGCGAGCGTGTACCCGACTAGAACAAAGCCCGCCCCATTCTCTTTGCAGGCGAAGGCATACATGGTCGCGGCGATGCCGCCCGACACGAGGCCGGCGAGAGCTCCCGTTGCACGGAGACGCAAAGGCGCCTGTCGACGGATCGCCCAGCATGCGCCCGCGAATATGGGCACCGACAGGATCGCGATACGGGCCGGGCATCGCTGGCAGCTCGA
>Ga0307475_10003047_pt1 | contig 10151 bp, 7 predicted proteins | sample atmos_gasesECM1C_FD_203317 | JGI IMG/M metagenome (GOLD analysis project Ga0307475, IMG submission 203317) | Hardwood forest soil microbial communities from Morgan-Monroe State Forest, Indiana, United States - atmos_gasesECM1C_515 | ecosystem: Environmental > Terrestrial > Soil > Temperate...
AGCTGACCAATCTAAACGCCACGGATGCCCACGGTTCCACGCCCTAGGCCGCGACACGCGAAGCCGCTATGGGAACACCCCTTCTTTGGATCGGGTTCAATGTTTTCGTGCTGGTATCGATCGCGCTCGATCTCGGCGTGTTCAATCGCCGGCTTCACAAGGTTGAGCTGCGCGAAGCGTTCTGGTCCACAACTCTTTGGATCGCTCTGTCGGTGGTCTTCGGGCTTGGCATCTGGTATTTTTCCGGACATCAGCGAGCGATCGAATTCTTTACCGGCTATCTGATTGAGAAGGCCCTCAGCGTCGACAACCTTTTTCTCTTTCTGGTGATCTTCCGCACCTTCGCAATCGATGAACGCTTTCAACACCGCATGCTGGAATGGGGAATCCTCGGGGCGCTGGTCATGCGCGGCGTAATGATCTTCGCTGGAACGGAACTGATTGAAAAGTTTTCGTGGATCATGTACCTGTTCGGCGCGTTTCTGGTTTACGCCGGAATCCACATGCTGTTTACAAAGAAGGAGAAGATTCGGCCGGAACAGAGCGCCTTCTTCCGCTTTGCGAATGCCCACCTTCGCCTGACTCGCGACTATCAGGGCGAACGCTTTTTTGTGCGCAGGGAAAAGAGAATCTACGCGACACCTCTGTTCCTCGTGCTGCTGGTCGTCGAGATCACCGACGTAACCCTGGCCATCGACTCGATTCCCGCGATTTTCGGGATCACGCACGATCCCTTCATCGTTTACACGTCGAACGTTTTCGCGATTTTAGGCCTTCGCGCACTCTACTTCTTATTGGCTGGATTTTTGAACCGTTTGCGGTACTTGACGGCGGGACTTGCCTTCGTGTTGTCTTTCATCGGCGGAAAAATGATTGTGGAACCCTGGCTGCACATCGCGCCGCATATTTCCCTGCTCGTGGTCGGGGGAATTCTCATGCTTGCCATCGCGGCTTCCCTGCTGTTCCCGAGCTCGTCAAAAAGTGCGGCTTAGTCGTCCTCGAACATCACTTCGTCGATGTAACACCACATCCAATGCTCGCCCGGCTCAATCGATCGGACGATCGGGTGCTTCACGGCGTGAAAGTGTTTCGTCGCGTGTTTGTTCTTGGAACTGTCACAGCATCCGACATGCCCGCAGGACAAACACAGCCGCAGATGGACCCAGCTATCTCCCATCTTGAGGCATTCCTCGCAGCCTTTGGTCTTCGGCTTAACCGGACGAATTTGATCGAGGTGTGTACAGACTTCGGCCATTTGATCCTCCGCCGCGCTTAGCTCGCGGCTTTAATCGGAATTCTTACTTCAAAACGGGTGTTGCCCGGCCGGGATTTTACGGTGATCAGGCCTTTGATTTTTTTGATGATGCGGTAGGAGATGTCGAGGCCGAGACCTGTCCCTTCACCGACGCCCTTCGTGGTGAAAAATGGCTCGAAGATTTTCGACTGGATTTCTTCGGGTATACCGGGCCCATTGTCCGAAATTTCGACCAGCGCGTAGTCGTTATCGCGCACCGCGCGAATACCAAGTTTGCCGCCGTCTTTCAGAACGTCTGCGGCGTTATCGATCAGGTTGGTCCACACCTGATTCAGTTCGCTGCCATAGGCCATTACTCTCGGAAGATCGGGAGCATAGTCGCGCGTTACGGTGATGCTGCGCTTGAGCTTGTGGTGCATGATCGTCAGCGTTGTGTCGAGACTCTGGGCGATGTCCACTTCCTGCATGGACGCCTGATCCATGTAGGAATATTCCTTGATGGCGCGGACCAGATCGGAGATGCGGGCAGTACTGTGGTCCAATTCGTCGGCGATGCGGTCCATTTCGAGCAGGGTGGCAAAGCGAGTGAGCTCCGGCCCGAGCGACTTTCCCGCCACGCTGGCGAGGGCTTCCAAATTTTGGTCGGTCAGATTCGCTTCCGCAAGAAGAGGGCCAAGCTGCCACGCCTCCTTCACACCCTTGCCTTCGAGCCAGGTCTGAATCGCTTCTTCGCGTTCGACGCGCGCAAACTCATCTTTGTATTGCGCTGGCTTGAGCGAGACGCGAATGGCTTCCTCGCGCTCCGCCAGAAGAACGCAATCGTCGGGACCCATGGCGGAGGCTCGGACGGCTTCGCGCAATCGCGCCAGGCACTCGTGCAAAGTGCTTGCGGAACGGCGCGCCGCAGCGGACGGATTGTTCAGCTCATGAGCAAGGCCCGCGGAAAGCTTCCCAAGCGCGGCGAGTTTTTGGCTTTGCTGCTCGAATTCGGTGTAAGTGCGCACGCGATCGGTCAACATGCCGACGAGGCGTTGCGAAAGCTCCGGCAGGTGCTGCAAAAGGTCGCCAAACTTGGTATGGGAATAGGCGAGCCCCCAAGTCGGCATCGTAGCCCGAATGGTCAGCTTATAGTTCTTCAATCGAGAAAATGGCAGAAGTCCGGTGACAGTGGGCGCTTCCGTGGTGAACACCGGCGCATCGCCGCCGCGCTCTTGGCGCCCGCGGATTTCACCCTGCAGGAGCACGAACATCAATTTGGCAGGAGTGCCTTCCAGCATCATGACTTCGCCCGGCTCGAAACGAAACTCGTGAGTTCGTTCGACGAACCAGTCGAGATCGGGTTCGGAGAGATCGGCGAAAACTGCTACTTTGCGAAGCGCGGCGAAGAGGGTCGCTTTGTCGGATGGATTGCTTGGAAGCTTCAACGTACCGTACAGATCCGCGGTCTCGTCCGGCATATCTGTCATTCGCATGTCACTTTCATTTCGGTACTACGACTGTTGGACCGCAGGAAACGGGTCATTGAACCTTGGCCAGATATTGATGGATAAATTGTACGACCACGGCGCCTTCGCCAACGCCGGAGGCGACTCGCTTGACAGAACCGTGACGCACGTCGCCTACGGCGAAAATTCCGGGCACGCTCGTTTCGAGGAGACCCGGATCGCGATCAAGGGTCCAGGTCGCGGGTCTCTTCCCATCGCTGAGCAGGTCGGGTCCCGAGAGGACGAATCCACGCTCGTCGCGGTGAATCAAATCGCCCAACCATTCGGTGCGTGGCTGCGCTCCGATGAAAATGAATAGGCTGCTGGCGGGAAGTTTTTCCGGCCTACCGATGGAACCGCGACAGATTGTGATGGCGTCGAGACGGGCGTCTCCGTGAACCTCGGTAACGACGGTCTGCAACCAAACATCGATATTGGGAGTTTTCTCAATCTGCTCGATCAGATAGTGCGACATGGTGCTTGCCAGAGACTCGCCGCGGACGAGCATTACGACCTTGCCGGCGAATTTCGAAAAATGCATGGCGGCCTGGCCGGCGGAGTTAGCGCCGCCGATAATGTATACGGTCTCGCCCTTGCAGGACAATGCTTCGGAAGTACCGCCGCCATAGTAAACCCCGGCTCCTTGAAAGCGTTCGATGCCGGGGATGTCAAGTGAGCGCCACTGAACGCCCATGGCCAGCAGCAATGCGTGGCAGGAAATCTCGAAGCCATCGCCCAGCTTGATGTAGCGATAGGGACCGTCGACACGAAGGCTGATGGCTTCCTGCGGGGAAAGAATTTCGACGTCGAACCTTCGCGCCTGGGCCACCGCACGGCGCGCGAGATCGCTGCCGGACAGCCCGGACGGAAAACCGAGATAATTTTCGATTCGCGAGCTTAGGCCGGCCTGCCCGCCTGGTGCCTCGCGTTCGATCATCACCGTGCGCAGTCCTTCGGATGCGCCATACACGGCGGCAGCGAGGCCCGCTGGCCCGCCGCCGACAATCGCAAGATCGTAGAAGTTCGTCTGCGCGTGAGTCTGCAGGCCGATCTTGTCGGCGATGAGTTGTTGCGTAGGTTCGGCGATGCGCTGGCCGTCGGGAAACAAAATCAGCGGCAATTTCTCAAGTTCCGGTCCCAGAGATTCAAGCAGACGGCGAACTTCCGGATCGGCCGCGGCCATTTCGACATCGATCCATTGATAGGGCACTTGATTGCGCGCCATGAAATCGCGCAAGTCGTAGGAGCGCGAAGACCAGCGGGTACCGAGAACGCGAATGCCTTCGTACGGCGGACGAAATTGCGCGTTCCAATCGTGGAGCAAGTCGTCCAAGGCAGGGAAAAGTTTCTCTTCCGGCGGATCCCAGGGCTTCATCAAGTAGTAGTGAATTTTAGCTTCGTTGATAGCATCGATGGCGGCGTTGGTGTCGGCGTAAGCGGTGAGCAATGCACGTTTGGCCTGGGGATGAATGTCCATCGCCTCGGCGAGAAATCCAACGCCATCCATGCTGGGCATGCGCTGGTCGGCGAGTAGTAGGGCGACCGGGTTGTTTCGCGCTTTGAGTTCGCGCAGGGTGCTCAGCGCAGCGCCGCCGGAATCGGCGCGCATCACGCGGTACTTCTGAGCATAGTGGCCGCGCAGGTCGCGCTCGATGGCACGCAGCACTTCCGGATCGTCATCAACGGTCAATAAAACTGGTTTCGGCATAACCTTCGGATGAAATCTATGGCGTTACGGTTACTTAGATTCCGCGAAGTTCTCTTCGATTCACCTTTTACGCTACAATTTTGGGGCCGAAAATGTCCAGTGCTCCGCTTCCCAATATATCCGGCCTTTTTTCGCCGGATGCCGCTATCCGTAAGGTTTCCGCTGCAGCGATCTTCAACCAAGGTCTGGCGCTTGCCGGTCCTGCGGTTTCGTCCTGGCTTTCCAATCGGGAATTTTCGAGTCTGTTATGCGATCAACCGCTCACTACGGTAGGTCTCGCTGTTTTCCCTGATACGTTTGCACGCATCGAGCAAGCGAACGGAAACCCGCGTCTGGCGAGCGTTCCCGATGACTTGGATGCCAAGGAATTCGAATTGCATTTTGCCACCGCGATACGTCTCGATATTTTGACGACGCGAGATCCCGATGGAGACGGAGCGATCGCGCGCTATCTGAAACGTTTCGGAGAAGGAATACAGCAGGTGGAATTCCGCTGCCTGGACGTAAACCGCGCCGCCGCGATCCTGAGAGAAAACTTCGGCGTCACCTCGATCTATCTGGAGGCTCGCCCCGGCGCGGACGGGACTCGTGTCAATTTTTTCCTGGCTCCCACTGCCGCCGGCGGAAAGGTGCTGATCGAGCTTTACGAAATTCCAGGAAACCAAAGCTGAAAGCGCGGGCCGTCAGGATTCTCGATAGTTCAGAATTTCCCGCATCGCGCGCAAGACTTCGCCAACCGTCCAGGCCTGCGCGATAGACCCATGCGGCGTGAATGGAGGATCGCCCTCGAAAATCTCGCCCAGAGTACCGAGCCCATACATGTGGACCGAAATGCCCAGCGGCTCGAGGAAACGCATCGCCTCCGCACGGTCGCCGTACACGCGCAAGTGCGCCAACACAAATGGCCCGAGCAGCCAGCCCCATACCGTCCCCTGATGGTAGGCCGCGTCGCGATCCTTCGGTCCGCCCGCATAGTGTCCCTGGTATCCCGGATCGCCCGGCGCGAGACTGCGCAGCCCGTACGAGGTCAGCAAATGTTGAGCGCAAACGTCCACGACCGATTTCTGCTGCTCCTCGGTCAACGGCGTAACCGGAAGCGAAACGGCCAGAAGTTGATTCGGCCGAAGCGCCGCGTCGTTCCCCACGCTGGGCGCTTCGATCACGTCAAAACAGCAGCCGCGCTCTTCATTCCAGAATTTCTGAAAGTTTTTCCGCGCCTTCGCGGAAAGTTTCTCGTATCCTTCGCCTGGCCGCGCCAACAGCCGCGCAAATTCCGCCATGGTTTCCAGCGCGTTGATCCATAGGGCATTCACTTCCACGGCTTTGCCGGTGCGCGGCGTGACCACCCAATCGCCTACCTTTGCATCCATCCAGGTCAGCTGCACCCCCGGCTCACCGGCGTACAGCAACCCGTCCGCGGGATCAACATGGATGCTGTAGCGCGTACCTTTGACGTGCGCGTCGATCATTTCTCCGAGCGTCGGGAAAAGTTGCAGCAGTGTGCGGCCATCCTTGGTGACCGCAAAATACTGGCGCACCGCCTCGAAAAACCACAGCGCGGCGTCAACGGAATTGTATTGGGGCTGGCCGCCCACGTCTGGAAAGTTGTTCGGCAGCATTCCGCCATCGACGTATTCCGCAAACGCCAGCAGGATCTGCCGCGCCACGTCCGCGCGCCCGGTGGCCAACGTCAGCCCCGGCAGCGCGATCATGGTGTCGCGCCCCCAATCGCCGAACCAGTGATAGCCGGCGATGATGCTGCGTCCGTCGGGGAACTCCGGCATGCTGCGCTTTACGATGAACTGACCCGCCGCCAGCACCAATTGCGGAAGCCAGTTCGGAGAATCCGCCGCGGTTTTCTCATTCTCGGCCAGCCAGGATTGAACGAGCTTCGCTTCGCGCTCCGCGCTCTCGGCCCGAACGGCAGCGCCATCGAGCCCGGCGGTTGCTTCCGTGGATGCCACGAACGTAACGGTCGTCCCTACTTTCAACTTCGCCTGGAACAAGGCCGCAAATAGGTGATCTTCCAGGTCGTCCAAGCCACGCTCCCTTTCCACCGGCAGAAAACAGTTGCGATACCACTCGTGACGCGGCTGGTACACGGCGCCCGCGCATTTCAAATAAAAGGGCGTCGCGCCGTCGAAGGCCATCACCTGAACGCCGTTCTCGACTGGATCAATCTTCATTCGCCAATTCCCGGCATGTGTGGACCCGTGAAAGTCCCGGTAATTCACCAGCGCTTTCAGATCGAGTTCAACGCCGCTGCTGCCGCGCACCATGGTGTACTCGACATACGTAGTGTTCTCGCCATGACGCATCCACACGCGCTTTTCCAGCAGCGCATCGGCGAGCGCGTAAGTCCAGACCGGCATCATCCCGTCCAGCCGGAAGCTTTCAATGTTCAGAAATCCCTTGGGATCGACGACTCCGCCAGCCCATTGATGGGTTGCCAGCGAATACTCGGCGCCGCCATAGCGGACAATTTCATCGAGGCCCGTTACCAGCTGCGTGCGTGCCACCGGCGGCCGCAGGGCCGCCAGCAACAATCCGTGATAGCGACGCGTCTCGCATCCCGCAATGGTACCGGAGGCAAATCCGCCGATTCCGTTGGTCACGATCCATTCGCGCGCTTCCGCCGCATCCAGGTTGCCGCAAACTTCGCGGCCAAACTTGATCTTCGCGCTCTGCGGAGCCACAGTGCGATCGGCGCTCGCGGCAGCTTTCTTGCGGGGCGCCCGCGCACTCTTTGCTGGTTGTTTTGACGAGACCGGAGCCACCAGCGCCTGCACACCCACGGTGTCCTGCGATTCGCGCGGATATGATTTGTTCCGCAATTTATCAGCTCGATTCGACACTATCATCTCCGCAATTTTTACCCGCTGCGTGCATCAACGAAATCCTACGATTCGCCGCGCTCCAACCATTTCGTCATCAAATAGCGGGCGTGATCGACGTATCCTATGCGCCGGTAAAGTTCCAAAGCCGCCTCATTGTCCCGCGAGACTTCGAGGTGCATCGCGTTGACGCCCAACGCGCGGGCTACTGTTTCCACGAATTCCATTGCCCGGCGCCCGATTCCCCGGCCGCGATGCTCTTCAGCAATATACAACTCATCGATATACGCGTCGCACCCGCGATATTCGAAGCTGAACGAAACAGTCAGCACCACGTACCCGACGGGGCGTTCTCCCTCAACGATTAGCCACGCCCGGCCGTAAGGGGAGTCCCTGACGAACTGATCGAAAATCACACGCCGGCGCTGCTCGTCGAAAGGCGTCGTCCCGGGATCGGCGCGTTCCAACGCTCGCATCATGGCGATAAAGATGTCGGCGTGCTCGGGTCGCGCGGGCTCAAAGCGGATTGGCGGCGGGTCACTCACCGCTCTGTTCGATCAACTTGGCTACCAGTCCCGTCCATCCCGTCTGGTGACTCGCGCCGACACCGGCGCCGTTGTCGCCGTGAAAAAACTCATAGAACAAAATCAAATCCTTCCAGTAGGGATCGTATTGGAACATTTCCGTGCCACCGTATATGGGACGCCGGCCATCTTCTCCACGCAGGAAAGTCCTCACGAGCCGCCGCGAAATCTCCGCGGCCACCTGCCATAAGTCGCTTTCCGTGTCGGAGTGGGTTGGGCACTTCACTTTGAAATCTTCACCATAATAATGGTGAAACTTCTGCAGAGACTCGATCAGCAGATAGTTCACCGGAAACCACACCGGGCCGCGCCAGTTCGAATTTCCGCCGAACATGCCGGTCGCCGATTCGGCCGGCTCGTACTGCACGCGGTTTACGGTGCCATTCACGGTCACTTCGTAGGGATGGTCCAGGTGATACCGCGACAACGCGCGAACGCCATGCGGCGACAAGAATTCGGTTTCATCCAGCATCCGCGACAACACCCTTCGGAGCTGCTTGCGATTCACCAGCGACAGCAGGCGTCGCACGCCACGCGCCGACCGTTCCGTCATTTCAATGTGTTCTGGCACATCCGCATGATTGTCGATGAACCATTGCATTCGTCGCTTAAATCCGGGCAACCGGTCCACGATTTCCGGCTCCAGCGTTTCCACGGCGAAGAGCGGGATCAGCCCCACCATCGAGCGAATTTTCATGAAGTGTTCTTCGCCGTTCGGAAGTTGCAGCACGTCGTAGTAAAATCCGTCGTCGTCGTCCCACAGCGATCTTCCGCCGGAACCCATATCGTTCATCGCGTGTGCGATGTTCACGAAGTGCTCGAAAAATTTGCTGGCTACATCCTCGTAGGCGGGATCTTCTTTCGCGAGCTCCAATGCAATCGCCAACATGTTCAGGCAATACATGCCCATCCAACTCGTGCCGTCGGATTGTTCCAGATGACCGCCCGTCGGCAGCGGGGCCGAGCGGTCGAACAGTCCGATATTGTCGAGGCCCAGAAATCCGCCCTGGAAAATATTCATGCCGTCGGGGTCTTTGCGGTTTACCCACCACGTGAAATTCAGGAGCAGCTTGTGAAAAACCTTTTCGAGAAATCCGCGATCGGCCACTCCACGCACGCGCCGCTCGATCTTGTAGACACGCCACGCAGCCCACGCGTGCACCGGTGGATTCACGTCGCCAAAGGCCCACTCATATGCGGGCAATTGCCCGTTGGGGTGCATGTACCACTCGCGCAGCAGCAGGATCAGCTGATCTTTCGCAAAATCGGGATCGATCAGCGCGATGGGAATACAGTGGAATGCCAAATCCCACGCCGCGTACCACGGATATTCCCACTTGTCCGGCATGGACATGATGTCGTCGTTATATAAGTGCGTCCAATCCTTGTTTCGCCCCTGCAGCCGCTCTTTGGGAGGAGTAGGGCCCGCGGGATCGCCCTCCAGCCAGGTGCGCACGTCGAAGTGATAGAACTGCTTGCACCACAACAAGCCGGCAAACGATTGCCTCATGATGAGTTTCGAGTCGTCGGACATTTCTTTCGGAATGCGCGAGGCATAAAACTCGTCGGCCTCCTTTTGCCGCGTCGCAAACAAGGCGTCAAACCCGTCGCCGAAATCATTCGAAGCGGGAACGCCTTCCGCGCGCTCCGCACGTGCTGGCGATCCGCTGGAACCCACCATTGCGGACTTATCGCTCATGCTGCTGAGCGGGTCCATGTCCGTGAGCCGCAATTTCAATGTGACACTCTCGCCGGGTCCCAAATCGACTGGATAGAGCGCCGCCATCTTCGTGCCCATCTGTTTCGGGTTTACCGCAGCTTTGTCGCCATTAATCACGTACGCGTGAAAGGCGTCCTTTACATACGAACGATTCTGGCGGGAGTACAACCGCTGCATATTCGTTTCGTTCTCCGTGAACAGCAGGTCTGGGTGTCCAGCGCAGAGCAGCCAGCGCTTCCCGTATTGCCAATGCTGCAGTTCCGCACACATGCTGCCCGGTACGGAGGTCCCGGGGCGCACCATTGGCCGTCGCAAATCCTTGCCCCAAGACCAAGTGTTACGAAACCATACCGAGGGCAGAATCTTCAGCGGGGCGTATTCCGGGCCGCGGTTCACCGCCGTGATCTTGATGAGGATGTCTTCCACATCCGCTTTCGCATATTCGACGAACACGTCGAAGTAACGGCTCTCTGCAAACACACCCGTGTCTACCAGTTCGTATTCGGGCGCTTCTTTGCCGCGCCTGCGGTTCTCTTCCACTAATTGTGTGTAGGGAAACGCCGTTT
>Ga0307475_10003048_pt1 | contig 10150 bp, 8 predicted proteins | sample atmos_gasesECM1C_FD_203317 | JGI IMG/M metagenome (GOLD analysis project Ga0307475, IMG submission 203317) | Hardwood forest soil microbial communities from Morgan-Monroe State Forest, Indiana, United States - atmos_gasesECM1C_515 | ecosystem: Environmental > Terrestrial > Soil > Temperate...
CCGCAATGCGTTAGAGACGAAATACGGAACCGTTGGCCGTTCAACATCGCGTTTGCACATGGCCTCGGCCGTCAGCGAAATTCTCTCATGACCGATTCCCGCGCTTGCCTGTGTCGGCTCTCGAAACTTGATCGGCCCCACAGCGCCGGGCGGCAGTCGCCGCCGACGGCCGACGCCAGTGGCGAACGCTCGTGAGCTTTCGAGCACCTGACCGTTGCCTCCAGGCCGCGCCAGCGCTCCGGCAGATCGGAAATGTCGGCTCTTCGCCATGTACCGGTCCTCCGTTGGCGAGAAGACCGGACAGAGGGAGAACTCACTGACGGCCATGAGCCGCCAGTCGATAAATATTTGAAGTCGCTCTTGCCGGTCGCTCAGAGCGCGTCACCGATATCTAGGGCCACGGCAATAGATACTAGCTTGATGGCGGGCTAGATTTTGACTGCCCTTCGGAAAGATACTTATTTATTCAAGGGGAAATGGCCGTAAGGTATTTCAAAGGGCGATGTCAAGGGGGGAGTTGACGATGAGGGAATCGACAACTGCGTCAATCATATCTTTAGGGGGCATCTCAATGAAGTCTTGTCGTGCGGGGAGAGGTTTGGCCGCATTGATCGCCGGAGCGATCGCCATCGGATCAGCAGCTGCCCGGGCAGATGATGGGAGCGACAGCGACGGTGCGGAAAATCCCGGGAAGGTAGTGATTTCCACGACATTGGCGCCGGCCGCGATCGGTCCGTACTCGCAGGCGATACGCGTGGGAAAGACGGTCTACTTGTCTGGCGAGATTGCGATAGATCCCACGACCAACCTGTTCATGACTGGTGCTTCGATCCAGGACCAAACCCAGCGAGTCATGGAGAATCTGGCTGGCGTGCTGACTGCGGCCGGTTTGACCCTGGACAATGTCGTGTCCACGACCGTCTATCTGCAGGACTTGAATGATTTTGCCAATATGAATCAAGTCTACGCCACCTTCTTCAAAAACTCGCCACCGGCTCGCTCAACAATTCAGGTGGCAGGGATTCCGAAAAGCGCTAAGGTGGAGATCTCAGCGATCGCCGTCGCCCCATGATGCCCCGACCAATAGCGAAGCTCTGATTTGGCCTGAGAGATCAATCTCGCCATCACGAACGTCGCGCGTAAGAGGCCCGCTGGCAGCGGGCCTCTTCGTTTTCAGCCGCACCCGGCGGGGCTGACGATGGCTCCCCCTGCGAATCGCTGGAGAGGGTGAGAAGACAGCCGCTGATCGTCCAGCTTCGGTCCTTTCAAGAGCCTTGGTGCGCTGCGCCGCGAAATGGCCGACAGCGCAGGTGCGTGCACGCGCGTGCGACGCTACGCGTACGCCGCGCCGTTTCAACGTATCCGTCGCACTTACCGGCGCTGCGCCAAATGCAACTTGATGCAGGCCACAGCGCCGTAGTGCGCGGCGCGCAGCGTCCCATCCGGCGCCACCAGGAAATCCGCCGGCAGGCCCAGGATGCCGCCGTTCGGCGCCAGCGGCATAAAGACCTGGCCCGCTTTCAGCCGGTTGCCCATGTCCGTGTCCTCCGCTGTGGCCGTCTCAGACCTGGGTGAATCCGCCGTCGGCCACCAGGTCCATGCCGGTGCTGTAGCTGCTCTCGTCGGACGCCAGGAAGAAAATGGCGGCAGCCATCTCCTCGGCGCGGCCGATGCGGCCCAGCGGGGTCATCTGCGCGAACATGGCCTTGGCGCCGTCGGCCTCGGCCTTGGTCTTGAATTGCCCGTCGATGATCGGCGTGTCGATGGCGCCGGGGCTGAGGTTGTTGACGCGGATGCCGCGGCCCTTGAGCTCCATGGCCCAGGTGCGGGCGAAGGAGCGCAGCGCCGCCTTGGTGGCGGAATAGGTGCCGAGCGCCGGCAGGCCCTTCAGGTGCAGGCCAGAAGACACCAGCACGATGGAGCCGCCGTCCTTCATCAGTGGCAGCGCCTTCTGCACGGTGAAGAACACGCCGCGCGCGTTGATGTTGAAGGTCTTGTCGAAATGCTCCGGGGTGGCGGTGTCGATGGTCTGGTGCTCGACGAAGCCGGCGCTGGCGACCACGATGTCCACCTTGCCCTTCTCGGCCTTTACCTGCGCGTACATCCGGTCCAGATCGGACAGGCTGGCCACGTCGCCCTGCACCGCCGTCACGTTCCTGCCGATGGCGGCCTTGGCCTTGTCCAGCTCGCCCTGGCGCCGGCCGGTGATGTAGACGTAGGCGCTCTCCGCCACGAAGCGCTGCGCCGCGGCGAGGCCGATGCCGCTGCTGCCGCCGGTGATAACGGCGACCTTGCCTTGAAGCTTGCCCATGTGCGTTCTCCTGAAGTGATGAATCCGTGGCGGGCAGCTTGGGCGCTCTACCTCCTTCTGATAAGTCCATTGTTTTGGATATAATTAATGCCTGAAAAGCATTAATGGCCCCGGAGCCCCGTGGTGGACCGCTTCCTCTCGATGCAGAGCTTCGTCCGCGCGGTGGAGACCGGCAGCTTCTCGGCGGTGGCGCGGGAGCTGGGCACCGGCCAGCCCAACGTCAGCCGCCACATCGCCGCTCTGGAGCAGCGCCTGGGCACACGCCTGCTGCACCGCTCCACCCGCCGGCTGACGCTGACGCCGGAAGGCGAGCGTTATTACGCCGAGGCGCGACGGGTGCTGGATGCGGTCGACGAGGCCGAAGCCAACGCCCGCGGCGAGGACGTGCCGCGCGGCCTGCTGCGCGTGGCCTGTCCCACCTCGCTGGGCCGCCCCTACATCCTGCCGCGCATCAAGGTTCTGCTGGCGCGTTACCCGGAGCTGGAGATCGATCTCCAGGTCAGCGACCGCTTCATCGACCTGGTGGAGGAAGGCGTGGACCTCGCCGTGCGCATCGGCACCCTGCAGGACAGCGCGCTCAAGGCGCGCCGCGTCGGCAGTGCCGAGCGCATCTGCGTCGCGAGCACGGCCTACCTGAAGAAGCACGGCACGCCAAAAACGCCCGAGGATCTGCAGCGGCATAACTGCGTGCTCTACACCCTGGCTTCCACTGGCCGCAGCTGGGCCTTTCGCGACGGCGAGGTCGAGGTAAACGGCCGCTTCAGGGTAAATACGCCGGACGGCATCCAGCAGGTGGTGCTTGACGGCATCGGCATCGCCTACGCGCCGGTGTGGCTGTTCGAGGAAGCGGTGCGCGAGAAGCGCGTGAAGATCCTGCTGCTGAAGCACTGCGGACCGGCGGCACCGATCCACATCCTTTACTCGGCCAAGCGCCTGCTGCCGCGCCGGGCGGCGGTGTTCATGGACTACATCGCCAATGAGTTCCAGCACATCGCGTCGATCAACGAGGGCGCTTTGGCGCGTCTTGCGCGGAGCTGATCACGGCCAAGCTAGTTCCTGTCGAGCGCCGCTGACGCGATCCGGGCACTCCGAGGTTATCTCCAATTCCCTCACGAGAAAGTGGTTGGGGGCGCCCGGAAGTCTAGTGGATCTCCGGTCGTCGCCCTCAATGTTTTCCCTGAGTCCAGGCTCGGAAAGGCGGCGCTAATCTTGCCTTCGCTTCCTATGACCTGACTCATCTGCGGGGTCAAACGCCTGAAGGCGCCTTGCAAAACGGCTGTCTTCTGTAAGCAGGTTGACCTCCGCAGCGCATCGGGCGCGTTAGCAACACCGTTCCACGTCTGATCGGCAGACCCTCGCCCGCGCGGTGTATCGAAGCAATTGTTGCCGCGCGCCGCGAAGGCACAGTCGCTCCTTTGGAGTTACCGGACATGAACAGCCCCACTCATCCGTGAACTCTCCTGTCGAGGGGATAGCGGGCGGATCGCAAGAAATGAAGCAAACCTACCTTTTCTCGGGCCTGTGCGTGGCGTCGCTGTTCGGTTGCGCCGACGTTCGCGTTCCCGAGTACCAGCGTCCGGAGACTCCAGCGAAGTCCAACTGGTCGCGGCCGTCCGCGACCACCGTGTCAGCTGCCGAGGCGATCTCGCCGACCTGGTGGCAGCAGTTCGGCGATCCTTACCTGAATTCGCTGGTGGCCAAGGCGGTTACGGGAAACTTCGACTTGAAGGTCCTGGCAGCGCGGATCGAGGTGGCCAACGCGCAGATCGGCGAAGCGCGCGCGGGAGCGCTGCCAAGCGTGGATATCGCCACCGGTGCCATCCTGCAAAAGACCACCGGCATGGGGCAAACGTTCGTTAAGCAATATGGCCTGGGCAGTCAGGTCACCTGGGATCTCGATATCTGGGGAGCGGTCGAAAAGGGTGTTCAAGCACAAAGGGCCGAGTTCCGTGCGACAGAGGCCGATTGGCGGGCCGGATACCTGAACATCGTTGCCGACGTCTCAACCACCTACTTTCAGATCCTTCAGCTCGACGAGCAGATCGAGCAGCAGCAACGCGCGCAAGCGAAAAACGAGCAGATCCTGGCCATCTACGAGACGATGCGCAGCAACGGCCTGATCGCCGACACCGAGCTGCTCCGCCAGCGAGCGGAGAACAACCGCCTGGCCAAGGATCTGTTGGAGCTGCGCCGATCCCGCGACGTGACGGAGAACGCCCTTGCGACTCTGCTCGGCGTGCCCGCCGGCGAATTCAAAGTTCCACCCGGCCCGCTGCAGGACCGCGTGAAGGTACCTGCCGTGCCCGCCGGCCTGCCGCTGGATCTGCTCGCCCGCCGGCCCGACGTCGTCGCGGCTGAATTCCGGGTGCTGGAGGCTCATGACCTGATGGGCCAGGCGCGGCTCGCGCAGTTGCCTTCGGTGAGCCTGACCGGCCAGGCAGGAACTGCCAGCTTCGCGCTCTCCGACTTGTTCAAGGCGTTCACTTTCGGGCTGATGCCGATCATCGACCTACCGGCGTTCAATCCGGGCATCAAGGCGCACGTCAGGACCTCCGAGGCGCAGATCAAGGTCGCCGAAGAGGGCTACCGCAGCACGGTGATTGCGGCGTTTCAGGAGGTCGAGAACACGCTGGTCAACCTCGAGGCCCACAAGCGACAAAAGGAGGAGTTGCAGAAGCAGGTCGATCAACTACAGGCGGTATCGGACCAGACCAAGGCGCAGCTCGAGATCGGAATCGCGTCACAACTCGACGTGTTCGAAAACGAGCGTTCCCTGCTGACTGCTCAGCTGGCGTTACTGGGCAGCCACGAGCAAGTGCTGTCCGACACGGTTACGCTGTACAAGGCGCTCGGGGGCGGTTGGGCCCAGACCCCGGTCGAGGTCGTGGGTGCACGCCGCTGACCCGTCGGTGCTCGGCGTGAAAAATGAGGAAGCGAGGTGGACTCCAGCCGCCGAACAGACGCCGGCGGTTCGTCAGCTCGACGTCGTCCTGAAGCCCTTGTCTCGGCCCGAGCTGGGCGACATCCACATGGACGCCCCCGTGTTTGCCATTGGAAGGTCCGAGCAGCCCTTCGCGTCCTACGGCAGCGACATACTCTCGATGCTGTCGCGGCGGCACGCGCGCATCTTCCACGAGGGCGGGTTCCTCTACCTGGCGGACCTGGGGAGCAAGAACGGGACGACGCTCAACCGCGTCGCGGTCGGCCAGGTGCCATCCCAACTGCGAAACGGTGACGAGATCTGCTTCGGTGGCGCGCTGTCGTATCGCGTGCAGATCACTCAGGCGCTTAAACCCCGGGCGGAACCGGGCCTGACGCTGACGTTGACGCCCGAATCGGGCGACTCGGGTCTAGCCCCGATCGTCATCACTAAATTCCCGTTCCTCGTCGGCAAGGCCCATCCGACCTTCTCCCGCTACAAGAACAAGCCCGGACATGGCCGCGAGCGGAGCTACCTGTCACGGCGCCACGCCTACATCTTTCAGAAGGATGGCCAAGCCTACATCGAGGACCTCGCCAGCGGAAACGGCACCTTCATCGATGGCCTGCGACTGGAGGAACACGCTGTACTGCTGCGGGATGGTGCCGTGGTCGCCTTCAGCGGCAAGCACTTCGCCTACCGAGTGGGCATCACCCGGGAGTCCGGTGATGAGCTGGCGCCGAGCGTCACCCACGCCCCGATGGCCGGCGTGCCGACCGCGACCGTCGCCCCCCCTCCGATCGCTGGATGCATGCCCGCCGAGGCGCTTCCGAGCGACCGAACCAAGTTCATGGCCGCCCCGACCAAATTCCTCGAAATCTTTTGCGTCGGCGACGAGCCGGAAGACGACGTCGAGCCGGCCGACTCGGCGCCTGCCGGTGCCGGCGCCAAGGAGCCCGCGGTCGAGCGCCGCCCGCGCGGCCGCGCAATGCTGCTGTTGTCCGAGCTCGCTTCGCTGCTTGCCAGCGACGAGCCCGAGAGCGGTCGGCGCAGGTGGTGGAAGGCTGCAGCCGTCGCGGGCATCCTGAGCGCGCTCGTCCTGACCGCGCATTTCTGGAGTGCATCCGAGCGCGACCTGAAGGACGCGTTCGCTCGCGGCGAATATGCGCGGGCGGCCGGGCTGGCCAGTCGACTCCTCGACAAGCACCCGGATGACGTCGAGCTCAAGGCTTGGGTCACTGAGGCGGCCCTGAAGGCGAATGTGCCCTCGTGGGTTGCGAAAGTACGGGCCCGCGACTTCGACGCGGCCAAGGGCGTTCTCACGGGCATGTCCAAGCTTGCCACCCGCGATGCCGACCTGCGGCACCTGATCGACGAGCTTCAGTGGCTGAGCGACCTAGAGCGCCTGGTCAGCGCTCGGGGCGGCCCGGAGGCCCCGATCCGGATCTACGCGGACGAAGACGGCATCGAGCGCCTCATCGGGCGCTGGAATGACGACACAGGCGAGCACCAGCGCGTACTGGTGCGGATCGCGTCCTACGTGCCGCAGTTCGACGACTGGTATGGCGAAGCGCTCCGCCATCTGCGCAGGTTGCAGAGCGAATCGACCGTGTTACTGCCGGTCATCGAACGAGTCAAGGCCAACATCACCACCGAGCTGGGCAAAGACGATCCGGATGCGCTGGAACCTGTGCTGAGGGAAACGGCGGAAAAGTATCCCGGCCTGGGCGGGATGGACAGAGTGCGCGAGGACCTGGCGCGCTACATCGAGATCCGACGGGAGGCACGCACAGGCAAATCGGGACGGCTGTTCTCTTTGCTGCGAAAGGCCCGCTTCGGCACCCCGCCGTTCGAACAGAGCCTCAGCGCGCTGGCCAAAAGTGGGCAGCTGCCTTCCGCCGATTTGCTCCGGCAGTACGAAGCGGCGACGCAAGTCTGGAAGGACGGCAACGCCAACGAGGCGTTCGCCGGGTTGCAGAAGATGGCGGCCGGCCCCTGGGGCGACGCTGCCGCGCAGGAGCTGGAGCGCTGGCGAGGCGTTGCGGCACGGTTCGTCGCGCTGCACGAGTCGCGCAATGCAAGTGGCTTCGTCGATCAACTGCTGGCTTTTCGGGAGTCACTCGACGCCGACGAAGACGTGTACTTCCTGCGCGCAACTGCGGCCGATCTGAACCTGCAAAAGGACGAGGCGATCGCGCGGGCGCAGGACGCTATGAATCGGGCCCGCACGTTGTGGGAGGAGTATCACCGCAGCGGCGCTATCGTCGCCTCGCTGCGAATCGAATCTTCGGTTTCGGAGCAGTTCCGGACCCGCGCTCGCTTGCTGGCGGAAGCGAACCGGTATGCGCAGCAGGGCGCCTTGATCTACTCGCAAGTCGACGCGGCTGAAGCCGGGCGGTGGACCGCGATCCGCGACGAGATCGAATCGGAAGCACGTCAGCAGCGCAGCGCGCTGCGTGATCTGAGCACCGTGGTGGGGCCTGGAGTGCTGAAGGCCAAGCTGGCGTTGTTGGGAGAAGCGAACGAATGAAGCGCGCAAACCGCCTCGTCCCGCTGGCCGATGCTCTTCGCGATCACAGCGGCGAGGGCATCGCCATCCTGACCGCGGAGCCCTGGCGTGCTCTGCACGCCCTCGTCTATACGATGGTCGCGCTGGTGCTGACCGGCTTGGCGTGGGCGTTCTTTGGGCGTGCCGACGTGATCGTGACGGAACAGGGCGCGCTGGTTCCCGCCTCCGAGATCAGGCGCTTCTATGCGCCCGTCGATGGCGAACTGGTCAATCTCTATGTGGCTCAAGGGGCGGCCGTTTCGAAGGGCGACGTGCTGGCCCGGATTAACGCCAGAGCTGCCATCGAAGCGGCCAGCAACGCCACTCGGACGCAGCTGAACCGGGAAAACGCGGAGCGGGATTGGCGCCTATGGCCCGAAAGGAAGGCGCTGCTGGAACACAAGGCCGCGAATTTCAGGCTGCAGATGGAGGACGAGGAGCAGGCACACGAGAGGCGCAACGCGCTCGGGACCGGCAAACTGGTGGAAGAACAGAAAGCGCAAATGGCCGAGGCCCGCACCAATGTCGAAGACGCCGCGCGAGCGCGGGACGCAGCCCGGCTCGAGGCGGAGAAGTACGAGCGGGTCTTCGCGAGTCCCGGCGGTGGCGGCGTGTCGCAGGTTCAAGTCGAGAGCAAGAGAAACGCTAGGGGAGCCGCCGAGAATGCCTATCGCGTCGCGCAATCGAGACTCACGGAATTGGGGGCCCGCCAGAAACAGCAAATGGTCGATGCCCAGAACACGCTCGTCCGCAGCGGGGAGCAGCTCGACACGCTGAGGCTGCAGTACGACGCGGCGACGAAGGAGATCGACGATACGGAGAAGAAGCTTCGTCTGCAGCTTGACACCGCTCGCGCCGAAGCCGAGGCCGCATCCCGAATCAGCTTCGAAAACATCGACAAGGACAATTTTCTCCTGATCGTCGCCCCCGCCTCCGGGGTCATCACCGACCTGACGTCCACGCAGCCCGGCGACAAGGTTCTGGCCAATACCCCGCTGGGCGGAATCGCTCCCAGCGGTGCCCGCGCGATCGTCGAGACCGAGATCGTCGAGAGCGACCGGGCCTTCCTGCGCGAAGGGCTGCCGGTCAAGCTCAAGTTCAGCGCATTTCCGTACCAGCGCTACGGAGTCATCAATGGCACGCTGGAATACGTCGCGCCGGCCACCAAGCCGTCGCCGCAGAGCAAGCAGCCGGTGTACGAGGCGCGGGTATCGCTGGAGCGCGACTACTACCAGGTCGCAGAGGCGAAGTATCCGCTGCGATACGGGATGACGGCCGCGGTCGAGATCGTCGTTCGTGATCGGCGGCTGATCGATCTGGCCCTGGACCCGTTCCGGCAGGTCGGCGGATAAGCCGCCCGCTTGGCCTGCGATTTCTTTTCGACTTCGAAGGAGTGAATCAGATGGCCACCATCGTAAAGATCGACGGCCACGCCATCGACGTCGAGGAGTTCATGCGGACCTTGAAGCTGACGGGGCAGTTCGAGGCACTCCTGGAGCAATTCGTCCGGGATCGACTGGCAGCGCTGGGCGCGAGGAAAGCGGGTATCAAGGTGTCGGAGGCGGAGATCCAGGAACGCGCCGACCAGTTTCGCCGGGTGCGCGGCTTGCATCGCGCCTCCGACACGAACAAGTACCTCGATGCGATGCGCATCAGTCTGGACGAGTTCGAGGCCTTTATCACCGACAGCTTGTATCAGGAAAAGTTGATGCAAAGGGTCTGCAGCGACCAGGCCGTACAGGGGTACTTCAAATTGAACTCGCCCAAGTTCGACAGCATCGAAGTCAGCCATATCGTCCTCGATTCCGAGAGCAAAGCCAAGGAGATGCTGGCGGTGCTCCGCGAGGATCCCGACCGCTTCGAGGAGATGGCGCGCGAGCATTCGACCGCCGACACGCGGGAGCGAGGCGGCCTGATCGGCAAGGTGCTGCGAGGATCGCTTCGGTCCGACGTCGAGGCCAAGGTATTCAATGCCGCCGCCGGCGATTTGCTGGGACCTTTCGCATCGGAAAACCGAACGGCTTTCGAGGTCTTCCGAGTGAACGCAATGCGTCCGGCCCGCCTTGACGACGACACCGCCACCGAAGTGCGGCGGTTGTTGCGCGAGGAGTGGTTGCGAGCCAGGGCTCAGGAACACGTCATCCAGGCCGACTAGCGCCGGGACCGCTTCCCCCATGGACACGCAAGAAACTTGGTCGCTCGTCGAGTTCCTGACGTCCGTCGACCTGCTTTCCGCGCTGACGCGCATCGACATCGAGCGCCTGGCCCGAAGCGCGCAGTCGCGGCTGCTGGCGTTCGGCGACACCGTGTGCACCGCAGGCGAGGCGGCCGAGGGCCTGTTCATCGTCAAGTCCGGCTCGATCCGGGTATT
>Ga0307475_10003049_pt1 | contig 10148 bp, 8 predicted proteins | sample atmos_gasesECM1C_FD_203317 | JGI IMG/M metagenome (GOLD analysis project Ga0307475, IMG submission 203317) | Hardwood forest soil microbial communities from Morgan-Monroe State Forest, Indiana, United States - atmos_gasesECM1C_515 | ecosystem: Environmental > Terrestrial > Soil > Temperate...
AAATACCGCTTGGCCTCGGGATCCACGTAGGAAAGCAGACCTTCCGAGACCTTGCTGCCCAGCAAAGTCAGCCTGGTGGGGCCGCCGACAGCCTGCCCATCCACCATGACGGCTGCGTCAGAATCCGTATCGCCGCTTGCTCCATCTTCCGCAAGCAAATTGCGGTGCAAGTGGTTTTCGATGTCAGCCTGGTCATCCTCGATCAGTTCAGCCAGGGCGCGAACGGTAAACAATCGGCTAGAGATCCCGGCGGCCTTCCATCGCCTTCAACATGGTGACTTCGTCAGCATATTCCAGATCCGCGCCCACCGGGATGCCGACGCCAATGCGGGTAACGCGGACACCCAAAGGTTTGAGGAGCTTCGAGAGATATACGGCCGTGGCTTCGCCTTCGGCGGTGGGGTTCGTGGCGATGATGATTTCCTCGACGGTGCCCCCCTTCAGCCGTTCGATCAGCGACTTGATATGGAGCTGGTCCGGGCCGCGCCCGGAGAGGGGCGAAAGGGAACCGCCCAGAACGTGATACATGCCGCTATAGGTGCGCGTTTTCTCGATGGCGAGAATGTTGTGCGCTTCTTCGACCACGCAAATGGTTTTCTTGTTGCGCGCAGGACCGACGCAATAAAGGCATGGGTCGGTGTCTGTGATGTTGTGGCACGTCGAGCACTCGCGGATTTTTGCCTTGGCGTCGCGAATGGCGTCGGCGAGCGCCAGGGCGTCCTCGGGCGCGGCGCGTAGGAGGAAAAACGCCAGGCGCTGCGCGGTCTTCTGGCCGATGCCGGGAAGATGCTTCAGTTCATCGATGAGGCGTTCGACGGGAGCTGCGAAATCTGGCATGCAGCATGTGTAGCATAGGCGCGCGCGAGAGCGCAAACCGCTCAGAGTTGGCGGTACATGACGTAGGCATCGACGAAGCCGGCGGTTGGTTGCTCAAAAGCTTTGGGAAGGCGGCCGACGATTTCGAAGCCAAACTTCTGCCACAGCCGGACGGCGTGCTCGTTGCTGCTGACCACAAAATTAAATTGCATGGCGCGGAAACCGCGCTGCCGGGCATGTTCGAGCGAATGCGCGCACATCGCGCGAGCTACGCCGCGGCCCCGCGCGCGAGGCGCGGTCATGTAGCCGCAATTCGCCACGTGCGCGCCGCCTCCCCTTTGATTGGCTTGCAGGAAGTAGGTGCCCGCGATTTCCCCGTTGTCTTCCGCGACAAAGACTTCGTGGCCCGGCGAAAACCAGTAGGCTAGGGCGCTTTCTCGATCCATATCACGGGTAGCGGGTAAGTCTCGCCTGCGCGAATCACAGCTTCCAAAATCGCCCATATCGCATCCTCATCTCGCGCCGCAACCAGCTCTCGGATTACCATCCCGCTATCTTGCCATGACTCGCGGTGCATTGCGTCTAACTTATTTACTCTTAAGGGGTTACTCAGGCCCCGTTTACTGAGAGGTTCCCTCCGGCGACAAATCGCAAGATTCTGCTCGAGCGCCGTTCTAAAATCGAAAGAAAGAACGGGTCAGACGCTTCCAAGGACAGCCAAATGCCCATGGTTGAGCTGATTGCTATTCTCTTCTTAATACTGTTGGTCATTACTCCCTTTCTGACACTCTGCCTGCTGGGGAAATACAAGAAATTACGCGCAGACCTGGACGGAAGCCGGGAAGAGCAGGCCAGGCAGTACCGATCTTTCCAGCACGAAATCGCCGTTCTCAAAAAGCAAATCGCCTCCGCTGCGCCCGGCGTTTCTCTGACCGCAGAGAAACCGGGCGGATCGCCGAAGCCTCCGGCGGCGGCTCCCGCAAAGGAAGTGTATCCACCGCCATCACGGGTTGCGTTTCCGCCGGTTCAGGCGCCTCCTCCCGCGGCCCAACCTCCGCAAAAAGCACCTACGCCGCCAGCGCCGCCTACAGCGGTTGTGCGGGAGACAGCGTTGCCCGCCGCGGTAAAGAGCCCCGCGGATGTGAAACCGGCGGCTCCCGTTGCTCCGCCGAAGATTCCTGCGCCCGTTGCGCCGCCGTCTCCACCGTCACCGGCTCGGCGGCTGGCACCGGCCTTGCCGCACCACGAAGGAGAAGTCCGGTCAACTCTCGCGGCACGAATCTCCACTCCCTTGCCCGTCTCCGTCTTCAAGGTGCGAGCGCCCAACGCTTCTCGACCGAGGCCGACGCTTCAGCAACGCCTAAAGGCCGTCTCCTCCATCGAAGAAACGCTCGGCACCAACTGGCTTTACAAACTGGGAATCATCATCCTTGTCGTTGGTGTCGCTCTTTTCGGCATTCATGAATTGGGCACTCTTGGCCCGCTCGGCAAGGCTGGCATTTCTTATTTCACGGCATTGTTCCTGCTTATCGGTGGCGTCGCGCTCGAAAAGCGCGAGCGGTATCGCTTGATCGGAAGAGGCGGTATCGGCGGTGGCTGGGCGCTGCTGTTCTTCGCCAGCTACGCCATTTATTTCGTCGAAGCCATGCGGGTTTTTCCGAAGGATCTTCAATGGCTCACCGTCGATTGCGTGCTAATGCTGCTCGTCGCCGTGGCCATGGCGCTGCACACGCTGCGGTATCGCTCGCAATTCGTCACCGGTCTGGCCTTTCTGCTGGGCTATTTCACCGTCGCGCTTAGTCAGAACAGTGTCTACAGCCTTTCCGCCGGCGTGTTTCTGGCGATTGGCCTGGTGTCCATTGTTCTGAAGATGGGGTGGTTCGAACTGGAAGTTTTCGGCATTCTCTCAACCTATCTCACGCATCTTTACTGGCTTTATCGCCTTCTCGGCGCGGGCGGCGCTCAGGGCCACGGCTTTCCGGAGTATCACGCCAGCCTGGCCATCCTGTTTTTCTACTGGCTCATTTTCCGTTTTTCCTACGTCAAGCGCTCGATCAAGAGCGACTTCGAAGAGCACGTTTCAACCGCCGCCGCTATTCTGAACATGACGTTGCTTCTCGGCTGCCTGAAGTTTCAGTCGGTTGACCCGACGCTGGCCTACCTTGCGCTGTTTGCGGTCGGCGGTGTCGAATTTGCTTGCGCCCAAGTCCCCGCCGCGAAGCGCCGCCGTGAAGCCTTCCTCGTGCTCACGGTTGCCGGCGCAGCGCTCATGCTGGCTGCGGTTCCGTCGCACTACACCGATAACCACATCGCGATTCTCTGGCTGGTCGGTACGGAAGTTTTCTTGATTGCCGGCACAATGGTGAGGGAAGTGGTCTTCCGCCGGCTGGGGCTGCTTACCGGACTTCTCGTTGGCATTCGGCTCCTCGGATTCGACTTCCGCGACTTGGCGAATCTGCGGATACCCGCCGAAAAGCTGGAGCTTCCCGCCGGCGTCCTCTTCGCTTTCTGCGCCGTGGTCTTTTACCTCAATGACCTCGCTATCGGCACGCGCTGGAAGGAATTTTTTGAGGGTTCGCCCGATCGGCCGTTTCTGACGGTCCATTCCTATCTCGGCGCATTTGCAGCAGGCACTGCCGCCTGGGCGCTCTTCACCCGAGATTGGACCGCGATTGCTTTCGCCGGCCTCATGGTTGCTCTGGCCGCGATTGGAAAAGCGCTCGAATCTCGCCATCTGCAGGTGCAATACGCGCTGCTTGGCCTCCTCGCATTTTTCCGGGCAGCGGCGGTCAACTTGCATCTCGAGGCTCAGGAGCACGCGCACGTGCGCATGCGACTGCTGACTCTACCGATTCTCGGCGCCGGGTTTTATCTGACGGCGAAGCTCGCAGCCTACCGAGACGATCCTCGGCAGCGCACTCTCCGTGGTTTCTTTGCGGCGGCAGGCACTGCCCTCATCGCACTTTTGATTTGGTACGAAGTTCCCGAACTCTGCCAACCGCTCGCCTTCATTGCCTTCGCGGTGATTTTGTCCGAAGCCGCGCGAGCCTTGACGCATCACGCCATCGGCTGGCATTCGCACATTCTTGCCGGCCTGGCGATTTACACGGCGCTCACCGCCGATCCAACGAATGCGCACGCATGGCGCACTATTCCCTGGCATGCGCTGGGCGCCTTGCCTGTTGCTGTGGGGCTGTACTGGCTCGCCAAGCGCGTTGGAGTCATCAATCCGCGCCGCCTGAGCTTTGCCCGGGTGGCTTACACCTGGGCGGGCGCGGGCGTCATGATGTGGGTTCTCGCGGAAGCGCTGCGCTCGCCCTGGATCGCCGTCGGCTGGGTGGTTTTCGCGGTCGCTCTCACGCTTTCCCACCGCCGGACCCGCTATTCGCAGCTTGCCTGGCAGGCCAATCTCGTCGGCGTCTGCGCGCTGGTCCGCGCCTACTTCTACAATTACAGCCTCGAACAAAGGTTCTGGGGCCCCATTTCGTTGCGCGTCTTCACGATTTCGCTCGTCGCCGCTGGATTGTATTTCCTTTCATGTCGGGCCGCGCCTTCCGAGCCTTTCAAGCGCGTCGTGGCCTTCTTCCATTCCTTTGCGGCCACGGGGCTGCTCTCGCTTCTGGCATGGTATGAATACCCCAACGGGTGGCTCGCTCCGATTTGGGCGGCTTTCGCGGTGATTCTGGCAATCGCGGATCACCGGCTGGAGTTTGAAGAATTGCCCTGGCAATCGCACGCTCTCGCAGCGATCACCTTAGTGCGCGCGGTGAGCGTGAATCTCTACGTCACCGCGACCTGGCATGGCCTCAGCGTGCGCCTGCTTTCGCTCGCGATCGTCGCAGTAATTTTCTACGCGCTCTCGCGGCTGATCCGCATGCCCGAAGAGTGGCGTCAGCAGGACCTGGACCATATATACTCCTGGGCCGCTTCGATCATCGTCTCGCTGTTGCTTTGGTACGAATTGCAGCCGCTCAGCATCGCCGTGGGCTGGGCTGTGTTCGGCCTGGTCCTTTTCGAATACGGCATTCTCCGCAAGATTACCCAGTTCCGGTATCAAGCGTACGTGGCCTTGATTGCCGCGTTCGCGCGCATCTTCTTCGCAAATCTTACGGCAGGGGAGCCGGGCGAATTTTGGGGACCGCGCATGTACACGGTTCTTCCGCTGCCTCTGATTCTGTATTTTGTGTACGCGCAATTGCCGCAAAAAGAGGAAAACGTTGCGCGCGATCGCCGCTTGCGCTTTGACACGCTCGTCGCCTATCTAGGGACGGCGACTATCGTCGCGCTCTTTTATTTTCAGTTTCCAATCGAGTGGGTCGTCGTTTCCTGGGCCGCTGTAGTATTTGCTTTGCTCGGCGCTTCGCTCGGCCTGGAGAAGCCGCTCTTCCTGCAACAGGGCATGCTGCTAACGCTCATGGTGTTCGCGCGCGGCATGGCGCATAACTTGTTTGGCGCAAGTTATTTTGGCGATAGCGATTGGAAGGGCAACGATCTGGTTGTGAGCGCTGCCGCGGCCATCCTCCTGGCTAGCTTGCCCTTGGCCTTCCGGTTGCGCGGCCGCTTCCAGCTCGGGCCGGGCGGTGGCCGGCTCGCACGACTTTTGCATGCAGCTACGCGCCGGCCAGAACAATTCGTTTTCTTTGTTCCCGTTATTTTCGTGACCTTCATGTTAGCTCTGAGAATGAAAACTGGCATGATCACCGTATCGTGGGGAATCGAAGGCGTCCTCGTTTTCCTTTTGGCGCTTGCGGTTAAAGAAACAAGTTTCCGGCGCACAGGCATGGGTCTCCTCTTGCTCTGCAGTGGGAAACTACTGGTTGTCGATTTCTGGGGGGTAAACCCATGGATCCCATTCGTTACAATTGGGGCCACCCTGACCCTTGTTGCGTTTCTCTGGACCCGCTACCGAGACACCATCCGGCGATACCTATGAAGCGCTCCGTCGTTTTCATGGTGTTCTTCGTGATTCTTGGCTTCGCCCTGGCAGGACTGTATTGGAGCCAGCGCCGCGCAAGATCTACCCCGGTGTCACCGAACGCAATCTTGAACATGGCTGCCGACGCCGAGCGCGATCTCTCGCGCCTGCCCATGCGGCTCACGCGGCTCTCCGACGAGCAGGAAATCTCGATCGGCCGCGAACTGGCTTCGCGCTATGCCACCGAGACGCGTCCGCTCACTGCAGAGGAGCAAGGGCTCGAGAAATACGTCGGCCGCGTCGGCGCAAACGTCGCGCTCCACGCTCATCGGCATCTGCCGTACTCGTTCACAGTTCTGCCGGACCACAACATGCTCAACGCCTTCTCGCTCCCCGGCGGGCGCGTGTACATCGGCGAAGGCATGCTTGATTTGATGACCAACGAGGACGAACTCGCCAGCGTGCTGGCCCACGAGGTTGAGCACATCGACCACTATCACTGTGTCGAGCGCGTGCAGGTCGAGGCGCAACTGAGAAAGTTCGATCTCGGTGTCGTCGGAGCGCTAGTGCAGATTCCGCTGGATTTCTGGGAGGCCGGCTATCACAAAGACGAGGAGTTCGAAGCCGACCGCGAAGGCATGTATCTCGCCGTGCAGTCCGGCTACTCTCCCTATGGCGCGGTGGATCTTTTTGAGCGCTTCGCGAAACTGTGCGACGAGTATGTAATCCACGCAAAGAGTCCGGAGGAAGAACTCTCCGAGCTCGCCATCCAGAGTTTAACCGGGTATTTCCGCTCGCATCCGCTGCCTTCCGAACGCCTCGCGCAGGCAAATCGCATCATCGCGCAAGAACACTGGGAATCCCGCACGGCGCGAAAGCCGTTTCACGTCGAATATGAAGTGCACAACGGCGAGTTCGTGAAATAGCACGATGAGCAGCATTCTTGTTCACCCTGAGCCTGCCGAAGGGCCTGTCAGCATCCACAAGCGGAACGCGCAAAGAATAAGCGGCCAAACGCCGTTAAGGCGATGCGGCTGCTTTTTGGGGATCTTCATTTGACTTACAACTGAGACGGAAGACTAACAATTCTAGAAGAGACCCGGGATTTTCAGGCCGGCGATTCCCGGAATGCCGCCGGCAAGGCCCTTCATCTGGTTGGCGAGTTCTTCATCAACACGTCGCGAAGCCTCGTTGACCGCGGCGCGAATCAAATCCTGCAGCATCTCCTGATCTTTGCTCGCGAAAACGTCTTGCTCGATGCGCACGTCCACAATCTGCTTCTGACCGTTCATCTTCACCGTAACCATCCCGGCGCCCGCGGACGCTTCCACGGTGACGGAATTGACTTGCCGCTGCCAATCTTCCTGAAGCTTGCCCAATCGCGAAAGCATCTGTTGGATAGCGCCCACTTCCATAAGGGAATCCCTCTTGCCGCACTTCACTTTTCTTCTTGCCGCGATCGCACTTCTGTGATTTTACCACCGAATCGCTCGAGCATCGACCGCACCAGCGGATCGCGCTCGAACTCGGCGCGCAATTCCTGACTGCCCGACGCGGCCGCCGCCACTGCGGCGACAGCATCAAGTCTAGCACAGACCCGCACGGCACGACCCAGCACGTTGCTCGAAACGGCACGGATCCTTTCCAGCGGCTCGCGCCCTTCAATCATTTCCGCGAACGGGCGCTTCTCCGCGGGAAAATAGATCCGCAGCTCCGCGCCTTCCAGCTCCCAGCCGCTGCTGTGCTCCACGAGTTCGCCGAGAAATTTTTGCTGCCCGTGGATGGCGCTCTTGATCTCCCCCACCTGTTCCAGAGAAATGCCGCGGACGCGAATCGTTTCTTTGCCGCGATTCGGCGGTTGGACTTCGGAGGTCGTGGCGGTTGCCCCATCCTGGGCTGCAGACGGAGAAGGGAACTGCTGACTCGCCCCCGGACGTGCCGGTGCTGCTGCGGATGTGAAGCTTTGTGTAGCCACTTTCGACGGCGTCGCCGCTTGACGCGCTTGCGGCAAAGCGCTTGACCCTGGCTGCGCTGTTCTGCGGCTGGTGCCGCTCGGGGCGCCGCCTTTCAGCTCTGCCAAAAGCTCTTCGAGCGGCGCAAGTCGCGAGGCATTAATCAGCCGGAGCAAGCCCATTTCGAGATGCGCGCGTGGATCGGGCTTCCGGCGTAAGTCGTCATCCGTTTGCAGCAGAATCTGAAAAAATCGCGTCAAGTCTTCCTCGCTGAACAAGGCAGCGGCCTTGGCGATGGCCGGGCGCTGGTCCAGCGTCGCGGCAATCAACTCCGAGTCCGCGCCGCATACCCGTGCGATCAGCAGATTGCGCATGTGTCGGATGGCTTCGCGGCAAAAGTGCTGCAGATTGCGCCCTTCTTTTTGAAACGTGTGCACCAACCCGAGCGCGCGGTCCGCGGAGCCCGCAGCAACCGCGCCGACCAGTTCTTCCAGTGCGTCCTCCGGCACTACGCCCAGCAGCGCGCGCACCTGGTCGTCGGGAATGGTGTCCCCGCAGTAGGCACGCGCCTGCTCCAAAAGTGACAGCGCGTCGCGCAAACTGCCTTCCGCCATGCGCGCAATTACCGCCGTCGCGCCCGGCTCGATCTTCAATTCTTCTTTCTGCGCGATTTCTTCGAGCCGCTTGGAGATTTCCGCGAACGTCAACGCGCGAAAATGAAAATGCTGCGACCGGGAACGGATGGTGTCTTCCAGGCTTTCCGGTTCCGTCGTGGCCATCACGAAGACCACGCGGTCCGGAGGCTCTTCCAGGGTTTTCAGCAGGGCGTTCGAAGCTTCGCCCGTCAGCATGTGCGCTTCGTCGAGAATCACGACTTTGCTTCGGGAAGCCGCCGGGGCATAACGCACCATTTCGCGCAGCTCGCGGATCTGATCGATGCCGCGGTTCGAGGCGGCATCGATTTCGATGACGTCGAGCGAAGTGCCCGCCGCAATTTCCTTGCACGAATCGCACACGCCGCAAGGCTCCGGCGTTGGACCTTTCACGCAATTCAGTGCCTTGGCCAAGATTCTGGCAGCCGTCGTTTTTCCCACACCGCGCGCCCCCGAAAAAATGTAAGCGTGCGCCACGCGGTTGCTCCGGATGGCGTTTCTCAGCGTTTCCGTGACGTGCTGCTGCCCGACGAGATCCTGGAAGGTCTGCGGCCGCCACTTGCGGGCTATGACTTGGTAGCTCATGATGAAGTTCTTGGTTCTAATTTTTGAGCGCTAAGAGCAAAACAACACGCCGGAATTGCCTCCGAGGACATGGTGAATTCCTTCCTTACTGCCTGAACGGCCACGTTTCCCGAACCACTCTGCGGTCTCCGCCGTTCGCCGGAAACACAGAGCACCAAGCCAAACCCCGGCCCCCCCTGCTTTCTGTTCTTTGCTTACAACCGAGGGCTTAGGCTGAAAACTTTTCGCGGCGAGAGGAACTTCGGGTGATCTGCGGCACCCGAGGCATACCCGGTACCGTTGCTCCCTTCCGGGCCTGGCGGGGTTCGCGGGACCTCGTTGCACAGAGCCCGAAGTTCCACGCTCCGGCGGTCGCGCGCGCTCGCGCGTCCGCAGAAAAAATTCTAACACACTCGTTCGCCGGTCGAGCGCGGCGCGCCTCCGCGAGCCCGCGGGTTTTTGTTCCCTCTTCTTTGTAGCTTTGTTTCCGGGCTCATAACTCGGAACTACCCTGCTAGGACTTTGGCTTTGCCGGCGCATCCGGCGGCTGCACGTCCGACGGGTTCACCCAGTTCACTTTGAACGGCCCCATGGCGTGGACCTGGACGATGGTCTCACCCTTGCTCATGGCAAAGTGCCGCATCTCCTTGGGTACCGTGACAAAATTTCCGACATGCATCGTTTGCAATTTGCTTTCGTCAAAGCTCTCTCCCATTCCGACGAGAAAAGTTCCTTTCAACACCGTCACGTTCTCGTCCGTGGGGTGCCAATGGGCGGGAATCTGGGACCCATCGGCACAACGTATCCGCAGAACGAAGGGCGCGCCTTCTGCATTCATGTCTCCCGCGACAGGGGCGAGATCGCATCCCTTGATAATCGGTGTCCATTTCAGATCGCCGAAGTGCACGATCTTGTGGGCCTCCGTGCTTTCTTTCTTTTCCTGGCCGACAGCCACCATCGCAACCGCAGCGATGGCCGCAAAGACCGCAGGGTATTTCCTCAACTCACTCTTCCTCATTAGGTTCCTCCGTTTAGAAGATCGGCCCGATTTGGGCGCCCCAGGGTTCGCGAAAAGATACTCCCGACCGGTATTCGGTGCAAGGACGCGCCAATGGCGTTTCATCAGAGGCTAGCTGGCCACACCCCGGGCGCGGGCCTGTCGTTATGCGAAGAAACCGCTTCGTGGCGTTCTAGGTCTCCTAAACGCGAATGCGCCGCGCACAGGACTTCCGGTTGCGCGGCGCATGG
>Ga0307475_10003051_pt1 | contig 10144 bp, 8 predicted proteins | sample atmos_gasesECM1C_FD_203317 | JGI IMG/M metagenome (GOLD analysis project Ga0307475, IMG submission 203317) | Hardwood forest soil microbial communities from Morgan-Monroe State Forest, Indiana, United States - atmos_gasesECM1C_515 | ecosystem: Environmental > Terrestrial > Soil > Temperate...
ACATCGCCCCTGTGAGCGCGCTGAATGCGCCGACGCGTACCGCCCTTCGGAGCTCGCGGCGCAGGTTCACCAGAGCCTCCGCATGCCGAAAGCCGCCCACTCGAACCCGCGCCTGACCACCGATCGCGCGCGCCACATCGAGAGCTCAATCTTGGACGCCGATTGAAGATCCCGTTCGTACCAACCGCGCACGTGCCGGGCGAATGCCCGGTCTTCGACGGCCATGTTGACCTCAAGATTCTTGCGCCATGACCGCTCGTCGAGGTTGTAGCTGCCGATGGTCGTGAACTCATCATCGATGATCGCGGTCTTGGCGTGGAGCATCGTCCCCGGAAGCGTCCATATTTCCACGCCGTGGCGCAGCAACGTGTCGAACAGCGCCTCGACGGCGAACTGCACGATCAGAACGTCGCCTTTCGAGGGGACCAGCACGCGCACGTGGACGCCGTTTCGCACCGCACGAAAGAGCGCCGCTCGCACTCGCCTGTCGGGTACGAAATACGAGTTTGCGATGTCCACGCGTTCTCGCGCCCGCGAGACGCGCACCACGTATTCCCGGTGGATGCTCCGACGAGTGCGCCATTGGCTCGCCAGGACCCAGACCGGGCGCGTGTGTCTTCGGGCAATGGGGCGCACGTCGACCGGAGGGCTGTCGCGGGTGAGCTTGCGCCAAGTGCGATAGAAGAGCGTCCGCAGCTCTTCGCTTGCCTCTCCGAGCACCTGCACCATGTCGTCGCGCCATCCCGTGCCGCCCTCGTGCAAAGGCTGCCAAGGGGCGGCGAGATTGATCCCACCGGTAAACCCGTGACGTCCGTCGACGACAAGCAATTTTCGGTGGTCGCGAAGCTCGACTCGCTCCAATCGGAAGCGCGGATCCAGGGGCGAGATCGAATGATATTCGACGACGCGACCGCCGGCGGCCGTGAGCGGCCGCCACCAGCTCGGCGCAATGCCGATGCTGCCCACTGCGTCGTGAATGACGCAGACCTTCACGCCGGCGCGAGCGCGTTCGGCGAGAGCCTCGCGAAAACTCTGGCCCACTGCGTCCGCGCCCACCCAGTACATCTCGAGCAACACCTCTCGGCGCGCATTGCCGATGACTTCGAGCATCGCGGGAAAGGCCTGGACACCATCGCGGAGCAAGCGCACTTGATCTGCGCCGACAGCGAACCATTGGGGGCTCGCGCCGCTCTTGCCAGTGCCATCGCCCGCGGTCGAGCCGCTCGCAGAATCCAACCCTACTCCCGTCCCCTGGCTTTCGTTTCGCGCGCCGCTGCCGCGCGTGGAAGCGGCGTACGCGGCCGGGCCGCCACGATGATAAGCCCATCGTCGTGTAGCACCCCGTCCGCAAAAGCGCGCAGGGCTTGAAGAGACGGCGCCGGAGGCGGCGGTTCGCCGCGCCAAAGGTCTATCGTTCGCGCCCGGGGGTCGAGCGAAGCCGCGAGATTGGCCTTGGCCATCGTGGCGGCGGCGCGGGCGCGATCGCCTTCGCTGAGCGCCCCTTGACGCAACCGGTCAAGCAGCCCGCGCGTCTGGGCAACGGCCTGGTCGAGTGCTGCATCCGACGCGACAATTCGAACCACCAGGGCGGGAGCATAAGGCGCCCCGACGACTCCGGCATTCCACGCGCTGGCGAGCGACGGTCCGGCCCCCTCACCGCTAGGACTGAGAGCTCGCGCGAGCAGACCGTCGGAGCCCTGCAGCGCCGCGGCAAGCCACATGGCGCTCCCGCGCGCCTCGCGATCGCCGGGAGCCAACGGGATGGCCAGGAGCGCTTCGGACGGCGCTCCCGTTGGGCGCTCGACGGAATAGGTGCCCGCCCGCGGGGCAGGAAGGGCGGGCACGGGCGGGCACGAGCGTGACTCGCCCGGGCGACGTGCAATCCATCGGTCGACCGACCGCACCGCGGCATCGGCCTGCGCGGCGTCCACATTCGCCAGCACGGCAACGCGCATCGGCCCCGCTCGGACCGCGGCTGCACGCAGCGCGATCACTTCGTCCGAGATTGAGGAGAGGCCGGCAAGCGTTCCGCTTGGCAAAACCCACGAAGGATGGCCAAGAGCGAGCGCGTTGGCCAGCGCCCCGAGGGCGCGCGCATCGTCTTCCGATCCACGCAGAAACAGAGCGGAGCGAGCGGGATAGATAGAACTGCCTTCGATCGCATCGGCCGCGAATGCCCGAGCTGCGACGTCCGCCAACCTCCGAGCCTGCGCGATCGGAGTCTCACCGCTGCGGCGCGACCCGTGCACGAGCAGACCCATTCCGTCGGTGGCACTGAACGGCTCCACCTCGACGTCTCGCGCCCCCTGCGCGGCCTGCGCCGCTGCGGACATCGCCACTGCGGCGCCTACGCCCGCATCGCCCGCGCCTTCCGGAAGGGTGCCGCAGGGCGACGCGAGCAGCAGCCAAACGTCTCCCTGGCCGCGCTCGACCCGTGTGCGAGCGTCCACCACGGGAGCATGCCAAGCGAGCGTCGCGCGGTCGATCTCGGCACGAATCTCGTCCGCGCGGCCGACGCCGGCGGGTTGGGAGGCATCGCGCGGGGCGGCAACGCCTACGATCAGGTTAATGCGCGCGTCCGTATCGGACTGACCTTCGCGTCGTCCCGCAAGAGACCACCACGCAGCCCGTTCCGCGGCGTCACGAGGGTCCGTAGCGCGCGTCGCCACAAGCCGGCCCAATTCGGGATCCGGGGTGACGTCGGCAATCTCGACGGAGATCTCTTGCCGAGCGAGCGATGCCGCCGTCGCAATGCGCGCGGGCGCATCGGAGGTCAAATCGCTGGCGGCCAAGTCGATCGTCGCCGCCAGACACCCGCCGTCGCGATTCGCTGTGGCCACGACCGAGTGAAGGTGCGCGGGAGATGCAAGAGCGTTGAGCCGAGATGCCAACGGACCCCGGGCATCCCCGATGGCGGATGCCGCTGCGACCGAGCGCTCGGCGGTTGCTGTCCGAGCAGTCACCACGATGCGTGCCGTGCCCGACGCAATCTCGCCCGACGCGTCGTACACGAAGGCGCGCGCGTCGGGCGCAGGCCACTGCGAAGCCGAGAGGGCAGCACCGCGCGCCCAGGTCGGCCCACGACGCAACGCACGCACCGCGGCCTCCCCGATGCCTTCGGCTCCCGTCGTCGCGACGGCGACACGCCCCAACCCGTGCGATGCCGCGCGCCAAGATTCAAGATCCGCGGCAGTCGGGGTCACATCCCCAGTACTGCCGTAGGCCTCCCCCGTGCACCGCGCCAGGTCGACGAGCGCGCCGTGGGCCAGGGGTCTGGGCGCAAGTGCCCCCACTTTTCGGGCCACCTCGATCAACGCGGGCTCATCGGCGGCAACGGACGTCAGGAGCGCGGCCCGGATTGCGTCGACCACCGCGACCGCTTCGGTTGGCGAGGCGACCAGCGTTCGTAGCCGCCATCCGTTCCACCCTCCGACGGCGAGTGCCTCGACTCCATGCAGCGACAAGCGCTTCTCTACCAGCGCAGCGAGCGCCACTCCCACGAGCGCTCCCCTTTCTTCGGCGACTCCATCGGTTGCCACGGCGACCGCGATCGCCCCGAGGGCGTCTCCATCGCGCGCAATGACGGTCACCGGCGGACGCGCATCGCCTGTGCTTCGAGTCGACATGCCGATCGGGACCTCGGCGGCCCGAGGTTCCGCGAGCCGCGTAGGTGCGCCGCATCCGCTGGCGCCCATCGACATCGCGAGCAGGGCGACGGAGGTCCGGACCAATCCCAGCAGGCGCACGGGAACGTCCGATCAACCGCCGGTCGCAGGGCCAACTATTTCGGCAGCCTTCGCCCGGACGAACTCCGCAGCCGCGCGCATTGGGACGCGCGCGGGACAGCGTGCCTCGAGCTCCGCCAATCGCGAACCTTCCACCGCCTCGAACGACCGCGTGGCGGCGTCGTAGTCAGGCATGCTCCTCGACGAGGCCAGCATGAGGTCCATAACGCCGGCGTAGGCACCTTGCGAGCGGACCATCGCCGCTCCTTCGCCGACGTCGCACAAACCGCAGGCGATGCATCCGCTGAGCCTCGCAATGAGAATCCGCTCGTCGGTGGAGACAGGCGAGAGCCGGTCCGCCGCATAGCTGCGGCGAAAATCCGCTAGACCCCGGCGTGAGCCAAATAGGGGCGCAAGAAGGGAGCGCACGAGCGCCCAGCCCAAGATGAGAAGTGCGTAGAGGCGTCCCATTCCCGGCAGAATAGCCGGCTTGACTCTTTCGCACGATCGAAGATGGTGGCAGGGTCATGTTGACCATCGATCTCTCGGGCAAGCGTGCGTTCGTTGCAGGCGTGGCAGACGATGCCGGTTACGGCTTCGCCATTGCGAAGGCTCTGGCTCAGGCGGGCGCGCGCGTCTGCGTGGGTACCTGGCCTCCGGCACTGGGAATTTTCCAGACGCTTTTGCGCCGCGGCAAGATGGACGACTCGCTGCAGCTTGGGGATGGCGGCAAACTCGAGTTCGAACGCATCCTTCCACTCGACGCCGAATACGACGTTCTGGACGACGCCCCGCCCGACGTCCGCGACAACAAGCGCTACAAAGACCAGGGCGACTTCAGCATCCAAGGCTGCAGCGACAGGCTTCGCGCGGACTTCGGCGAGTCGTGCCTGGACATCGTCGTCCACTCGCTCGCGAACGGTGCCGAGGTGAACCGAGAGATGCTCGCGACCACTCGCAGGGGCTACCTCGGCGCGGTCGGGGTGAGCGCGTATTCCATGGTATCGCTCGTCGCCCGCCTGGGGCCCCTTATGCGCCGAGGGGGCGCGTTCTTGAGCTTGTCGTACTTGGCCAGCGAGCGAGTCATCCCTGGATACGGGGGCGGCATGTCGAGCGCAAAAGCCGCCTTGGAGAGCGACACCCGAGTGCTCGCGTGGGAAGCCGGCCGCAAGTGGGGACACCGCGTGAACTGCATCAGCGCAGGGCCGCTCGCATCACGCGCCGCGAGCGCGATTGGTCGCGAGGGGCCGTCGGAAGCAGGAGAGAAGGGCAAGTCGTTCATCGAGCAGATGGTCGATTACACCCGCGACAATGCCCCCCTTCGCGAGTCGCTCGCCGCCCGCGAGGTAGGCGCCGCCGGCGCCTTCTTGTGCAGTCCCCTGGCGAGCGGGATCAGCGGATGCGTCATCCACGTCGACAAGGGTTACCACGCGATGGGCAAGGCCGTAGCGACCCCAGTGGGTTCGTAGTAGGAGAACCCACTAGACGTCATGACGCCCTTCACACCGCCCGCTCACGGTCAAGCCATATCGATGGGTCCGAATCACCAACTCGTCGTCCCTGACAACCCCATCGTGCCCTTCATTGAAGGCGACGGGACCGGTCGAGACATCTGGCGCGCATCGGTTCGTGTCCTCGATGCGGCCGTAGCCAAAGCCTACGCCGGCAAGCGCAAAATCGCCTGGTATGAAGTGTTTGCCGGGGAAAAAGCCCATAAGCAGTTCGATAACTGGCTTCCCGACGAGACGGTCGTAGCGTTTCGCAAATACTTGGTGGGCATCAAAGGGCCGCTGACGACGCCCATCGGCGGCGGAATGCGGTCGCTCAACGTCGCGCTTCGACAGCTTCTCGATCTCTACGTCTGCATACGGCCGGTTCGCTGGTTTGCCGGCGTGCCCAGTCCGGTCAAACGGCCCGAAGACGTCGACATGGTGATCTTTCGTGAAAACACCGAGGACATCTATGCCGGAATCGAATTCGAAGCGGAGACCGATGCTGCCCGCAAGGTTCTTGCGTTTCTCGAGAAAGAGTTCCCGGCCGACTATCGAAAGGTTCGCTTTCCGGCGACAGCCGCGGTCGGCATCAAACCCGTGAGCCGGGAAGGCACCGAGCGCCTCGTGCGCGCTGCCCTCCGGTACGCGGTGGATCAACGCCGGCGAAGCGTAACTTTCGTTCACAAGGGCAACATCATGAAGTTCACCGAGGGCGGCTTCATGCGCTGGGGCTACGCGCTGGCCCAACGGGAGTTCGCCTCCTCCGTCTACACCTGGCAGCAGTGGGAGGCCACGAAGGCAGCCAAAGGAGAGGCCGCCGCAAACGCCGAGCAGCAGAGCGAGATCGACAAGGGCAAGGTGCTTGTCAAAGACGCCATTGCCGACATTACGCTGCAGCAGGTGCTGACGCGCGCAAAGGACTTCGACGTCATCGCAACGCTCAACCTCAATGGGGACTATCTGAGTGACGCGCTTGCCGCGCAGGTCGGAGGCATCGGGATCGCGCCGGGGGGCAACATCAACTACGTGACGGGCCACGCCGTCTTCGAAGCGACGCATGGAACCGCGCCCAAATACGCCGACCTGGATCGGGTCAACCCCGGTTCGGTCGTCTTGAGCGGCGAAATGATGCTGCGGCACATGGGTTGGAACGAAGCGGCCGACCGGGTGATACGAGGCATGGAAGGGGCCATCGCTAGCAAGCGCGTCACCTACGATTTCGCGCGACTCATGGAGGGGGCCGCCGAAATCAAGTGCTCGGAATTCGGTGACAACATGATTGCGCACATGGGCTGAGCCGTCTTCCGATTCCATGTCGCATGTGCCACAGTGCGCCCATGCCCACACGCAAGAAGATTGGTCTCATTGGGGCCGGAAACATCGGCGGAGAGCTCGCGCGCCTTTGCGCGAACGAAGAGCTCGGGGACGTTCTTCTCTTCGACATTGCTCCGAAGGAAAACTTTGCCAAAGGCAAGGCGCTCGATCTCGAGCAGAACGGCGCGATCGTCGGTTACGACGCTCATATCCGCGGCACGGCGAACTGGAACGATCTGGAAGGCGCGGACCTGGTGATCATCACCGCGGGAATCCCACGCAAGCCCGGGCAGTCGCGCGACGACCTCGTGGCGACCAACCTGCCGATCATTCGAGACGTAGCCACCAACGCGAAGAAGGTCTGCCCGAATGCCTTCGTGATCGTCATCAGCAACCCGCTCGACGCGATGGTCTACGAATACAAGCGCGTCGTCGGGGCCCCCAAGAACCTCGTGGTCGGCATGGCCGGCGTTCTCGATAGCGCGCGCCTCCAGCTCTTTCTGGCCGGCGAAGCAGGCGTAAGCGTCAAGGACGTGCGCGCCATGGTCCTCGGAGGCCACGGCGACGACATGGTCCCTGTCCTGTCGATGACGACGATCCATGGAGTGCCCGTGTCGACTCTCATCGCCAAAGACAAGCTCGACAAGATCGTCGAGCGCACCCGCAAGGGGGGCGGCGAGATCGTGAATCTGATGGGAACGAGCGCCTACTACGCCCCCGCGTCGAGTGCGGTGGCGATGGCCAAGGCCTACCTGCGCGACGAGAAGCGCCTGCTCGCGTGTGCGGCGTACCTCGATGGCGAGTATGGGTACAAGGACCTGTTCATGGGGGTGCCCTGCGTCCTCGGTGGAAAAGGCGTCGAAAAGATCATCGAGATCCGACTCTCCGACGAGGAAAAGGCCATGCTCGCCAAGAGCGCCAAGAGCGTCCAAGCCGTGGTCGATCTCTGCAAGAAAGGCTGAACCCAGGCCGAGAACTTGGCCCTCCAGGCCGCTACGGGTCATTTCCGAACGTCGATGCAACGCCGCAGCCTGCTGGCGGCTTTCGCCGCCTCCTCGGTCCTGTCGCTCACTCGCTCGGGCTTCGCGCAGCCCGCCACGCGTCTCAAGTCGATTGCGCGTGATGCGCTGGGCACGACGCTGGTTTTCTCCCTGAACAGCGCGCCTTTTCCCGCGTTTGGGGCTTGGTACCGAGACGACACGGTCATCGTCTTCGTTCCTGCCCACTACCGCTACTGGACGGACGAGGGTGTCTCTACGCTCGTGCATTTCCATGGCCACGGGACCACGGCGGAGCGCGCCGTCGTCTCTCACGAGCTTCGTGAGCAGCTCGCCGACAGCCGGCAGAATGCCGTTTTGGTCGTTCCGCAGCTGGCGGTGAATGCGGCCGATTCGGCGTGCGGCAAACTCGAGGCACCGGGTGGCCTGGCCCGCCTTCTCACAGAGGCGGTCATGGCGACGGCGCGCGAAGGCCGAACGACCCTGGGCGACACATCGTTTCCGGCGGATGGCCCACTTGGTACGGTCTGCTTGAGCGCGCACTCCGGCGGCTACCATGCGGCTGCGTCGTGTCTTCGCGCCGGTGGCGTCGACGTCCGGGAGGCGTACTTCTTCGATGCCCTTTACGCGGAGACCGACGCCGTACGCGATTGGGTCGTCGCCCGTCGTGGCGAGCCCTACCAGCGTCGTCACAAGCTCGTGAGCTACTTCGTGGCAGGGACGGCCACAGAGGTCCATAGCCGCGGCTTACGCGCTCAGCTCGATCGCGCGGGCGTGCTGACCGAAGAGGAAGAGCAAGAAGGCGAGCTTTCAAGGCACGAGCTGTCGCACGCCGAAGCTGTCTTCGTTCGCACGGGGCTCTTTCACTCGCAAGTCACCTGGGAGAACAACGCGCTTCGCGACTGCCTCTTCGCATCCGCGCTTCCGCGCCATTTGTCGAGCACATGGTTCGCGCGCAAACACGGCGCCCGCCCAATCGAGCGCAGAAGGTGAACCGCAACGGCTGAGCCGGCCACGGTCCACGTCCTCAAGCTCAACGACTCCTAGGGCCGTTCGCTGTCGTTCGGCGCGAGTACGCTCGCGATCGCTTCTCTCGCGGCTTCATCGAGCACCGCGAACCTGAGACCGACCTCGCATCGCGCATCGCTGTCCTGCCCGAGCATCTCGACCCAGACGACTTCGGCGACAACGGACAACGTCGGGCCCCCGGACAAGATCAGATCCATCTTCATGCTTTCGCCCGCTCGCAAGGAGAAGTGGCTGTAGGCGCGCACACCGCCCCAACTCAGATCGAGCATCTGCGAACGAAAGATCAGACCCACCGGCCGACAGAAGGCGGGGGCCTTCGTGCGGCGAAACTTCCTTCGTTCGGCGGGCTCCCCTGAGCTCATTGGATAGGAGCGTATCACTCCCTTCGTGTCCTCTCCTCAAGACAACGGGGGGCACGTCCATTCTGATATCCTCGAGATCGATTGGGGCACCTGCGCCCTGGGGAGGAACGAGGAATGCTGCGTCGTCACGCCGCCAACCTGCGAGTTCGCACGAAGCTCCTTCTGATGGTTCTGGTACCCGTCGTTTTCCTTGTAGCGCTCGGCGCTTCGGCATTCACCGAGAAGATGCAAGTCGCTCGTCAGATGGCCAACCTGCGCACGCTCACGGAGCTCAGCGCACACGTAAGCCCGCTCGTGCACGAGATGCAGGCCGAACGAGGAACCACCGGGCTATTTCTCGTGGAAGGCGAAAGCGGCGCGTACACTCTGCGGGCGGAGCGAACCCGCGCGACAGCAAAGATCGCCGCCCACAGGAACTGGCTTCGTACTTTCGACGCGAACCATTTCGGCTCGGCCTTCGCCACCAATCTTGCCGCAGCGATGGACAAGCTCGATGCCCTCGAAGGGCACCGCCGCGCGGTCGACGCGCGGCAAGTCCAGGGCGGCGAAGCCACCGCGTTCTACACTGAGCTCAACGCCCTCCTGCTTCGGGTGATCGACCAAGTTTCCCAGGTGTCGACCGATGGAGAAGACGCAAGAGAGATTGCGGCTTACGAGCACTTTCTGCAGGCCAAGGAGAGGACCGGAATCGAAGCGGTCATGGGCACAGTCGCCTTTGGACTAGACAGGTTCGCGCCCGGGGCCTTTCAAACATTCATGTCCTGCATTGCTGAAGAAGGACTCTACAAGACACTCTTTCTCTCTCTCGCGACGCCGAATCAACGAGCGCTCTATACGCGGGAGCTCGACAACGCGCACGTGCCAGCCGAGCCGGTGAAAGCAGGGCTGGTCAATGAGCGGACTTCGGAAATGCGGCAGACCGCTTTCGAACGGGCGGCGGCCGGACGGTTCGGCGTCGACTCTGCGTATTGGCTCACGATGATGAGCGCAAAGATCGACGCGCTGAAAATTGTGGAAGACTCTCTTTCGAAGCAGCTCCTCACCAGGGCAGGAGCTTCTGAACAACGAGCGTCGCTCGCCGTCATGGTGAACCTGCTGATCATGTTGCTTGTCGTCCTTGCATCGGTGCTCATGGTTTTCTTGATTTCGCGCAGCATCACGCGACCCCTCGAGAGAGCCGTCGCGGTTGCCCAGAGCATCGCCAGTGGCGACCTGTCGATGCG
>Ga0307475_10003052_pt1 | contig 10142 bp, 9 predicted proteins | sample atmos_gasesECM1C_FD_203317 | JGI IMG/M metagenome (GOLD analysis project Ga0307475, IMG submission 203317) | Hardwood forest soil microbial communities from Morgan-Monroe State Forest, Indiana, United States - atmos_gasesECM1C_515 | ecosystem: Environmental > Terrestrial > Soil > Temperate...
GCTGTTGTTCATGTTGCTCAATGGCGGTATCGACACCTCGACCGCGCTGATCGCGCACATGTTCGGTTACCTGGGCGAGCATCCGAGCGACCGCGAGATGCTGATCGCCGACCCAGCCCTGATCCCCTCGGCCGTCGATGAGATGTTGCGCTACTTTTCACCCGGCACCGGGGTTGCCCGCACCGTCGCCAAGCCCGTCGAGATCGAGGGCCACCAATTCACGCCTGGTGACCGGGTGTATTGCGCGATCGGCGGGGCCAACCTCGACCCCGCGGTCTTTCCGCACCCCGACGAGGTGCGCTTGGACCGGGAGAACAGCAGCAAGCACCTGTCGTTCGGGTTCGGTGTGCATCGCTGTCTCGGGTCGTTCTTGGCGCCGATGGAGCTGACCGTGCTGCTCGGCGAGGTACTTCGGCGGATGCCCGACTACGTCATCGACCGCGATCGGGTCCGGCAGTATCCGACGATCCCACTGGTCAACGGCTATCTCGCGATGCCGGCCACGTTTACCCCAGGCCCGCGAGTGCTGACCGGATTCGCCAGCGCACTACCGGTCCGGCTGGAACCGGCGACCGCGGGCTGACCCAGGCGTCGATCAACCGCCCTCCAGGTAACCCTCGCGGGTCCGATCGAGGAAAGTTTGCCTTGCAGCGGAGGCGTCTCCGAGCATGTTGAGCTCGAACGTATAGCTGAGCTCCTGTCGATACAGCGTGCGTAGATCGCGGGCGGCGGTGTTGTTCAACGACTGTTTCATCGCGCGCACCACCCGCGGCGTCTTGGCCGCGATCGTCGCGGCGATCTTCCTGGCCCGGTCCACCGTTGCCTCCACGGTCGGCTCCACGTGGTAGACGCTGCCATAGGCATGTAGCTCCGCGATGTCGAACGGTTCGCCGGTGAACATCGCCGTACGCATCCGCTTCTCCGGCAGCACGCCGAGCGCCTGCACTCCACCCGTAGTGGCTCCGTTGTCGACCTCGGCGAGCACGAACTTCGTTGCGGCACAACCGACCAGCACGTCGCAGGTCCCGGCTAGCAGCACCCCCACTCCTACGCAGTAGCCGTGCACGCAACCGATCACCGGTACCGCGCACTCGGCAATCGCCAAGCTGGAATCCTGAGACCCCTTGGCCTGTCCCAGGATCCCCTCGAACCCGGGCAAAGACTGAACCTCTTTGAGATCACCGCCGGCGCAGAATCCCTTCCCATCGGCACGCAGCACCGCGACCCGGACCTCGTCGCGGTGCTCATAGCTGCGCAGCAACTCGGTGAGCCGAGCCAGGTCGGCAATGGTGTAGGCGTTGGCGGGCGGGTGGCGCACCACCAGCTCGGCGACCCCGTTGCCGTCAACCGTCTCCGTTACGGACACGCCGGCTCTTTCAGCACCGACGCCGAAGCGGCCAGCAGTTCACGTGCCTGATTGACGATGCGCGTGACCAGCTCGGCAACGGTGGGAATGTCGTGGATCGCCGCGGACACCTGCCCGGCGACCAGCAGGCCGCCCTCGACGTCGCCATCGCGTTGGGCGACCCGAATCTGTTCCTCCTCCCAAGCCTGAAACTCCCCGGGCGACAGGGTCTCTCGGGCCTTGTCCAGTGCGGCGATCGCATCGTTCCGCAGCCCGCGGATCGGCGCGTAGATGCCGCCGTAGACAACGTCCTCCCACTCTTGGGCGTCGACGATGCGCTGCTTGTAGGCCTGGTGCCATTGGTGCTCCTGGGTGGCGATGAAGCGGGTTCCCATCGCCACCGCGGCACCGCCCATCGCCAGCACCGCAGCCAGCCCGCGCCCGTCACAAATGCCACCGGAGACCACCACCGGTATATCGAGGGCGCCAATCACCTGCGGCGCCAACACCATTGTGTGCACACCCTTGGCGTGGGTATGGCCGCCCATCTCGTAGCCGGAGGCGATGATGACATCTGCGCCGTACTCGGCGGCCTTCATGGCGTGCCGCACCGAACCCACTTTGGCCATGTGCACCAGGCCGGATTCGCGGATGGCGGATCCGAACTCGCCGGCGAAGCCCGCTGACGTCACGATCGCGCGCAACTGCTCGCCCGCCTTACCGCCGTCACGCTTGGCCGATATCGCCTCGTCAATACAGGTCCGGCTCACCAGCAACAGCTCTCCGTCAGGGGTGCGACCAACCGGCACGTTGACAGCAAACGGCCGGTCGATGCTCGAAGCGACGTACTCGATAGCGCCACGAAAGCCTTTGCGCAGGAACTCTTCTGAGGTATCGGTGATGCTTGGGCAACTCACCGTGCCCAGCCCACCGGCCGCCGAAACCGCGGCGGCCAGGTGCGTCGTGGGCGAGGGGCCCATGCCGTCCTGCATGACGGGGTACTCGACGCCAACCAGATCCTGGAATCGACGCCACATCCGGCTCACAATTGCCTCCTGGGGCCTCCTGGTCACGAGAATCACCGACCGCCTTCATCGCGGCCGACGGACACGGTTTTGGGATGCGGCATCGGGTGTCGCACATCGGGCGCTTCGTCGGGAACCTGCTCACGCACCCACTGGACCGCCCGGAGATAGGCGTCGATGAGCCGGTCTTCGGCGTCGTAGTCAAAGCGCGCCGGATACAGCGGATAATCCGGGGGTGTCACCGGGTTGGCGGTAAGCCACTCGACCGCCTCGACCATTGCCACATGTGCGGGAACGACCTGGGTATAACCGAGTTCGCGCTTGGCCTTGTTGTTGTCCAGCAGAATGTGCGGATCGCCGCTCGGCGGCAGCAGCTCGATGAGCGCCGACGGCACCATCTCCCGCGGGATCCCAACGTATTCCATTTCGGCGCCCATGATGTCGACGACGGCCTCGGCCCATTGCCGCACGGTGAACTGGTCGTCGTCTGCGGCATTGTAGGCCTGCCCGTTGGCCACCTCGGGATGGTCGACCGCGCCGAGCACCACCTCAGCCGCGTTGCGGCTCGCGCATCGCGAGATGATCCACAATCCATTGTCCGGCAGGATCATTCGACGCCTGCCGTCACGCACCCGACGCATTACCGACCATTCCCAGGGCACCAGGTTGCGCGGGCCGTAGATCGCCGGGTAACGGATCACCGTGCCCCGGTAAGCCCCGGCTTCGGCCCGGTCGAGCACGGCGCGTTCGGCGGCTCGAATCAGCTTGGCAAACTTCGGCACCGGCTCGGTGCCATCGGACAGCGGCCCGTCCTCGCGGGCGTTGATCGCCATCCCATATGGGTGGACCTTCGCCGCCTGCAGGCAGCCGCGGTAGGCCGGCACGCCACCAATGCTGATCAGGTGCCCGCACCGCCCGGCGAATACCTCGGCGATGGTGGCGACCCGACCGTACATCGCCAGCACCAGGTCGTACTGGGTGCTACCAATCGCCTCGGCCAGGGTGCCCGGGAAGTGCGGGTCGGCGTGGATGTGTGGGACATCCGGCAAGCCGTCGGGTTCATGCACGCCGCGATGCAGCATCGTCACGTCGTGCCCCCGGTCCAGCAGGCCCTCCAGCACCGGTACACCCGTCGATCCGCTGCCACCGATGACTAGCGTCTTCATCGCCTCACCACTTGCGGTCAATTAACCAAACAATAATTGGTTCTTGTTATCAAACCACACCGTCGACCCGCTTAGCCAGCGACCCGAATGACCGCTTTGTGCCCGCCACCGCCGGGAACTGCGCCCCGATGCGTTCGACTACCAACCGGGCCGATTGCACGCAACCGCTCTGCCCAGCCGTTGCCCATTCCCGCACTCCGTCGCCGACGTTGAACAGGTTCGCAATCGGGGTGGTCTGCGGAAGGTCGCGGCCTGCGATTGCCCGCTGGGCCGGCCAATCCTCACCCGCACAAATCTGTACCGACAAGATCTTTGCCATCTCGAAACCTGGAAAGTGCTCGGCCAGATCGGCTTTCAGCATCTCGATCTCGGCGGTCTCATTGAATGCGCCGGTAGCCGGATGTGGCGTACTGGCGCCCGCGTACAAATGCCATCCCGGTGGCGCCATCTCAGGGCACGTCTCGGTCAGATTGGCAGCGTAGGCCAGCCGGCGGGTCGGACCGAAGAACACCACTCCGGGCACCGTGGTCAGTGGCCACCTGCTGGCGAAGTTCACAGTGATCAGGGTGCTCGGTGCCGATTGCGCCCGGATCCGCTCGGCATGGCCGGTGGGTAGGTTCTCCTCGCCGCACATTCGCACGGTCGATACCGGGCCGGCGTTGCTGACCACGACGCCTACCCGGACGGACAGATCCCGGCCGCCGCGACGCACGACCGCGCCGTCGACGCGACCGGCGTCGTCGAATGTCAGCCGGATAACCTCGCTATTCAGCCACAGCACGCCACCGGTGCGCTGGAATTGATCGGCCAACGCCCGCCACGGGCCGATGCTGCCCTCGGGATGCATGGCGTAGGTGTCCAGAGCCTTCGGCTTGGTGAGGTAATCGAACAGCAATGCGGCTTCGACGTCGGCAGGCTCGGCCGCGAACAGGGCGCTGGTCAAGTTGCGCAGCAGGCCACGCACGAACGGTCCGCGGCGCATCGTCACGTCCGCAAGCGTGCGCCCCGGCGAAGGCCGCAGCCGACGAAACCGCCGAGCGGTGATACCCAGCAGCGCCACCAGTGTTTTCACTATCGCGCCGGTCAGCCCGTTCATCACCGGCACGTCCCGCTTGCCCAAGCGCAGCAGCAGCGGCCGCGCGGGCAACCTGGTCCCCATCGGTACACCCAGATCGTCGAAGAGCCTGCCGTTCTCACCGCCGGTCTCGATGATCAGCGCACCGGTGTTGACCCGAAATCCGTCGATCTCCACCGTGGAGGCGCGTCCCCCGACGCGATCGCGGCTTTCCGCCAGCAACGTCCGGTATCCGAGGCGATTCAGGCGCGCTGCCGCCGCCATTCCACCGGCACCCGCACCGATCACCAACACGTCGAACACCTCGTCACCGGTTTGAGACACCTTGCCCCTCACACCCTTTACAGTCGGATCGAACAACAGCGGCACGGGCACCGGCACCGGTCGTCGACCGGGTTGCGATGGCGCTCAGAGCCGTTAGAAAATTCGGCACAACGCGCGTGATGTCTTCGGCGCCAGAGGATTCGCACGGTCGAGCGCGTTCGCGCCGCCGGCCTTCACTTGATCACCGCGCCCGCATCGATGGGCAGCGATATCCCGGTGATGTAGCGGGCCTCGTCGCTGGCCAGAAACAACACCGCATTGCTCACATCGCCGGGTTCGATCCATGGCACCGGCAGCGCGTTCATCTCCTCGGCAGGAACTGCGAACTTCTCCCGGGTCGGATGCGGATCATCCGGCAGGAAAACGCGATAGGTCGCCTCGTTCATGATCATCCCGGTGTCGACATTCGTCGGGTGGATGCTGTTGACCCGGATGTTCAACGGCGCCAGCTCAAGGGCCAGCGTCTTCATCAACCCAACCACCCCGTGCTTGGCCGCGACGTAGTGCCCGATTCCGGGCTGACCGATGAGCCCGGCGACGCTGCTGGTCAGCACGATCGATCCACCGTTGCCCCCGGCGATCAGGTGCGGTACCGCCGCCTTCGTGGTGCGCCACACCCCGGACAGATTGACGTCGATCACCTGCGACCACGCTTGCTCAGACAGCTCGAAGGATGCACCAACGGAGAGGACGCCGGCGTTGGCTATCACGATGTCGAGTCGACCGAGCTGGGCCACTCCGTCGTTCACCGCGGACACGAGTGCCTCACCGTCGCGGACGTCGACCTCACGGGTCACCACGTTCTGGCCGAGTTCCTTGACCTGACGGGCGGTTTCCTCGAGATCCTCGGGACTCGATAGTGGATAAGGCACAGACTCAATCTGACGGCAGATGTCGAGCGCGATGATGTCGGCGCCCTCGGCTGCAAGGCGCAGCGCATGGCTGCGCCCCTGGCCGCGCGCCGCTCCTGTGATCAACGCGACCTTGCCGGCTACCCGTCCGGTCATGTGTTCCTCCAATCGAGCGGGGACGAAAGCAGTTGACGTTCAGAACTTTTCGAATGTCAGAGGGACGCGGTCGGGGCAGTTGGCGATGCCGGGCGCCCACTTGAGGTTTGCCGGATCTCCGTCGAATTTCAGGTTGGTGATGCGGGCGAGCAGCTCTTCGAATGCGATGGTGATCTCGACTCGGGCCAGGTGCATCCCCACGCAGCGGTGGATGCCAAGACCGAAGCCGGCGTTGCCGCCGCGTGGTGGGTCGAACTGGAGCTGATCGGCGTTGGGAAACTTCTCATCGTCGCGATTGGCCGAGTCGAACCGCACTAATACCCGGTCGCCCTTGCGCATCGGGCAGCCGCCGACCTCGGTGTCGCGGGTGACGGTGCGGCCGAATGTGGCCACCGGGGATGCGTGCCGGATGAACTCGTCCATGTCGTTGCGTACCCAGCGCGGATCGCGCACGCGGGCTTCAAGTTCGGGCTGCAGGGCTATGTTCATGGCGATGGTGCCGATCGCCGAGCGGGTGGTGTCCAGCCCGCCGAGAAACAGCACGCAGATGGCGCCGAGCGCCTGCTGCGGGTCCAGCGGCTTGCCGTCAACGGTGCCGGTGACCAGGGACCGCAGGATGCCGTCCTCCTCCGGCGGATTCTCGGTGGCCGCGGCCAGGTACTCGGCGGCGAGCATCCCGAGATTCATGAAGTCTTGTTCGGTGCCGTCTTCGGTCACGGCGAAGACGACCTCTTTGGCCCGCTCCATCTTCGCCATGTCGGTCTCCTTGAAAACCACCGAAGCCAGCACCCGCGACACGAACGGTCCGGCGAACTCACTGAGGAGTTCAACCTTCCCCGTGTCGACGAACCCGTCGATGAGCTCGCGGGCGATGCTGCGCATCTCGCCCTGGAACGTCAGCGCGTACTTGCGCGACAAGTACGGGTTGAGCAATTTGCGAAACCCGGTGTGCAACGGCGGATCCGAGTCCAGCGGGCCCAGGCCGATCGGGGTGGGTGCCGGTGAACCTCCCTGCGACGAGAACGTTTCCGGATCTTCGAGGACTTCGCGAACGTCGGCGTACCGGGTGACCATCCACATTGGACCGGTCAGTTCGGTCTCGGTGCGCACTACCGGGCAGTGCTCGCGGGCGTAGGCGAAAGCGTCGTACTTCCAGTTCTCGTGTTCGGCGTCGAACAGGTCGAAAGTGGGGAGCAGCGCGGCCAGGTTGCGATCAACGGCGGAAGAGGTCATCGAGACGGCTCCGAATCTCGGACAGCGACAGTCAAACAGTGTTCGGTATTTAATTGGCCAGCATGCCATATGAAGTGGATCACGTCCAACACGTGATGTGTCCTCCGCGGAGGGTTGGCCGCTCTCGTCGTCAGCCCTGCACGGCGGGGTCCAACTTGAGCGGCCGCGCGGCCTCGACCATGATGATCTCCCATTCCATTCGCGGGTGTTCGTCCCATTCGCGGCGAGACTTGATGCGAGCACGGTCGGGGAAGCCATGGTGGATGCCCTGCGGATCGTGGCTGACCAGGCCGGATTTAAGCGAACGGCCCAGCGATTTTCCGCCGTGGATCAACGCGATCTCGTCGTAGTCGGCGTTGCGGTGGAACCAGGGGATGCGCTCGACACCCTCAACCGACTCGAACGGACGCGGGAGCAAGTTGATGATGTTGACACCGTCGGCGACGAGGAAGCAATGCATTGACGGCGCCAGATGAAGGCTGTCGGACATGATCACGTTCCAGTCGCCGATGTTGAACGCAAACGGAAAGTAGTCACCCTTCCACCCCTGGACGTCGCACGGGTGATGGTCGACGTAGATCGACGAGTACCCGTTGTCGTACTTGACCCTGATCTCGTATTCGTCCCGATCGGAGAGCATGGCGGCGGGCTCGGGCACGCGGATCACGTCGGGGTCGAACGGGGCGTGGCGGCCCAGTCCCACGTAGGTGGGCGCCCGCAGTTCGCCAACCGTCTCGATACCGAACAGCATGGTCTCGCCGGCGTCGACCACGAAACGGTGCGTGATTGCCTTGGGGATGACGACGTAATCGCCTTGCCCGTAACGGATTGGGCCGAATTCGGTCTCGACGGTGCCCGATCCGCGGTGGACGAACCAGCACTCGTCACCGTCGACGTTGCGCCGGTAGAACGGCATCGGCTCGGCCCGCCGTGACAACCAGATGGTGGCGTCGGCGTTGTAGTAGAGCCGCTGCGCGTTTCGGCGTGGATCGGTCAGGTCCTCCGGCTTGATGTCACCAAGCATCACGCTGGTCGACCTGAACCGGCCCTCGGTGCGGAAAACCGTCGGGTCATTCGAGCGGTACAACACGGCCTCGCGGCCGTCGAAGCCCCGCCGGGTGAGCTCATCGTCCTTGAGGATTTCGCCGTTGGCACCGGCGCTGGGCAGATCCCGGTGGGCCTGCCTGCTCGTCTTGCCCTTGCTGAGCTGGATCAGGGTACGCATGGTCATGTCGTCAGCATATGGCATCATCAAGCATTTGACGATCGCTATTTGGTTTAGTCCAACGGTCGGCCAGTCGAGGCAACAACGCCCCGGACGACACTGATCGGCCTGCCCGCTGCGACGCCATTGCTCGCACGGCGTCTCCCTAAACAAACTTTGTTTGGTATCTTGAACGGGTGGTCGAGCTCCTACCACCGGGCACCCCACGAACCGGTGTGCCGCCGTTGACCGGCGTGCGCGTACTGGACCTGAGCGCATTGGGCCCCGGCCCCTTCTGTTCGATGCTGCTGGCCGACTTCGGAGCCGATGTGGTGGCGGTCGATCGGCCGGGCACCCCGCACCCCTTCGATCCGGCCGGGTCCCTGTCAAGGGGTAAACGCTCGGCCGTAGTGGATATGCGCGCGCCGCGCGGCCCAGGGGTTATCGCCCGACTTGCCGACAGCGCCGATGTCCTGCTGGAGAGCAATCGTCCCGGCACGATGGAACGCCGTGGGCTGGGCCCAGACGTGTTGTGCGAGCGCAATCCGAGGCTGATCTACACGCGGCTGACCGGCTGGGGTCAAGACGGGCCCTACCGCGACAGGGCCGGACACGACATCAACTACGCCGCGATCGCGGGCACCCTCGGCGTGATCGGCGATGAACGGCCAGTACCGCCATTGGCCATGCTGGGCGACCTGGCGGGTGGGTCGCTCTTCGCCGCGCTGGGAATACTGATGGCGCTCTACGAACGAACCGTTACCGGCCGGGGCCAAGTTATCGACGCCGCGATCGCCGACGGCTCGGCACTGCTCAACCTCACCAACCTCGCCGAGTTCAACGCAGGGATCTGGGCCGGCCGCGGCCGGCACATCCTGTCCGGAGCCGCGCCGTTCTACGGTCCCTACGCCTGCGCCGACGGTCGGTTCTTCGCCGTCGGCGCCATTGAACCGAAGTTTTATGCCGACTTGCTCGGTGCTCTCGGCATCGATGACGTCGACTTCTCCGAGCAGCTCAACCCGGCACACTGGGCCGCATTGCGCGAGAGGATCGCCGCCGTTTTCGCGACAAAACCACGCGCCCACTGGACCTCGGTGTTCGCCGATGTCGACGGTTGCGGAGCACCGGTTCTCGAACTCGATGAACTCGCGGACGACCCACATTTGCGGGCGCGCTCCACGCTCGTCACCGAGCCGGACGGCTCGGTGACCGCCAGCCCTGCGCCGCGGCTCTCCCGGACGCCGGGCCGTATCGGCCCGGCGCCGAGAGCGACCGGTGCCGATACCCGGGATGTACTGCGTGAGTCGGGTTTTGGCGACGGCGAAATCAGTTCCTTGATCGCCGAAGGGACAGTCGCTGCGCCCGAGTGACACGCGACCGTCTCATTCAATCCACCGCGATGGCGTGCTCCGGGCAGCTCAGCACCGCTTCGTCGATATCGGCCTTATCCGCGTCATCCACATGGTCGCGCAGCACCACTCCGAAACCGGTGTCGTCCATGTCGAAGTAAGCCGGCGCGATGAGCACGCACCGGCCGTGCCCCTGGCACTTAGCTGGGTCGATGGCCACACGAGACAACGTATTTCACCCCTCCTAATTTTTGCCTTTGCGGCCCAGCCGACGCCGCCAGTCGTGCGCGCCGGTGAGCCGCACCAACAGTGCCTGCATTCGGCTCATCCGAGGCAAGTACGGATACCAGTGTGGTTCGGACCTCAGATTGAACCGCTCGGTCACAACGGCCTGCTCCCGGCAGAATTTGAGAA
>Ga0307475_10003053_pt1 | contig 10141 bp, 6 predicted proteins | sample atmos_gasesECM1C_FD_203317 | JGI IMG/M metagenome (GOLD analysis project Ga0307475, IMG submission 203317) | Hardwood forest soil microbial communities from Morgan-Monroe State Forest, Indiana, United States - atmos_gasesECM1C_515 | ecosystem: Environmental > Terrestrial > Soil > Temperate...
CCTGCATCAATTCCGGAGTGCAATGTACAAACTTCACCTACAACCAGAACACTGTTATCAACTGTCACTACGCTTGCGGAATTCTCGATGAGAACGGCAATGGCAGCTACACAATAGAAAATAACCTCTGGTATCTGAACCAAGGATATAGTAGTGGTGGTGGGTCAGGTTCGCCGGGAGGGGTCGGCGGTCTGCCGGGGACCGAGGATTACAATTCATCCTTGCAATCCGGGTCAGGCAGTATCGGAGGCGGGGCACATAACGTAGTTGACGCCTCGGCGTCTAACCCATTTGTAAGCTGGACTACGGGCAACTTCAACATCGCCTCGGAAAACTCCGACTGGACGAATCGGCTGGCCCTCGCTGCTCCGTACACGGTCGATCCCCAGTTGATCATCCGTACTACGGATCGGGGAGCGTATCAATACTCTGCCTCGCAAACCAAGGCCCCACAACCTCCGACCGGTTTGGTGGGGACGGTGCAGTGAACCCTTTGCTTTCGTCTACAAACAAAGACGTGAGCCGCACTTCGTCAGTCCGCTTGGTTTGTGGCCGATCCAGACAAAATTTGATATAGCTAGAGTTTTTCCAAGGAATCTAAGAAACGCGCACACCCAGGCAAAACCCCAAAGCGGCGACGCAAAACCGGGCCCGTTACGACCAAATGAACACACATTCCAGCACAGCGCCGTCCCGAAGCTGGGATCGTGCACAGTCAATTGGACCGGTACAATCCCAAGTGCACCTCGGAAGCCTCTCTGTCGGACTATCCTGACCGATGGAACCTGAAAATATCCAATTTGGCGGTGGCTCCCCCGTCACCGTGCTCCATCCGTTGGTGGCCGTCGCGATGGCACTCGCCATCGTCCTAATTCTGTGCCTTCCCCGCAAGTACGTCATTGCACCTGCGTTTTTGGCCCTCTTCTTGATCCCCAAAGGGCAAGTGATTGTAGCAGCGGGCCTACACTTCAATGTATATCGCATCATCATTCTGGCTGGATTAGCTCGATGGGTGGCATCGAGACGGTCGTCACCACCGACGGCCGGATTCAATTTCATGGACTGGATAGTTACGTTTTGGGCCTTCTCGTACTTGATCATCTACTCACTTCAGTTTATGGAGATCCAGGCCTTCATCAAGAGCCTCGGGGTTTTCCTGGACGCCCTGGGCGGTTACTTCGTTGTACGATTCCTTATCCAGGATCGGGAGGACGTCCGACGGACAATCAAAGTGCTCGCGACCATTGCCATAGTCAATGCGGTCTGTATGCTTAACGAGCAGCGTACAAGTGAGAATATTTTCGGGCTTCTGAGCGGAAATCCAGGAGTGCCAGTGCGGGACGGCAAGATCCGTTCCCAGGGATCATTCGCGGTATTTATTACGGCGGGCACTTTTGGCGCCACACTACTGCCTCTGCTGGTATGGCTGTGGTCGGACGGAAAGTCCAAGATGATTAGCTTCCTGGGAATAGTCGGGGCAACCGTCATGTCGATCACCTGTTTCGCCAGTACGACGGTGATCGCCTATGCCGCTGGCATTGTCGGGCTTTGCTTCTGGCCCATTCGCAAGCAGATGCGACTAGTGCGGTGGGGAATTGTAGCCACCTTAGTGGGCTTACACCTAGTCATGCACGGGCCCGTTTGGTCCCTGATTGAACACATTGACCTGACCGGCTCCTCATCCAGCTATCATCGTTACATGCTCATCGACAACTTCATACGACACTTCGGCGAATGGTGGCTTTTAGGCACTAGGAGCAACGGCTCCTGGGGATGGGAGATGTGGGATACCTCCAACCAGTATGTTGCGTATGGTTTGTCCGGTGGTTTGTTGACCTTAATCCTTTTCATATCAATTATCTCTAGGGGGTTTGCAAGCCTCGGAACTGCCCGGAAGGTCGCAGAGCACAACCGGAGGGAGGAATGGTTTCTCTGGTGTCTTGGTGCTACGCTGTTTTCCCACGTGGTAGCGTTTTTCGGAATTGGGTATTTTGACCAGGTCCAGTTTGCTTGGTTTGCGTTGTTGGCCATCATCTCCGTGGCAGCGTTTGAGGCCACGAGCTCAGCGGTTGCACAAGTCCAGGAAGCACTGACGTCGAGTTACGAGGTCCACGCTGTCAGTAGCTGAGACATGCAGAAGACCAAGCAGTGAACCAAGAGAGTGGTTGTGTTCGGTCTCGTTCAGCTTTCCGCTCAGGCCGGGGGTAGAAAGAATCTGCAGCATTGCCTGGCAACAGGTGAACGGTCTTGCAGCTGCGCTTCCATTTCCAGGCCAGTCCTCCATGGCGTGAGAGTTACCCAACGCTGGCGAATGGAAAGCTAGGCATCCCTTATAAGCTCCTCGGCCATGCGGGTGTGTGCCCTGCCCGAGGATAACGTCGCCCGCCGACTCGAATAATTGGCAGAACAAATTGGCATCATCCACACGTGGCTACTCGGAGCGCTCGAAACGCTCAAGACAGCGGCGCGGCTGGGAATTCCTACCGTACTGGAAAGACCGGCATGGAAGTGGTGCAAAGGGAACCAGCACATCACGATGTTGCATCAAGATCGCGCGCTGCTCGAGAGGCTTCGTGCTGCATTTCTAAGAACCGCCCGAGAAATTAACTGGACTGCGGCCGGAGCAAAGCTCCTTGACGTATACCGCGATAAAATTGAGGCGCAATCTGCAGGAGTGCGCCAAGAGGTTGGCGAAGCCCATTAGAAATGCCGCCTCAATTGGTGAGTGGCTGCGGATTCTGGATCGTCGTGATATGGCTATGAGGATTGAAGAACAACCGATGGAAAGAGTCGAACTGAAGAGAGTGGCTAGCATGCTAAAGGAAAGTAGAATGCCGAATCGAGTCTCTACGGAGTCAAATTCGGGGCTCGCCGAAGCCCCCCAGCTAGAGAGAACCGCTGGCCAGGGCGGTCAGAGCTTCGAGGGATGTCCCCTATGTGGACAAACAGGTGCGCACGAATGGCTGAGCGCGCCCGATAGAATGCACGGCCGGCAACAGAATTACACTCTTATCCGTTGTTCAGCATGTTCGGTCGTCTGGCTGAGCAATCCGCCTAGAGCAGACCAAATGCACCACCACTATACCGATGCGTACCACAAACTCATTTCCGCTGCAGGGGAGACTTCACCATGGCGCTGGCAGAGTCGGAAGGAAGAGCTGACACGATACAAGCAGTCTGGAGCCATACTTGACATAGGATGTAGCTCGGGATCGTTCCTGGAGTCTCTCCGGGGCGAATCCTGGGAGCTCTATGGGATAGAAATGTCGGCAGGCTGCGCAAAAAGAGCAGCAGCAGCAAGCGGTGCCAACGTGTTTGTGGGGGATATTCTGGAGGCCCCGTTCCCGCGAGAATCCTTCGACGTGATCACCTGCTCCGACGTGCTCGAGCATTTGTATGAACCGCGACAAGTAATGGCTAGGGTAAGGGAGTGGCTCAAACCGGGCGGAATTTTCTACATTTTCGTGCCGAATATCGATTCGGCAGAAGCTCGTGTTTTCGGATCCTATTGGTGTGGCTTGGAGTTACCTCGCCACCTATTCCACTACTCACCAGCCTCGCTCAGATACCTCGCAAAGTCGATGGGATTGGAAGAGGTTTCGCTGGTAACAAGACGGAATCCGGCCGTCGGAAACAGCCTGCGCTATTTCTTCGACGATCTCTTCCGCGCCCTAGGAATCTCGCGAACACCGCGGGCGCATCTCGGCGAACCGAGTCTGCCTTGGAGGGTGACGCGAAAGCTGGTTCGCATGACCATTTTGCGGTTTCTCCTGGCCTTGGCTCCCCTCGCGGGTGGCGGAGAAGCGATTCATGCGTTCTTCCGGAAGGGAGACACTGGCTCAGGAGCCGGCTTACGATAAGGACTCATGGGTCACTATAACTGAGGGTCCCCAGACTAAGGCCAACCGCAGGATGAAGTCTTGTTGAGTTTTCCTCACAGGCGAGGCGCCGACGAAATGATCTGGACCGCGATGGGGGCGGAGCCCCTTGTGTTAATCTAGAAGCAATTACACGTAAATACTCCCACGTAACTGTTAATCGGTCCTAGAATTTGAAGAACGACACGCAAGCGGCAGACACAGGAGCTAGAACGAAGTCACAAGACCGATGCCGAAGAGTTCTACAGAGCGGTCATCAATTACCGCCACATCCGTTTGATTGGTCCCGGAATTTGATCACCCGTTTGGGAGGATCGCTAGGAGTTCCCAGCGAGCACAAAGATGGGCAGTCTAGTGCCGGCAGATGATATCCAGCCTGTTTCTCACTTCTGTTGCCATCAAGTTGAACCGACAAAAGACCCGCGGTGGGCGGAGCTCGTGGAACGACACCCCAGGGCTTCCGTGTTCCATACGGTAGGCTGGCTCAAGGCACTTCGACTGACCTACGGGTATGAACCGGTGGCGTTCACGACATCCCCTCCGACCGACGATCTGAAGAATGGGCTGGTATTGTGTGGTATTAACAGCTGGCTTACGGGACGTCGTCTTGTATCACTACCCTTTTCAGATCATTGTGAACCTCTTTGCGACTCAGCCGAAGACGTGAACCTCCTGATTAGCTACTTGCAAACTGCTATGGAACGTCAGAAATGGAAGTATCTGGAGGTTCGTCCCATCATCTGGAATTGCGCCCAAATAGGTGACGGGATTGGGTTTCTACCCGCAGCGACGTACCTTTTGCATACGCTTGATCTGCGGCCAGACCTAAACGATGTGTTCCGGAGCCTTGACAAGGATTCTGTTCAGCGCCGGATTCAGCGGGCTCAGCGGGCCGGTCTAGTTGAGAAATGCGGCAGGTCCGATGACCTGCTCAAAGAGTTCTACGCTCTGTTTGTAATTACGCGGGATCGGCACCGCGTGCCTCCTACCCCGTACGCGTGGTTTCGGAACCTTATTCACTGCCTTGACAAAGCGCTAGAGATCCGTCTGGCATATAAAGACAAAACTCCAATCGCCGCCATTCTCACTCTGCAATTCAGGGACGCCGTCTACTTCAAATATGGATGTTCCGATGCGCGGTTCAACAAATTTGGAGCAACTCCATGGCTTCTGTGGAGAGCCATCGTAGCAGGGAAGTTGAACGGCGCGAACCAATTTGACATGGGACGGACCAAGGAGGACCATGCGGGACTTCTTGCGTTCAAGAATCACTGGGTCCCCAATCCCAAACGGCTGGTCTATTGGACATTTCCTTACGCTTCTTCTCTTGATTCACCCGGTGGCTGGAAATTGAACATGGCGAAACGCATTTTTTCCTTTATGCCGAACAGACTACTGACGATGACGGGAAGATTGATCTACCGCCATATCGGGTAGGAGGTAAGCCCTACAGCGTGGCGAACAGCGTCGAGCATTGCCCGAAACGTCAAGAAGAATGAACCTTGAGACAGCTTGATGCGCTGCGCTCGCGAGCTGCGGAAACAGGTTCTTTTTCTTAGTAAAGCTCTCCGCAGTAGAAAGAAGAGCGGCAAAACCAAACCGTGATTCAAAGCCTCATGGAGTACTACGGAATTCCCGAAGACTCGCTCGGCGGTATTTCCCTGACTTCCGATTCCACGTCCGGAGATATCGGCTTCTTTCAATTTGGCGCAAGAAATACTTGCTATGGGCGATGCCAGTCCGGTGCTGCAGCAGACGTAGCAGGCGCCGGGCAGTTCGATGCTTCGAAAGATGTTCGCCGCGACGGCACAACGATTCAGCTTCCTTTTGACTTTACTGAGGTGGTCCAGAATCTTCGACTGGAACGATATCGGCAGAAGAGAATTCGAGAAATGGAAATGTTCGCCGCAAGCGAGTCGGTCCGCAAGCTTTACTACTTCATTAGAAAGTGTTTGCCGTTTTCAGTCCGCCGCGAGTTGCAAAGAGCTTACTTTCGCGACTGGAAGGAACTGCGATTCCCGGCGTGGCCCGTAGACTTCACTGTGGACACTCTTCACGAAGATTTCTTGACGCTATTGATGGAAACGAGTGATGTGAAGAAGGTGCCGTTCATCTGGTTTTGGCCGGAGGGCGCGCCCAATTGCGTAATCATGACGCACGACGTGGAAACTTCTGCAGGCCGCGACTTCACCTCCAAGTTGATGGACCTGGACGATTCGTACGGAATCAAGGCGTCGTTTCAGGTAATCCCCGAAAAGCGCTACGAGGTTCCGGATGAGTATATCTGTGAAATCCGAGGCCGCGAGTGTGAAGTCAATATGCATGATTTGAATCACGACGGACGCCTATACCAGGACCGCGCGGAATTTGTGCGTCGGGCGGCAGGAATCAACGGCTACGTCCACCGATACAACACGCGGGGTTTTCGCGCTGGGGCGATGTATCGCAAACAGGAGTGGTACGATGTCTTCGAGTTTTCCTATGACATGTCAGTTCCGAACGTGGCGCATCTGGAACCACTGCGCGGGGGCTGTTGCACGGTTATGCCTTATTTCATAAGGAAAATCGTCGAGCTTCCTCTCACTACCGTAGAGGATTATTCACTTTTTCATATCTTAAATGATTATTCTACTGACCTTTGGAAGCAACAATTCGCTCTCATCAGAGAAAGAAACGGGCTCATGAGCTTTCTTGCCCACCCGGATTATCTGATTGAACGGCGCGCGCGCAATGTTTATGAGTCACTGCTCGATTATCTACGACAAATGGTTGCACGCGAAAGGATATGGGCCGCTCTTCCGGGAGATGTGGACCGCTGGTGGAGAGCGAGGAGTCAGATGAGGCTGGTGTCTCGAGGGAACGAATGGGAAATCGTCGGGCCGGAAAAGGAACGGGCGCGGTTGGCGTACGCTATCCTGGATCGCGGTCGACTGATGTATGAGGTTGCGGGAGCCTCTCCTCGGAAGAGTGCAGCGAACTGATCCTCATGGAACGCATCGCAAGAAATTTTGGAGGCGGTGTTCATTGACCGACTACCACAGGGGCGCTCAATCGCAGCGTCGGCTTCGTCGTGCTTCTACAGCATCCATCACTACGATTGTGGCAAAGACCTCGAATGCCGGGACACGGCAACCTGTTTCACATTAATGACATTTACGTTGCCTAACCCCGTCGAGTTCTCTGTAGTGATTCCAAGGGCCCGCGTTTCCCTTAGAGGAAGCACGATTTAACTCATTGCAAGCACAGGGCTTACACTTCGAATCTAATCTCCACAGCGCCCCTACGTTGACGCAGCATCGGTACTTCAAGTGCGGGCTCTACTGGGTTGGTCTGGGATAGGTCTATCCATGCGTCCTTAATTCTTGCTCGCCCGGACCGATAACCGGCCTGCTAAAAAGCCATGTCTAAGGGGCAAGCATCGTGCAGCGGTGTTCATCGGAAGCTGAACGGCCATTGGGTTTGAGGGAAAGGCTTCCATGAAACCTGCGATACGCTTACAGGCTAGTGCCAGCCCAGTCCGGCTGGGCTTCCACCGGCGAGGGAGATGTAAGCCAGTGACACGCGTAGCGGCGTCATTGTTGCTGTCTACTCTCTGCTTGATCTTTGCACGTCCTGCTCACGCCCAAACTTTCGGCTGCAATCCCCCGATGGCCAACGACATCGTCTGCGAAAACTCCAAACCTGGGAACCCGTCAAGTGACTGGGACGTGTCAGGAGCTGGGGATCTCACGATCCAGGGTTTTGCCACCGACATCAGCGTGAACCAAGGCCAGACTATCTTCTTCAAAATCAACACGGACGCGGCGGTTTACACCATCCAGATCTATCGCATCGGGTATTACGGCGGGAATGGCGCACGCAAGATAGCCACCTTTGCCCCTTCCGTGACGCTTCCCCAGACGCAACCTGCCTGCATTACGGACAACACAACGCACTTGGTCGATTGTGGCAAATGGGCTGTCTCTGCGTCCTGGCAAGTTCCTCCTAGCGCTACTTCCGGGGTCTACATTGCTCATTTGATCCGGAGTGATACAGGAGGGCACAGCCACATCGTCTTCATCGTCCGGAATGATTCCAGTCACTCAGACATACTTTTTCAAACCTCGGATGAATCATGGCAGGCATACAACAGCTACGGCCCCGGCGGTTTCAGTCTTTATGGTGATCAAGGCAGTTTCGATCTTCCTAACCGCGCGTTCAAGGTCAGCTATAACCGCCCATTTTTGACGCGTGGTTTTGGTCCCGAGTCGGCGACCTGGCTGTTCGCGGCCGAGTTTGCAATGATCCAGTGGCTCGAGCAGAACGGCTATGACATAACTTATTTCACGGGAATCGATGCCGCACGCAACGGAAACCTAATTCTGAATCACAAGATCTACACCTCCACCGGTCACGACGAATACTGGTCGGGCCCGCACCGCACCAACGTGCAAGCCGCTCGGGACGCAGGCGTGAATCTGGCATTCTTCAGCGGTAACGAAGTGTTCTGGAAGACCCGCTTGGAAAACAGCATCGATGGTTCAAACACTCCTAATCGAACCTTGGTTTGCTACAAAGAGACATTGGCGTTTGCGAAGATCGACCCCGCCGATCCGCCAACTTGGACGGGCACTTGGCGTGATCCCGGTTTCAGTCCCCCTGCCGATGGGGGGAAGCCGGAAAACGCCTTAATTGGCACCATATTTATGGTGAACGGTACGGGCCCGGACAATCCCGGGACCCTTTCCATCAAAGTGCCTGCTACGGATGGCAAGATGCGCTTCTGGCGGAACACAGCGGCTGCCTCGCTCGCACCAAACACAACGTACACACTTCCCGCACAAACTCTTGGATATGAATGGGATGTAGACGCCGACAATGGCTTCCGGCCCGCGGGTGCGTTTCGCCTTTCCACGACCCCTGCTTCATTGACCTCGGATTATCTCCTCGACTATGGCGCTACTTACGGAGCCGGGACCGCGACGCATCACCTGATGATGTACCGGGCACCTAGCGGCGCTCTTGTTTTTGGAGCCGGTACGGTTCAATGGGCCTGGGGTCTCAACAGCAATCATGATGATCCATTCGGTGCCAACCAGCCTCCAGACCCCAACATGCAGCAGGCGACGGTAAACCTCTTTGCTGATATGGGAGTTCAGCCAGCCACACTGCAGGGCGGCTTGATTCCGGCAGCAGCCTCAACCGACAAGACTGCCCCGACTTCGAGCATCACTTCGCCCACGTCTGGTTCCACCGTGCAAGTTGGTGCCCTGGTGACGATTATCGGCACAGCGGTCGACGCCGGCGGCGGTGTGGTGGCCGGCGTAGAAGTTTCGTTCGACGGCGGAAACACATGGCACCCCGCCACTGGACGCGGGAACTGGAGCTTCGTTTGGGGACCCGATAGCTCTGGAACGGCCACTATCGAGAGCCGTGCCGTCGATGATAGCGGGAACCTTGAAACCCCTGGGGCGGGCGTCAGCGTGACTGTACAGGGTCAGACCGACATGTGGAGTTCCACGACGACACCTCAAATTGTGGACAGCGGCGACGGGAGTGCAGCCGAACTGGGCGTGAAGTTCACCTCGAGCCAAAATGGCTTCATCACCGGGATTCGCTTTTACAAGAGCGCCGCCAATACCGGCACGCATCTAGGAAACCTGTGGACGAGCAGTGGCACACGGCTGGCGAGCGCAGTCTTTACCGGTGAAAGCGCCTCCGGCTGGCAGCAGGTGAATTTCAGCAGCCCGGTTGCAATTACCGCCAACACGATTTATGTAGCTTCCTACTATGCTCCGGCGGGTCACTATTCCTTCAACGCCGGATTCTTTGGCACGGCGGGTGTCACTAACCCGCCCCTTAGTTTCCTCGCCGACAGTGTAAGTCCCAACGGGGTTTACACTTACAGCTCGACGAGCGCCTTCCCCAGATCTAGCTTCCACGCGACCAATTACTGGGTTGATGTCGCCTTCGTGACTACAGTTACTACAGCCTCGGGGCCCATGGTTACTACGGTGTCCCCAGCTAACGGCGCCACAAGTGTCTCGACGGGGACCAGCGTCACCGCCACCTTCAACGAGTCGATGAACGCTTCGACCATCAACACCAGCACCTTCCAGTTGAGTAGCGCCGGCGGTACGGTGGCCGCCACGGTGAGCTACAACAGTGCGACGCTGACAGCGACACTCGTCCCCACAGCACCATTGGCTTACTCCACCACCTACACCGCCACAGTTTTCGGCGGTAGTAATGGAGTACAAGATCCGAATGGGAAGCTGTTGCCG
>Ga0307475_10003055_pt1 | contig 10138 bp, 5 predicted proteins | sample atmos_gasesECM1C_FD_203317 | JGI IMG/M metagenome (GOLD analysis project Ga0307475, IMG submission 203317) | Hardwood forest soil microbial communities from Morgan-Monroe State Forest, Indiana, United States - atmos_gasesECM1C_515 | ecosystem: Environmental > Terrestrial > Soil > Temperate...
CTTTCTTCAGGAAGCTGAGCGTATGGTCCCAGGCCAGCTTCGCCGACGCTCGATCGTACACTTCGGGCCGCGCCTCATTCATGAACGCGTGCTTCGCGTCATAGCGATGCATCTCGAATTTGGATTTTGACTGCTTGAGCGTGTTCTCGAGCTCATTCACCTTCGCGGGCGTGCACCAATCGTCCCAGTTCGCGAAGTGGCAAATCAAAGGAATTTTGATCTTTTTGAACTCGGCGAGATCCACCGGCGGGAGACCGTAGAAACACGCGCCCGCGTCCATCTCGGGCACCCGCAGGGCGGCCAGAAGCGTCAGCGCGCCGCCCATGCAGAAGCCGCCGACAGCAACCTTTCTTTTTGAAGCTTGCTTCAGGTGTTGAACGGCCCCACGGATGTCTTCCTCGGCCGCGTCCGGAAAATTCAGGTTCGACATCATGTGCGTGGCTTCGTCCGCGGCCTGCGCGACCTTTCCGCGGTACAAGTCCGGCACAAGGGCTCGGTACCCCGCTTGTGCGAAACGGTCGGCGGTCTTTTTGATCTGGTCGTTCAGCCCCCAATATTCCTGAATGCAGACAAAACCCGGCGTATTTGCTCCTTTGGGGGCTGCGAGATAAGCGGGACAGGTCTTCCCGTCCGGGCGCTTCACTTTAATCACCTCACCCATGACATTTCTCCAGTCGTGCTCCAGCCCGGTCTTATGTTCGCCGCGAGCCAAATACAGGCACTAATTGCCGCTCGCCGGTGTCTCTGCGATACTTCTAACATAAGAGAGGAGTTTCGATCGAGGCAAGAGTGACGGGGAAAGACAAAGGCGCGAAGTTTTTTAGCGGGAATGAGGTCCGCGAGATGTTCTTGCGCTTCTTTGAGGGCAAGAGACACAAACGTGTGCGGAGCTCGTCGCTCGTGCCGCATGGCGACCCCACGCTGCTTTTCACCAATGCCGGGATGAATCAATTCAAGGACGTGTTTCTTGGCCTCGAAAAACGCGATTATTCGCGCGCGACGACCGCGCAGAAATGTGTGCGCGCCGGCGGTAAGCACAATGACCTCGAAAACGTCGGCTTCACCAAACGCCACCACACCTTCTTCGAGATGCTCGGCAATTTTTCCTTCGGCGATTATTTCAAGAAGGAGGCTATCGCCTACGCGTGGGAACTGGTTACTTCGGTCGAATGGTTCGGCATCGACAAAAACAAGCTGTACGTCACCGTGTTTGGCGGCGCCGAGGTTGCGCCGGGCAGCACGCTGGGCGTCGATGAGAAAGCCGAGGGTTTCTGGCTCGAACAAAAAGTTCCCGCGGACAGAATCTTCGCCATCCCTGGCCTGAAAGAGAATTTCTGGGCCATGGGCGACACTGGCCCTTGCGGCCCCTGCAGCGAAATCCATTACGATATGGGCCCCGCCGCCTCCGATCTCGGCCACGGCGTCACCGCTGCCGAATGCAAATTTCCTTGCGATTGCGGCCGCTTCGTCGAAATCTGGAATCTCGTCTTCATGCAGTTCAACCGCGACGCAGGCGGCAAGCTCACTCCCCTGCCCAAGCCCTGCGTCGATACCGGCATGGGCCTCGAACGCACCGCCGCCCTCCTCCAAGACGTCATCTCCAATTACGACACCGATCTCTTCGTCCCCCTCATGAAGCGGGCCGCCGAACTCTGCGGCGTCGATTTTGCGCGCGACGAAAAACTCGAAGAAGGCAAAGGCGGCGCCGCCTCCCTGCGTGTCATCGCCGACCACGCACGCGCCACAACGTTTCTCATTGCCGATGGCGTTATGCCTTCCAACGAGGGCCGCGGCTACGTCCTCCGCAAAATCATGCGCCGCGCTATTCGCCACGCGCGACTCCTTGGTCAGAAGCAACCTGTTGTCCTCAGAGAAATGGTTTTTGCAGTTCAGAGACTCATGGCGGAGGCCTATCCGGAACTTCGAGGTCCCTCCTTTGCCCATGTGCCGCAAGTTGTGAAGGCTGAGGAAGAACAGTTTGCCCGGACCCTAGATATTGGTCTTGAAAAACTTGAAGAGGACTTGCGGCCCCTCATAGCATTTGTCGGAACACAGCTTCAATCGAAAGAAGGAGTCTACTCCGGGGAGAAAGCGTTTAAGCTCTACGACACGTATGGACTCCCTTTCGACTTCATCGCCGATGCGGCGCGCGACTACGGGGTGATCTTCGATGAGGTCGGATTTAACCGTGCGATGGAGGAGCAGAGGAAACGTGCTCGCGCATCATGGAAGGGCGGAGCAAAACAGGCCGCGAATCCGGCATATGCCAAATTAGCAGAAACGTTCAGGACGGAGCCGGGCTTTTATTCCGGGACAACCGCGAAGGACTGCCGGATCGAAGCGGTCGTCCGGGTTGCAGACGGGAAACAGCCGGCTGGAAGCCGGCCCTATGAAAGTGTCAAGGAACTGAAGGCCGGCGAAAGCGGCGAAGTGGTGCTGGACCGAACGGCCATTTACGCCGAGTCGGGCGGGCAGGTGGCGGACACCGGGGCTTTCTACGACAATTCCGAATCGCAGGAACTCGCCGAAGTGAAGGGCGCGTTCTACCCCGTCGCCGGGCTGATCGCACACAAAGTGGTGGCTAAGGAGACGCTGCGCGTGGGGGACCGCGTTGCGGTAGTGGCCGACGCCGAGCGCCGCGCGCGCATCATCCGCAATCACACCGGCACGCATCTGGTCCACGCCGCTTTGCGCAATATTCTCGGCACGCACGTGAAGCAGTCTGGTTCGCTCAATGCGCCCGAGCGCCTGCGTTTCGACTTTTCGCACTTCGCCCACCTGGACGCCCAAGAGCTGCGCGACATCGAACAACAGGTAAACGACGAAATTCGCCTAAACACCCAGGTCGAGACCAACGTCAGCTCGCTTGAAGAAGCCTTGAACTCCGGCGCCCTGGCCTTTTTCGGCGACAAATACCCCGAATCAAACGTGCGTGTGGTCACCATTCGCGATCCCCGTTCGCCCCGCGGCTTTTACTCGAAGGAGCTGTGTGGTGGGACCCACGTGCAGCACGTGGGCGACATCGGCGTGCTGAAAATCTTGAGCGAAGAGTCCGTCGCCGCCGGCGTGCGCCGCATCGAAGCCGTTACCGGCATGGGTGCCCTCGAGCACTACCAGCAGCAAGCGCAGACCCTGCGCCAATTGGCCGTCCAGCTCAACGTGGGCGAGGACGCCGTTCTTGCGCAGATCGATAAGCTATCGCACACCGTGAAGCAGCTGGAAAGAGAGTTGGAAGCCCAGAAACGCAAAGGGGCCCTCGGACAGATTGAAGAGCTGGCCGCCCGCGTGCAACTCATTAAAGGCATTAAGGTTATTGCCGCCGAAGTGCAAGATGTAGACCGCGCAGGACTTAGACAGCTCGTCGACACCCTGCGGCAAAAGCTGGGCTCCGGCGTGGTCGCACTGGGCGCGCCCGAGAACGGCAGAGTAGCTCTGATTGCTGGGGTCACCAAGGATCTGACCGCCAAAGTCCATGCTGGCAAGCTGATCGGGGCCTTGGCGGAGAAGCTAGGCGGCAAGGGCGGCGGCAGGCCCGATTTGGCCGAGGCTGGCGGTAAGGATACAGCTGGCCTGAAAACGGCCTTGCAGACAGTTCCCTCCTTGATCGAAACGTGGTTATAATGATGGGCAGCCGGGAAGATGTGGCACCCTCGGGTGTGTGTCAGCGGCAAGCTTCAATGAAATAGACCCGTGTGCCGAATCAAAACCGTCGGACAGGGGGCATAGTACTCGCGGTTTATTGACGCCTGAGCCTTCGCAGCGATATGAAGGAGTGCATGGGGAGTAGGGTTAAGTCCAAATAGGACAGGGTCAAATCCAAGAAGGACATGAGCCTTCCCCGAGCCATGATGATTGAACGAGCCACACTCGCGGCATGCCTGATGCTAGGTTCCCAGGTTTTGTGCGCCCGGCCGGCCGATGCGCAGATCGCCAAGATCGTCGACAATAGCGGCCGCAGCTTTTTCATCAACGCGAACCCGGCTCCCATCAAGCTCGCTCCTACCACAAAATCTCACACTAATATTTATCTTCCCGGGGAAATTTCCTTTACGGGACGCGCGCACCCAGCCGTGGATATGGATCGGGATGGTGTCGAAAAGCTGGTCCGTGAAGCAGCAGACCGGCACCGCGTCGATCCCGCGCTTGTCCGCGCCGTGATCGAAACGGAATCGAATTGGAATCCTAAGGCGTATTCCCATAAGGGCGCCGGGGGACTAATGCAATTGATCCCCACCACCGCGCAACGCTATGGCGCGTATGACGTTTTTGACCCGCAACAGAACATCGACGCCGGGGTTAGGTATCTGAGGACACTGCTGGAACGTTATCATGGCAACCTCGATCTGGCGCTGGCGGCGTATAACGCGGGGGAAGGGGCGGTCGACCGCGCCCACGGAGTTCCCTCGTTCCGCGAAACACGCGATTACGTGCAGAAGGTTCAGAATGCTTATTTCCGGCCAGGCTCTGGCCGCCGGCCCGATGCGTTTGTCAACCCGCACGCCATCCACAGGGACGTCACACCCGAAGGACGCATCATATTCACGAACGACTGAAACCAGGAAGCAGTTTTCAGTCGAAGGTTTCCCGTTTCTGACTCCGGACGTTGCGGGGTCCTAAGCACGTTGTGCGTCGTTTCTGGATCATCCGCCCTAGTAACAGTACCGTGTGTTTAATACTAGGAAGTAAGTCTTGGAAAATGACCGCGTAACGGGCAGGGGAATGGATTAATATTCTGAGGGAACGGCAGCGAGAGCCGTAAAGCTGAAAGCGGCAAAATGTTTAGGGAGATACAGCGAACGGTTTGCGGAAGCAGCCGGATGTCTGCGGGGAGAGAATCTTTGCTTCGGATCTTCGCCCCGGTTTCGCTAGGTCTTTTCCTGACCACCGGAGTTATCGCGGCCAGACCAGGCGCAAGTCCGAGCGCGGCTGAACCCACCGCTTCTGTAAAACGCCAGTCCGCCTCGGCACAATTTGCGCGCGCCGAAGAGCAGCGCGCCGCGCTCAACGCGAAGCCCAGCGACAAGCGATCGCTCGCCGACTACAAGCAGGTGGTGATGAGTTATCGCCGCGTGACGCTGATTACGCCGCGCGCGCCGGAAGTGCCCGATTCCCTGCTGGCGGTTGCGGAACTTTACACCGAAATGGGCGATCGCTTCGGGCGCAGCTATTACCAACTGGCGGTCGATTCCTACGAATTCCTGGTGCGCCAATATCCCGCGCACAAGGATTGCCAGGAGGCGCTGCTGCGAATTGCGAAGCTCGAGCGCGACCATCTTGCGGAGGCCGCGCAGGCACAGAAAACCTACGAGGAATTCCTGAAACGCTATCCGCGCTCGCCGCGGAAGCGGGAAGTGGAAGAGGCGCTGGCGGAATTGGCGCTGCTGCAAAACAGCGGCGACACCTTAGCGCAGACGAACTCGCGTGAAGATCGAGAAAGCTCGGCGATCGCAAGGACCATGGCCGTCGAAGAGGCGCGGCCCGGCGCGCCGGTGCATTCCGGCGGAAAGTCGGTTCCCTCGACAAATTCCGAAGAAATTCCGCGCGTGCGGCGCGTTCGCACTTCCTTGAACGGGGACGCCACGCGCGTCACCATAGATCTCGACAACACCGTGGAATTCACCTCCGGCAGGATTGCCAATCCCGACCGCATTTTTTTTGATTTGCACGTGGCGCGGCTGACGCCGGAGGTCGCGCGGAACAGCATCCACGTCGAGGGCGATCTGCTGACCGCGGTGCGCGTGGCGCAAAACCATTCGGGAGTTGTGCGCGTGGCGCTGGATGTGAACGGCGTCAAAGAATACACCGCGCTGCTGACAAAAGATCCGACGCAACTGGTGGTCGATCTTTATGGAAATTCCTTTGGCGCGGAACCGCTGCGGACGGCCAGCGCGAAGCGCGCAGAGAAGGCAGGGGCGGACCCGACCGAAGCAGCGGCGCGAGACACGCGAGTGGCTGCAGGAAAGAGTCCGGGTGGAGAAACCGGTCCGGCCTCCGAACCATGGCCGGGCGCTAATTCGAAAAGCGTCAGCACGGGTACCTTAGACGCGTCCAACGCGGGCGCCACTGCGACGCCGAGTCCGCGGGACACGCTGCCGAGCGCGAAGGGCCGGAAGTCAAAGTCCATCAAGACGTCAGCACCGGACGCGCAGCCGGACTTGATCCACCCGGCGAGCGCGCCGCAACCTCTGCGCGACGGACAGTCCACCTTGACGCGCACGCTGGGGCTGAAGATTGGCCGCATCGTCATTGATCCGGGCCACGGCGGTCACGACACAGGGACGATTGGGCCGACCGGCTTGATGGAAAAGGATTTGTGCCTGGACGTGGCGCTGCGGCTCGGAAAAATCATCGAGCAGCGGCTGCCTGGCGCGGACGTGATTTACACGCGCTCGGACGACAGCTTCGTTCCCCTGGAAGAGCGCACCAACATCGCCAACCAGGCGAAAGCCGATTTGTTCATTTCCATACACGCGAACTCGAGCCGCGACACGGACGCACGCGGAATTGAGACGTATTACCTGAACTTGAAAGGCACTTCGGAGGCCATGGAAGTGGCCGCGCGCGAAAACGCCACAGCGCAGGAGGGCGTGCACGACCTGGAAAGCTTGGTCAAGAGAATTGCGCAAACGGAAAAAATCGACGAGTCCAGAGAATTCGCCGAAGACATCCAGGAATCGCTCTCCAATCGAATCCAAAAAACCAGCAAAAGCGTAAGAAACCGCGGCGTGCGCAAGGCGCCCTTTGTAGTGCTGATCGGGGCGGACATGCCTTCCATCCTCACGGAGATTTCCTTCCTCAGCAATCCTGCCGATGAGAAGCTCTTGAAGCAGCCCGACCAGCGGCAAAAAGTAGCCGAGGGACTTTATCAGGGTATTTCCAGCTACTTGCAGAACATGAACAGTGTGACCGTGAACCTTCCGGGAAGAAAGCGCGCGGAGCGCACCAGCTCGAGCGCGGCGGTTGAACAATCAAGAAACCAGCGGTAGGCTGGTAGTGTCTAAGTAAAAGACATGAGACGCTACTCCTGCGCCTGCGCGTTCTTCCTCCTGGCCCTAGCCGCACCGGCGGGGGCTCAGAATTCCCTGCTATCTAGCCAATTAGCCGGCTGGCAAGCGTCCGGTCCAGCTACCACCGTAAAACCAAATGATCTGGGACCGGCATGGGCACACTGGGAGGAGGGGGAGCAGATCCTTCTAGAGAGCGGAATCGTCAAAATCCTGGACCGCCCCTATAAGAAAGGCGCCGATCAATTGGGCCTGCGGCTCTACCAGTTCAAGGATCCGAGCAGTGCCTATGAGTTTTATACCTTTGCCGTGGTTCCGGGGATGCAGCCTCTTGGCGTGGGCGAACTCTCCGCCATTCGGCAGGATGATGCGCGCCTGCTCGTTGGGAACTTTGTCATTCAGGCGGGGCTCTCGGACCATTTGTCAGCAAAGGCTTTGCAGGACGTTGCGGACGCGTTGAAAACCCACGCCGACCAGACCCCGCTTCCCGCGATTCGCAGCTATTTGCCCACCGAAGGACGAGTGTTTGGTTCGGAGAAATACGCGGCCGGCCCGCAGGGATTCCAAGACGCCGCGAAGCTGCTCGGGAGGCCGGAAATCGCCGGTCTTGCGAATGAGGTGGGATTCGAGCGAGACGACGCGGAAGCCATGTTCGCCCAATACCACACCGGAAAAGGCGAGGCCGTCTTACTGCTGATTGAATACCCCACTCCGCAATTGGCCGAGCTGCATCTGCACCACTTCGACACGGACCTCTCGCCATCGTCTAAGCAGGCGGGAACAACCGTCGAGCGGAAAGCTTCCTTGCTCTCGCTGGTCTTGAAGCCTTCTTCGGCGGCATACGCCGAGTCCCTGCGAAACGCTATTCGCTATCAGACCGAAGTGACCTGGAATGAACCGACGCACAAACTCACCGACCCACCCTGGCTGGTGATCCTTGGCAGGATCCTCATCATGACGCTTCTGTTCATGGGCCTGGCGGTAGCCATCGGCGCGGCATTCGGGGGTGTGCGGGTCTTGCTGAAAATGATATTCCCGGGAAAAGTCTTCGACCGGCCGGGTCAGATGGATGTGCTGCAACTCGGGCTCTCCAGCAAGCGCATCGACTCCCGGGATTTCTACTGAGCCACGAAACTCCCGATCCTGCTAACCAATCGTTCGGCGCGGCATCCAACTCTAGAGTCGGCCCCGCGGGATTATGTCCCAACGCCAGGGTGTCGTAGAATTTTCAGTTCACGTGGATGGGCATGGATCTGCATTTGGAGAGTCGGACCTTGAAAGGCGCTCTGGACGCCGAGAAGCGAATTGCAGCGTGGGCGCTGGCTCTAGCGCTCGGCTCTTTTTTGCCTGGCTGCGGCAAAAGCTCGGCGAATGCACCAAGCACCGGTCCGGCCGCTATGCCCGTCCAGGTGCGCATCGCCGCAGCGGCGAAAATCCCGGAAACCACGGAGTATTTGTCCATTCTGAAGTCGCGGCATTCGGCGGCGATTAATCCTCAGGTGGAAGGGCAAATCACAAAGATACTGGTGAAGTCCGGTGACCACGTGACCACCGGGACACCGCTGCTGCAAATTGATCCGCTAAAACAGGAAGCCACCGTCAGCGGCCAGGAAGCTTCGCGCATGGCCCAGGAAGCCAACGTGCGCTATGCGAAGATTTCGCTGGACCGCGCAGAAAAACTGCATGATGCCGGAGTGATCAGCAAGCAGGACCTGGATAACGCGCAAACGGCCTACGATGCGGCGGTCGCCCAACTCAAGGCGCTCGACGAACAAGTGAAGCAGCAAAAGGTGGAATTACACTACTACAGTGTCAGCGCCCCGATGGACGGCATTGTCGGCGACATTCCCGTTCATGTGGGGGATCGCGTGACGGTGGCGACGCTATTGACCACCGTGGACGAGCCAGGTGCACTCGAAGCTTACATTTACGTTCCCGCCGAAAAAGCTCGCAACCTCAAAAGCGGATTGCGCGTGCGTTTGTCCGATGGCGCGGGAAATGCCGTGAGCGATACGGAAGTCGCTTTCGTCTCGCCGCAGGTGGACACCGATACGCAGACCGTGTTGGCCAAAGCGGCGGTCCAGAATCCTAAATCGAAAGTGCGGATCTCTCAGCAGGTGCGCGCGCAAATCACCTGGGGAGTCCACGAAGGGCCGGTCATTCCCGTGCTCGCCGTCCAACGCATCAATGGGGAGTTCTTCGCGTTTGTCGCCGCGAACGAAGGCAAAGGCCCCGTCGCTCGCCAGCGCGTTGTGAAACTCGGTGACACGGTGGGAAACGACTTCGCCGTGTTGGATGGTTTGAAGCCTGGGGATCACATCATCGTTTCCGGCACGCAATTCCTGCAAGATGGGATGCCCGTGAGCGAGCAAATTCAAAACGACGGCAAGAACCCCACGGGCAAATAATTTCTTCCGACAAGATGGGCGACAACACTCCAACTCCAGCAAGGACGGAAACCGGCCTTGTTCGTTGATTTCTTCATCCAACGCCCTGTATTCGCGACGGTCTGTTCCCTTTTCATCATTTTGGGCGGAGCCATTTCCATTCCGCTGTTGCCAGTCGCGTACTTTCCTGATCTCGCTCCGCCGCAAGTCACTGTCGGCAGCGTTTATATCGGCGCGAACGCCCAGACAGTAGAATCCGCGGTCACCATTCCGCTCGAACAGGCCATCAACGGCGTGGAAGGCATGAAGTACATCACTTCGACGAGCGGAAACGATGGGACCAGCCAGATCACCGTGGTCTTTGACGTGACGCGCAATGTCGACCTGGCCGCCGTGGACGTGCAGAACCGCGTGAACCAGGCGCTCGGGCGTTTGCCCAACGAAGTCAAGAATACTGGAGTGATCATCACCAAGCAGATTGGCGGATTCGTCTTCGGCGCGGGTGTCTATGCCGGTGAAGGGCAGTACGACAGCCTGTTCCTGAGCAACTACCTGGACGTTTACGTGAAGGATTCTGTCAAGCGCGTAAAGGGTGTGGGCGACGCCATTGTGTTCGGAGAGCGCAAATACGCCATGCGCCTGTGGCTGGACCCGTCAAAAATGGCCGAGCACGCCTTGACGGCAACGAATGTTTTGAGCGCGTTGCAAGAGCAAAACGTGCAGGTGGCCGCCGGGCAGATTGGCCTT
>Ga0307475_10003056_pt1 | contig 10133 bp, 9 predicted proteins | sample atmos_gasesECM1C_FD_203317 | JGI IMG/M metagenome (GOLD analysis project Ga0307475, IMG submission 203317) | Hardwood forest soil microbial communities from Morgan-Monroe State Forest, Indiana, United States - atmos_gasesECM1C_515 | ecosystem: Environmental > Terrestrial > Soil > Temperate...
TCTCCCCTGCGGTCAAGTCGGCGTAATCGGCGGCGACGATCCCAGCCAGGGTCATATCCAGCGGACGCACGATTGACTCCGGCGTAATCCCGTTCTCCTCGTTGTACGCGCTTTGAATCGCCCGCCGCCGCAGAGTCTCATCCATGGCCCGCTTCATCGAATCGGTCATGCGATCTGCGTACAGGATCGCGCGTCCGCGCAGATGCCTGGCGCAGCGGCCTATGGTCTGAATCAGCGATCCCGACGACCGCAGGAACCCTTCCTTGTCCGCGTCGAGAATGGCCACCAGTGACACTTCCGGCAAATCCAATCCCTCGCGTAGCAGATTGATGCCAATCAATACGTCAAACTCGCCCTTGCGTAGATCGCGCAGAATCTTCACCCGCTCCAGCGTCTCGATCTCCGAATGCATGTAGCGGCACTTTACTCCGACCTCTGCGTAGTACTCGGCCAGATCCTCGGACATGCGCTTGGTCAGCGTGGTCACAAGCACGCGCTCGCCGCACTCAACGCGCGCCCGTATCTCGTGCAGCAGGTCATCAATTTGGCCCTTCACCGGACGCACCTCAACCTCGGGATCGATCAATCCCGTCGGCCGGATAATCTGTTCGACCACCACGCCTGCCGATTTCGTCAGCTCATATGGCCCCGGCGTCGCCGAGACATAAACCAGTTGATTGGCGCGATGCTCCCACTCCTCGAACGTGAGCGGACGATTGTCCAGCGCTGACGGCATGCGAAAGCCGTACTCCACCAGCGTTTCCTTGCGCGAACGGTCACCGGCATACATGCCGCGCAACTGGGGAACCGTCTGGTGCGATTCGTCAATGAACATCAGGAAGTCGCGCGGAAAATAATCCAGCAGTGTCGGCGGAGGCTCGCCCGGCAGCCGCCCCGTAAAGTGCCGCGAATAATTCTCAATGCCGTGGCAGTAGCCCATGGCGCGAATCATCTCCAGATCAAACATGGTTCGCTGGTGAATGCGCTGCGCTTCCACCACCCGTCCCTGCTTTTCCAACTCCGCTTCCCACCAGGTCAGCTCTTTTCTGATCGAGTCCACCGCCGACGCGCGCGTTTCATCTTTCATCACGTAATGCGTCTTGGGATAAATCGGAAGCCGCGCATACTTCTGCTTCACTGTTCCGAACAGCGGATCGATCTGCGTGAGCGAGGAAATCTCATCCCCCCAAAGCTCGATGCGGTAAGCCATGTCGTCATAGGTAGGGAAGACCTCAATCACGTCGCCGCGCACGCGAAACGTTCCCCGCCGGAATTCCCCGTTCGTGCGCTCGTAAAGGATGTCGACCAGCTTGCGCGTGATGTCCTCGCGCTTAATCTTCTGGCCCTTTTCCAGAAACAGCATCATGCCGTAATAAGCTTCCGGAGATCCCAACCCGTAGATGCAACTCACCGAGGCCACAATCAAAGCATCACGCCGCTCAAATAACGATCGCGTAGCCGAGAGTCGCAGCTTGTCGAGTTCATCGTTGATGGTCGCTTCTTTTTCAATATAGAGATCGGCGGCGGGAACGTAAGCCTCAGGCTGGTAGTAGTCGTAGTACGAAACGAAATATTCGACGGCATTATGAGGAAAGAAATTCTTGAACTCGTGATAGAGCTGCGCCGCCAAAGTTTTGTTGTGAGCCATTACCAGTGCCGGGCGGTTCACCGCCTCAATCACCTTGGCCATGGTGTAAGTCTTGCCCGAGCCGGTGACGCCCAACAGAACCTGGTGCGCCTCGCGGTCATACACCCCGCGCAGCAGCGCCTCAATCGCTCGCCCCTGGTCCCCCTGCGGCTTGTAGTCAGAAACGAGTTTGAAGTCCATGGAAGAAGCTCTTAGCCCTTCAACTTGAACCGAGCCGACAAATACCGCGGGATGGGCAATGACCGCGTAGGAACAACCGCCTGGGCTGTGCGGCCGAGCGCAGCTCGGCAGTTCTACTCACAGCGCACTACAGAAAACAATTTCAGCGAGTACGAATCTTTCTATTATAACGCTGGCAAAGACACGCGGATTCATGCCGCGCCCGGAGCATTTCTGAGAGAAACGGCCGGCCTACTTCTCCTCCCCAATCTCCCCGACGCCCCCCCGTCGCGCCCGTCCGGAAGTCCCGGTAATCCTGGTAGGTCTGCTCCGCTTCCTCGTTGTATCCCTTAATGAGTCCAATCCGCGCATCCAGCTTAAAGTTCAGAATGCCCCCGCAGCCAGACTTCACTTAACCCGCTCGACGACTGGAGAGTTCCCGCGGAACTTGCAGACAAAGATTATACAAATTGATGACTTCCCCTTGACACCGCCAAAACGATGGCCGTGTTAAGTTTTGCTTCACGTTGCAGGCGAGAGATCGTGATTTCACACCTGCGCCGGACGTCTTCGTTAAACTCACCTACCAAGGAGATTCAACATGACTCGCTTGCAGAATCGCGTTTTTACGCTAATTGCCGGTCTCGGACTCGTGCTGATGTTTGTTTCCGGCACGGCCCTGGCACAATACCAACTCACCAACCTGGTTTCGAATCAAGTGGGAGCGGCAAGACACACGGATCCCCTGCTGGTAAATGCCTGGGGACTGGTTCACGCTCCAGGAAGTCCATTCTGGATCAGCGACAATGGCTCCGGCTGGTCAACGCTATACGACGGCAGCGGAGGCAAAGTGCCCTTCGAGGTGGAGATTCCTTCCGCCAACGGCTCGGGGACGGGCTCGCCCACTGGGATCGTCTACAACGGTTCGGCTGATTCGAGTGAGTTCCAGGTGCAGGGATGGGCGTCGATCTTCCTTTTTGCGACCCAGGACGGGACCATCAGCGGATGGGCGCCGCAGTCCGACCCCAACAATGCCATCATTGCGGTGACCACCGCCGGGGCGATGTACACCGGCTTGGCCATCACCAGCAGGAGCTCCGGGAACTTTCTTTTCGCGGCCGACAATGCGAACAACAAAGTTGACGTTTATGACGGCAAATTCAAGCTGGTCAAGACCTTTACCGACAAGACACTTCCGGCGGGGTTCGCTCCCTTCGGCATCCAGGACTTCGGAGGGTTGGTCTACGTAGCGTTTGCTGGGGCGTCCGGAGCGGCGGGGGGCTTCATCGACATCTTCAGCGAAAATGGAACATTCTTGAAGCAGGTGGCGCATGGCGCGCCGCTGAACCAGCCCTGGGGCCTCGCCATGGCCCCCAGAAATTTTGGACCACTGAGCAATACGCTCCTGGTCTCGAACAACACCAACACCGGTACCGTCAACGCTTTCAACAGCATAACCGGGGAGTTCGTGGGCACCATCAAGGACACCAACGGCAAAGCGATTCACATCGACCAGCTTTGGGGAATTGAATTTGGTGGAGGAACGGCAAACAATGGCTCGACCAACCAGCTTTTCTTCACTGCCGGTCCCGACAATAATTTGGCAGGAACGTTCGGCGTAATCGCGTTCAAGTAGCAACTTTCGGAGGGTGATCCGCGGGACGATTCGCATTGCTGATCGTCCCGCGGAGAATTTGCCATCTCTACAACGGGCTACCTTCTCGACTTAACCGCCCTCCCGCAACATTCTCCCTGGAACAAGCGCTCGTCCACACGATGCAGCTTCTTCTCCATCGTCGGAGTCAGCAGCGGGTAGTGCTTTATGTCGAACAAGTGGTACACGATGAACCACACCGGCTTGTCGGTCGTCATCCACTGTTGACGGTCGAAACGCTTCAGGTTCACCGGACCCGAAAAGCGTCGCAGCGTGCGCTCGCGCCGCAAGTTGCAGTAGATGTTGAAATAACTCAAGGCCAGTTCTCGAAGCGTCCGGTATACCGGCTCGCGATAGCGGCAACCGGTGAAATTCGATTTCGCGACTGCTCCCCAGCCCCCATCCCGCTGGTAGATGGCGATGACGTGGTCAGTATCATTTTCGGCTTCGAAGTCCAGCAGCAGCGGAGGATATCCATTCGCGCGCAACGCCGCAGCGGCAAAGATGGCGCCTTCGAGGCAATGGGCGGTTTCCTCGGCGAGCACACGGCGCGGCGACCATGCCGTATCTTCCAGGTGATAAGGGATGGCATCGAGAAACTTCTGAATGCCATAAGCATCTTTCATGCTGCGCAACTTGCGCAACTCTTTCGCGCTAAAGCCGGTGGTCAATGCGAAGCCATTGGAGTTCATGGATCTGCTGCCTGAGTGTAACGCAGACCTCTGCCTTCGCCGAAAGCAGGTTTTCAGGCATCGCTATGGACATCCTTTACGGCGAGCAGGGAGCGGATGATGACGTGGTGCCGAACGTTGGACTTGTGCCGGGGTGGCGATTTCCCGCTTTGCCTGAGCCGTCATTCTCCTTTCTCGCCCGCCCGAAAGATCTCAGACAACTCCTGAGGCGTATCTACAACTATGTCAGGAACAGGCTCCTCCAGAGTGTGCGGAGCGAACCCATAGGTCACGCCCACCGTCCACAATCCGGCGTTGCGGCCAGTGCGGATATCGACATGGGAATCGCCGATCATCGTTGTGTGCTCCGGCGCTACGCCATGTTCTTCCAACAGTTTTCGCGCTCCCTCAGGGTCAGGCTTCTTCGTGGCGAAACTATTGCCGCCGTAAACTTGCGTGAACAGCGGAGCCAGCCCTAACGCATCAACGATAGCCCGCGAGGGATGCACGGGTTTATTGGTGAGCACCGCCATTTTGCGGGGCGTGCCATTCACCGATTGCCGAATCGAAGTCAATGCATTCAACAGCCCGTCGTACACCTGCGTGTAGTCCAGCTTGTGCTCGCGGTAGTAGGCCAGAAAAAACTCTAATCCCTTGCGGACAAGCGCTTCGTCACTGGCTTCCGCCCCCAAGGCTCGCTGAATCAGGATGGGGGCACCATCGCCGACATAGCTGGCGATGACGTCTCCCGGCAACTCGGGCCGCTCAATATGGCGCAGCGCCGCATTGACCGAATGAACGAGGTCGAGGCGGGAATCGATGAGCGTGCCGTCGAGATCGAAGATGACAAGTCTGATCGAGTGCGGATCGAATGGACGGTGGCGGTGAATCATCTGCTCTCAGGATAAACGATTGGCGGGAGGAAAACGGCGTCACATTAGCGCTCAGCGCTCCGCCATCGCCCTTCGCGATTGACATCATCCTGTATTTCTAGTATTATCGAAATATGGCAGTGATCCACGCCAAGAACAGCGAACGTATTGCCAAGTACGCCGACATGTTCTCGGCCATGGGAACCGAGCCCCGTTTGCGCATCATGCAATTGTTACTCACGGCGCATCCCGAAGGGCTGGTCGTCGGAGATATTCAGGGCGAGCTCGACATCCCGAATTCGACCCTGTCGCACCATTTGGAGAAGCTCAAGACCGAGGGCTTGGTCGAAATCGAGCGGCAAGGTACTTTTCTGCGCTACACCGCTGACACCGAAGCGCTCGAGGAGTTGTTGCGGTTCTTGTATGCCGAGTGCTGTACCCGCAACAAGGCACTTAAACCGGAAGCGATCATGCAAATCTGTAAGTAGGAGGACTGCGCATGAGCACCACCGAGATGAAGGACGGCGTCAGAGATATCAAAGAAGTCGTTAAGCGAAAGTATGGCGAGGCCGCGCTCCGCGTGAAGTCGGGGGCTAGCTCCTGCTGCGGCGCGTCTTCCGGTGGCGGTTGCGGCGATCCCATCACTTCCAATCTTTATGATGCGTTAGAGGCCACTCAGATTCCAGAAGAAGCGTTGCTGGCCTCGCTAGGCTGCGGCAATCCGACCGCGCTGGCCAAGCTGAGTCCCGGCGAGATAGTGCTCGATCTTGGCTCCGGCGGCGGCATCGACGTCCTGCTCAGCGCGAAGCGCGTCGGGCCCACGGGCAAAGCGTACGGGCTCGACATGACTGATGAAATGCTTGCCCTGGCCAACGAAAACAAGCGCAAAGCGGGGTTGGACAATGTTGAGTTCCTGAAAGGTGAGATTGAGCATATTCCGCTGCCCGACAACTCTGTGGACGTGATCATCTCCAACTGCGTCATCAACCTCTCCGCGGACAAGGATCGGGTCCTGCGCCAAGCCTTTCGCGTGCTCAAACCCGGGGGGCGCTTCGCGGTTTCCGACGTGGTCAGGCGCGGCGAAATGCTGCCGGAGATTCGCCAGAGCGTACTCGCCTGGGTCGGTTGTATCGCCGGAGCGCTGGAGGAGAACGAATATCGCGGTAAGCTCGGAGCCGCCGGATTCGAACAGATCGACCTCGAACCCACCCGCCTCTATTGCACCCAAGACGCTCGCGAATTGCTCACCGGGCAGGGAATCGATGTTGACGCTCTCGCTCCCCAAGTGGATGGAAAATTCATGAGTGCGTTCGTCCGCGCCGTTAAACCGAAACTCCAACAGCAGGCGTGCTGCGGTCCGACCTGCTGCGGCTAACGCGAGCCAAGGCTATTCGCTATGCAAGGCCTCCGCAATGTTTTGTTTCTGTGTACGGGAAATTCAGCGCGCTCCATCATCGCTGAAGCAATCCTGAATTCCAAAGGTAAGCCGAGCTTCAATGCCTACAGTGCCGGGAGTCATCCCACCGGAGCGGTTCGGCCAGAGGCGGTACGGCAGTTGGAACGCGCCCATCTTTCGACCCGTGGCCTCCGAAGCAAGAGTTGGGACGAGTTTGCGGGCGAAGGTGCTCCCCAGCTCGATTTCATTCTTACCGTATGCGACAACGCCGCCAAAGAGGTTTGCCCGGTTTGGCCGGGTCGCCCTGTAACCGCACATTGGGGCATTTCCGATCCCGCTGCGGTGCGGGGAACTGAAGAGCAGGTGGAGGACGCTTACCGCGAGGCTTTCTATCACCTTGAAAGACGCATTACCTTGTTCCTCGGGCTCCCCTTCGCCAGTCTCGACAGTCTTTCACTGCACAGGGAAATCGAGAAGATTGGACATAAATGAACTTCAATTTGAGCGCCCGCGTTGTGGCGGAGTTTCTCGGAACTGCGTTCCTTCTTGCCGCGGTAGTCGGGTCCGGAGTTATGGCCGAACGCCTGGCAAGCGGCAACCTTGCGATCGCGCTGCTCGCGAACACGTTGGCCACCGGCGCAGCGTTAGTGGCTTTGATTCTAACCTTCGCTACCATCTCCGGCGCCCACCTCAACCCCGCCGTCACCATCGCCGATGCCTTACGGGGCGGAATCGCCTGGCGCGAAACGCCAGCCTATATTGTTGCCCAGATTGCCGGTGCCTTCAGTGGAGTGGCCGCGGCACACATCATGTTCGGGCTGCCGCTGTTCTCCTTGTCCCGTCACGCGCGGAGTGGGGGGGCCCAGTTGTGGAGCGAGTTCCTGGCTACCTTCGGATTGCTCGCGGTCATTTGGGGATGCTCTCGCACTCGGCCCACAGCAGTCGCCTTTGCCGTGGGAGCTTATATCACTGCGGCGTATTGGTTCACGGCTTCGACTTCATTTGCCAATCCCGCGGTTACACTGGCCCGCGCTGCCAGCGACACCTTTGCCGGGATTCGTCCGACTGACGCTCCCGGCTTCATGGTTGCGCAACTGACTGGGGCGATTGCCGCTACGCTGCTTTTTCGTTGGTTCGGTAACGCCACGCGATTCGGGCCGTCCACGACAGAAATACAGAAATGACGAGGGGAGCCGTTGCAGAGTGGCGGGAGCTGATTCCACCCCCTGAAATTCAGCGCGCGGCAGCCAATGGCCGAGACCCGGTCACCTCCCGCCGCTGATCGCTTTGAGGTCTTCAGTGCCTGCGGGCTCCCGGCGTAGCGCATCCGGAAGCAATCAGAGTCATGCGGCTAATGGGGCACGTCCCCGGCGGCCGCTGGTTTCGTCTTATCAGGCGGGAGCGGGAGTTTCCTCGGAAACCGATCTGCCGGCGGGAATCACGAGCTCCACCAGCGTGCCCGGTTGAGTATTCGAAAGCCGCAACTCTCCGCCAAATTCCTTGGCTCGTTGCCGCATTCCCCCAAGGCCAATGCCAATACTGTCGGGCTGCAGGTCTGCTGTCCGTTTCTTGATTCCCTTGCCATCATCCCGCACCGAAACGATCATCTGACTGTCTCGCCGGCTGAGATTGATCCAGACCTTGCGCGCTTCCGAATGCTTGAAGACATTGGTGAGCGCCTCCTGAACGATGCGGAAGATTGCGGTCTCCAGTTCTGGCGCAAGCCGCGGGAAGTCAGGCTGGACCTCGAATGAAGTCTCGATGCCGCTGCGCTTAGTCAGCCCATCCATGTACCAGGAAAGCGCGGAAAGCAGTCCCACTTCATCCAGCAAGGGCGGATGCAAGAGGTGAGACATGCTGCGCACCTGTTGGATGGCGCGATCAATGATTTCGCTGGCTTCGTTGGCCACCTGCCTTTCCGCTGGCGTCGAGTTTGGCCCAAGCGATTTGCCCAAGACCATCTTGGCCACGGCAAGCTCCTGTCCCAACCCATCGTGCAGGTCGCGCGCGATGCGGCGCCGCTCCTCGTCCTGCATCGACAACAGGCGGACAGAAAGCCGGCGCAACTCGGCGGTTCTTTCGTCGACCATCTTCTCCAGTTCAGCCGCGCTGTTGCGAATCGATTGTTCCAGCATCTTGCTGTCGTGGATGTCGGAACAAGTGCCGTACCACTTGACGATCTCTCCCTTCAGGTCGCGAATCGGCACGGCGCGAGCGCGAAACCAACGATAGGCGCCATTGCGCGAGCGAATGCGATATTCGGCCTCGTAGTTAACTCCCGATTCGACGGAATGCAGCCAGTGCGCCATGGCGTGTTCCTTGTCATCCGGATGCACATATTCCAGCCAGTCAAAGCCATTCGCCGACCCTGAGTCGGCTCCGGTGTAATCGTGGAATCGATCACTGATGTAATCCCTGGAGCCGTCCGCCTGCCGGCTGAAAATAATGTCTGGCGCAGTGTGAATGATGGCGTCGAGTTCCTGATTCTTGCGCGCCAGCTCGCGGTTGAGCTGCTGCAGCGTTTGACTTCTCCTCTCTAATTCCTCCGTTCGCTCTTCAACGCGGCGTTCCAGTTCACGATTCAAGGTTTGGAGCTGCCGGGTTTTGCGATGTAGCTCGGAAAAGACGCTGACCTTGGCGCGCAGAAGTTCGGGAATAACCGGTACGGATATGTAATCCACGGCGCCCTGTTTGTATCCCTTGAGCCGGTCAACGTCGGTGAGGTGCACGGCGGAAATAAAAATGATCGCCGTCTTCTGAAAGCGGGGATGCTGGCGAATCATGTTGGCCAATTCGAAACCGTCAACCTCAGGCATGCTCACGTCCATGAGCACGACCGCGACGTCGTTTTTCAGCAATGACTCCAGGGCCTCTTTCGCCGAACTGGCTTTGATCAGATTCTCATCGAGCTCGCCCAACATGACTTCATAACTGAGCAGCTTGGCGGGCTGATCGTCCACCATCAATATGTTGACTCTGTCCTTCATAGGTTGTCGCGTGTTTGGCATGAGCGTCCCCCAAAGATTCCCCATGCCTAAATAATTCATGCCGCTATCTGTGCAACCACATACGCAACGCGGAAAGCAATTGGTCGGTGTTCACTGGCTTCGCCAGGTACTCCGAGGCTCCCGCTTCCAGACACTTCTCGCGATCCCCTTTCATGGCTTTTGCCGTCAAGGCAACGATCGGCAGTCTCCGGAATGAAGGATTCTGGCGGATCACCTGCATCGTGGCATAGCCGTCCATCTCGGGCATCATGATGTCCATCAATACGATCGAGACATCCGGAGTGGATTCTATGGTCGCGATCGCTTCCCGGCCAGTTCCTGCTGTCAGCACAATCATTCCACGACGCTCCAGCACGCTGCTGAGCGCGAAGATGTTTCGTACATCGTCATCGACCACCAGCACTTTCTTCCCCTCCAGGGCTTCATCCGAACGATGCAGCCGGTCGATCATCTTCTGCTTCTCGGGTGGAAGGTCGGCGATCACGCGGTGCAAGAACAACGCCGTTTCATCCATCAGCCGCTCCGGTGATTCGACGCCCTTCACCACGACGCTGCGTGCCAGCGTATGCAGTCGAGCGTCTTCCTCGGGCGTCAATTCCTTGCCGGTAAACACAACGACCGGCAGGTCGCCCAGAGACGGTGTATCGCGCAGCCGCTCGAGGATGTCAAAGCCTGACATGTCGGGCAGGCGCAAATCAAGCACCACGCAGTCGAAACGTTGACCG
>Ga0307475_10003059_pt1 | contig 10126 bp, 5 predicted proteins | sample atmos_gasesECM1C_FD_203317 | JGI IMG/M metagenome (GOLD analysis project Ga0307475, IMG submission 203317) | Hardwood forest soil microbial communities from Morgan-Monroe State Forest, Indiana, United States - atmos_gasesECM1C_515 | ecosystem: Environmental > Terrestrial > Soil > Temperate...
AGGTGCGTTCTGTCGAAGTCTAAAGCGAAAAAAGAGACGCCGAAAACGCTAGTCGATGATCTGGTCGCAAGACTGGAAGGAGCGATCTTCCGCGGGGAGTTCCCGCCGGGCACGCGCATTCGCGAGGCCAGAATCGCGAGCCAGCTGGGCGTCGGCCGTGGACCATTGCGAGAAGCCGTGCGCCGGCTGGAAGGCCGCAAATTGGTGGTCCGCCATGCTAATCGCGGCACATCTATAGCGAGGCTTACAACCGAAGAACTCGCCGAATTGCTCGAAGTGCGTGAAGCCCTGGAGGTCGAAGCTTGCCGGCTGGCGGCTAGGAAGGTTACGAAGGAAGGGCTGGAGAAGCTGCGCTTGACTCTGCGCCGGCAAAGGGAAGTCGAGGCCGACAAACTGTTGGATCTCTACAGCGACTGGCACAACTTCGACTTCCATTACCAGATTGCTCTGGCCAGCGGGAACCAGCGCTTGATCGATCTGCTCTGCGGAGATATCTGGTGCATTATGCGTCTCTACCGCTACCCAGGGATTCTCAATCGCGGACGTATCCCCCTCGGACAAGCGGATCACGAGGCCATTCTTCAGGCGCTCGAAGCGCACGACCCCGATGCCTGCGAGCGGCTGATGCGGCAGCACCTTTCCCACGCTCAAGAGGCCCTATTGCACGGTGTGCCTGCGGCCAGCCCCGTCCCCCGGAAGAAATAAGCCAAATCCAAAAAGACGTCAGTGCCGCCTTTGCAAGAATCTCCTCGCATTAAGTGTAGACAGGTGTCCTATCAATATGTATACATATGTTGCAAGATTTATCTATGCCAGAGAATGGCCAAATCCGCTTCATAGCGCCGGTGGGAAGTGTAGGGGGAGGAATCAGCGCTGTTGCTCTGGACGAGGCGCTGGCGCGGCCGACTGACTTCATTGCCTGCGACGCAGGGACCACTGATGCCGGCCCCTTTTCACTGGGAATGGGGATTCCTGCCTTTCCACGAGAGGCGGTAAAGCGCGACCTGTCTCTAATGTTGCGAGCAGGGCGAAAGGCGAACATTCCGGTAATCGTTGGGTCGGCAGGCACGGCAGGCGGAGATGTACACGTTGACGGGGTCCTGGAGATCGTGCGTGAAATCGTCGCGGAACACAAGCTGAAGCTGCGCACGGCCGTAATCCATGCGGAACAGGACAAGACCTACCTCAAGAACTTGCTCAAGCATCACCGCATCGTTCCGCTGGACCCAGCGCTTCCCATCAGCGACCACGTCATCGATCGCAGCAGTCGCATCGTAGGCATGATGGGCGTGGAGCCGCTCCAGCAGGCGATTGCGGAGGGGGCGGATTTTGTTTTGGCTGGGCGCTGCAGCGATTCTGCTCTATTTGCGGCGATTCCGGTCATGCGTGGATTCCCGCCCGGGCTGGCATGGCATGCCGGCAAAGTGTCCGAGTGCGGCACGCTGGTCTGCGAGACGCTTGGCAGGGGCGTGATCGCGACTACCGTTAGCCATGACCAGATCACCATTCGCCCGTATGGAGAGGGCTTGCGTTGCACGCCGCAAAGCGTAGCGGCTCACGGACTCTACGAGAACGCCGACCCCTTCCTGCACCGCGAGTGCTCGGGAACCCTTGACCTGACGAACGCAACTTTTGAAGCCATCGACGACGTGACGGTTCGGATTTGCGGCACTGAATTCTTTTCTGAACCGCTCTATACGGTGAAGCTGGAAGGGGCGGAATTGGCCGGCTATCAGAGCATCATTGTGGGCGGCATCCGCGATCCTTACATTATCCGCCAGTTGGACAGTTGGCTCGCTTCAGTGCGGAACTACATCGATGACATGGTGGCGGGCGTGCTTGGTGACAAGGCCGACAAGTGCTCATACAACCTCGTCTTCCATGCCTATGGCATCAACGCCGTCATGGGAAAGCTGGAGCCTGAGACGAAGAATCTGCCGCATGAGGTGGGGATTGTGCTGGAAGCAACCGCGCCAACACAGGACATGGCGCACAAGCTCGCCGAACTGAGCCGCCAGCCGCTCCTCCACTATCCGATCAAAGAATGGGCCGGTTCAATCACAGCGTTCGCCTGTCTTCACAACCCCGCTGTAATTGACCGCGGTCCGGTATATCGCTTCAACCTCAATCACGTCGCGGTGCCCTCGACGCCGCTGGAGATGTTTCGCATGCACTTCGAAGATCTGGATGGCTCGACGCAATCATGAAACTGGCCGAGATCGCAGCTTTGATTCGAAGTAAGAACGCCGGCCCCTTCACGCTTACATTCGACATCATGTTCGCTGACCAGGCGAGCTATGATCGCGTCAAAAGCTCCGCAGCCTTGACGCAAGCTTCATTCGGCAAACTCTACGGGTGCCCGGAAGAGAACGTACGCTTTTTCCAATGCGACAATGCGCTCGCCCTTAAGTTCAGTATCCCCCGGCCGCTGACGCAGGGCGAACCCGGCGATGGAGACATGCATGGCGGCCAGCAGTTCGTGCCGTTGATGAATGTGGAGATTGTTTGATCCGTTGACCGGCGGTACCGTCACTGCGCGGATTTCCCGTCATTACTCCTGCGTTGCTGTGGTCCTTGTGCGGGGACCAAAAAGTCCGACGGTAACAACTACGATGGCCATACTGCACGCGATAAACCCAAAGACACCGAAGGGGCCAAACTGCCGCAAAAGAAAGGCGATCAGGAAACTCGAAACAACAGTCGCCAGGCGGCTGAAGGAATAGACGAAACCAACGCCACGCGCGCGCACTGATGTCGGATACAACTCGGCTTGATAGGCGTGATAGGCGAAGGAAAGCCAATTATTCGATATCGTCAGCAGTATTCCGAGCGTGACCAGCATGGGGCTGCCTGCCGGGCGCGAGAAGAGCAACCCGAGGACGGCCGCAAAACTGGCAGCCAGAACGATGTGCCACTTGCGCTCTATTTTGTCGGCTATGGGCACGAACAGGAGTGGGCTGAGTGGATAAACGATTGAAATGATGAAGGTGTATCGCAGGCTGCGCAGAATCGTAAAGCCTTGAGAGATGAGAAGTGTCGGCAGCCAGTTCACCAGACCGTAGAACCCGCTGGCTTGGAAAATGTTCAATACGATCAGCACCAACGTACGGCGTAGATACGGATTTCGAAAGAGCGAAGAGAACGAGGTGTATGCCGAGACTTCCTGACCAGCGGAGCCGGTATCTTGCGGACCTGCATCTTGCGGACGATGAGCAAGTAAACCGTCCGAATGCGCTTCGATCTTCGATAGCACGGCCTGGGCTTCTTCGAATCTGCCTCTTTGTAAAAGCCAGTGCGGTGATTCCGGCACCTGGCGCCGGATATAGTATGCGACCAGCGCGCCGATCGCCCCGACAAGAACAACCCATCTCCAGCCGGCGCTGCCCAGCAGGTCGCGGGGCAGCAGCAGCCAACTCAAGAAGGTCGCTACCGGGATGGCTACAAGCTGGATGCACTGGTTGATAGCGAAAGCTCTTCCACGAACGCTTGCCGGAACCAATTCGGCAATGTAAGTATCAATGGTCACCAGCTCCAACCCAAGGCCAATACCCGTGAAGAATCTCCACGCGTCAATGCCAACGGCTGAACGCTGCAGGGCCATCCCGAGAGTGGTAACGGAGTACCAGAGCATCGAGAATATAAAGATCGTGCGGCGCCCGAATCTGTCGGCGAAGGCCCCCAACATCGCGCTGCCGACAAAGAGCCCAGCGAAGGTTGCAGCGGCAAAGCTGGCTTGGTCGGTCAGTCCCCAGACCCCACGTGAGTCTTCATGGAAGATCCCACTGCGAATGAGTCCCGGGCTGAGAGTGGCGGTAAGGGCCAGGTTGTAGATCTCGAAGCATCCACCCAGGGAGAGCAATGCGACAAGCTTCCAGGCGTACGGAGTGGCCGTTCCCGCAGAAGCGACCTCCGTGGTGCTGACTGCACGCGGACTAGTTTGTCGAGTTGATTGGAGTTCATTTTGCTTCATGGATGTCGTATTCGACCGGAATATCGAGTAGGCGCGATGCCCCACCGAAGAGAATCTTCTCTGAAACCCGCACCGACGCATCCAGTTGGTGCCAATGCGCTTATCTCCGATGAGTGTGCCCCTGAGCGCTCCTGAGTTCAGAAGAGCTTGCAAACTGAATGGCCACCGAGCGTTGAGCCGAAACGTTCCCTGGCTCGGTGATCTCCATTCTGGTGGACGAAGTCAGGGGGTGCCGTAGGGAAAAGTTGGTTTTGTGTCAGGATTTGTAGCGGATGATCGGTCCCGATTTCGAATTGCGAATCTCAGGGTAAACAGCGGCAACCTTCCTTGTACATGTACAGCACATACTGCGGCCTGGACACTCTGCTTTTTATGGTTTCCATACTTGATTGAAGAATTTGGAGATCAGAATCGTGAACTTGTTGGTCGGACTGATTGATCAATACCTCTATCTTAAAGACCTCTGCGTCCAAAGCCTTTACTACTTCAAGTAAAAGCCGAGAACGTAGATGGTGCTGCCGAAAACCAGGAGAATCACAAAAAGCGCAAACACAACAGACGCAGGCGGGAAATTCGTTGGCCTGGGATCGCTTGACCCGATAGTCTCTTTCACTTGGACGTTCCTCACGAATGAAAAGTAAGCCGCCCACCCTGAGGCGTCAAAGCGAGCGGCTGTGGGAATGCTCTTTCTAATCTAACGAGGATTTGTTGCCGCGATGTGAAGATTTGTTGCCGCGATGTTATGAGAAAGTGAAAAGATTTCCACTGGGCAGGCTGCATCGCTCCTCAAGAGACTCCAGAACTGTGTGCGAACCCTCAGTACGGCCTATCGGGTCACGGTACCGTGAAGAGAATGTGCGGATACACGCGGAGCTCGGACAAAATAAAGTCGTGCCGACCGAGTCGCAGACAGCATCTTCAATTTAGCTCACAATGAAACCCTGGGTATGAAAATGGCAGAAACAGAAGAAGATAAACCCGATTTTCGAACCGGATTTCCTGTTCGCGATCTGGCGGATGGAGCGATGGCTCTCGGTCAGGCCGATGGCGAAGACGTGGTCCTGGTTCGCCGAGGTAGCGAGGTTTTCGCGATCGGCGCACAATGCACTCATTACCACGGACCGCTTTCCGAGGGTCTCGTTGTGGGAGACACCGTGCGATGCCCGTGGCATCACGCCTGTTTCAGCCTGCGCACGGGAGAGGCACTCCGCGCGCCGGCGCTCGACTCGATCGCGTGCTGGCGAGTTGAAAAGGTGGATGACAAGATCTTCGTGCGGGAGAAACTCGCGCCACCCGTTCCGAAACGCGCCACCAGCTCCGTGAAAATGCGGAGCCAGCCCGACTCAGTCGTAATTGTTGGAGGCGGCGGAGCTGGGTTGGCCGCGGCAGACATGCTCCGTCGCGAGGGTTACGACGGGGCGCTTACCACGATCAGCGCAGATGACTCGCCTCCTTACGATCGACCCAATCTCTCCAAGGATTTCCTGGCGGGTACCGCGCCAGACGATTGGATCCCGTTGCGGCCACGTGACTTTTATGCGGAGCGGCGAATTGATCTGAAGCTCGGTTCCCGAGTAGCTTCGCTCGACGTACAGAAGAAGCGGGTCCAGCTTGAGGACGGCAAGATGTATGAATACGGGGCACTGCTGCTGGCGACCGGCGCCGAACCCGTCAGACTAAAGATCGAGGGTGCGGTTGACTCGCAAATCCATTATCTCCGAACGTTCGGGGACAGCCGGGCGATTGTCGCTAAGGCCGCCGCCGCGAAGCGCGTGGTTGTCGTCGGGGCGAGCTTCATTGGTCTCGAGGTTGCCGCATCTCTGCGCTCACGTGGGATCGATGTCATCGTCGTAGCACCTGAGCACCAGCCACTGGAACGCGTCATGGGACCGGAGCTGGGCCTCTTCATACGGAAGCTTCATGAGGCGAAGGGTGTGGTCTTTCATCTGGACGATACTGTCCTTCGCATCAATGGGCAAACAGTCACGTTGAAGAGCGGAACCACTCTCGGCGCCGATTTTGTCGTGGTCGGCGTGGGCGTAAAACCGTCGTTAACACTTGCCGAGGGAGCTGGTCTGACGATCGATCGCGGTATCGTCGTCAATGAATACCTCGAGACCAGTGTGTCCGGTGTCTATGCTGCAGGCGACATCGCACGGTGGCCCGATCCGCATTCCGGGGAACGAATCCGCGTAGAGCACTGGGTGGTGGCGGAGCGCCAGGGACAAGTTGCGGCAAAGAATATTCTCGGTCACCGCGAACGATTCGATGCCGTGCCGTTTTTTTGGAGCCAGCACTATGACGTTGCTATCAACTATGTCGGGCACGCTGAGCGATGGGATGCGGTTGAGATCGATGGCAATCTGGACGCGCGAAACTGCGCGGTGTCCTACAAGCAGGGTGATCGCACGCTCGCGGTGGCGACCATCTCGCGAGATCTGCAGAGCCTGCAAACCGAGGCAGCCATGGAGTCCGGGCATCTTCGGCTGTAGTGAAGTCAACCACGCTGGGTATAAACGCTGAGTTTAACGACGCTGAGTTTAACGGCTTTGATTTCCGCATCATTTCCGTATCGAGGAGGCACCATGTCTATTCGACCAGTAAAGCGGCTCATTCAATCCAAGCCAACCCTGGAGGGTGCCGGCGTGCATCTGCGCCGCGCATTCGGCTTCGGCAACACCAAGGACTTCGACCCGTTCCTCTTGCTGGATGACTTCCGCAATGATGTTCCGGAGGACTATCTAGCGGGCTTCCCGTGGCATCCCCATCGTGGGATTGAAACCATCACGTATGTTCTTGCCGGGACCGTGGAACACGGCGACAGCATGGGAAATCGCGGCGCAATCGCGTCCGGCGACGTGCAGTGGATGACCGCGGGCAGCGGGATCATTCATCAGGAGATGCCGAAGGGCGATCACGTTGGGCGGATGCACGGGTTCCAGCTCTGGGCTAATCTTCCTGCCGCGCTAAAAATGACTGCTCCGCGCTACCAGGAAGTGAAGGCGCTGGATATCCCCGAGATCACGGACGATGACGGCACGCGTGTGCGGGTGGTCTGCGGAAAGTTCTGGGGAAAGACCGGCCCGGTGGATGGGATCGCCGCCGAACCGATCTACCTCGACGTCTCGGTGGCGCCTGGCAAAAGAAAGACGCTCCCAGTGGAAACGACTCGTCATGCCTTCGCCTACGTTTTTGCCGGATCCGGGAAATTCTGCAACGCGTCCGGCCCGCTCGCGGTGCCGACGGAGGCTGTGAAATGGCTGGATACTACGCCTCCCGTGGAGGCCGACAACCGCTCGCTCATAATATTTGATCGAGGCGACGAGGTCACGGTGCAAGCGGGCAACGACGGCATCCGGTTCCTCCTGGTCTCAGGAAAACCTCTTGGGGAGCCAGTCGCGTGGTACGGCCCGATCGTCATGAACACCCAGGAACAGCTAAGGCAGGCATTTGCGGAACTCCAGGAGGGAACGTTCCTGAAGCAGCCTTGATTTCCCGACCGAGGGGGAAGAGTCCCAGAAGATCAAGACGCTTGAACTATTTTGACGCAGGTGCTCCCGCTTGCGAGCCTCCGGCGTCGTGGACGGATGGGTGCGGCGAATCTGCCGCAATAATGGCAAAATCGATATTGTAGGCTAGATGCGAGCTTCTGGGAAGAACCTTTTCGATGGGAACTGGCCTCGGCTGCGCCGTCGCTCTGCGAGTATAATTCGGCGCGCATCCAGCCCGGCAAACTACTCTCGCCCGCAGGCGAATTCGGATGGCCGAAACCTGTGATTGGCACTTCAGGAATCCTATGGTCGTTAATCGACGCTTCAAACGTTCTGGAATTTCGGTCCTAATCTTTATATTCATCTTCGTCTGCCTTCCAGCCCTTGCCCTGCCGCCCAGCGCGGTGGTTCTTCATAGCGGTTGGCGGTTTCGCGCGGTCCAGCTTCAGACGCCCAATGACAGCGTCCATCCCGGGGTTGAGCAATGGCACGACGCTGAAATCCCGGGCGTCGTGCAAATGGATCTTCTGCGCAATAAGTTGATCGCCGACCCGTTCTATCGAGACAACGAAAAGTCGCTGCAGTGGGTTGGGCTGACGGACTGGGAGTATCAGACGGAGTTTGACGTGGATGCCGCGACCCTCGCGCGCGAGCATGTGGACCTGCTGTTCGGCGGCCTCGACACCTTTGCCGATGTTTATTTGAATAACGCGCAGGTGCTCAAGGCCGACAACATGTTTCGGTCGTGGCGGCTCTCGTCAAAAGATCGCCTGCATGCGGGAAAGAACACGCTGCGGATTGTCTTCCACTCTCCCATTGTGCTGATGATGCCGAAAGTCAAGGCCGAACCGTATCGGTTGCCGACGGTGAACCAGGTGCAGGCCATCAGCGAAGACGGAATTGCCACGGACCCATACACGCGTAAAGCGCCGTACAACTACGGTTGGGACTGGGGTCCGAGATATGTTACCGAGGGGATTTGGCAGCCCGTGAAGCTGATCGCATGGGACGATCTGCGCATTGACAATTTTCATATCCAGCAACAGAAGATCAGCAAGGATGAAGCGGAGCTGTCGGCGGAGTGCGATATTGTTGCCGGCAAGAATAGCGATGCGAGCTTCGCAGTTGAAGAGGATGGCTCGGACCGCAAAAGAATGCGGGCCGTCGAGCAGAAAGTGCACCTCGATGAAGGGAAGAACCACATCTCAATTCCTTTCCGCGTCTCCAACCCGAGTCTTTGGTATCCGAACGGATATGGCCAGCAGACACTCTACAAGTTCTTTGCAACGATCTCCCTCCCGAAGGGCAATAAGTCCGTTGTGGAGGACACCGCCGAATTGCGTACCGGACTGCGCTCGCTTGAACTGCGCCGCGATCCGGATCAGTGGGGGAAAAGTTTTACCTTTGTGGTGAATGGTATTCCGATCTTTGCCAAAGGCGCGGATGTGATTCCATTCGACAGCTTCCCGACTCGCGTCACGGCGGCGCAGCATCGGCAGATTCTGCAGTCGGCGCGCGACGCCCACATGAACATGATCCGCCACTGGGGCGGCGGCTACTACGAGTCGGACGACTTCTATGACATCTGCGATGAACTGGGCATCATGGTCTGGCAGGATTTCATGTTCGGCGGAGCCATGGTCCCGGGAGATCCTTCTTTTCAGGAGAATGTCCGGCAGGAAGTGATCGAGCAGGTGAAGCGCCTCCGCGATCATCCCAGTATTTCGTTGTGGAGCGGCAATAACGAGGTGGAGGGGGGATGGAAATTCTGGGGCGACCGGCTGCAATTCAAGGAAACTCTGACTCCGCCGCAGCGCGAGCGCGTGTGGCAGGATTACGTCGTGCTTTTCCACGACATCATTAAGAGTGTGGTGGCTGAGCACGGTGCGCCGGTGGCGTACTGGCCCAGTTCGCCGTCCGCCAACTTCGAGGATATTCCGGGCGGCCAGCGCAACGGCGACATGCATTACTGGGCAGTGTGGCACGCGCTGGAACCGATCGAGGAATACACCCATCAGTTTCCCCGCTTCATGTCGGAATACGGGTTCCAGTCGTTTCCCGACATCGAGACGGTGCGGAAGTTCGCGGAGCCGCAGGATCTCGACATCATCTCGCCCGTGATGCAGGCGCACCAAAAGAATGCTGGTGGCAATGAGCGCATACGCACTTACATGCTGCGCGAGTACCGCGAGCCTCGGGACTTCGAATCATTTCTCTACGTGAGCCAAGTGCTTCAGGCGGAGGCGATTAAAGTGGGCGCCGAGCATCTGCGGCGACAGCGTCCGCGCACCATGGGATCGCTCTACTGGCAACTCAACGACTGCTGGCCAGTTGCCTCATGGGCGAGCATCGATTACTACGGCCACTGGAAGGCGCTCCAGTATTACACGCGGCGATTCTATGATGACTTGCTGGTGTCGCCGCGGGAGGAGGATGGCACCGTTTCTGTGTATGTTGTGTCGGACAAACTGGAACCCACAACGGCGGAGTTGCGCGTCCGTGTGCTCGACTTCCAGGGGAAGATGTTGCTGGAGAAAACCCAGGCGATCAACGTGCCGGAGCTTTCGAGCAAGGTCTATGGCACGTTCTCGCGGCAGGAACTGCTGACCGGAACAGATGCACAGCACGCTTTTGCCGTGTTCGATCTGATGAAGAATGGCAAGAT
>Ga0307475_10003060_pt1 | contig 10126 bp, 9 predicted proteins | sample atmos_gasesECM1C_FD_203317 | JGI IMG/M metagenome (GOLD analysis project Ga0307475, IMG submission 203317) | Hardwood forest soil microbial communities from Morgan-Monroe State Forest, Indiana, United States - atmos_gasesECM1C_515 | ecosystem: Environmental > Terrestrial > Soil > Temperate...
GAGCGGCCCGGTGAGTTGGTCACCCGCGAGGAGCTGCGCACTGCACTATGGCCCTCGGACACATTCGTTGACTTCGAGCACGGCCTTAATGCTGGCGTCAACCGCCTCCGCGAAGCTCTCGGCGATTCCGCAGATAGCCCGCGGCTCGTAGAGACTCTCCCACGCCGAGGATACCGTTTCATCGGATCAGTCGAATGGAATTCCGTAGATTCCGAGCAAGCGACGCCGGTTTCGTTAGCGGCTGCTGCTTTGTGCTCGGATTCAGACACAGCTCTTTCCGGCCTGGAAACTGGACGGAGACTGCCCGGGCCCCTGGCGAGGAAGTCGCTAAGATATGTCCTCGGCGTTGTCTCCCTGATTCTGCTCGGGTTTGCGCTCACCGCTCGTTACTTGTACAAGGAGAGGTCCCACGCACTCGGCGAGACCGATACTGTCGTTCTGACCGATTTTTCGAACAAGACTGGAGACCCTGCTTTCGACGATACTCTGCAGCAAGCACTGTCCATCGCGCTAGCGCAGTCTCCCTTCCTAAACGTCCTCTCGGATCACAAAGGGCGGGAGACCCTCAAACTGATGGGCCGCCCACCGAATGAAATCCTTTCCGGCGAGGCTGCCCTCGAAGTCTGCCAGCGAACTGGCAGCAAAGCAGTGCTGTCAGGATCAATCACGAGCGTCGGCAACCAATTCGTTATTGGCCTCGAAGCCCGGAACTGCCTGACGGGCGATGTTCTTGCGGGAGAGCAGGTGCAGGCCGCCCGAAAAGAGGACGTTTTGGATGCACTTGGAAGTGCCGGCAACCGGTTGCGCAGGAACCTGGGCGAGTCCCTCAGCTCTGTTCATAAATTCGATTTGCCTTTGGAGAAGGCGACTACGCCGTCGCTCGACGCCCTGAAGGCCTACAGCACCGGATTGAAGATCGGTGGAACGAAGGGGGATGCAGAATCCATCCCATTCCTCAAGCACGCTATCGAGCTTGATCCCAATTTTGCTCTTGCCTATGCTGGCTTGAGCGTCGCTTATACGAATCTCGGGGAGTATGGATTCTCCCGAGAGTATGCGCAGAAGGCGTATGCTCTCCGGGATCGCGTGACTGAGCGCGAGAATTTCGAAGTCCAAGCCCTCTATTTCAACTTTGTGACGGGAGAAAGCGAAAAGGCCATTCAGAATTGCACCTTGTGGACGCAATCGTATCCACGGGACAAGGTTGCACACATCTGCCTCTTCTTCACCCGCGAGTACCTGGGACGATATGAAGAGTCTCTCCCCGATGGTTTGGAGTGCATTCGTCTTGACCCTGACGACACCAGCTGCTACGGAAACCTCATCGGGACCTACCTAGCGCTCAACCGTCTGGGTGAGGCGAAGATGATTTATCAGCAAGCATTGTCCCGCGGACTCGACAACCCTTGGTTACGTGGAGCCCGCTATAGCATAGCTTTTGTTGAAGGGGATACTGAAGAAATGGCGCGGCAGGTTAGCTGGGCCTCCGGGAAAACCGGTGCTGAAGACTTCATGCTCTCGATCCAGTCGGACACCGAAGCGTTTTTCGGACGAATTGCAAAGGCCCGCGACTTATCATGGCGAGCGGTCGAGTCCTCGATGCGAAACGACCGAAAGGAGAGTGCCGATAACTTGGAAATCTTCAGCGCGCTCCGCGAAGCATTGGTCGGCAACAATGGGCGAGCGCGACAGCAAGCCGCGTCGGCTCTCAGCCATGCTTCCACGCAACGTTCTAGTGAAGTGGCGGCGGTTGTGTTCGCCTTGGCCGGAGACTCAAGGCAAGCAGAAATTTTGAATCAAGAGCTGACCTCTAACTTTCCCTATAACACGATGCAAATTAATTTCTGGAGACCCATCACTCTCGCAGCCATCCAGATGAGCCACAACAGCCCTGAGCGGGCTCTCGAAGAGCTTCGGGCAGCATCTCCTTATGAAATGGGTGCAAGTCTTTCGCTTCTCCCGGCCTATCTGCGTGGCCAGGCTTACCTAGCTTTGCACCGCGGGCCAGAGGCGGTTGCGGAGTTCCAGAAGCTCATTGATCACAGTGGGCTGGTCAATCTTGTTTACGCACCACTGGCGCGATTGGGCGTCGCCCGCGGTTTCGGAGTGCAAGGCGATGTCGCCAAAGCACGCGCCGCATACAACGACTTCTTCACCCTCTGGAAAGACGCCGACCCCGATATCCCCGTTCTCATTGCTGCCAGAGCCGAGTATGCCAAGCTGAAGTAGCTCGCCAGGGCATCCGGTAGAAAGCGAACAGTTGCTTCACCGAATCAAGATTGGTCTCTCCAGAGTCGCGTAGTGCCACCAGATAACTGTCGAGAACAGGGATGATCACTACCTATCTCGGAACGAGACGGTTGTCAGTTGACGAACTCTGGACGATCTGGCGGTGTGTGGGCCGCCGCCTGGGCCGGCTGGCACGCGGGCTCCGCGGCGTCCTGGAACTTCTGCAGTTTCCGCACCGCGTCCGTCAGGTCCAGCTCGCTGACGATGTTGTAGCGGTCGAACACGCTGCGGGTCTTGTGTCCGCTAATTCTCATCGCTACGCGCTCCTGCACGCCCGAGCGGACGAGATTTCGGACCGCCGACCGGCGAAGGTCGTGGAAGATCCGTCCGGCTAGCCCGCTCTTTGCACAGGCACTCTCCCAGACTTTTCTGAAGTCGCCAATAGGAAGCCAGCGCGGAACTGGGTTCTCCTTTGTCTTGATGATCCGGAAGAAGACCAGAGGGCATTCCGGGACCGTGGTATTACGTAGGTGAAGCTGCGATTTCAGAGTTTCCAGCAGTTCATCTCCCAGCGGGATTACGCGGCCCTCGCCGTTCTTCGTCTCACCGGCATTGAGACGGACTCCTCGACGATTCACGTCTCACGGGGGTGCTGAATGAGCGTCGCCTATTGAGGCGCGGCTATCCCGTCGAAGGCCTAGTGTGCGGTTGTTCAGCTCAGCCGGTTACGAAACGAGGCGAAGGCTTCGTCTACTCGCAACTCACTTTGGTTGACGATCGGGGAAACAAGGCCACGCTTCGTATTGCCATGACGGTAATTCCCCGCGTTCCTCGTCCTGATACATTCCAGAGGCGTACAGGTCGGCTCTTTCAGGAAATGCACGAGCGTGCCTCTGATGACTATGACGAATCGCCGCCCTTACGTCGAGATCGCATCTCCTTGTTGTCGAATGGTGGCGGAAAGTGACGGGAGGTCGCATGGAGAGTTATCGAGTCGATCAAAATCACCCGCAGCCTGTCGCGAAAGCGCGGCGACGAAAGATCATGAAAGCAAATCTGGGTCGGATTTCGCGGCGACACATTCGAGTCATACTGGAGTACGCGGCGGGGAAGGACCTGGCAGAAATTGCGCGCGAGGAAAAATCAAGCCGCGGAACTATTTTGCCAAATTTTAAGAACGGCTCCGTTCAGACCGCTTGGATGTCGCTAACCCTTGAGGAATCCGCACAAACTCTTTGATCGCAAGACATCACGGGAATCGCCATCTTTGTGTAGGTTGGTGTGCGTTTGTCTGCTTGTGTCTCCTTTAACATGAGAACAACTTGAGACTTCCTCAAGGTTTATTGTCCCCCTTTGATTTTTCAACAATAGTCACTCGTGGAACTCCGTGGCTGTTCTTGCGAAATTCTAGAACGACCAATTGATGGCAGAGCTAGTTTAAGATTGCAGCGTTTCATCGGACTCTCCAAATCAGAAGGGGAGCAGGTTGAGCGTCACCTGGTTCTGGTTCAATTGCACTTTTTCGTGACCCTGGCCGAACAAGAATGCCATCATTCGCACGCTCGTGAGCGGAACCTCGCGAGAAGGAAGTCCGCGATCAAAATGAGTCGAGCTTTAACGTATTAATGGATCGTCGGTCGTTCCAGGACTGTACGTGCCCTCGGACACCACGTGCCCATCATCCCGCTAGCAGTGAATCCCACCGTTCTGCCTGACCATTGATAGATTCCATCAACTGCTGGAGAGCGCTCACCGCGAAGCAGCTTGTTTTCGGTACGCGGTTCGCATCTCGCCAGCAGCACTTTCCCTGTAAATTCCCTGTTCCGTGCTCGCCGGCGGGGTCTATATTGCCGGTAATTCGCGGCAGCGGCAGATCTTACGCTGGATTAAGAGCTTGAGTTTAGATAAATTCCCAGTTTTTTTCCCTGATAATTTGCGCGAACTCCGAATTGAAAAACTCCCGCGGAGTTTGACAACCTAGTTCTGAAGGAATAGGCAGGTTGCAGGCTGAGCATAAACCAACGTGAGTGCCTAATCGCTAAGGCGAACCATAAGCGAGAAGGTCGGCCTGCAAGACTCTACTCTACTAGGGATTCCCCTAGTTGTTTGGGAACGGTGCTAGGTCTAGAAGTTTAAGGACAACCATAGGGGCCGTCGGCACAACCCCTGTCGACTTGGAATACCCAACAGGACTCGGGGGGAACGAATTCCCCCGCCGTTCCTCCCGAGCCTTGGCCTCCAATGACGAAACTTGCTGTGACTAGGTGCCACGCCACTGCAGCGGCAGGACCCAGCGGTGTGACTCATGCTGGCACCGTGGGAGGAGCGGAGATCCTGACATACGCAGATGCCGCGGGACTCTTCGCTGGGACGTCGCTCGGCGCAGCGACACTAGAAGCTGACGACGATGCCAACCAGCGCCTCTACGACAAAACGCTCACTGCCAAGGAGATCGTGGTTGGAAATGCTGTCAAGTCTACGCCTGCGGGCAAGGAGCTAATTTCTCTGCTCAACACCAAGATCGCAAAGCGCAGCAGCAAGTAGGTGGAGCAAGAGCATCCGAGACGGGCATGGCGCAGACAGGTTATTAAGAAATTGTCTGCGTGTGAGCATCCGGGAGTCGTAACGACAACCTGATTATCAACAGTGGCGTGGACGATCACTCTGTCCTTAAGCCAGAGGCGCCTTTCGTCCGTAGGCCTAACCTCGGGCAGCCGCCGGCGAGACCTGCTGACTGTGCTCGTCGCTCAGCCTCTCAGTCAGCGTTCTACTCTACCGCGGAAAATCACGCCGGGCGTACCGTGGCGCGCATCTCACGTTTGGAACGATAGAAGTTGCGGGGTAACGAGGAGACCCATCATGCTCGGGAGACGGCTGGCAGTTGCCTTTCTGCTCTGTGTTGGCGCGTTGCATCCACCGGGTCACGCCAACGCGCAAGATGTGAAGTCTACTTTCGACAAATCGGTCGACTTCACGAAATTCAAGAAATATACATGGGGATCTAACTACCTGCTGACTGCGCAGCCTAAGGACGTTCAAGAACACATCAATATGGCGATCGTCGATTCCGTTAACCGGAATCTGCAAGCCAGGGGTTTCGTCGAAGATGACACGAATCCAGATTTCCGGGTTACTTATGAGGCCGGAGGGCAACCCCAAGCCGATGTGGGCCCGCAGCGACCCCTGTACGCCTCAGATATGGTGGGCTACTACTGGGGCGACCTCAGCGGAATTTCCTCCGACGTTTGGACTTCCAGTCTAGCGAAAGTGAAGATCACCGTGGCCGATGCCGCGACAAAGCGCACTCTCTGGGAGGCGACGGCGTCCAAGAGGATTCACGACCCCATGAAATTCAAGAACAAACTGCAAGAGAATGTGGACAAATTCATACAAAAGACGATGAAGGGTTTTCCCCCGAAAAAGTGATTTCAGAGCGCTCGGAAAGTAAAGCAGGGAACGTGGTCTAATGGCGACTCGATAGCCCTAGCGATTGCCGTAATCACGCAGTGGCTACACACCGTCAGCCCGTCGTGGACGGCTGAAATGCAAAGGAAGCGACAATGAAAATCACGCGCTCGCAAACGCTCTTCGCTGCTGTCGCGAGCTGGACACTGATACTGTGCTCCGTCTCCGTTTTGCCTGTTGCGAATGCTAAGGGCGCGAAGCTACTCGTGAGTTGGAAAAATCCCGAGTACTCTGGTCAGAAGCCTCATCGGCTTCTTGTGATCGGCATGAGTGAGAATCCGGAAATTCGCGCAGACTTCGAGGACGATCTTTCGGCCGCACTTGCAAACGACGGTCTTGAGGTGATTCCCGGAAACACGATCCTGTTCCGCCCTCACTCTGCCGAACTGGAACCTGACTATCTGAGGGGCCAGATACGCGACTTCAAGATCGATGCCGTCCTTGTTTCGCGGCTTGTCAAAGTCGACAAAAAGACCACCTACATACCTGGCCACAGTTATTCCGTTCCTTACGGCTACTACCACTCGTTCTATGGTTACTACGGCGCGGTCTACCGGCAGGTCTATACTCCCGACTACCTGCGTGAAGATACAACGGTTCGTGTGGAAACCAATTTTTATGCAGCAACCCCGCCGGACGGAGAACTCATTTGGACCGGCACCAGCGATTCATTCAATCCGAAATCGGCGAAAAAAGTAATCGATGGGCTCGTCAAGCTCATCGTGAAAGAGTTGACGAAGCAAGAAGTTATGTGAAGGGATTGCTGTCTCCACGAACGAGTTCTTGCGACCCAGTCGGTTTGTCTCACGATTGTGCTTCATTCTCAATTCCATGGAGATCCCCGAGGCAAGGAATGTCGCTCGCAGTACCAAAATGGATGAGCTCCGGCGTCGGCTTGTTCTACCTGGCGGTTTTGATTTCGAGACTCGTTGGCGCTTACCGGCATCCTGCGGCCTAGTAGGCCTGAGCCTGGAAATGAAAAGCCCGCCGCGGGATCTGATGCACGGCGGGCCCTTTAAACCTCAGCTTTGATGCTTCTTTCGCTTCAGGTTCGACGGCCGGCGATCCTTTCAATGATGATTGATAGGTTGGCCGGACGAGGGATCAAGCAACAAGACTTGATTGCCGTCGCCGTTGCCGTTGCCATCCCCTTCGCCGTCCCGTTCAGAATTAAAGTCGAACATCTGAGTGATCGAATTTGCTATTCCGTCGAAAGAGCCCCCGCCGATGCGCTGCCCCTTCAGCCAGTTGTCCTCGACGAACCGGATGATTGAACTCTGGTCGGTCAGCGTGTGATCGACGAAGTTCGATTTGGCGAATGGCGAGATTACGAGAAGCGGCAATCGTGGGCCGTAGCCGCAACGCCCTTCGATGCCAGCCAGCGGCGCACCGTGACCGCAGACGCCGGGGCCGTTCAGCTGGTCGCTATCGTTCACAACTCCCGTGTTGACCGCCGACGGGTTGACGATTGGTGACATCTGGTGGTCGTACCAGCCGTCTGAATCGTCATACATGATGACGATTGCTGTGTCACTCCAGTACTGTGACTTCATGACGCTGTTGACTGTGTTGACCAAGAACGCCTGTTCCATGAGGGGATCGGAATAACCGGCATGGCCGTCTTGCGCCGCGATCGCCTTTAAAAAGCTGACCGCGGGCAGATTTCCGGTGTTGAGCGCAGTATAAAAGTCATTGATGTCGTACTGGTGGTTTGCGGGGCCAGCATTTCCGATTTCCGAAGCGGAATTGGGACGCGCGTGCGTCGGGTTCGAGGTCGAAGCAAAGTAATTGAAGAAGGAGTGGTGGGCAATGTAATCCGCAGTCGGTCCCGCATTGGCTGGCGTAGCCGGGCTCGACCGCATACAGCCGGTTGTGCCATTCGGATTCGTAATGCCCAGGTTAAACCCTCCCATGAAAGAGCCCCAGGTCACGCCTGCACTCGTCAGCAGGTCGCCGATGTTCGGGCCGCCCAGCTGGACTGTTGTGCCTGCGGAACAGACGTCGCCGGTCGGGTCCAGATCGCCAACAATCGTGCCCGGCCCCGCATTGTTGGGCACAATCTTGGCCTGCGGCGCGCTCGGAGTTGCCGGATAGGTGCTTCCTGAAACCAGGTTGAGCAGGCCCGGCGTCGAAGGTCCGAACGTCGTGCCATAGGAATTGTCGTTCAGAGCGAAATGCTGCGCATAATTCCACAATGCAGTGACCGTGTTTCCGTCGTAATAGCCCATCACGATGCCTTGGCCCTTACCGTAGGAAAAGGTGGCGGCGCAAAAAGAGCTCTCGCCGACCCCGACGCTCGCAGGAAACATGTCCATCAAGCCGCCGTCAAACGCCAGCTGCTCTGGACCGTAATTGTGGTCTTGGTCGCAAGTGGAGGCCTGCGAGCGGTCAAGACGAAACGGGTTGATCGCGTTGGCACCATTTCCGGTGTTGTTAGCATTAGGATTGTTGGTTAGCAGCGGACCGGTGAGGCCGTTTACGGTCGGCGTGCCGGGCTTGGCGCCGAAATAGACTGATTTATCGAGGTTCGGTTGTGCGTTAGGGTATGTCGCGAAGTAATGGTCGAAAGACACGTTCTCCTGGAAAATGATGACTAGGTGCTTGATGGGGGTCGCTGTCTGGGAATGCCGCCCGTCGGCGAAAGCAGGTGCTGCTGGCAACAACGTTAGTGCGGCTGTCGCAAGCCCGGCAACGACCTTCCGTACATAAAGATGCATGTGGATCTCCTCCTCTAAATTCGAACACCAGGGTCTTGAATTTTGTTCGGCGGACTTGCCCAGACGAGAATCTACCGGCTGAGCTTGCGGATCGATTGTCCCCGCAGGGCCGAGAGTTTGAACAAGGGTTGTTAACACTCGGTGACACCGGGAAGAAAATTGGGAGACGCCGGCACCTCGCAAGTACGGCAAGTAAAAGGGAATGTGAGGCGAAAATAACTATCGAGAGAGTGGATACATCAACCAGGCAGCGCCGATTCCGATCAATAAGAACATAAGAAAAGACCACGCGGCGTACTTGATTCGCTCCGGGATTGTGCGCCGCGTGAGGCAGCCGAGCACCATGGAAACAAATAGCGCGAAAAGCATCATGGCCCAGAAGTGGCTCAGCGTTGGCATCGCAGCCTGCATTCAACTTCTCCGCCCCGACGCGATTTCGTAGGCGTCGAATATTGCGATCACGTTGACGATGCCCGCCGCGGCGATAAATCGGGTGCCGTAGTCGCCGGCGGCACGCGATACATCTGGACCGGCGCGTTCTAGCACTCGCGCCAGCAAGTAGAATATTCCGGAAGCAGCATCCGCCCAGAAACCCAGTGTCCCGAATGGATCGGCCGTTCGCGGCGGGAACACGTTTCCCCGCGCCTGGATGCCGACTGTCGCGAGCCCTCCTACTGCCACGAAAAATACGATCGCTCGCACGGTGCGGCCGAGAAGAAAATGACCGAGTCCGGGGATAAGCCACGACGCCAAGGCGATCGAAAGCGGGCTGACGGAAGGAACCTTCGAGGTGAGTGGTGCGGCGGATTCGGGTTCGTGGAGTTCAGGCTGCGAAACAGAGTCGTGGTCCGGAGTTTCGTTGGACGTTTCGTTCAATGACGCCTCAGGCGAGCAGCGGAAGAATCTCTTCCTGGATGGCGCCGGTGACCCGTGCTTCATGCTCGCCCACGTACACGTTCACTTCGCTGCGGATGCCGAAATCGGGGAGATAAATCCCGGGCTCGATCGAGAAGCAAGTGTGCGGAATGATTTTCCGGTCGTCGCGAGTCTCGAGGCTGTCCATGTTTGCGCCGTTGCCGTGAATATTTTCGCCGATGCTGTGGCCGGTGCGATGGACGAAGGATTTCGCGTAGCCGGCTTTGCGAATTGTTTCGCGAGCGGCGCGGTCCACTTCCCATCCGTGAATTGAGCGGCCTTCGGCTACAGCTTCTTTCACCAACTCCACCGCGTTGTCGCGGGCCTGCCTCACGATGCGAAATATTTTCGCGTAGGTATCTGGCACGCGATTTCCGAGGTAGCCCATCCAGGTGATGTCGTAAAACACGCTGCGTGGCCGGTCGAATTTCGACCACATATCCAGCAGCAGCAAATCCCCGGCCCGAATCGGGCGCGAACTCTCTGGTTTCGGCTCGTAGTGCGGATTGCCATTGTTCGGCTGCACTGCGACGATTGTTGCCTCAGGCAGAAGGCCATTTGCGCGGAATTGCTGAGCGATCCATTGCTGAAGGTCGTATTCGGTGAGCGGCTTCCCTTCCCGCACGAACTCCGCTGCCCGCAGAAAAGCGTCTTGCCTTACTCGGTCGATGATTTCTCCGGCATCGAGATGCGATTCGAGCTGCGCATCGGACCACGTGGCCTCGAACTTCTGGACCAGATTCGCCGAGCTCACCACTTTTTTCTTCAGCTTGCGCACCAGCTCGACAGTTCCCGCGTCT